>RRZU011554239.1_pt1 | contig 22126 bp, 14 predicted proteins | sample 2165561 | NCBI WGS metagenome assembly RRZU01 (sample SAMN10456909, study PRJNA506462) | wastewater metagenome | isolation source: wastewater sludge | place: USA: Moscow, Idaho | reverse complement strand
GGCACTCATGGCACGAGGTAGCCGTGCGCTTCGAGGATGCGGCGAGCCTGCGGTCCGCGCATGAATTCGGCAAAACGCCGGCTGGCTTCGGGCTGGCTGGCGGCGCCGTGGCGGGTCACGATCATGGCCTGCTCGATCGGCTGGTAAAGGGCCGGTGGAATCGCCAGCCAGCGGCCCTTGCCGCGCATTTCCGGCGATACCACTACCGATTTGGCGGTAAAGCCCAGCTCGGCAGCCTGCGAGTAGATGTACTGGTTGGTCTGCGAGATGCTTTCGCCGAAGACCAGTCGCGGGGTCAGCGGCCCGGCTAGGTTTTGCTGCTCCAGCACCCGCATGGCTTCACGGCCATAAGGGGCCAGCTTGGGGTTGGCGACGGCGATCTTGCCGGTACTGTTCTTGAGTGCGGCCTGCCAGTCGTCCAGTTGCAGGGTGGGCGACAGGGTCCACAGCACCAGCTGGCCTTTGGCGTAGACAACCGGCGTGCTGGCAGCCAGTCCCTGATCCGCCAGATGCTGCGGATAGTGGGTGTCGGCCGACAGGAACACGTCAAACGGGGCGCCATTCTGGATCTGTGCCGTGAACTTGCCGGACGAGTTGAATACCGGTTTGACCGGTGTGCCGGTTTCCCGGGTGAAGGCCTGGGCCAGATCGTCAAAGGCGTACTGCACGTTGGCCGCCACGGCGACCGTCAGGGGCGTGGCAGGGGCCGCACTCGCCGGCAGGGCCAGCAGGCTGAACAGGCAGGCAAACAGGGCTTTACGCAACATACACAACCTCCGCGGTTAGGGTCAGGCCGGGACGGCCAGGATGACATGGGATGCCTTGAAGGCGGCCGTGACCGTCATGCCGGTAGCCAGCCCCAGCCTGCGGGTGCTCTCGCAGGTGATGACGGCGACCAGCCGGGTGCCGCCGGCCAGCTCCAGGATGATTTCGTCGTTGACGGCGCCGCTGCGGATGTCGGCAATCTGCCCGCAGAGCTGGTTGCGGGCCGACAGTGCCAGCCCGTCGCCACAGGCGATCAGTACCGAGGAGGCCTTGATCAGGGCGACGGCTTCGCCACCGGTTTCCAGTCCGAGCGTCTGGCGGCTGTCGGCGGTGACGATAGCCACGATGTTCTGGCCACCGGGCAGGGTCAGGGTGATTTCGTCGTTGACGGCGCCGGTGTGGATGGCGCTGACTCGGCCGAGAAACTGGTTGCGGGCACTGGTACGCATGGTTCGCAGACGGGAGAGCAGGTTGAGGGTGGCCGCCGCATCGTCGACGTGCGGGGCGAGGGTGGCGAGCAGGCGTTGCTGCTCGGCCTCGATGGCGTGGTAGACCGCCAGCAGGTCACGGCCGGCCTGGGTGAGCCGGGTGCCACCGCCGCCCTTGCCGCCGGTGGCGCGGGCGACCAGAGGGGTAGGGCTCAGATGGTTCATGGCATCCAGCGTGTCCCAGGCAGACTTGTAGCTGATGCCGGCTTCGCGGGCGGCGCGGGTGATCGAGCCGGTGGTGTCGATGGCGGCCAGCAGGCGCATCTGGCGGGCATCGGCCAGCTTGCGGGAGCCGTGGCTGAGGATCAGCTCGCCATGCAGGTCGGGTGTATTCATGTCGCGTAATATACACGACTATATAACGCTTGGGATTGGCCGGAAGGAGTAGTCTGGCGGTGGGGTCAGGCAAGAAAATGCCCCCGGGCGAAAGCGCGCGGGGGCTGGCGTGTGGAAAGGCGGTCAGCTGTTGCCGTGCATCAGGGCATACAGGGCAGCCGGATTGGCTTCTCCGTCCTGTGCGATGCTTTCGAGGCAGGCGATGACGTCCTGGCTGGCGGATTCCATCAGTTGCAGGGCGTCCACACCGTGGGTCAGCTGGCCGGCGCGCAAGGCTTCCACGGCCTGTTTGCCGTGGCGGTGGACTTCGCTGTGCGGTCTTTCCATGGTGGTATAGCCCTTGAGGCTGGCACAGCACTGGGCACCGTCACCCTGGTAGTACCAGTTGCCCAGCCGGCAGGTCTGGTGGCTGGAAAAGGCCGAGGGCTCCTTGTCCGACACGCCGAGGAAGGTCTTGTAGACCTCGAACTTGAAGGCCAGGTGGTCGATCTTGGCCAGTTCGACAAACACCCGCAGCGACATGACGGCGATGAGGGTTTCCATGCGCTGGGTCTGGTGCAGCATGACGTCAAGGCTGCCCAGCATGTTTTCCCCGAGCTCGTCAGTGTGTTGTGCCAGCGAGCCGATGCGCGAACAGGCTTCGCTGGTGTTGTTCTGGATGGTGCCGATCAGGCCGGAGATTTCGGTGGTGGCCTGGCTGGTACGCTCCGCCAGCTTGCGTACCTCGTCGGCCACCACGGCAAAGCCGCGTCCGTGTTCGCCGGCGCGGGCGGCTTCGATGGCGGCATTGAGGGCCAGCAGGTTGGTCTGGTCGGCAATGTCCTTGATGAGTCCGACGATGCCGTCAATCCGTCGTGCGTGTTCGTCGAGGCTCTGTACCTGGGACGCTGTGTGGCGCGACATGCCGGAGAGTTCGGTCAGGCTGTTGCGCAGGCGGTCGGCGATATTGCGGCGATCGCCGCGCTGGCGCGTGTCCTCGATCATTTCCTGCCGGAAGGCGTGCACGGTGGCAGTGACGGCGGCGAGGCTGCTCTGGGTCGAGGCCAGTGTCTGGCCGAAGGTAGCGAGGCTGGCGTAGATCATCTGCCAGTCGGCACGCTCGGCATCGTGGCGGCGCTGTTCACATTCCAGGTCATGGGCATGTGTCCGGGCGCTGGACAGTTCCTGTTCAAGTTGCAGGTGGGACCGTTCGAGTTCACTCAGTTTAGTGCTGAGGTGGTCAACGGCATGGCGGTGGGTACGGTTGAGAACGAACATGATGATCCATGGGCCCCGTTGGATGGTGTAACAGTAATTACCCTAGCATGAGCGAGGAAACAGGGTATCCATTTTGATTGGGTGAAATCATGACAATTGCTGCCGGAGTACTCATGTCCCGGCAGCCGTCATTTTTGGGCGGAACTGTTGCAGGTTCAATTGCTGGTGGTGGTGAGGGGCAAGTCCCGGCCGGTGGCCGACACTGACCAGAATGCCTTTTTTCATGGCGTTGCCAACAAGGGCGTAGAGATGCGTTTCCATCGCTTCGTCCAGGGCGCTGGTTGCTTCATCAAGGAACAGGATGTCGGGTTGCAGCAACAGCACGCGCGCCAAGGCGACACGCTGTTGTTCGCCCAGACTTAACATGTGTGACCACGGTTCCACTTTATCGAGCCGTTCGGCCAGATGAAACAGCCCGGTTTCCTGCATGACGCTTTTCAGTCTGGCGTCGTCGTCTGCTGGCACGGGATCCGGGTAATAGAACGCTTCACGCAGGCTGCCCAAGGGCAGATAGGGGCGTTGGGACAGGAACAGGACCCGCCGTCCTGCGGGCAGCATGACGTGGCCGCGGGCATGCGGCCAGATGCCGGCGAGTGTCTTGAGCAGGGTGGATTTGCCGCAGCCGGACGGCCCGCGCAGCCACAGGCTGTCGCCTTCCGCCAGCCGGAAACCGATATCACGCAGCAAAAAGCGCTGGTCCGGCGTGCGCAGGGCCAGCTGGCTCACCGACAACTGGCCGGCGGACGGCTCGGCAACGACCGGTTGCAGGGCATGGGCAGCCTCTATGCCGTGACGGAAGGTCAGCAGACGGTCCACGGTGGCCTTCCAGTCCGCCAGTCGCGGATAGGCATCCACCAGCCAGGACAGCGATTCCTGTACCTGGCCGAAGGCACTGGCGGTCTGCATGAGCCCGCCCAGCGGCATTTCCCTGGCGAAATAGCGCGGCGCTGCCACCAGGATCGGAAACACGATGGCGATCTGTCCGTAGGCCGCAGTAAACCAGGTCAGGAGCTTTTGCCGTTTCATCAGGGCATAGAAGTTGGTGAACAGGCTGGCAAAGCGCCGGTCAAGCTCCAGCCGTTCGGCCGTTTCGCCGCGATACAGGGCGATCGACTCGGCGTTTTCGCGCACACGGATCAGCCCGAAGCGGAAATCGGCCTCAAAACGCTGCTGGCGGAAATTCAGTCCGACCAGCGGGCGGCCGATTTTTACCGTCAGACACGAGCCGATCACGGCGTACAGGAGCGCCACCCACACCATGTAGCCGGGAATGTCGATTTGCCAGCCAGCCAGGCTGAACGCCAGATGTCCGGACAATCCCCACAGGATGCCGAGAAAGGAAAACAGGGTCACGACCGCCCGCATCAGCCCCAGCGACAGCCCCAGCGTATTGTTGGTGAAACTGTCGATGTCCTCGGCCAGACGCTGGTCGGGGTTGTCGACCGGAGGGTGCAGCTGGCCGATGCGGTAATAGCTCTGTTCGCCCAGCCAGTCGCCCAGGAGATGAAAGGTCAGCCAGCGGCGCCAGCGGATCTGCAGCATCTGCTGCAGGTACAGGCTGTAGACCGCCATGACGATGAAACCGGCCGCCAGCGCGGCAAATTCCAGCAGCGCCGAGAAAAATCCGGCCTGATCGTAATTCTGCAGCGTGTTGTAGAACGTGTTGTTCCACAGGTTGAGCCGGACCTGGATGCCGATCAGTCCCAGGTTGAGCACGACCACGGCCAGCAACAGTCCCCATGCCCAGCGTTTTTCATCACCCCGCCAGTACGGGCGGATCAAGGGCCAGATTTCTTTCAGGTGCGGACGGCGGTCGGCCGGATTCATGTGTTCGGATTCCAGACAGGGAGAAGGGAAACGACGGCGCCGGCCGCCACCTGTGTGGCCGGCCGGCGCTGGCATTATGGCTGGCGCTGCATCAGCCTGCCGGGTTTTGCTGCAACAGGTGGCGGGTCTGGCGGGCCATTTCGCCTTCCTCGTCGGTCCGGATTACCCACACGCCGCGCGAGCTGTCCGGCGTGCTGATGCAGGCTTCGTCCAGCTGGTTGGCTTCCTGGTCGAGCTTCAGGCCCAGCCATGCCAGCCGTTCGACGATGCGGGCACGCACCCGGGCCGAGCGCTCGCCGATGCCGGCCGTGAATACCAGATGGTCGATGCCGCCCAGCTGGACCGCCAGTGCGCCGATCTCGCGGGCGGCGCGGTAGCAGAACAGTGCCACGGCTTCCTGCGCATGCGGGTGCGGATTGTCGATCAGCTCGCGCATGTCGGACGACAGGCCGCCGGATACCCCCAGCAAGCCGCCCTGCTTGTAGATTTCGGCACGGATGTCAGCAAGGCTCATCTGCTCGTGCTCGATCCAGTACAGTATCACTTCCGGGTCCAGGTTGCCCGGGCGGGTGCCCATCATCAGGCCGTCAACGGCCGAGAACCCCATGCTGGATGCCACGCTCTGGCGACGGTGGATGGCGCAGGCGCTGGAACCGCTGCCAAGGTGCATGACCACCACGCGTTTTTCGGCTTCTTCGGCTCCCAGCACCCCCGGCAGCTTGCGGGCAATGGCGGCGTACGACAGGCCATGAAAGCCGTAGCGGCGCACGCCGGCATCGTGCCAGCGGCGGGCGAGGCCAAAGCGGGTGGCCAGCGGGTCTTGCGGAATGTGGAAGGCGGTGTCGAAGCAGGCAATCTGCACCACGCCCGGCGCTACTTCGGATACGGCCTCGATGGCGGCCAGCGCCACCGGCTGGTGCAGCGGTGCCAGCGGAGCCAGTTCGCGCAGGCGGGCGATCTTGGCGTCGTCGAGCACGACCGGTCCGTCAAACAGGGCGCCTCCGTGCACCACCCGGTGCACGACGGCTTCCAGCCCCCAGTCGCGCTCGCGGGCCAGTTCGAACACCGCGCGTAGGGCGCTGGCATGCGATGAATCAGCCAGCGGGCGCTGTACCAGCGTTTCGCCGGCCGGCGTCTTGAGCTTGATGGTGGCCTGGGCCTTGCCCACGCCGTCGATCAGGCCGCGGACCAGTGCTTCCGGCTCGGCGTGTTCCAGTGAAAAGCATTCGAACTTCAGCGTGGCGGAGCCTGCGTTGAGGACGAGCTGGATGCGCTTCATTTGACGCCTCCCTGGGACATCTTGTGACCCAGTACGTTGGCGATGGCAGCCGAGGCCAGGCGGCCCTGTGCGTCTTCGGCACGGCTGGTCAGCACGATCGGCACGCGTGCACCCATCACCACGCCGGCCGAGGCGGCAGCGGCGAGGTAAGAGAGCTGTTTGGCCAGCATGTTGCCGGATTCGAGGTCCGGCACGACCAGGATGTCCGGCTCGCCGGCCACTTGCGAGTGGATGCCCTTGGTGTCGGCTGCCGCATGGGAGATGGCATTGTCGAAGGCCAGCGGGCCGTCAAGGATGGCGCCGCGGATCTGGCCGCGATCAGCCATCTTGCACAGGGCGGCGGCATCGATGGTGGACGGGATGTTGGGGCTGACGGTTTCCACGGCCGACAGGATGGCAACCTTCGGCGTGTCGATGCCGAGCATGCGAGCGGCGTCGATGGCGTTCTGGGTGATGTCGACCTTGGTTTTCAGGTCGGGCGAGATGTTGATGGCGGCATCGGTGATGAAGAGGTAACGCGGGTAGCTTTCCACCTTCATGATGAAAACGTGGCTGATGCGGCGATCAGTGCGGATGCCCTTGTAACGGTCCAGTGCCGCGCTCATGAATTCATCGGTATGCAGGCTGCCTTTCATCAGGGCCTGGGCTTCGCCGTTGCGGACCAGTTCGACGGCACGTTCGGCTGCCGCATGGCTGTGCTCGACATCTTCGATGCGATAGCGCGACAGGTCGATGTCACATGACTCGGCGAGCTTCTCCAGCCTGGCTCGCGGCGCGACCAGAATGGGGGTGATCAGCCCGTGCTCGGCCGATTCGACGGCTCCCATCAGGGATTCCGGGCTGCAGGGGTGGGCAACCGACATGGTGATCGGGCCGTATTGTTCGGCTTGTTCGATCAGGTCGGCAAAGGCGCATTCGTCGCGGGTCATATGACGCTCTCCAGGGATTGAGGGGGGCGGAAACCGGCTTGACCGGCCGGCAGATGGTTGGATCTGGCCAGGCAGCGGGCGGCCGGCTGAAGCAGGGGCGAGGAGGGCGCAGACATGACCGGATGCTGTTCCGGCATGGCTGGCAGGACTGGCGAACGCCCGGAGAGGCCATGGCACCGGAACGGACGGGCGCCATGATGCAGCAGATGTGCATGCGTGAGCGGATTCCGGTTGCGACTGGCATGCCGAAGGGACGGATGTGCCTGAACCGCACGGGTGTTCGAAAGTTTTTCCATAATGGACGGATGGCCGTCAACGTGATCAGCATGATTGTCATGAGATTTCATGACGGATCGGTTGCGATGACGATCGGTTACCGCAAATTCCTTTGCCTTTTCGCTTCTGGCTTGACGCTGCGTTATAATTTTCTGTTTTCAGACCCTTGCGGACACTGCGGTTGCAACCGCCATGTCCGGGTTCACTTTGTCATTTTTGCTGCATTGCAGCATCTTGTCACCTGTAATCGTTCAAAGCAGGGATTTTTGCCGGAGGGATGCATGCCGATTTACGAGTACCGCTGCACGGATTGCGGCCACGCACAGGAACATCTGCAAAAGATGAGTGACGCGCCGATCGCGGCCTGCCCGCACTGCGGTGGCGGCGCTTATGCCAAGCAGTTGTCCCCGACCGGAGGGTTCAGTCTCAAGGGCGGTGGCTATTACGCGACCGATTTCAAGAACAAGGGTGCCAGTTGCCCGGCCGCCCAGGCCAACGGCGGCGGTTGCGGAGGCTGCGGCTAAGGCCACGACATGAAACGCGTCAAACTGACTTTGAAGGGCTATCTGGTTACCGGGCTCCTGATCTGGGTGCCGCTGGCAATCACGTTCTGGGTGCTCGACATCATCATCGGCACCATGGACGAAACGCTCTACCTGCTGCCGGAAAGCATCCGGCCGGAGTCGCTGTTCGGCTTCCATGTTCCGGGTGCCGGGGTTCTGGTCGCGCTGGCGGTGATCCTGGGGACCGGTGCCCTGGCCGCCAACATGCTCGGACAGCGCCTTGTGGCCATGTGGGATGCGCTGCTGTCGCGCATTCCGGTGGTGAAGTCGATCTATACCAGTGTCAAGCAGGTCAGCGACACCCTGTTGTCGGGGTCCGGCCAGTCGTTCCGCAAGGCGGTGCTGGTGCAGTTTCCGCACCAGGGGGCGTGGACCATCGCCTTCCTGACCGGCACGCCCGGCGCCGGGGTGGCCGAACACCTGGGTGAGGACGACTACCTGAGTGTCTACGTGCCCACCACGCCGAACCCGACTTCGGGTTACTTCATACTGGTGCGCAAGTCCGATACCCACGAGCTCGACATGAGTGTCGATGACGCGCTCAAATACATCATTTCCATGGGCGTGGTGACGCCCGGACAGAAAAACCGTTAATTGCGAATCTCGAAAGCCAATCTCCATGCGTACTGACTACTGCGGACTCATTGACACCCGCTATCTTGACCAGACCGTGACGGTCAAGGGCTGGGTACACCGTCGCCGTGACCACGGCGGCGTGATCTTCATCGACCTGCGCGACCGTGAAGGTCTGGTGCAGGTGGTGATCGATCCGGATACCCCGGAAGCCTTTGCCACCGCCGACAGCGCCCGCAACGAATTCGTGCTGTCGATCACCGGCCGCGTGCGTCGCCGTCCGGAAGGCACCACCAATGCCAAGATGATTTCCGGCGAGATCGAACTCCTCGCCAAAGACATCGAGATCCTCAACGCCGCCGCCACGCCGCCGTTCCAGATCGATGACGAGAACCTGTCGGAAACCGTGCGCCTGACCAACCGCGTGATCGACCTGCGTCGTCCGGCCATGCAGAAAAACCTGCGCCTGCGCTACCAGGTGGCCATGGGTGTGCGCCGCTACCTCGATGCCCAGGGTTTCATCGATATCGAAACCCCGATGCTGACCCGCTCCACCCCGGAAGGTGCCCGCGACTACCTCGTGCCGTCGCGCGTGCATCCGGGCGAATTCTTTGCCCTGCCGCAAAGCCCGCAGCTCTTCAAGCAGCTCCTGATGGTGGCCGGCTTCGACCGCTACTACCAGATCGTCAAGTGCTTCCGTGACGAAGACCTGCGCGCCGACCGCCAGCCGGAATTCACCCAGATCGACCTGGAAACCTCGTTCCTGAACGAGGATGACATCATGGACATCACCGAAGGCATGGCCCGCCAGGTCTTCCGTGACGCCATGGACGTCGAGCTGGGCGACTTCCCGCGCATGACCTACGCCGACGCCATGCACTATTACGGCTCGGACAAGCCGGACCTGCGCGTCAGCCTCAAGTTTGCCGAACTGACCGACGTCATGAAGGACGTGCCGTTCAAGGTGTTCAACGCCGCGGCCAACCTGCCCAACGGCCGTGTGGTCGCCCTGCGCGTGCCGGGCGGTGCCAAGCTGTCGCGCAAGGAAATCGACGAGTACACCCAGTTTGTCGGCATCTACGGCGCCAAGGGCCTCGCCTACATCAAGGTCAACGATGTCAGCAAGCTGACCACTGACGAAACCAGCGGCCTGCAGTCGCCGATCGTCAAGAACCTGACCGAAGGCGTGCTCAAGTCCATCGTCGAGCGTACCGGTGCCGAAAACGGAGACATCATCTTCTTCGGTGCTGACAAGGCCAAGGTGGTGAACGAAGCCATCGGCGCGCTGCGCATCCGCATCGGTCATGAACACGGCGAAGCCGGCGGCTACTTCGTGCGCGAATGGCGTCCGCTGTGGGTGGTTGACTTCCCGATGTTCGAATACGACGAAGACGACGACCGCTGGACTGCCTGCCACCATCCGTTCACCTCGCCGAAGCCGGGTCACGAAGACCTGATGGCGACCGATCCGGGTGCCTGCATTGCCCGCGCCTACGACATGGTGCTCAACGGCTGGGAAATCGGCGGCGGTTCCATCCGTATCCACCGTGCCGACGTGCAGGAAAAGGTGTTCGGTGCCCTCAAGATCAGCCCGGAAGAACAGCAGAACAAGTTCGGCTTCCTGCTCGACAACCTGAAGTTCGGTGCCCCGCCGCATGGCGGCCTGGCCTTCGGTCTGGACCGTCTGGTGACCCTGATGGCCGGTGCCGATTCGATCCGCGACGTGATTGCCTTCCCGAAGACCCAGCGTGCCCAGTGTCTGCTGACCAATGCCCCGAACGCGGTGGATGAAAAGCAGCTCAAGGAACTCAGCCTGCGTCTGCGCCAGAAGGCCGACGTGGCTGGCGGCGCGGCCTGAGCCGGCCTGTTTGCCTGAACCCGACCGGCTGGCCCTGCCAGCCGGTTTTTTGCATTTGCAGAAAGGACCCGCCATGCAACTGGCAACCTGGAACGTCAACTCGCTGAAAGTGCGCCTGCCGCAGGTGCTGGACTGGCTGGGCAGCAATCCGGTCGATGTGCTGTGCCTGCAAGAGCTGAAACTCGAGCAGGACAAGTTTCCGCTGGCCGATATCGAGGCTGCCGGCTACCGGGCCGTCTGGCTGGGGCAGAAGACCTACAACGGCGTGGCCATCCTGGTACGTGCGCCGCTGGCGCCACTGGAGCCGGTGGCCGGCATGCCTGGCTACGATGATCCGCAGGCACGGGTGATTGCCGCCACCATCGACGATGTGCGGGTGGTGTGTGCGTATTGTGTCAACGGCGAAGCGGTCGACTCGGACAAATACCGCTACAAGCTCGAGTGGTTTGCCCGCCTGCATGCCTATCTGGCGGCCGAGCGGGAACGCCATCCGAAACTGGTGCTGACCGGCGACTTCAACATCGCGCCGGACGACCGAGATGTCTACAACCCGGAAAGCTGGGCCGGCAAGGTGCTGTGTTCCGTGCCGGAACGGCAGGCATTTGATGATCTGCTGGAGCTCGGTCTGGTGGATGCCTTCCGCCAGCTGCATGACGGGGACGGACATTATTCATGGTGGGACTACCGGCAGGGCATGTTCCGCCGTGACAAGGGGCTGCGGATCGATCACGTGCTGCTGTCGGCACCGCTGGCGGCGTCGCTGGAGGCTTGTCACATCGACAAGGTGCCGCGTGGCTGGGAGCGTCCGAGCGACCATGCCCCGGTGGTGGCCCGCTTCTGAGTTACATCACTGATTTCGCGGTTGTACGCCGGAAAGCGGGCAGCGTGCCGGAAATGCCGGCGGCAGTTTATTGCAGCTTCCCTGATCTGGCTGTTCGGCCTCATTGGGGAAATCGCTTTGCGCATGAAGGAGCCATCAGGCTCCTTTGTCATTTTCGTGGTTTGCATGTCTGGCAAGCATGCAGGGACTGACTTGTTTCTGCTCATCTTCCCGATATTGATGGGCAGGTCTTGCAACGCATTAAAATGGCTATTTTCCTTTTGCATTAAAAATTCCATTGGCGTTTTGTTTAGAATTTAAAAATGCATATCTGCGATTTTTGAATTTATTTGGAATTTTTGTTTGTTTTTTTCATTCTTTTTGAATTGATTTTTTAAGCATATTTTTGTTGTAAAACAGCAATACAATGTATTTTTGTATAAAAAATACAACACTATCGTTGTTTTTTTGCAACCATCGATGTGACAAGTAAATTTCATGGAAATCAGCATGATATGGCGCAATGGGTCCGTGTTTTTGTCTTTTCATGCCAATGCCGGAGCGGGTGTGGCTTCAGTCTGGCGAGGTTGGCTCGCTATAGTGGCCTCACCGCTGTGGCAAACCACACAGCAACAAGATTGCATGACATGTCAGGGCGCTGGCCCTGCTGATTTTTTACCCATGAGGATTGCACCATGAAAAAACTGATTGCTCTGGCAATTGCTGCCCTGCCGGCTGCCGCCATGGCCGATGTCGTGATCTACGGCGAAGCAGGCGCTGCGCTGGAAAACACCAAGACCACCATCGACGGCAAGTCCAATGGTTCCGTGACCGGTGTGGAAAACTACAACTCCAAGATCGGTTTCAAGGGTAGCGAAGATCTGGGCAACGGTCTGAAGGCTATCTGGCAGGTCGAGCAGAAAATCGGCATCGACGGCAGCACGAAGAACACCAGCAACACCTGGGCTACCCGTGACAGCTTCGTGGGCCTGACCGGTGACTTCGGTACCGTACAACTGGGTCGTCTGAGCAACTTCCAGAATGTTTACTCGAACCTGGATCCGTGGAAGTCCGAAGCCGGTTGGAATGCCATGTCGTGGGCTCAGGAAACTGGCAGTGGCACGATCCTGAGTGCTGCGGCTTACCAGTCTCGCCTGAACAACTCCATCGCCTACACCTCGCCGGAAATGGGCGGTTTCTTGGTCCGCGCCCTGTATTCGGCTGCTGGTGAAACCCGTACTGCCAATGGTCAAACCGAAGGCGTGTATGAACTGGGCCTGCGCTATGCTGCTGCCGGTTTCTACGGTCAGTATTCCTATACCCAAGGCAAGAATGCCGGTCTGCTGGGTGATACCGATCCTGACTACAAGAGCAAGATGCACTACGTTGAAGCTGGCTACGATGCCAACAATCTCTTGGTTGCCCTGAACTACGTGCAAAGCAAGAATGACGGCATCAACCAGAATGATGGCGACAACCTCAAGACCCGCGCCATGGGCCTGAACGTTGCCTACACCATGGGTGCTTTCCAGCCGCACTTCCAGTACCAGCATGGCTGGAAGAACAGCACCAATGTGGGTGACGAAGCTGGCACCAACTTCAACCAGTATGTGCTCGGCCTGAACTACCTGATGTCCAAGCGCACCATGGCTCACGTGGCTGCCGGTTATGTGAAGTCGGGTGACAACGAGCAGGGCGAAGCCGCACTGAAGGGTACCACCTACGCCGTGGGCCTGACTCACCTGTTCTAAGAGACAGCAAAAGACCGCGGGTTTCCGTGGTCATGATGCAAGGCAGTCTTTCGGGGCTGCCTTGTTTTTTGCTGCCGGTCAGGTGTCACCATGCCCGGAAACTCCTCGCTGAACCACCCGCCGGGGCCGTTCGCAATCTTCCTGCCCGGACAAGCTTTTCATCCTCCCGCTACTGGTCGTCTGAAATCCGGCTGAGGCATGTGAGGGCAGCACCATATGCCTCCTCAAATGCCATGTTTTTTCATTGCCACTGCCATTTGCAGTGCATGCAAGGCCTCCAGCATCCGGGTCTGGACTGTCAGGATTTCGGGAATGAGCGTCTTGCCTTTGTCCGGGGTACCGTTACGCCAAAAGTGGTCAATCCGGTCGGCCATGGCATGCAGCTGGCAATGCGGTGCCTCAATGGCGGCAAAAGCCGGCAGGCCGCCATAGCGTGCCTGCCCCTGATGGTGGTACCACTGGCCAAAGGCACACAGGCTTTCGCCAGACAGCATGCATGACGGAAGTGCGATGCCTTCATTGGCGGCATAGACCAGTTGAGCCACCCAGTTGCGGTGTTCGACTTCTGCCGCAAAAACCGGGTAATCGCTTTCTTTCCAGTACAGGTTCTGGATGTCTGCCCACAACGCCGGCATTTTCCAGTGCCTGAGCCAGTCGGGAAACTGCGCAGCCGGCATCGGACGGGCTATTCCATAGCCCTGGGCCAGGTTGCAGTTGAGTTGCAGGAGAATCCTGCCATGTTCGATAGATTCCACGCCTTCGGCAATCACCGTACGCTGGAACGCATTGGCCAGCCCGATGACGCCCTGGACAATCGCCAGGTTGTTGCAGTCGTGCAGGATGTCTCGCACGAAACTCTGGTCGATCTTGATGGTTTCCGCCGGCAGCCGCTTGAGATAGGTCAGGGACGAATAGCCGGTACCGAAGTCGTCCAGTGAAAAATGTACCCCCAGCGTCTTGCACTCGTCGATCACGCGTGAGGTCTTGACGACATCCTCAAGCGCCGCCGTTTCCAGCACTTCCAGTTCAAGCTGCTGGGCTACTCCCGGATGTCGCTGCAAGGCTTCTTTCAGCGCCTGGACAAAGCCCGGAGATTGCAGGTGCTGCCCGGCAATGTTGACGCTGAGTTGCAGGTTCAGGCCGTCAGCCTGCCATGTTTCCAGCTGCGACAACGCCCGCTCGATCACCCAGTTGCCAAGGCGCCTGACCAGATCGTCACCCTCGATCAGGGGGAGAAACTCGATCGGGGCCAGCAGGCCCCGTTCCGGATGCTGCCAGCGGATCAGCGCTTCGGCACCGATCACCGTCCCGGCCCGCATGTCGACCTTGGGCTGGTAATACAGCAGGAATTCTTCGTTTTCGAGTGCCTGACGGATGCGGGCCAGCCGGTCGAGCCGTTGGCGCAGGTTGCGGTCCTTGGCTGCGTCAAACACATGAAAGGTGCGCTTGCCCGCCTGCTTGGCCTGATACATCGCCTGATCGGCATGGCGCAGCAGGGTATCCGGCTCCTCGTCATCCAGCGGGAACAGGGTAACGCCGATGCTGGCCGATACCGATTCGGGCTCGGGCAGGCACGACAGCGGCTGTTCGATATTGCCAAGCAGGCGCCGCAGGATTTCCTCGCACTCCTCCTGGCTGTCCAGGCCCAGCAGCAGCAGGGTGAATTCATCTCCGCCAATGCGCGCAATCGTGTCGTTGCCGCGCAGCGCCTGCTTCAGGCGTTGCGAAATCTCCAGCAGGACACGGTCGCCGGCTTCATGGCCCCAGCGGTCATTGATGGGCTTGAAGCCGTCCAGGTCAAGGTAGCAGATGGCCATCAGGCTCTGGCTGCGTCGCGTGTAGGCAATGGCCTGGGTAAAGCGGTCGGCCAGCAGGGTGCGGTTTGGCAGCTCGGTCAGCGGATCGTAATACGCCATCTGCGCCAACTGGTGTTCCTGGAACTTGAGCCGCCGGATATCGGAAAACACCGCCACAAAGTTGGTCAGCTGTCCGCCGGTTTCGTCGTGTACGGCAGAAATGGACAGAAGCTCCGGATAAACCTCGCCGTACTTGTTGCGGTTCCAGATTTCACCGCACCAGTTGCCGGTTTCCTGGATGCTTTTCCACATGGACTCGTAAAAGGCGGCATCGTGCCGGCCAGACTTGAGTACGCGCGGATTGCGGCCGATGACTTCACTGCGTTCCCAGCCGGTAATGCGGCTGAAGGCCGGATTGACGTCAAGAATATTGCCTCTGGCATCAGTCAGCGTGATGCCGTCATGGGCATTGCGGAATGCCGTGGCATGCAGCTTGAGCTGTTTTTCGGCTGCTGACTGGGCCACCAGACGCTGCGAGAGTTCCGCATGGGTTTTCCTGAGCGAGCGCTGGGTTCGCAGCAGGCTGGCAAAAGTCCAGGCAAGGAACAGCGCCAGGAGGATGGACAGCGTATAAAGCAGGTTGCGGAAATGCCCGGCCAGTACCAGTGCGTTGCTGTAGGCCGTGCCGTAATTGCGGTTGAGGTGCTCAAGCTGCCCGCGGGTCGGCAGGGCCAGAATCTCCTTGGTCAGCCGGTCAAGGCGGGGCAGGACCTCCATGATCTTGTCGCCGTGCAGAAGCAGGTTGTCCAGCCGTCCCTGCATGGATGCCGGCAGCTGTATCCGGCCCAGCTCGGTACGCATGGCTGCCAGCTCTTCGGCATGACGTTCGTCCGGCTGGCGCGAGAATGCCAGTACCAGGCGGATGTAGCGGCTGATCAGGCCATGACCGGCCTCTGGCTGCGGCTGGTCGATCAGGCGCGAGGCCGCAACAGGGAAGTAGGCCAGCGAGTTGCGTGCGACCGAATCTTCGCGCTTGAACCGGTCGATCAGCTCGCTTTTGGCCATCACCGTGGCCAGAAGCGCCCGGGCATCATCCCTGAGACTGAGCGTATCCGCTGCCGACAGGTAATCCGGCGGAGTGCCGACATGCCGGGCATCCGCCTGCGCCTTGGCTGTCTGGCGGGTCAGCTCATCGTAATTGCGTGAAAGTTCCAGGCGGTTGGCCAGCAGTTCGGCATCGATCAGGGCATCGGTTTCACGCAATCCGCGCAAGTGCTGGGTGTACAGCAAATGGGATTCGGGCGAGACGCGCTCGGTATGAAGGTAGATGCTGCCAAGTCCGGCCAGTCCGGCAACCAGCGCTGCCACCAGGCCTGACATGGTCCGTTTGCTGAAGCTGGTCAGGAACGGAATGATGGTCTCCTCATTGCAGGCGCTTGCCGCGCCATTCTCCGGTCATCGTGCGTAAAAAGGCGCTGAGGCTGCGGATATCCTCGCTGCCCAGTTCACGGCCAAGCTGGTAGCTCCCCATGACGGCGACCGCTTCTTCCAGCGTGCCGGCCGATGCGTCATGGAAATAAGGGGCGGTGACGGCGATGTTGCGCAGGCTGGGCACCTTGAACACATGGCGGTCTTCTTCCTTGCCGGTGACGTTGTAGCGGCCCAGGTCCGACGGAGAAACCGGTCGACCGGCGAAGTAGTCCTGCATGACACCGAAACGCTGGTACATGTTGCCTCCCAGGGCAACACCCTGATGGCAGCTGGCGCAGCCATAGTCGAGAAAGCGGCGGTAGCCGGTGAGCTCCAGCGGTGTCAGGATGCGTTCATCGCCGTCCAGAAACCGGTCAAAGCGGCTGTTGGGCGTCAGCAGCGTGCGCTCGTAGCTGGCGATGGCATCAAGGATGGCCGTCGCGCTGATGCCTTCCGGATAAAGTCCGGCAAACGCGCTCCGGTAGGCCGGGTCTGCGCTCAGCCTGTCGATGATTTCCGGCCAGCCGGAGGCCATTTCCACCGGGTTGTGGATCGGGCCGACGGCCTGTGCTTCCAAGGTGTCGGCCCGGCCGTCCCAGAACTGGGCAAAGTGCAGCGAAGCATTGAAAACGGTCGGCGAATTGATGCTGCCCTGCCGGTTGTCCACCCCCGAGGAAACGGCCAGGCGATCCGTGCCGCCACGTTCAGGGTCGTGACAACTGGCGCAGGCAATCGTGTTGTTGCCGGACAGGCGCTTGTCGAAAAAGAGCCGTTCGCCCAGGCGGGTCTTGTCGTTTGCCTCCGGCAAGGCAGCCGGATGCAGCGGAATCAGGGCGTCGCGAGTCCAGGCAGGAGTGGTGGCGAGGGGATCTTCGGGAAGAGCGGACGGCGACTCGAGAAAGGCCGTGAAGAAAAGGAAAACCGCACCTGTCACCAGCAGGCAAGCGAGAAAAACATGGATGTTGCGACGCTTGCCCACAATGCGCATATTGCAATCATATTGACCTTGTTGGCGTGAGCATCCTGTAATTGAGCGTTTTTTGCAAGAAGCATGATGCGGTGTGGCCGGCGGTGGCACTTCAGTCCGTGCATGCCGGTCCGGCCTTGTCCGGCTGCGTTGCCGGCCGTCAGGAGGGACGGGCGGCCGCAGCACTTGGTCCGTGTCATGCCGGCTGGCGAGCAGCCCGCACGCTGCGTGCCGGAACTGCCGCGACGGAGGCTGCCGGTTGTTCCTGTACCGTACTCATGGCTTTTTGTAGCAGATGCAGATGGTCAGGATACGGCAGGTATCATGCTGCTTGATTGATTTATCTTTTTGATTTGTAATGTAAAAACAGTTTGAACTCTGGTGTCCGGCATGCCGGGGTTCGGCAGTGCGTGCGGCTGGGCATGAACAGGGACATGGTGACGCTCACCAGGATTTTGCAAGCCATCCGGCTCAGGGGCTGCGAGGGTTTCGCGCCTTGGTCCGGGTAGTCGATCCGGGAGCGGGCAGGTTGCCGCTATCCCCGGATTTGGGCTGATCCTGCCTCGGCCAGGCTGGCGCCAGCGTGTTGCGAAGAGGGATGGTTTGCGCCGGGCCGGCAGCGATTGCCCGGTAACAATGGTATTTTTTGGTCAAGGCATGGCTGTTTTTGTCGGACTGACGGGGATTGGGTCAACCCCGGACGGGCGGACGGGGACTATAGTTTTGCCAGTGCCGGCCCGGGCAGGATTTGCCAGGGAGACGGCAGGGTGCTGGATCTTCAACCACTTGAACCCTAGGGAGCAGCAGATGGAGAGCAAAGGCGTGAACGTCGCGGGAAAATGTCCGGTCATGCACGGTGGCTTGACCTCGGCAAGCATGTCGAACATGGATTGGTGGCCCAAGGCCCTGAACCTTGACATCTTGCACCAGCATGACAGCAAGACCAATCCGATGGGGGCGGGTTTCAACTACCGGGAAGAAGTCAGGAAGCTGGATGTAGAGGCCCTCAAGGCTGATCTCAAGGCCTTGATGACCGACAGCCAGGGCTGGTGGCCTGCTGACTGGGGCCACTACGGCGGCCTGATGATCCGCATGGCCTGGCACTCGGCCGGTACTTACAGGACCGCAGACGGCCGGGGCGGCGGCGGTACCGGCAACCAGCGTTTTGCACCGATCAACTCCTGGCCGGACAACGCCAATCTCGACAAGGCCCGCCGCCTGCTGTGGCCGGTCAAAAAGAAATACGGCAACAAAATCAGCTGGGCCGACCTGATCATCCTGGCCGGCACCATGGCTTACGAATCGATGGGTCTCAAGACCTTCGGATTCGGCTTCGGCCGCGAGGACATCTGGCATCCTGAAAAAGACACTTACTGGGGCTCCGAAAAAGAATGGCTGGCGCCGAGCGGTAGCGAAGGCAGCCGTTACTCCGGCGAGCGCGATCTGGAAAATCCGCTGGCTGCGGTCATGATGGGGCTGATCTATGTGAACCCGGAGGGCGTGGACGGCCAGCCCGATCCGCTCAAGACCGCCAGGGACATGCGCATCACCTTTGCCCGCATGGCCATGGATGACGAAGAAACCGTGGCCCTGACCGCCGGTGGCCATACGGTCGGCAAATGCCACGGCAACGGCAATGCCGCCAACCTGGGGCCGGCACCGGAAGGCGCCGGACTGGAAGAACAGGGACTGGGCTGGATGAACCACACCACCCGTGGCTGCGGGCGCGATACCGTCACCAGCGGTATCGAAGGCGCGTGGACCACTCATCCCGCCCGCTGGGACAACGGCTACTTCAGCATGCTGCTGGACCATGACTGGTGGCTGCACAAGTCACCGGCCGGGGCCTGGCAGTGGGAACCCGTCAGCATCCGCGAAGAAGACATGCCGGTGGATGTCGAGGATCCCTCGATCCGTCGCAAGCCGATCATGACCGATGCCGACATGGCGCTGAAGTTCGACCCGGAATACCGCCGGATTGCCGACCGTTTCCGCCAGGACCAGGCGTATTTTTCCGAAGTGTTCGCCCGGGCCTGGTTCAAGCTCACCCACCGGGACATGGGACCGAAGGCACGCTACATCGGCCCGGACGTACCGGCAGAAGACCTGATCTGGCAAGACCCCGTTCCGTCCGGCCGCAAGGACTACGACGTGGCGGCCGTCAAGGCGAAGATTGCCGCAGCCGGTCTTTCCGTCAGTGACATGGTGAGCACGGCCTGGGACAGCGCCCGTACTTTCCGCGGCTCGGACAAGCGCGGCGGCGCCAACGGTGCCCGCATCCGCCTGGCACCGCAAAAGGACTGGGAAGGCAACGAGCCGGCACGGCTTGCCAGGGTGCTGGCCGTGTACGAAACCGTTGCCCGCGAATGCGGCGTCAGCGTGGCGGACGTCATCGTGCTGGGGGGCAACCTCGGCATCGAGCAGGCCGCCGCTGCCGCCGGCATCAGCATTCATGTACCGTTCTCGCCCGGCCGGGGGGATGCAACGGACGAAATGACCGATGCAGCTTCGTTTGACGTACTGGAACCGCTGGCAGACGGCTTTCGCAACTGGCTCAAGAAGGATTACGTGGTCAGTGCCGAAGAACTGCTGCTCGACCGGGCCCAGCTCATGCGCCTGACGGCCTGCGAAATGACGGTGCTGGTTGGCGGGATGCGTGTATTGGGCACCAACCATGGCGGTACGCCGCATGGCGTGCTGACCGACCGGGTGGGGGTCCTGAGCAACGATTTCTTCGTCAACCTGACCGACATGGCTTTCAGCTGGCAACCTGCCGGCAGCAATCTCTATGAAATCCGTGACCGCCGGACCGGAACGGTCAAGTGGACGGCCAGCCGGGTTGACCTGGTATTCGGCTCCAACTCCGTGTTGCGGGCGTATGCCGAAGTCTATGCGCAGGACGACAATCGCGAAAAATTCGTCCGGGACTTCGTGGCGGCCTGGGTCAAGGTGATGGATGCCGACCGCTTTGACCTGAACTAGTTTTCACGGGCGGAGTGGAAGGAGAAAAAAGCCGGGCGGCAAGCTGCCCGGCTTTTTGTGCATGGCCAGGAGTCCGTACGGGAGGAGGCCGGGGTTGTTTCTGTCCTCCGGCCTTTTGTCGTGAAGCCCTCTTTTTCCAAAACCGTGGTTGATAAGGCCGTACCGGATCGCGCTTGACGATGATGCGTGCCGGCAAGCCGGGGCAGCTGGTCATCCTCGGGCTGCGGAATGGCCGGGCTTGGTCTTTGTCATGATTACTTGCCGGAAAGCCCGTTTTCCAGATGCCGCACGGGAGCCACGCGAGGGAAAACCGGGCCAGGTTCCAGAAAGCACCAGATCGCACAAGTCATTGATAAACATGATGCCTTGGGCTTTTGATTGGTTCGGGGAATGGCGGCGCCGGAGTCAGCGTGAAACAAAAAAACCGGCAGGTGCAACCGCCCGCCGGTTTTTTTGAGCCAGTCAGGGCTCCTGCTCAGGCCGGCAGCGGAGTCATGGCTCCGTGGACTGCGGCATGGGTCTTGTCCGCATTGAGCAGACTGTCCATGTCGAGCACCAGCACCACGGCACCGTCACCCGAAAGCGTGGCTCCGGCCACTCCCTTGAGCGACACGTTCTGCAAGGACTTGATCACCACGTCCTCCCGTCCGACAAAGGTGTCCACCGCAAGGATGAAGGTCTTTTCGGCCAGCTGCATCAGGATGCCGAAGCCCGGTTCCCGGTCCGACTTCCAGCCCAGCAGTTCGGTCAGGCGGCGCACCGGCAGAACTTCGTCCCGGACCACGATGGTCGGACGGCCCGATACTTCCTGGATGGCGTCTGCTGCGATCGGGATGATTTCCCGCACCATTGCCAGCGGCATGGCAAACGACTGGTCGCAGACCCGGGCCACCAGTACCGGCAGGATGGCCAGCGTCAGCGGCAGCGAAATGCTGATCCTGGTGCCTTCGTTCGGGGCCGAGCTGATATCGATGCGGCCGTTGAGCTTCTGGATGTTGGTCCGCACCACGTCCATGCCGACACCCCGGCCGGACACGCTGGAAATCTCGCTCTTGGTCGTGAATCCCGGCAAAAAGATCAGGTGCAGTGCCTGCTTGTCGTCCATGCTGTTGGCCTGCTCGAGGTCAATCAGGCCTTTTTCAAGCGCTTTCTTGCGCAGCATGCCGGCATTCATGCCGCGTCCGTCGTCGGCCACTTCGATGACGATATGGTCACCGACCTGCTGGGCCGACAGCTTGACGGCGCTCTGTACCGGCTTGCCGGCAGCCAGGCGTTCATCCGGTGTTTCGATGCCGTGGTCGACGGCATTGCGCACGAGGTGTACCAGCGGATCGTTCAGGTCCTCGATCATGGTCTTGTCGAGTTCGGTTTCCTCACCGGACAGCACCAGGTCCACATCCTTGCCAAGCTGGCGAGCCAGGTCGCGGGCCAGTCGCGGGTATTTCTGGAACAGCCGGCCGATGGGCTGCATGCGGGTCTTCATTACCGCGTTCTGCAAGTCACCGACCAGCAGGTCCAGCTGGCTGACGGCTTCGTCCAGCGAGTGCAGGACGTCTGCGCCCAAGTTGCCCTGCATGATCTCGGTACGCAGGGTGGTCAGGCGGTTTTTGGTCAGGCCGATTTCTCCGGAGAGGTTCAGAACCTGATCAAGCCGCTGGGCATCGACGCGCAGGGTGGTTTCCTGCTGGTTGCCGGAAATGTTGCGTTCGCGCTCGGGGGGCTGGGCTGCTGCGGTCGTGGCCGGTCCGGCCTGTACGGCAACGGTACTGGCGGCCGGGGGGGGACTGACCGGCTGGCTGACGCTGGCCGGGTCCGGTACTGCCGGAAGCCCGGGCACGGTCCGGACCATGTCCTGGCCGGCCAGCATGGCATCCAGGTTGTCGAGGATATGCTGCGGTGCGGGGGCCGGCATGCGCGACTGGGCCAGGTCACCGAACATGTCCCGGACCACGCCGGTGGCATCGAGGATCACGTCCATGACATGGCTGTTGAGCTGCAGCTCGCCGTTGCGCAGCTTGTCGAACAGGTTTTCGGTCCGGTGGCACAGCGTCACCAGCGGGGTGGCGTTGAGAAAGCCGGCCCCGCCCTTGATGGTGTGGAATCCGCGAAAAATGTCGTTCAACAGGCCTTTGTCTTCCGGATACTTTTCCAGCTCGACCAGCTTGTTGTCGACGTCGGACAGAAGCTCG
>RRZU011708197.1_pt1 | contig 22131 bp, 24 predicted proteins | sample 2165561 | NCBI WGS metagenome assembly RRZU01 (sample SAMN10456909, study PRJNA506462) | wastewater metagenome | isolation source: wastewater sludge | place: USA: Moscow, Idaho | reverse complement strand
CCTTAACTTAAATGAAACTGATTTATCGGAGTAGCAAAAAAAGTGTCCAAGTGTGAACCGTTTTTAGTGTCCAAATAAAACTGACAGAGGTGTCCAAGTATTTCCGTTATTGGTGTCCAAGTTGCTCCGATTTTTGCAACAGTAATACATCGTTTATTTTTTTCGTCCGTAAAATCAACATAAAAAAGCTTTCCAAATGTAAAAGCTTCTTGGGAAATTGGATTAAAATTCTTTAAATCATTGCCATATTGCTGTTTGCTTCTAAGAGTACCGTAAACAAAGAGAGGTAGTGAAGTAAAATCTATTTTCATAATATTCTCCTCATAGTAAAGTAAGAAGTAATTATATCTAAATCATTCATATCCATAATAATTTTATTTATAATAAATGATATTATTGAAAATAATGATGCTAATCAATAAAGATTACTATTCTATCGCTGTTAAAATTTTAACAGTTTTTTTAGTTTTGTTCTATGGTCATTTTTAGTTCATTTTGCTTAATCTCGTACTCTTTGATGAAATTCGTGTATAAGTATTCCTGAATATTCTGGTAACTTATTAATTTAGAAGGGTAAGATATAACAATATTAAATCTCCGTTGTAGATTAGGAGGAGGGTTTTTATTTATTACAACTTTTTTAATCCATCCTACATTGGAAGCAAATCTATAATTAGCTTGAACTTTAAATTCTTCGTTAAGTCGTTGGTACTCATTTTGTGCATCTTCAGTGATATCTGATTTGATATGGTCTGTAAATGTATTGTCAACTTTTTCAAATAACGCATTTAAATCTTTCTCTTTTTGCACTAACATTTCATTTGTTATCTCACTTGGTTCTACGTTTGTAAAGGCTATCAAAGAAACAATATCTTTATAATCTTTAATTAATACATCATAGTATTTAAATTTACGGTCTATAGTTTCCTTAAACCAATTATCATTAAAATCTTTCTCTAGCATAATAGGTAGCTGTTTTTCAGTGAATGAATAATTTTTGTATGAGAAATATACTGTAATCATACTGACTCCAAGACTAAGCGTTAATAAAATTTTCTCAAAAAATGACATTGTATTTGCTCCTTTTCAAACCTTTGGATTGCTCATTTTAAATGCTAACAGAGTGATACTATAAAAACACTTAAGACAGCAAGAAGTTGAAAATTTCTTTTTGGTGTTCATATGTATACGAACTTTGATTGTATTTTGAGATGAATTTTTTGTGATTATTTTTTTAAGATTTAACAACTTTCACATACAAGATAAACTACTGCAGTGCTGTCTTTCCTATCACTAAAAGCAACACAATTGAGAAATCTTGCAAATAATAATATTTCAAAATTTCTCAATTGTGTTGGTTTCATTGTCATTTATTATATCAACCCCTCTTGTCTAGCTACCTTAATACATGCTCTTCTAGCAAATGCACTAAAACTTTCTCCAGATGCTTCTATGGCTTCTGTGAGTTCCAAAGGGATACCATAAAGTAAAATCTTCTTTTTTTCTTTTGATTTAGCTTTCTCTTTTTTCCCTAGTGCTGCACCTTCTACAACCTCTTCAAAATTCTCAATTTCTCCAAATCTGCTATTATTACTCATATCTATCCTTTATATGTTTTTAGTATATTACTAATATATTCTTAATATATCTTTTGTATATCTATATTGATTTTAATTAAATATGAATGTTTTCTGAACACCGTTTAAAACCACTTGATTTACTGATACACTATAAAATTCATTTTTAGTTCTACCTACCAACAAAGAAGTGAACTCACTTAATCGTTTCGGTGGATCATCGTGCATAACAGTAGCTTCCTGAATATCAGGAAGCCCGTTCCCCCATCTATGTGGATTAAAATCAATTCGTAATTTATCACCTTTTTGGATGACAATATCATTTGCCATTATTACTTTCATGGTAACCCTCTATATTATTTTTAATCTCATCAATCAAAGAATCAATATTCCTTGCACCTCTACAATCATCTTTAAATTCACCGACACTTTGTCCAAAGAAGAAAGAATCCTCAAAAGCTAAATCAGTTGTAATTACTGTATCAAACACATTAAAAACTTCAAGTTTAGCGATATCTTTTTTGAGTGCTAAAATTGATTTACTTGCAAAATGGTGGACACGATTGAAAAGTACATTTGCTTTCAAACTCTTCTTTGCTCCCTTGAGCTCTTTGAGTGTTTTTGCAAATATAGTCAATCCATGCAATTCAATAGGACTTTTTGAAACAGGTGTGATAATCATATCAGCTCCAAACATCGCAACCCTTTGTAAGTCAAAATCATATCCACCTGTATCAATAAGTAAAATCCCATCTTTATGATCATTCATCACTTTTACAAGTTCAGCTGGATTACCTGGTGTTTTTAAAACCACAAATTCAAGATTTAATTTCTTTTTTCTTCTAGTTGCAAAAGCAGTTGAAGTCTTTTGAACATCTAAATCCAAAATACTGACTTTATATTCTTTTGATAATTCAACAGCTAAATTGGATGCAATTGTACTTTTACCAACCCCACCTTTTTGATGAGCGAATACTATTATTATTCCATCCATTGTAAATCTAATTGTAATTTGATTATTTTGCATATTCATTTCCCTTTTTTACTTTTTTTACTTCAATTGTATTAAAAATCTTAGAATAAATTCTTTTTCGCCATGTAAATCTTTACAAACAAGAAAATGTCTTTTTGATTCAATCAAACTTTTTATTAAGTCTTGACTTCTTTCTTTCATTTCTCTCGCTAAATCAATATGTCGATATTTTTTATATTGTTTTAATGCATTTCTAATTTTGTTATTGATTATTAAAATAATATCTTCGTTTGTTAATTCCATAATGCCTCTCCTCTTTATTGTATATCGTTTAGATATTGTAAGTATATCATAATAATATATTAAAGATATATTAAATTAGATATTTTAACGATATATATAAGATATATTATAGATATACAAAAGATATATCTATAATATACACTTCAATTAATTCTTTTTTTCTTTAAAAACTAAATATCCATCAGTTCTTAATATAGTTTCCATCTTCAAATCATAAATACTTCGTAACACCTCTAAATCATTTAAAACATCACAAATATCTCTTTTATCCAACTTCTCAATAGCTTCTTTTATAAAAAAGCTACTAGATTTATCTTTTAATATTTCATCTACAATTTTTTTATGATCAGTCATAGAAAAAACATTATGTCGTATTCCCCACATTTCACAACCATCTTCAAGATTACTTTTTTGCTCACCTGTTGCATGACAAAGTGATATCACTTTACCAAATAAATTTCTCGTATATCCCAAATCAGCACAATTACTACAATTATTTTTTATATTACACATCTTATTTTCCTTTTTTAAATTTTACTTTCATTATTTTGGCACTTGAATATTGTTGACTTTATTTCTAAGATTAGTAGTTACAGTTGTGATATTTGTAGCATTAACTTTTATATCCGCAAATGCTTCACTAAAATCAATTTTTGATAAGTCCAATTTTTGAAACTCCTCTGGTTTAAATCCTCTGCAATTTGGAGCATCAGAACTTCCCCAACTAAGTCCGATTTGTGGTCGTCCTTGCTCGTGGATTATCCTTGCTAATTTCCCATTGAAGCAACAGTAACTATCGCTATCTTGCACACATACTTTTGTAACTCCAAGTTTTATCTTTTTAGAACAATAAGTCCCAACTTTATGACATTGTTCTGCTTGTCTTTTTTTTGCCAACATCTTTTCATTATCTTTGCAACTTACCAACCCAAGAGCAACTTTGTCTTTATCACAACATCCACCACCACTTAAACCCAAGAGCTTATCACTTGCACGACATCTATAATCTTTCCCACCAAAGATATAGATTTGTCCTGCACAGTTTCCATCGTTGCTCCAACCGTTGTTGTTTTTGTCATTTGCACCCATAACTGAACCTGCATTTTCAAAATTATCATTGCTCAAACAAGGGAAAGGACTACATTGCCAAGAGCTATTTATGTAAGCAGGTTTTATATCTGTTGAATTACAAGTAAAACCTTCTCTTTTACAGTTATTTGTAGGTGGTGTTGAGCTATTACAACTATCATCAAGGGTTGCTGAATTATCAGTTGTGGTACTCGTATCAGTTTTAGTACAAGTAGTCATACCTGTATTGGTTGCACTATAATTTTGACCTTGAGCATTTGTACTATTAGAACAAAGATACTCATAATATGTATAACTTACTGGCTTTTGACAATTTCCATCTGGTGCGGTTGCACTGTTTACTGCATCATCCAAAGTTGCTTCGTTGTTTACAGTTGCATCTGGGTCGGTTTTAGTAAAAGTTGTAAAGCCGTGATTATTTGTAGAGTATCCACTATCACAACCATACTCATAGTATTTATAGTTAATATCTTTCCAACAATTTGAAGTTGGACTTGTAGAACTATTACAAGCTCCATTCATTCCTGCTGGGCAAGAGGTTAATCCTGCATTGATTGGGGTGTATCCTGTACCACAAATATATTGATATGCTGTTGCTGTTAGTGTTTGAACACAATTATTCGCAGGAGGAGTTGAGCTATTGACTGCATCATCCAAAGTAGCTTCGTTGTTTGCTGTTGTGTCTGGGTCTGTTTTTGTGTAGGTTGAAAATCCGCTATTGTTTGGAGAATATCCAGATGGGCAACCATAAGAATAATAGTTGTAATTTACTGTTTTTTTACAGTTTGAGCCGTTGTCGGTGTATCCTGTTGGGCAAGTTGTAGAGGTTGTTGTAGTGGTATTCGCTATAGAATTATTACATTGATTAGCACCATTATATGGTGATATTGCACAAGTGCCAGGCTGAACGAATCCACCAACCTTATTTGGTAAAGCACAATTTTGTCCCCAACTTCCCCAAGCCAAACAATTAGAACCGACAGAACCTGAACAATCCATAGATGAACCAGAAAAATACATAGTCGCACTACAAGACGAATACCCATTATTTATTATAACTGTTGTAGTGGTCTTATTCACATAATCCACCACACTTCCCGTATAACTAGCACTTGTGCCATTACTATAATTTGTGGTGGTACTCGTATTTGGTTGTGATGTTCCGTTTGCAAAATCTCTTACTGTGCCTGTTCGTTCGGTATAAACAGAATTTACATTATCGATAACAGTTGAGTTGTGAGCTACGCTATATCCATTTTCATAGTCCCAATATTTTCCGGCAAGAGCTAGAGCAGATGGGCAATAATTGGTGCCGTATTGGTCTGTTCTACAATCAAGTGTCTCTCCAGCAGACATACCGATAGTATCACTCCAAATTTGAGTATTGCATTTATTTACAACATCATCAGTTACACCACTAGGAGCTTCATAACAAGTTGGTTTTGAATCAAACTCTATTACACCTTGCATTGTTACAGGATTGTCTCCAGAGATAAAATGAGTACCCCAATCTCTCCAAAGTCCTGTAGTTCCTGAAATAATCGTATAAGGTTCACCAAGAGTTTGAATAATTCGATTGTTATATAAATCAACCGCATCATCACCTTGCATAAGTTTATTTTCTACATCATTTGGATCCCAATTTTGATAAGTAAGTGCTGCACCTGTTGTCGTCACAAATCTAGTTCTATTTGTAGAAAAACAATCATTTGTCATGCAAAAGTTTTGAGAATAATTTGGATCATATATTCCAAGCCAAGCTTCATTGTTCGCTCCAACTATCCCTTTTATAAAATCATTTTCAGCAGCTGTATTTGGAATAGCAAGATATCCACCATTTGCAGTTGCATATTGTCTAGCTGTTTCAAAAGTCATTTTATTGCCTGTAATAGCATAATAATGTCCGTTGTGTGTTAGGAATTCTCCGCCAAAATCTTTACAGTTTATGGCGAAGGAGGAGGTTGTAAGTAAAAATGAAGTAAATAAAATAGATTTTAGTTTCATTGCATACACTCCATTAAATTATTTGCTTTTTTAATTACAAGTGCTTCATCGTATTTATGTCGTACTGCATACTTTCTTAGTTCTATCTCTCTATCATCTGGAGTAAATCTCATCACTAATCTCAATAAAAACAACTTCGGAAGATTTATCTTTTTATAATCAACATCAAGTCTTAAATGCTCCAATGAGCAGTAATCAATTGAATTTAGTGATTTTTTTGTATTGCACCATTTGCAAGTTGTAAATCTTCCCATACTACACTCCATAAATAATATTTATTTGGTGTGCTGCTAGATCTTCAATAGTGATATGCTCTTTGCATAATTTTATTTTTTGATGTAGCAGCTTGCTTTCATACTCAGATTCTTTGAATCCTTTTTTTGTAAGAATTTCAAGAATAAACTTTTTTTCTAAACGAACTTTTAAACCGCTTATCTCAACAATCAATGGTTTTTCTTTTTTTGGATGCATTTTGATTTTCCTTTTTAAATTATTTATGTAGTAGTCATAATTTTTGAAAAGATTTTTAGATATGATAAAAAAGTGAATCGTATATAAAAGGATGTATTAAATGGCAAAAAATAAAGATAGTTTAAATTTCTTAGAAGGCTACAAAACTACTGCAATAATAATACTTGCTGGTGTAGTATTAATATATCTATTTAGTTTTACTGGATTTCATTTTAGTGTAGAAAATATAGGTGATTTTGGTACCATCGGTGATTTTTTTGGTGGAATCTTAAATCCAATTTTTGCCTTGTTGGCACTTTTTGCACTTTTGGCAACTATTAAAATTCAGAGCAAGGAATTATCTAAATCTGTTAAAATAATGAAAGCTCAGCATCAATCAATTAAACTGCAAAATTTTGAAAATACATTTTTTAATATGCTTAATTTACATAATAAATTAAGAGAATCACTATATTACAATAAAACAAGTCTTAAAATTTCTGGAAATGTTGGTGCATTTGTTATTGATGATTCTATGGATATTGATTCAACACTGGACAAGCAAGAAATAGTTCTAGTGTTGCTTAAATTTTTTTATCAATTTATAGAACATTTCAATACACTTCCTAGCTATAAGAAATATACATATAATAACAAATCTTATCAAGAAGAAATTTGGATTAATCCAGTAGAAATAAATCAACGGACAAGAACTAATCAATTTTATCTTATGTTTCATAGTAGTTTAGGTGAGATCTATGGACATTATTTTAATAATATATATCAAATATTAAAATTTATTTCTAATAGTAAAATAGAAAATCAAAAAATTTATTCAAATTTATTTCGAGCACAATTTTCTTCAAGTGAATTAGAATTGTTATTTTACAATTGTGTTAGTGACATTGGTAATCAAGATTTTTTACCATTATTAATCGAATTTGAAATTTTTAGAACATCTACCGTATAGTTATAGAATCAATAGACATGATATATATTTTTGTGTACTTCAAACACTAAAACTTGATATAAAAGAAAATAAACTTTTTGGGAAAAATCCAAAATGGAAAAGTGCTATTGATGAAATTATGAAAAATGAATCAAGGTATTTATTAGTTTAGATTTTATCGATATTATGTAGCAGTCTCACAATTTAGCAAAAAGTGATGGATGACATGAGAAGTATGGTCCCCAATAAAAGAGGACTGTATTTAATTGAATAGCGATATTATGTGATCCAATTTTACTACTATATACGAAATCATAAATATTCTTACACTTTCTGCTATTTCTTTCATAAAAATCCTTTCTTGTTTGATTTTAATTCTTTTTTACATTATGAAAATACAACATATAACAAATCATTAATAAGCTGACGATAGATGTAAGTAACTTAAATTAAGATTAGTTTTTGCTCTTTTAATTGATTATTTGTTTATAGATAGAAAAAAGAAATCCTCCAAAAGGAGGATTAAGAGAGAGGTATTTAGATTTTAAAAGATTTATATATGTATGTTTGCATGTTGCAAATCATGTATTACAAGGTTTTGAAGATATGCACTTCTATTTCCATTAAACTCAACCAATCTTTCAGGTAAAGCTTCTAAAATATCAGTTCTCATCATAATATTGATTCGTTTTAGTTTTTCAACTTTTATATCTATAAGTTGAGGAATACTATTTTGTTCATTTTCATTGTCGATTAAAAGTTCTTCCAAGCTTGATGCTTTTGGAAGTGTCTTTAAATCTTCACAATACAATTCAGATGCTTCAATAATATTATGAACTGTTTCTTTAAATGTTGCTCCATAACTTGATACAAAATTCAAATCAGGAACAGTTGCAACATAGCTATTATCTTCTTTATGGATAAATGCTATATATTCCATATTGACTCCTTAGTTAATTTGAGAAGAAACCTAGTGAAGTTTTACTCCACTTTGTTTCTCTATATTTTTCAAAGTTCCCAGTGGAATTTCATCTTTTCCATGGTCGGGAACTATCACTATTTTATCTTCTTTAATCAGTTTCTTGTGAGAACCTTTTTGTGACTTAAGAAGAAAACCATTCTCTTTTAAAATCTTGAGGAGTTGTTTTGAATTCATCCTCGTACCTCCTTTTATGTTACACATTATACACACTTTTTACTTAAAAATAGTTGATTATATAGAGTCAATAAATACCGTAAAATATGAGCTTGGTAATTCATTTCGCTCCTAAAGTCGCTTGTGGAATTTGTGTTTTACTCCCATATGGTCGTAAAACAATTATCATAAAATCTTTTTTACAAACTTTGAAACAAGCTTGGATAAGACAAGCGAAAAACCACAACAAAAATAACTCCGCTGAGTTAAAGTTTGTAAAAAAGAAAGGAAAAAGAAAATGAATATCTACGAAATTATCACAAATAAAATTCTTGAAAAATTAGAAGCAGGAACAGCTCCATGGCATAAAGCATGGGCAACAAATCAAACACCTTTTAATTTTGCAACAGGTAAAGAATATAGAGGTATTAATACTTTATTATTAGCTGGATATGATGATCCAAGATTTATGACTTTTAACCAAGTAAAAACTTTAAAAGGTTCAGTAAAAAAAGGTGCAAAATCTCAAATAATTGTTTTTTGGAGTTCAGTTACAAAAGCAAAAAATAATATTGAAACAGATGAAATTAATGAAGAAGATGAAACAAAATTTGTTTTAAAATATTACAATGTATTTAATGCAGAGGATATTGAAGGGATTGATTTTCCTAAAATTGAAAACTCAAATAATAATTCTAAAATTGAAGATGCTGAACAACTTGCAAATGCTTATTTAACTCAATTAAAATCTTTTGCTCATGGTGGAGATAGAGCTTATTATTCTCCATCATTGGACCATATCCAAATGCCAAAGTTTGAAAGATTTGAAAGTAGTGAAGAATATTATTCAACTCTATTTCATGAAATAGCTCACTCAACAGGACACGAAAAAAGATTGAATCGAAAAGGTGTAACTGAGTCTAAAAAATTTGGTTCACATGATTATAGTTATGAAGAACTCATCGCTGAAATATCATCAGCTTTTTTATGTAATTTTGTAAAAATTGAAAATACTTTTGATAATAGTGCAGCATATATTCAAGGATGGAGCAAAGCTTTAAAAGACAATAAAAAAATGATTATTTTAGCAGCTTCACAAGCTAAAAAAGTTTCAGATTATATTTTATCTTTCAACCAAAATCACAAATCTATAGCAGCTTAATAGCTGCTATTTTTATTTTATAAAAAAGAAATTTTTCTTTATCTTATTCATCTTCATCAAACAACTTATTTTAATTCTTCCATACAAAAATATTTTTTCATTTTCAAAATCTTCAAAAAATTATGACTACTACATAGAGATAAAACAATCTCAAACATTTTAAAAAAAAGGATTTACTCATGGGTAAAAAAGAACAAATTCAAGAATTAAAAAATCAAGCTAAAGAAGTTTTGCAAACTGCAAAAGAACAACAAGCAAAACTTCTCAAAGAAGCAAAACTCAAACAAGAAAAACTTCTAAAAGAAGCTGAACAACTTGAAACACAAATCAAAATTCAGATGGCTGATAAAGCAATTTTATTTTTTAAAAATGAAATCTCTCTTGATGAACTTAATAATTTTATTCAAGATAATTATGAGCTCATTTAAAAAAAATTTTGGCTTCGGTGGATTGAAGTTTTACTGTGATTGTGAGCTATTTGGTGATGTAGATTTTATTTGAATATTTTAGGATTTGATTTTGGAGAGAAGAGAAGAAAGGGCTGAGAGGCTGAAATTATTTTTTTTCTCAAAAATCATAGATTTTTCAAAGGCAAGTTAAAACGGTATGAATTTAGTTGTTATTTTTATTGTTTTGTAATTGTCTTTGGTGTTCGATAAATAGGGGCTTAGATAGCTGTTAAATTTATTGTTATTTATGCTGTTATTTTTTGGACTATTGTTTTATTTTTAACAGTTAGTTTTAGTAATCTCCTGTAAATTAGGAGTTTGTGAGTTGTTAAGTAGCTGTTAATAGACAGAAATTATGACTACTATGTAGAGATAAAAATAATCTCAAATATTTTAAAAGGAGGATGAAAAAATGAAAACATTTTCAATAACCATAGAAGATGATTTGTATGATTTTATAACAAAAGAATCATTAACAGGAAATATTTCAAAGAGTGAAATTGTTAGGAGACGATTGGTTGATTCATATCACTCAACACAAAAACAAGAGGAGAAAGTTGTCAAAAGATTTGATGAGTTTGAACAAAATGTTTACAAACGATTAGAAGAGATTGAAAACAAAATGATGAGTGCTGTTACAAAAGATATTATGTACTCAATCACAAATTTTCACTATCTTAAAATGTTGACTTTACACGGACTAAATAAGACCGTTGCCGATGTCAAAAACTTAGTGTCATTAGCAAAATCAGAGACTCTTTTTAATCCTACTGATTCTATCAATTCTAAAAAAAGATTTGAAGAAAATATCAGTGAAGAACATCTTAAAAGTTAGAGTAGTAGTGAAATGACAAAAGAAGAATTAATACTTTATCAAAATAGAGAAAAGCAAAGAAAAGATGCTGAAGATGAAGCTATTGAAGCAGGTAAGCCAAGGATAAAAAAAGTTGAAGAAAGCACTGGGGGAAATACAAATTTTATGAGTCCAACAGTTAATGGAGACACTTCATTAACCGCAACAGAAAGTAATATTAGTTCAGGTGCTCACGAGACTACATCTTCCTCTATACAAAGCTTTGATGCTAAAGGAAGTGTATTATCATCTTCAATGGATATTGGTTCACAAACAGGGCAGGGTTCATCATCTAGTGGACAAATTTCAACAGTAAAAAGTAGTGGAGGTGTAGCAAGGGTTGGTGGTTCATCGGAGAGTAAAATACCAACGATAAATAACTTTGCTATTGTCAAAATGACAGGGTCAGATAACTTTGGAAAGTCAGCTTATACGATTGGAAAACTTTCATCAAATAGAGCTATTTCAGCGGTTGATTATATCACGCGTGATGGAGCAATAAAGGATGAAGAACTAGCATCTAATAGAGCAGATAAGCATTTAGATTATATGACTAGAGATGATGCAAAAAGTGATTTAACGAGTGGTGTCCTTTATGATGCTCAAGGAAATAAAATAACTGTAGCTGAAACAAAAGAGATGATGCAAGATATTACAGGCGAGAGGCGAATTGTATTTGCTCCTGATTCAAGACTAAAATTAAACGATGGGGAATTTCAACAAATTATTTCAAAGACAGTAAATACTTTTAGTGATGATTTTAAAAAAGATTTTGACCATGTATTTGCAATTCATAGGAATACTGAAAATCCTCATGCACACTTAATGCTCACAACCAAATCAGTAAGTGGTGAGGGTGTTAAAATGTACAAAGATGAACTCTTTGAAATGAAGATGCGATTTTATGAAAATACACAAGAGTTAGCAGAACAAAAACGAGATAGATATGAGATTGTTTATAAGGATAATTCTCATCAATCTTTAGCGATGCAGATAGGAAAATTTACAGGTGATATTCCAGCTGGAGAGTTTGCAAATCAAAATATTTTTCTAGCTCAAAGGATAGCTGAAAAGTATGATTTGGAGTTTAACCAAAAGGAGATGGAAAAGAATACAGACAATATCAAAAAGTTTTTTACAGACAATAAAGACCAATATAATGATTTTATTACAAATGCAAAAAATAGATATGCTGATACTTTTACAAAATATTCCAAAGATGCAAATGATTTAGCTAGCAAATACAATCTTCAAGAAGTTCCAAAAGATATAGAGGGGTTTCAAAAATATCTTAAAGTGCATGAGAAATTATTTTTAGCTGACAAGATAGCAGATGGTAGAGGTATTCAAATCACAAATGCTGATGTAAGAAATCTTACTTCAGAGATAAGAAAAGATGAAAGTGGAAATATCACTAAAGATGGCTACAAAGATTTAAAAGCTTCAACTGAATGGTTCGATAGAAATAAACAATCAGTAAATGAGTGGAACAATGAAAATAAAAACAGAATCTCAAAAGAGTTATCAAATAGATTTGAACAACTCAACGAAAGAGTAGATATCAACTTTGATATTCCAAAAAATAGAATGGAGGGGATATCTCTTAATAATCAATACAAGCAAAACAAAACAATCTTTGCAAATGATACACGAAAAGCATTGATTGATATTTTGGACAGTCGAAAGTTTTATTTCAAGGGTGAATATATGAAAAATAATATCACCAAAGATGAGTATAAAACCAACTTAGAACGAATTGATAGTTTAAAAGAAAAGACAAGAGCATATAATGACATTACTGAAAGTGCTTTAAAAAAATATGGTATAGACACAACTCTTTTTGTAAGAGAAGAAAAAAACACTCAATTTGATGGTATCAAAGGGGAGAGTGGTGAAAATAAAGAAAACTTAGAAAAGTTATTGACTAAAGCTTTAAATAAAAAGAATTTAACAGATGAGCAAAAAGAGAAGATTGAAAGAGTATCATCAACATTTGCAAAAGAACAAAAAATATCACTGAGTGCTTTAGAAAATGCAGGATTTAAGAGAGAAAAGCTACAAGCAGATTTTAAAATTGAAAAGATAGAAGGCATTGTAAAAAATATTAATTTTAAAGAAACCCAAAAAGAGTTGGATTTCCAAAAGGAAGCACTTTATAAAAGTGAAAAACCAACACTTGATGAGTGGAAAAAAGAGAATATGCAGAATTATGAATTTGTATCCCAAAAGCGATTTGAAAAGATAAGAGAATCTTTCCAAAATACAATTAAAGAAAATGAAAATCTCAAGGGAAAAGGAGAATTTGTTGATAAGAAAATAGAAACTATCAATACAAAATTGGAAAAGCTTTCAAAAAATATCATTACTGGAAAACAGATTACAAAAGAAGATTTTGAAAATGCAGGACTATCTACAAAAGGCTTAAAAAGTAAAACTCTTGAAAGCGAAGTGGAATTTATTTCAAAAAATGCATCAAATGAAAGCTTAATAAATCTATTTCTAAAAGATGAAAAATACACTGGAATTTTAGAGAAATATTCCAAAGATACTCTTCCTGCACAATATTTAAAAGCAGTTCTCACTAAAGAAGGGTTAAGCAATGAAAAACTTGAATTATTTGATACGGATAAAAGGATTATTTCTAAAGAGCTAATCCTTAATCCACATAATGTAAAGATATCTGGTGAAACAATCTCAAAAGCACTTTTCAATAGTGATGGTAAATTGTTCAATAAAATCAAATCAGAGCTTGAGAGTGAACATGATCTCAAAATCAATAATGCCAAAGATTTCGCAAAACATTTTGACAAAGTAGGAGTATTGAATGAAAATAGGCAAGTAGTAGCAAATAATCTTCAAAATAGTGTTTTAGAAAACGATACTATGAAAATAGAAAATAATGAATTTTTAAACAGTAAAATTGATTCTATTAATTCTAAACTATTAAAAATTTCATCAGATGTAGCAGATGGAAAATCAATCTTGAAAAATAGTGCTATTGATGCAGGACTTGATGTTTCTGGATTACAAACAAAAACAACCACAAAAGATGTAGAGTTTATCTCTAAAACTACTTCAAATGAAAATTTATTAGCTCCATATTTAGAAAATGAAAAATTTCAAGCAGCAAAACAAATGTATCTTAAAAATGAGTTACGATTTGGTTATTTGGAGAAAACTCTACAGGCAGATGGAGTGGATCAAAAAACTATTGATTCCTTTGCAAAAGAGACAAGACAAGTTAACTATGAATTTATTACTCAACCATTCAAATTAGAAGCAGGAGAAGAAACAATCTCAAAAGCACTTTTCAATAGTGATGGTAAATTGTTCAATAAAATCAAATCAGAGCTTGAGAGTGAACATGATCTCAAAATCAATAATGCCAAAGATTTCGCACAGAATTATCATTTTATTGGAAAGCCATCAGAACTAAGAGTAATGTTTCAAGCAGATGTATTTGCAAAACTTGATGAATTTAGAAAAACAAATGACTTATTAGATGATGGAAAATATCAAGAGTTTAAAGAATCTTTGGACACCAAAAAATCATTACTTACTGATATTGGAAGAACTATAAGAACTATAAATGATGGAGAGATTGTACAAAATGAAAAAAGTGAGAAGTTTAATCTTTCAGGGAATAAAGAAGTAGATATCTCTCACTTGAATCAATTGAGAGAAGCAAATAGTTTTACATCACTTGAAAAAGAAGCCAATGGACTTCATACACTTATTTCAAAAAATGAAACACTCAAACCACTCTTTAAAACTGATTTGATGAAGATTAATGCAGATGTAGTGGAGTGGAAAGATTTCAATAAAAAGAATATAGATATAGAGGTTATTCCTAACAATGAACAAAATAAACCACTTTTATTGGATGCATTTTCACAGTTGATATCAAATGCTACAACAAATGCACAAAAGGTTGAAGTCAACGAAACGGATAAAAGTACTATTGATAAAATCTTTAATGAAAATCAAAAGAAAACAGATTTAGAGATGGCAAAAAGCGAGTACCTTAAAAATGGTGCTCTTAATAAACAAGAAGCGAGTGAATATATCTCAAAACTTTCAAATGTACGAACTATAAGCAATATGTCTTATTTGATAAGTGTAGGGAAAATAGAAAGTGTTCCTAAACAGTACCTAGATGGAAGGGGAATTGATACAAATCTTATGAGTAAAGAGATGGAATCAAAAGATTTAGACATTGTAAAAATGGGAAGTAGTGAGAATCTTAGAGTCTATCAAGAACATAAAAATATTCAAATTGAAAGAGCTCCTCAAGAACAGAATGGTAAAGCGGTGCTACTTGATAATAAAGAATTATTATCTGATATTTCAGCTGCTATAAGTCGTTCATTTACAAAGAGTGATATGAGTAAAAATGATGAAGAGAGACAAGAAGATTGGGTAACTTTAAAAGCTGCACCAAAAGAATCAATCGGAGTCTTACAAAGCTTTATTAAACAAGCAGGGGAAGAATTAAAAGATGCAAATAAAAGTGAAATAAAAAATATCAATAAAGATATAGATGGGTACAAAGCTACGATTGAATCATTGGAAAAGATAAAAGAAACAGCAAAAACTATTCAAAAAGAAACTGTTAATAAAGTAGATGAACTTCAAAAACCTATTGAAGAGACCACTTCACAAACTTCCCAAAAATTTGAAACAAATAAGATATCTCAACAAGAACTCAATGAACTTAAAACAATGACCAAAGAACATCTTCTTTATGCAGATCCAGCAAATGTTTTAAATGCTCTTGGAATTGATTATAAAGTTGAAAAAGGTGGTAGTAGATACAACTTTAGTATAAGAGCAGAGGATAAGCATAAAAGTGCATTTATGTATCTTGGAAAAGGTGGTACTTGGCAATTTAAAGATTTTGGAAGTAATCAAAGTGGAACTATTGAAAATGTTGTAATGCTTGCAACAGGAGGAGGGATGAGCTATAAAGATGCATTAAATTATTGTCTTGAAGCAAATGGACTTAAAAACCTTGTAACTGAAGCCCTTGATATAAATAAATCTCAACATCAAATACAACTTACACAAGAACACAGAGACAAATTAGAAGCCTTAAAAAATGCAAATCTTGAAAAGAGTGCAAAAAGTGATGTTCACTCAAGGGTAGTAAGCTTTAGAGAGATTACTCCAAAAGACACAACAGTTATCAATTTCTTAGAAGCTCGTGGGATTGATGGAATACCAAAAGATATGTACATCATTGAGGGGGAAGCTTCAGGAGTTGGAAAAGATGGAAATGCCTACACCTATAAAAATATTGGAGTTGGAGTACTTACAGGTGATATGAGCAAACCAATAGATTTAGAGAAGGTTGGAGCAGATATCCACTTTTTAAATCCAAAAGTAAAATCCGATGGAAGTGTTATGAAAACTCAATCTTTTGGAGTGAAAGATATCACTATTATTCCTGGAGAAAATGCTGATGGGAAAAGTATATCTCCATTTGAGTCAAAAATGGATTATGCAGCAGCTGCTGGTCAACTTGATTTGAGCAAGACAATATCCGTTATAGCGAATGGTGTAGGAAATGCCTCAAAGGTTGCAGAATTTATCAAAGAGACAAATCCAGATAATGTAACTTTCTTCAATCAAAATGATAAAGCTGGTGAGAAGTTTGTTGAAAATGTCGTGGAAAAAGCCAATATCGATAAGTTTGATTTTATCAAATACGAAGAGGGTGAACTTAAACTTGATATCAATGACCTTGTTAAAAATAATGTTCTACTTGAAGATAGACTTATCACAAATGGAAATATAGAAGTGTTTTTGGAAATGTCAACTCTTAAAAGTGTTGAGCAACTTGAAGTAGAAGCGATGATAAGCAAAGGGGATTTCAAAGGTGCAGAGCAGTTGCTTCAAGAAGCTGGACTTGATAAAAATGTGGTTGAAACTCTATCTCAAAAAATCGATATTCTTAAAACTCTTGAACAAGTAAATAACACAGATACAACTTATGAAGTTGAAATTAATTCAAACAAAACTGATGAGCAAGAAGCAAAAGAGAGATTGGCAGTTCAAGAGAAACTGATGGAAGATGAGATTGTGAAAAATGAAAAAGAGGATTTGGACAATCAACAACATCAAAAACAAGAAGAGAAAGCTATAGAAAAATCTATAGAGATGGGTATGTAAGATGATAGGCTATATCTTCATATCAATCATCTTTTTAGCTTTAGTTTGGGTGGTTTACAAAATGTTATTTAAAAAACAATCAAAAGCATCTCATCGCTGGAGAAAACAAAGTGCTTCAAAAACTCTTCAAAAGGTGAGAAACTTTGCAAATGATGGACAAGTGATAAGTTATCTTAGAAAACTTGATCCATTTGTTTTTGAAGAGTTGCTACTTCTTGCTATTTCAGAAAATCTCAACTGTACAGTTATCCACAATGATAAATACACAGGAGATGGTGGAGTAGATGGAAAATTTATACTACACCAGGGCAATTCAAAAAAGCTTTATCTGATACAAGCCAAAAGATACAGTTCCCATATCAATCATCATGATGTTTTGAAGCTTTCAAGGGAAGTTGAAAATCAAAAAGCTTTTAGAGGATTGTTTATTCATACGGGTAGAAGTGGAAAACAGGCTTTTGCAAATACATATAAATATCAAAATGTTGAGATTGTATCTGGACAAAAGTTGGTTGAATTAGTGCGGTTTGGATTTTAAATTAAGGGTTTCTCTGGAAAATATTTAACATAAATTCTTCATTTTCCAGATGAACAATATTTGACAATTCCTTAAAATCGTTAAAATAAAGATAAGAATTTTCCATTGGAATATCTTTAAATTTTCTAAACAATCGAGAATCTATCACAATTTTATACTTAAAATTACCCTTTTGCTGTATATCTTTGATATTCTCACTTTGTGTCACATCAGCAATAATTCCACATTGGATTTTGTTATTTAAAAAGTTAATTCTAAATATTTTATGTAGTATCCCATTGTGTTTAAATCTATTTGCTTTATCAATTGCAATAGAAATCTTTAACGGAATATTTTCGATATTATAATCGTACTTTTCAAAGCAATAAGCAGTAATTAAAATCAAAGCAACATCTGTTTTTTGAATAATTGCAACTGTATTTCTGTGACTTATTTTGTATTTATTGTTTTCTCGTGTAGAAAGTAAAAACTGTTTCTCTAGTTGCTTAACTAGATTTACTAAAATAGCTTTATCAATAGGTTCTCGATGTTCTCTTCGTTGAATAGCATGTTTTGTGATGATTATTTTCATACTTTTTGTGGAGTTCATATGTTTTTTGGTAATGATGTTAATCTATATGAAAAACAATCATCTATCATTCCACTTGAAAATATCTAATATTACAATTTGGTTTTTCTCATCATCAATAAGATATGGAATAGTGTAACCCTTGAAGATTAAATCTCTTATTTTTTCTTTGTTGTAGTAATGAGATTTTCTAAATTTGTATGGCATATAGCTAAGATTTTTAATACTTTGATCAAGTTTACTTTTAAATTTTCTTGCATTGTTTGGGCTATCGTTTGCAATATACTTTAAAATGACAAATAAATTTTCATCAAAAAATGGACTTTTTTCAATAACAAATGTCATTAAATAGTTTTCAGCCAGTTATCAATTTTATCCATTCCTTGCCCATAAGGTATAGTTTTCATAGTTCCAGATTCATATTCTTTCACAGCATCACTTACTCTTTTTTTTGCCTCTTCTGTTGTAATTGACGGATATCCATCATCAAGCATATCGTATAGAAGTTCATTAAACTTTTCTTGAATATTTACACCACTTTTGATGAGTTGGTTATAAAGATTATCTTGAACTTGTAAATGTATTGTTTGCATTTTATCACCCTTTTCATTCTTTAAATATATCTAATTATATCAAATTTCTAAAAAATTATGACTACTAGGTAAATAATTGAAAAATTATGAATAAACGAGAGGAGATAAGATGAAAAGAGAAGCAAAAGAAAAGATTATGTATTTTCTTACAACAAGTAGTTTGTGGATTTTAGTATTTGTGGTAGGTATATTGTTGGGTAGTGTAATAATGGGGATGATTAAATGACAAGTCTAATAATAAGCCCACTAAGGCTAAGAAAATTAAAAATATCTGTTTATGCAACTGTTGTATCAATGTTTGTGAGTGTATTTATCACGACAACATTCAATATAAGTCCGATTATTTTTGAATTTGAGATAAGAAACTTTGAAACTTGGAACTATTTGAGGAATTTCCCAATACCAATTATTGGGGGTATGTTGGCACTTGGTTATGATTTCTTATTTTCAAATTGGGTTATCAATGCACTTATTTGGGGAGCGATTATAGGTTTTATTGCGAGTACCATCTTGATTCAAAGATTGGTAATCGATAAAGCAACACATCTTTTACGAGGAAATGCAATCGTAGCAGCTAGTGTTTTGCGAGGGCTTATCAAAGGTAAATCAAGACTCAAGCTTGGAAAAGAAAAGATACCAATCCCATATACAAATGAAAACAGAAGTTTTGGTGTGATTGGTATGGCAGGAGCTGGTAAAACTCAAGGTGTATTTTCTATACTTGAACAAGTAAAGAATTTTAAAGAAACAATGATTATCTATGATAGAAAGCCAGATTTTTGGGTGTCGTATTATAGACCTGAGCAAGATTTCCTTTTTTATCCAGCAGATGAGAGAAGTATCAAATGGAACTTCTTTGATGATATTCCAGAAGGAAAACAAGCGATGCTTGATGAAGTTGATAAAATCGTAAAATCTTTTATACCTACAACAGAGAGCAAAGAGCAGTTCTGGGACAATACAGCAAGGATGATATTTAAAGCGATAGTAATAAAAATCAAAGTAGGGCATGAACCATCTACAAAAAAGATGATAGATTTCCTTATCGATAACCAAACAAAAGATGAAATTTGGGAGCATCTTAAAGAGATAAATGATATCTATGGATTATCTATAAAAACACTTCTTAATGCAGCAAGTGAAGCAACAGCTGGAAGTATGATGATGAACTTACAACCATACTTTGCAAAAGTTATCCGACCTGAGTTTTATTTTGAAGAGGGAAATTTCTCAATTACAGAGTTTATCAATTCCACAAAAGATATCAATGTTGATCAAAGATTATTTTTGGTGCAAACTAAAAATGAAGAGGGCAATTATGAGGGGTATTTTAGAGTTATGCTTGATATGATGACTCGTTCTATCCTTACACTCAACAATAACTCTGCAAGAAGAATTTGGACTTTTTTAGATGAGTTTCAAACACTTGGAAAATTAAATGAAATCAATGATTTACTAGCAGAGGGGAGAAGTAAAGGGAGTTGTGTAGCACTATCAACACAAGATTTATCAAGGTTAGAAGAGATTTATACTGAAAATCTTATGAGAAATATTTTCCAACTACTATCAACAAAACTTATCTTGCAATACGATGATCCAAAAGGACAAAAGTTTATTAGTGAATTTTTGGGTGAGCAAGAAGTTGAAGAAAAAAATAAAAATAGGATGATTAGTAGGGATGCTTCAAAAGATATCGAGCAAGTCAGCGAAAGAAATACTACTAAAAAAGTATTGCTTACAGGCGAACTAGGATTACTCAAGCAATTGAGTGCTTATCTCAAGATGCCATCTTATCCAGCGACAATAATTAACTTTAAATATTTTGAACCTGAACTATTATTTTCATTGATACCAGCTCCTGAAACAGAGATGTTTCATAAGCGGTCAGCGGTGATTGAAGCTAAAAAAGGGGAAGCTACAATGGAGGAAAACGAAAAAGCAGAGAAAGCTTCCAAAGCAAAAAAGCCAAAAACAAATGAAGAATACGAAGAAATAAATTTGGATGAACAATTTGGCGAAAAAGATGAAGAGATTGAAAATGAAATACAAAAAAATAATTTGCTATTAGTTGCAAATAAAGAAACGAATGGACTAGGGATATGAAAACATTTATTTTATTATTAACGATACTTACTACTAATCTTTTTGCGGTTGATAGTAGTATTTATACTTGGGGATATGGTGAGATTTTTTATAAGGTTTTGTTAGGTGTAACGATACTTTCTACAGATAACTATCTTTTTTCATCAGCAGTAGCCGTTGGTGGATTGTTACTCACTATCAAAAATATGAATAATAATGGAAGTGGTAGCGATATGGCTATGATGATGGGTAAATATCTTCTCTTAGTAACATTAATCATAGGGTTTTTTGTAGAAACAAAAAAGACCTATATTGTTGAAGATGAAGTTACGGGGCAAACATTTCCTGTAAATAATGTACCTATTGGAATTGGTGAAACATTTTCATTATTTACTTTACTTGAAAAGAATTTATCAAAAGCATTTGAAACAGCATTTGCAACTCCAAATTCTATCTCATACAGCAAAGTTGGACTCGGCTTTACGATGTCAGCTCCACTTAATCTTGGACAATCTTATTTTATTGATCCATATACAAATCGTAATTTCAATGAATATATAGATAATTGTGTGATAAGTGCAATAGCAGCTGGAGAAAAAGGTGGTGATGTTTTAAGTGTAAGTAAGGATTTGAAAACAGACTTAAAAGTTGTTGGGTATTTAACTCCTTATTATTCTTCAACTACTCCAAATGGTGTTGATAAAACTTGTGAAGATACTTGGGATTTACTTAAAAATGATATCTCTACAAAACTTGATGTTATGGAGCAAACAGCAGCTGCAAAAAGTATGATAGAACAATCTGCATTCTCTTCAGGTATGTCAGAAACATCAAAACTTTTATTTGGTGTTGCACAAACTTCAAAAGATTATTTGATGCAACAAACTCTAATAAATATGACAAAAAGTGGACTTCAAGCTGCTGCACTTGCAACGGGTGGAGATGCCTCGGCTATTGCTTATGCAAAAGCACTTTCAGAAACAAATCAACAACAAACATGGCAAATGACAGGGATACTTGCACAACAAAATCTTCCATTGATGAAAGCTGTTTTTACGGTACTTGTACTCGGTATTTTTATGTTGCTTGTAATACTTTCTTTGGTATATGGAAATATTGGACATATCAAGATGGGCTTTACACTTCTTTTTGCAATGGTGCTATGGACTCCGTTAGCAATTTTGATAAACGGTATGTTTAATGAAGCAATTGAAAGAATATTACCAACTATTAGT
>RRZU013266579.1_pt1 | contig 22132 bp, 29 predicted proteins | sample 2165561 | NCBI WGS metagenome assembly RRZU01 (sample SAMN10456909, study PRJNA506462) | wastewater metagenome | isolation source: wastewater sludge | place: USA: Moscow, Idaho | reverse complement strand
TCAACTGCATCACGAAAATCACTATCATTTGCATTAGTTGAAACCATATTAAATACAACACTTACATTTAATTTGGGATTGATCGGTTTGATGGCGTCATGCAGTTGCTTCATTACCGCCAAGGTCCATATATCAGGAGTGGAGGGCTGAACAATTATGAACATCTTGTCCGCTACCGACATTGCGGCAATCTGACTTTCAGAGCTACGCCCATCACAATCAACAATGACCATTTCATATTTAGCGTTTAACTCCACAAGGTCTTGTCCTAATGCTGCACCTCTACGCTGAACACAAGTGATATGTGAATGCCCATTTTTAATTCTTAGATTCACCCAATCAGACATTGTTCCTTGCGGGTCTGCATCTATGAGCAATAGATCTGTACTAGCCGCAACCGCTTGTACTGCGAGATTTATGGCAACGGTTGATTTACCTGAACCACCTTTTTGACCACCCACAACGACAATCATGTTCGCTCCGATCAATGAATTTTGTTTAATTATAGACCGGTTACAAACCAGTATCAATGTGGTATCAGTTTTAAACTGATACTAATATCAAAAAACCAAACTTTAATTAACTCAGGTGAAGTTATATTATTAATTAATATGCAAACCGATGTGATACCAGTTATACACTGGTATCACATTTTAATTAAACAATCTTCAAATGATACAAACAGAAAGGATGGTATTAACGAGAAAACCCGACACAAGTGCCGGGTAATGATTATGTTTAATAATTACTTATTGAACATAAAGATAAACAGCGAAAGAGCAGCCCCAGCACCTAACATGGCACTCAGCGCACCAAACATCAAAAGGCGCATATTGGATGAACCTGACTGATAACTATTGATGACCTTTGATGTGTTTTTAACCTCTCGATTAAACGAGATTGCACTATCATCAATTTTCTGTAAAAGGGGCACAATTTCCTGCCCGATAGCAACCTTTAAAGCGTCTGATGCTACACCCTGAAGGCTGGTTCTTAACTCGACCTTTACTTTATCAACTTCGGCAGAAACCGTTTTCTCCGCATGTGCATCTACATACGAAGCAGTCCGTTCAAGAACAAGACCAAGATCTTCTGCAGAACTAATAAATCGAGATGACTCCTGGTTGAGGCGCATACTTACATCGTCAACCATAATTGGCAAAGCATTACGCAACTGATCGATTTTGTCCGACAACTTACCAACATCACCTAACAACTCTGCGATTAAAGCGTCACGCGCTGATGGATAATAAGTTTCTTGTGGAAACCGTTTATTTTCTTGACCGTCCACTCAATTCACCTGCGTATGTATTAATTTTATTTGAATAAAGCTTTGAATACGTAATCCAACTCTTCAGATACACCAGCGGCTAATCGCTTAATTCCGATCTCTCGGCTAATATCTAATTTCTCATCTTGAGTCGTAGCCAACTTGATTTTTTCTTTTAAATCAGTCTGGTCAGTAATGATATCTTCAATGGTCCGATTATCATGCTTTATTTTTTCATATAGCTCATTAAATCGGATAACAGCATTTGGGCGAAGAGTAAATTTATGCTCTTTCTCATGATAAGCAAACAATCCAGAGAAAACACGCTCCGGCGTTTCGTCAATATCAATCATATTAAAGACAACACGAAGTTTTTTCGCTGGAATACCAATTTCAGAAAAAGCTTCAATAGTTGCGATTGTATCGCGCATTTGTTTTGTTGTACCAACAGTAGGGATTACGATGAAATCAAAATCTTCGTGACTGCCGCGATACTGCTTCATTAATTTAATGAACTCTTCGATGTTCGATGCACCGACATCAACAACAGCATCCTCTACTAAACTAAGTGCTTCAAGTAATTCGCCATATTGTTTACCTCGAATCAATTCTGACTCACTACCATCACTATTGATTGATTCAACAGAATAAATTGGGGCATTAGCCATTCGCGGACTAAGCAAATATTTTGCAGTCAAAGTTTTACCAACATTTCCCGACAGGTTTGATACAAGAACTTTCATTTCTTCTTCTCCAATGATTTATTCATGAGGCTAGTAATAATAGAGTTACTAGGTTTTACATAAGCATCTGCTTTTTTTTCTAATGCTGCTCGACTTGATATTACACCAGGCGGTAATCCATCTTTTATATCACCTAGAGCTTCATTCAAACTATCAGTATTATCTTTCTCGTTACGCTGTTCTTCGTGAGATTCTGTAATTTTAACTTCAGTGTTAGCTTTTTCTTTTTTGCTCTCGCGGACCTGATTGGTTAGCGGTATGTTTGCATTCACATACTTTCTGAGAGCTTCATAAGAAATGCTCAAGCCCTTTATCTTCAAATACTCGTGCATATCACTAATGCTGCATTTGAATTCGTTTCGTAATCGTGAAAGGGCTTCTTTGTACGGCTCAATTACCGATTCCCGACGCCCTTTTGTTGACGCCGCAAATTGAGCCAAATCATCAAAATCGTCTTCTTCTTTCATCTGGAAAGACCCATTTGTGCCGACAAAAAATCATGTCTACCCACGAGAATGATACATCTATCCATGGGAGCCAATGAATCAACAATACAACACAATACAACCGCATTGCAATAGCAATAAAACGTTAAAACACTTATCAACAACCAAATACAACCAATTCACAACCATAAAACAACCGGTTGGCACGTTGAAATAAAACCCAAAACAACCAAAACCATTAAGTAAAGAGGCTCTTTTGGGTCTGATTTGCGTGATTTTGGGGCTTATTTTGCATAAAACCTCATAAGAACTTGTTCTGAAAATATTTAAAATACTTTTGGGATAGATAGTTGATTTTTTATCAAGTTGTGTATAATTCAATGCGCTGTGGAAAAACATCCAATGGGATAGTTTTTTGACAATTTCATTAAGGCTAATGTGAGTTGTTTACCAAAGAGTATTCCTTGTTCTGAATGCGTGAATCTTCAGAACAAGTAGATTATCTAAAAAATAGGTTATCTATGATTAAGGATGAGTTAACACCTTTGGTGAGAGGGAGTCATGACCAGGCTAAAGAGGCGCTGCATGAGCTTTACCAAAGAGCAAAAAAAATTTGTGATGACTACTGGAGTGTGTTCAGAGAAAACAATCTGTCTCAATACAACATTCCTAGTGGTCAACGATTAATTGGTCGATTCGGGCCAAATGTTCAACTTCATAAGCTGAACGAGAAGGTCTATATCGAATGGAGATCGTATGCGCCGTCTAGAACGGGGAAAAGAGAAAAAATACATGGAGTCAGGGTTAGACCCAGAAGAGGGCTTAATTATCTGCCATCACAATTTATAAAAGCGACTCCGTGGGAGTTAAAGATGATTGTTGAGGCAGAGGAAAAATTTAAATTATTAAGGCAGTTAATTGAGATATTTCATGCTGTAAATAAGGGCCTTAAAAAATATCGCTTGTTAGAATCAGAAGAGATACGGGAAGGAGAATCGCAATGACAAAACATCAAATTAACTTTACACCGGATGGCAACAAGCGCATGGCTATTCAAGCAGTGCCAATTCTATCTCCTGTTATGCTTAAACGCTTCGAGGTCTATGGTGGTCAAATTGTTGCCGCCATTATTCGAATTGGAACTTTAACTTTATTTACCAAAGATGATCAAGAGTCAGCAAATAAAATTAAAGAGTGGGTTCGGGAGTGCTTGAGCGATTTTAGAACAGAACACAATAAAATATCTGACTACCTTGAAGAACAAAGAAAAAATGATTCTGTAGATTTAGTTAAAGGATTTACGCAAGAACCATTTTCAATCGACTTCCCTTATAATCATCCGATAGCTAATCGGTTTGTAGAATGCATTAAGGATGTTGATGAGCAACAAATAACAATTGAGAAGATGTACTTCTCTGGTGTTATTGATGACGAACAATTCGATATGGCAAAAAAGCAAGCTGTCCGACCTTTGAATCATATGCTTGATAGAATTTACACCGCCACAAATGTTGCTAAACGAACAGGTGGGAAATTCGATCCGGTTGCATTCATCAATTTACTGAAAAACCAGGTAAGTGTTGCCGATTTAATAGTTAGTGTAAGTAAGCCGAAAAAACCGGAACCTAATGTCGTAGAAGTTGAAGTAAAAAAAGAAGGTGAGGCCGCTTAAGTTATCACAGCATTTAAATTAAGCAGCAGCCATAAAGGCTGCTGTTTTGTTATTAGGGATTTAATGTATGCGCTTTAATTTTAATATTCTAGCCAGTTATATACATACAGCTTTCGCATCTATTGCTTCACACCTACCATTTAAAGTGGTGACAAAAACAGTAACAGGGCAAGAGATCGTAATTGATGGAACAATTTCATATCCAATACCTATTCGTGGGATCCAGCCAATATCTTTGGATGGAATATTGGCACCGAACAAAGAGCGAATAATCGATTTGGTTCGATTGTTAGGATTACGTTCACAACATCCTAAGTTTAATGAAAGAAAGCTGATCATCGCTGTCGTTGAAAACTTTGCCAAATACGTACATTTACTTCCTGCGTCTGAAGATTATCACCACCAAACACCTGGCGGTCTTTTAGCTCATAGCCTTGATGTTGCAGTCGGTGCGTTGAGGAATGCATCATCTAAAGATTTGGCCCCCAAAGGGTATCCGGATGAAGAAGCGGTAAGAAGGGATTGTTACAAGTATGCTGTCTTTATCTCTGCTCTTTTACACGACATCGGAAAAGTATTTTCGGATATGCGTGTGATTAGTCTTTCGGGGGGTGAACAATGGCAGCCAAGAATAGAGCCCCTCACTGATTGGGCGAGGAGGAAAAAAATTGAGCGCTATAAAGTAGAGTGGATACCAGAGCGAATTCATAAAAAACACGAATCGATATCGACATACGTCATGCATCACTTGCTCCCTAATGAAGCCAAAGAGTACCTGCTCGAATGTAAGCTTGATGATATGTTTCATGAAATTGATTCTGCAATAGGTTTTTACTCTGAACGAAAGGGGTATATCTATGACTCCATACGGCAGGCAGACTCCATATCAACAATCCGCAGTTTTTCGGGCGATACCGATCCTCTGCTTGGTCATAAGTCGAAATCATTATCTTCTCAGTTAATTCGATCAATCCATCGGCATAGAAATAAATGGGCCATTAATGAAAGTGGGGGAGAGTGCTGGATCATAAATCGACAGGTTTATCTTTTGTTTCCTAAGACACTAGAAGAAATCAGAGATGAATTGCTAAGTTGTCAGGTTTCGGTCCCATCGGAAATTGGTGTGATCATGAATATCATGGTTGAACAAAACATAGTCTCGAACCCAGATCCAGATACACGGATGGTTTTCTGGTTGCCAGGTGAGTTTACCGATGAAGAAGCGCTTCGCATTCAAACAAACTACATGAATGGTACTGATGCATCCGCTTGGTATCCATTGTGTAGGCTGAAATGGTATAGCTACTATTTCGGTGATATGCCATTGCCGGATAGCGCACCGGGCATTTTAAGTGTGTCGAAAGATGGGCACATGATTAAGTATTCGTACAATGGCGACCCATTTGATATGCCTGCATTGAAATCTGTAAAATCAGAAACTATAGAAAAGCCAAATATTGCGGAGATCTTGCAGAAAAAAAACAACAGTAATCAAGCCATACCTGTAATCAACGAGGTTGCCGCCGCCCCAGACCAGTCCGAGCCAATAGCACAACCAATAATAGCTGCAGATATTGCTGTTACTACAGATAGTGTTGAAGAGGTAAGTAGCCCAGTGGTAGCCCCAGTTATCCAAGCTAATACTAAGGCTGTAACTGGTGCAAAGGCTGCGACAAAAAAGACAAAGGCGACTACTGGGAAAATGGTGTTATCCAAACCTAAAAAGACAGAATCCGAAGTAAAAGAAAGTTCGGTTGTATTACCCGGTGAAAGCAGCAGTATCGATGTCGATGATAAAGCCATTAAACCAGCGTCAGATAACTCTGAACCACATGCAATGTTCGACTTCATAAAAACCCAAATGAAAGCAGGTGTAATGCTATTGCGGCAGGATGGAGATTATCTCTGGATCAATGTTACCCGCATCGCTGATTATATGTTTAGGGTGGAAGATGAACTAATAAAAGAACTTAAAGACCAAGGGATGATCAATGAATGCGCCCAAATGCTCGACCCTTTGAAGAAAAAAGCATGGTTTGTTAAGCGGGGGAGGGATAGTGAATGTCTCTTATCTAACCAAGCTGCAATATTATACAAAGCGAACAATGATGATGGCATTGATTTATCTTTAAGTTCAGTAAGACCTACAAATCACTCATTGATGGAGGATGAGACTCATCGGGTCTATGAGTTACTTGAGAAAGCTCGGTTATTGAATATTACCCCTGTGGATGGAGAAGATATTATCGATACCGATTTCACACACCAAGTGAAACTATCGTGGATAAAGCAAATTGCCGGTAATGGTAAGACGGGATTGACACAGCCTTGGATTGATTCCGTTAAGATTTTTATTGATAAAAAAGCTTATATCGAGATAAGAAAGCAATAGCGCCAGCGGAGCGGGGATCTTTCATGCGCGCAGGTCCCTGCGAATAGGTGCAAACCAATTCGTGTTGAGATGCCCCGTAGTGGGTATCGAAACACGCTAGTTACTCGAAGCGACGCACAATGTGTAAATTTAGAGAACCGCTCCGAGCGAAGCGAGGGTATTCAGAAGCGGTTCTATTGCAAAGCTCATACGGGAGGCCGCTGATGATTAGCAACAGGGTGTGGTCGAAGTGCGTTGTGGTTTCGTGTTGAGGCGTCCCGTAGTGGACAACGAAACACGGGCTTTAGGTATGGCATCATAAATTTGCATGGGATCATTTTAACCACCTAAATTTGGGGTTGGGTTTAATGTTCGGACAAATAGGGCTGAAGGGAAAAAGAGAGCCGCTCCGAGCGAAGCGAGGGTATTCAGAAGCGGCTCTCGCACATGGCAGGAGCGATAAGCTGTTAAAAGGCCAATGCGAGCATAAATGGTCGAGCTGAAAAAGAGAACCGCTCCGAGCGAAGCGAGGGTATTCAGAAGCGGTTCTCGTGCTTACTTTGTACGGGAAATTTACCTACGCCGAAATACTTTACAAAGTACATAGACTCACAAATCGGAGAGAGGATGTCGGGTTGAGGAGCCCCGTAGTGGGTAACGAAACCCGTAGCGCGCAAAAAATCCACATAAGACAAACAGTGCAACAATGAAAGTCAAAAACAGACAATCACAAGCATGGCTCCAGCTCAGACTCTAACCGTCCGATTTGTACATTGGCAGAAATGCAAGAGACACGGAATTCCCCAGCGCTTCGCCCCTTGATATTGTTGATGATGGACAATAAATCTAGTGGTAAAAAATTAGCTTCAGTGTTCAATGCGGACTCTTTGGTGCTTTGAGCTGCGCGTAATCCAGCTTCTTTGCATTGCTGTTCTATTTTGACAACAATAACTCTAGCGGTGGATAAATGGGCGGGTTGAAGTTGATTACTATCGCGTTCTGATACTGATGTGCTATCCAAATTAATGGCTGGATCATTAGCTTCGACAAATTGAACAGCGGTCGATTTTTTCTCAAACTGTCTAAAAGCGGTTTTGCCATTGGATAATCTATATCCCCACTTCTCCAATCCATTTCTAAACACAATGGCACCTGATGGGTGTTGTGAGCAGGTGCCTGCAAACGGAGTTTCTACTTTTTTCCATTTACTTTTTTTTACTTTCATTTGTGGCCCTTGATATAGAGTCAAGCGTTTATCCTATTGGGTTATAAATATATAGTATTGTTCGCTTTCACTCAAATAAACAGTGCAATAAAAAGTCTTAAATGAACATAAAATAGATAGATAGCGGGGTGGTGACGATATATGACTTTCATTGTTATATGCGCGTAAATTGAAAGACCAACATGCACATTGACTTTAATCGGCTTCGTATGGGGTTTATCTAATTCGATATCGAATTGTCGTTATTGGACAATAACCTGCACTGAGGGCGAGACGAACGCCTCGGAGTAGTGTTAATTGTTGATTCAGGACATTGAAGTATTCACACAAATAACTGAGTGGGGGCGGTGAAAATGTTCAAGATGGACAAGGCAAGAAAAGCTAACCACACCAATGGATGGGGTAGGATTGGCATTAGAACACCTATCCATCCATTGTGTATTACTGACATCGAGCGAGCTCAGGCTTTGATCATTTCAAGTGATTAATAAAGGCCACCTCAATGTCAGGATGTGACAGTGGGAACCTGAGTAAAATCACTAACAACCCAATGATAGCGCTCGGCCAATTGTGTTGCATAAGCAGTGGCAAGGCTTGCCGTTCCAAAATCTCCGACACACTCTATGCCCCCATCGACCAAATGAGCATAAACAGAGAATTGATCAGGATTGAGGTTGTCGACCTCAAAGCAAGAACCATCAGAACAGCTGGTAGACATATCACGAACGCCGTGTATCTCAATGCCATCAAACAGAGACTCATCATCGATGATAGAGTCAGCGTAAGCATCATTGAGTAATAGCTTTGTATTAAGCAGAACACCGTAACGGCAAACCAACTTGTTACCACATTTGGCAGAATTTAAATTTGAGCAGAATTGAGCGCAATGAACAGACATAAAAAAACACCTTATAAAAGGAAACAAAAAAGAACAAATTAAGAATTGAGCCACTCATCGAATGATTTGATAGGAATACCGAGCGATGATATTTGAGCTACATAGATCTGGTATTCATCCCAATCTTTACCGCGACACTGGACCTGCCAGTTTGGGTTTTGAATGACATCATCATTATTCGACATTGCATTAATATCTTTCATAACGATCCTGTATCTTGAAATTAAAGGGATAAAATTACTATACCACAAGATATCCCATTGGGATGGTTTATTGATAAATCATACGGCCCGATACAACGCCTGAATGACTTCGGTTGCTGCCATGGGGGGAACGGCATTGCCTGCCAAGTGAACAGTGAGCTTATTGGACTTCGGACGTAAAATGGAGTCGGGGAAGGACATTGCTCTCAAGTTTTCATCTGCCGTTAGCATCCTCATCATATCCCCTTTGACTACAGCCCAACGATCTCGCGTCGTGATTGTCCCTATTGGACGTTGAATGTCACGACCAGATAATGTATTGCCGTAATAGCTGAAAACAAACAAGTCGCTGAATTGCTTTCTGCCATTTGCAATGCGTTCGAGGGTTTTTGATGCTCGTTTAGGTTTATTGACTGGAGACCAACGCCCCGAATTAATGTCTATGAATGACAAAGCTGAGTTGTGGTCAAATCGAGGTAAAACTAGCTTTAAGGGATGCTTGCTTCGGGTACACACAATGAATAGGCGTACTCGATTTTGAGGGACACCAAGATCGGCACAATCAACAATATGCGGCGATACCTGAAACCCGCACTTGTTTAACGCCATCTCCCATGCGGGGAATAATGACCATTCAAGAAATTCAGGAACGTTTTCAACAATAGCTACTTTTGTCTGTCTGTGACATTCAAGAGCAGAAACAACGGCCCATGCCGTAGCACGGCTGTTATCATACTGAGGGTTGCCATTATGTTTACCTCTAGCCTTGGAGTGTCCTTGGCAGCAGGGTGATGCTAATAAGAGATCATGCTCCGGCATTAAATTGAAATTGGCTTGTTGCAGATCCTGACATTGGTGAACCGTGTTGGGGTGATTCGCTTTATGCCATATAACCGCCTCTTGCCAATGATTAGCAGCCCAAAGAACATTACAACCCGCATTAGTAGCACCAGCAGACCAGCCGCCAAACCCGGAGAACAAATCAACACAATCGAACATAAACCACCAAAAATGATTAGAAACCAGTTAGAAACTGGTATCAATTAAAGGCAAAGAAAAAGCGTGAAATCCGACCTCCATACGCCCAAACACGAGTCGATGATCGATGGTTCTGACATCTTGCAACATCTCAATTACGCCATCGCCAAATCGACTGTAATAAAGTCGCAATGCATTCTTTGAGTTATTAGGGGATAACTTGATAACGCCATTGTATTTGTTTTCAATCATCTTAATTGCTCGCTGACGGCGGCGAAGCCCTACGATGACCAAACTACGAACTTGACGTAAAAGCGGAGTATCTTGTACCGCCACATTCAGGAAGTCCTGTTTTGAGAGGTGTTGCTTCAATTCAGTCGGTATTTTACTTTTAAGTATGATGATTTGAGCCAAAACCGCCTTTAACGTCATGTGTGGTGAGTTAAAGTCAGGTTGATTTGATGTGGTCATAAAAAATCTCCATTACTCAATGATAAGTTGCAGGTGATGTTGAGCTCGACAGGTCAAGATCTCGCTTTGGTGCATGACTGTCATTAAGCGAAAATAAGACACGCCCTTCATTTTCACAGGTAAACCAAAAGCATCCGTCAGAAACGACTAAGGTTTGAATGTCAGCCAATGACAAGTAAACGTGGTGATGACCAGTAACGCTTACATATTCGATATCAACCACTTCAAAAGAGTCGCGTTCTACGGTGACGCTGCTGACAAGGTAATGGGTATTGTCTTGTTCAATCATGACGGTTGCCCCGACAACAGTGACCCGATCGCAAAGTGACTTTACGATATCCAATTCATGGGTAATTTTTTTGCTTAATCGCTGTTGGATGAGCTGCATCGCATCTTCCTTACCAACGGCATCCACCAGCGAATCAAAAATTCTTACCAAGGCCGATTTTAATTTTTTAATGTCTACATCAGACTCATTCATTTAAATCACCCAATCAAATATAAAAAAATTACATAAAAGAGAATTAAAAGGACGCGGTAATTGAATTTGCCAAGTAAAAAACCTAACACACCCTATTAACTTTCATTCTTATAACAAGTGGACGTAGCTTTATGTGTAGGACGCTCGGCGCATTAGGACAAACAGACTTGGCTTGCCCTAATTTGCTAACAAGCTTTGGTTTCGAGAGCAAAACTCCGAATAGCTTATTTTCCCCGTATTTAACATCGCAATCAGATTGGCTACTTCAAAACCTTTCAAGAACTCTGGATCTTCCATCCACTGATCAAGAAGTCCGTAGGTAACATCTAGGTTTTGCGTTTCACTAAGCAAAGTCCGTATTGCATCTTTAAAACAGGCCGCATGGGATTCGCTTATCGGTCCTTTAATGCGTCCGTTTGAATAATGGGTGATACGAACCTTGCCTGAGCATGAAAGATAAGGGGAGGGAGCAACAACAAAGAGCTTATCCTTATAAGCCAACTCAATACCGCCTTGGGTGAGAGCCACATCCACCAGCGAGCTCAAAATGGACTCATTCCATGTATTTGCTCGATGCTCTAATTCCTCTGACGTCAGTTGAATGGATCCGGCATCCAAGGGGAGCGTAGCGAGAAAACCTCGCGTATTTTGGATAATTAAATGAGACGAGAATCCATCCTCAAAATCTGTAGTAGACACTGAACCGAACCCCATAAATCCCCCGAACTATAGAAAAACGAACAGAAAGGCTAATAAAACTACAATACCATAAACTATCCCAATGGGATAGTTTATTTGTGTTTTTATTGTTCCTTCATGGGGCTACCTTGATCTCAGTTCTCAACAAAGAGATGGGCGTGACATTCATTTTCACAAACCAGATAGGCATCTGCGTTAGGAAGAAAGCCACTGTAAACAATCAAAAAACGCTTCGGGTCAATAGTCAGTCGCAGTAAATAAATTTGCTCCTCTGACATAACAGACCAAATGGTTTTCGTCTTATCACGAGACGCCTTCAAATAAATAGGGTCGTTAATATCCATGCCATACATTACCTCTTCGCCAGTTTCGTCCTCTTGGCCAAAACAGAACCCTTTAGGGCTTGGGATCGGTTTATATGTTTCAAATAGTGTCTCTTTTGAAATGATGTCGTATATGGTGTTTGCTGGTGGCTGGATCTGGTGATTGGCACCACAAGCACAAACGGTTTCAGTGGTAGTTGGTAAGATTGAGTGAGGCATGAGTACGCTCCTTAGTTGATAGAAAATAAATGTTTATAGATAGAAAACTCAGCATTCATGGATTCAAACCAGTGCCAAATATCTTCCTTGTCCGTCCCTGCATCGAAATGTAAAAAACTCACCTCCAGTTCATCGTGTTCATTAACTGGAACATCGCCGAAAAGTTTGAAAAGAAGGCTTAATGTCGAACTTGGTAAGTCAACGAACATGTAATTTGTCCAGCAGGGACTTGAGGTGCCATGGGATTTAATCTGGCTAACAACATCAAGGATGCTTGCCGGATCAATTGATGAAACGCGCATGATTGGGGAATAAACTATTTGGCTGGCTGATTTATCAAAAGCGATATAGCCACTTGATAACGAAGACATAAGAACACCTTAAAAAAGGAAATAAACATCAATAAATGCTGGTGGAAGCCCACCAGCTTAAGACACTAACGAACGACACCAGAGAAACATAACCGTGCAGACGTGGTCACTGAATTTGAGAGTTCAATGACATCTCTAACACAAGCTCCATATCAGCATGGGTTAATGTCGGGTTTGTAAACCAATTAGTTAAAGCAGTGAGAGGCGTGTTGCTTGGGTTTTTTAGTTCGGATAGCAACATGAAAACGCTACTGACGGGTTTGGCCTTTTTTGTGGCATTACTGACCACCAGCATGCACTGGCTTTTATTAAGCGCGTCTGACAACGTCATAATGGCGTACTTTAAAGCGACATATTGATATCGGCTTTTAGTTGGATCTTTTTTCAGCTCTTTCAGTAGTTTTTTGATGTTCTTTAGTTTTACAGAAGGTGAAGCTTTAGAGTTAATAATCTCTTTAACTGTTTCTTGTGGCGATTTAATCAGCATATAACACCCGATAAATTAATAGTTTGCTTAGGACATTGGATGGCCCCACACCAAGTGAGGGGCTGGATCTGTGTTTTTTAGTGGGATTTGCCTGCTTGGTCGAATGCCAGATCGGAATCCATAAAATACTGCTCCAAACAATCATCGGACGTGAGACTGTCATGCTCGCGTTGAAGGGCCTGATACAACTCAATCATCTTGTTACGGAAGATAGTGGCAACTTCATCGCTTAACGCTTCAAGCTCTTGGTTAAAGCGGTCAACGAAACGTTGTAGTAACGGCTCCCAGAGTTCAGGGTCGCGATTAAACGTGCTGTAACTAAATTCAGCCATCTTCTTAAATCGGGTTCCGATAGCTCGATATGCGACTTCGGATTCTTGATAGCCGTATTGATCTAGAACCTCGACATTGACTGTATTTTCATGGCAGTAGTGATGAGAGTTTTTATACAAAGAAGGTTGAGGAATGGCATCCTTGTATCGACTCAACAGAGGGTAATTACCCGTTAATTGAGACCAAAACAAATTCCAGTCAATGGATGCTTTAGTGAAGCAAGCACCATCTCCTTGAGAATGAAAGCCGCTAAAGTACATATCATCGGTTGATACGTCTAACCCTGCATCGCTCCATGTTGATTGAATTGTTTCATAAACATCGTTGTACCACTCCTCGAACTCGACATTCCAATAACGATTCAGATCAATAACGGCTTGTTTGTTAGGATGATTTTTGAATAACCACAGATTGATCGTGATGGTTGAATCACAAGGGATCTGAGCATTATGGCTGGTCGTGTTCATTTTGAATCTCCTGTCTATTCGAGATATGTACAAAATCGGTGTATTCATTCAATGAACAAGATCATACCACCAACTATCCCAATAGGATAGTAAATTATTAATTTATTTGTTTTGAATACACCTTGTTTGTGGGGTGATCGTGTATATAATCAATATATCCCATTAGGATACTTAATTGATTAGGACTTGTATGGCAGATCATTATTCCCAATGCGCCTTTATTATTCCCTGTACGGAGCAGGAGGCTTTAATCGCGATAGATGCGTTTAAGCACATAACAAATCGCAACAGTAAGCATGCTATTTCTGTTGTGGCCACCAGCAAGGAAAGACTCAACACACCAGCAGAACAAATCATTCATCATTGTCTTTATCAGCACACTCAACAAAAGGAGTCCATCCCAGACTATGAGATGAAATGGGAGTTTGATGTTTCAATTGAAAGAGACGGTTTATCAATACAGCACCATGAAACAATTGATGGTTATCAAGCGGCGGTGTTTGCTCAAGCGGTTTTGAAAGCTTTTAATAAACCAGACTTAATCGAAATATCAATTGCGGACAATTGCAGTAGGCCTATCCACAAAGCTTTTGGTGGGCGAGGGTATTGCGTCACACAACACGAAATCCGAAGCCATGATCTGCACTTGTTCTGGGAAAGTGAAATAAAGGCTCATAACCTTGGCGAACACTATTACGTTTGTAGCTTTATCGTTGTCTGTGGCGGACTCGAAAATAAAGTAACGTTCTTGTTGAAAGACGCCAGTGGGCGGGAGTGTCAGTCGTTGATGGTTATGGCCATAGAGAAATACAAATGCATCCGCAAATCATCGCTGAATCAATTTGTAACACCCAATATTATCGAATCAAAGATAACCACAATCACCCCAATAGAGTACACCATGTTGAAAATGCATCTCGAAACCATGGTGTTGAGTGCATAACTAGACTGGATTCATGTTCAATACTGACAACAAACAGCGGAGAATACGGAAATGATGGAAGCACTCGATCACCTTATTGAGCTAATCAATATGGGGTATGAATACCCAGATGCTCATTGCAAGGCAGTGAAAAAATTTAAAGTTGATCCTGATGAGTTACAGTCACTTTATGACACTGATCGACACAAGGAGACGAGATAGAGGCCAGATAATGTTGGCATGTAAAGTTGTTGTACACTGAGGACATTCACCCCGAAACATAACCAGTTACAAATCAGTTATGTTTCGGTATCACCTATTTTCTTTGTGGCTGCTTCCGGCGATTATAAAGATTCTTAAAAAACACATCGTCCGGCACGGACACCGAAAGCCCAGGCACCTGAGCGGACCACGCCTGATAAGAAAGGCACGTCCCTGATCCCATACACCCGCTAAACGTCATCTCTTGTATGTACTCACATGCATGCAGAAGCACACGGTTGGCGCTATACATTGGAACATCGTTCATTCCGTTCGTGACGCTTTGGAAAGCAGTGGAGCAGTGACCAACGGCGATGGCCATAGATACATCTTCCACCGTGTTCATCTCTTTTGCTGCTTGTGTTGTTGAAGATAACAACGCGAGACAGAACGTAAGCTTATGAATTATTTTTTTCATTTTTTAGGCTGTTTTCAAATGGGGGAGGGGGAAATCAGAAAATACCGATGTTGCAGCCGTAAAATCGAAACACGCTTGAAATCGATCGGTAAAATCGAGCAGTAATTGTGAATACAGAGTTTGGTTTTCTTTCATATCCATGAAGCGAGACATTGCAAGGCGATAAGCTTTATTGGGTGAAAGTCCGTCAAGCACCTCAACGGCTAGGGAAATGACATGAAGCCAACTCCAACGAAACGCCGACTCCAATGTCCAGCTATCAGAAATAGTGGTTTTCAATATATCAGCCCATGCACTCTTGGTAAGGCTGTTGGTGATATTCTTAATGTCGAATAAGGTAACTAATTTGATCTCCGAGAAACCGGCATCTAGCCAACTCTTGTTACCAATCAGGGTATCCCATAGCTGCTTGCGTTTCTTCCATCTGCGATGTGTTATGTTTTTCGGGCAATCGGTGTTATCCCAGTAAGGCATAGGGTGCAATCCTAACGAACGGGTGACTAAATCAGATAACGTCTTATTTTCACAAAACAGGCCCACGTAATGACGCGATCCCAACGGTTTAATGACCACAGACGCAGAGACATTAAACTTGCCCGCTATTAAACCTTTCTCTGCGCGTAACATGCACTCCTCGATATCGTCGTTCATCGTCTGATAAGCACATTGATATTGTTGACGGGAAAAAGGATATGTTCCTCCAGAGAGACGTTCCGCCAGATCAACGATGAATATCCGAGCCATATAAGAAAGTATTTCTTGCTCTGCGACATTTAAGAATAAGTGCCGATCTGATTCAGAAATCAAGTTCGAAGCATTGATCACGTTCTGCTTCTTACAGCGATAACCATTGTAGATCTTTACTGACATACAGGCCCCCAACTTGCTTTGATCACTAACGAAGGATGTCCATCTCAGACAAAAATCCAAGTTCCCAACTATCCGGGTATTAACACTTGGAGAGTGTGAATGATTTATTTTATCATGCATATCCCAAAGGGATATGTTATTAACATAAAATCAACTCGGTAATTGTCTATTGAAACCAATCAACGATAAAATGCTAAAGAACCGTTTGGCGATATCGTCAAACCAAACTAATAAAAATCACTGGGTATGGGGAAAAGATGAATAAGGCTCAACTGATCGAAAAAGTGCTACTTGAAGTGCAGGATGAAAAATTACGTGATTCATTGCTAAAAAAGATTGCCGAAGATGATCAGTCGGACACGACAGGAATAATCAACCTACTGGAAAAGCAAGGCATCGATACCGCCAAAGCTGCCGGATTGTTGAAATCCCAAATGAAAATAGGTTCGATGGTGGGCCAGTTCATAGGGTCGATTTTCTTTGTGGGGGGGTTGTGCGCGACGATAGGCATGTTTTCTGCTGGATATCTCTCCCAAATATTTATTCCATTGTTTTTCTGTCTTATTGGGGGATTTGCATTTTTTTCGTCTCGCAAGCTTTCAAAGGTGGTTAGATAACACCTCTCATTGGTTGAGTGGTATCACTCAACCAAGTTACCCTGGTGCAACTTACAAGCGTTTTAACTCTCCGGCTGTGATTTCAGTGGCCTCAAGGTAGTTTAATCCATCTCTTTCCTGACCTGAAATGACACACCCCATATATCTAACACCTCGAAGCCCTTCACGTTTACCACACTCGATATAGCTACTCTTATAATGAAAATTAACGTTGGTGATCTCGAAATTAATGCTCTTGTTGTTATAAACATTAATGAAAGCCGTTTTGATTTGATTATTATTCGTGACCATGCCAGACATTGAAATAATAGAACCATCCTCAAGCTGACTTTTTAACCTGACGTTAAAAGGAGTTGGTGTGGGGTACAAGATCCAGAACACCCCGAGAACAGCGATAATAGCGAGACCAAGAATTGATTGTCGATCATCGCTGTTAAGATTTTTGAAGTAACGGATAATCTTCATTGTTCAACCCTTAATCATATCGTTTATTTGGTCTTGTAAATCTTTAAGCTTCAGCAGTGTCTCAATGTGATTTGCAACAGGCGCTTGAACGGGATTTCTTCCGTTACTGTAACTTTTATGGGTATCAAGCGAGATCCCCAATTTATTGATCCATTCCGGCACGGAACAGCCCAGTGTTGTTCGGGCGATTTGGTAATCAATATGCTTCATCGATGCGCCTTATACTTAAATGTCCCAAATACACTACAATCTCAAATAAACGGTGTATTTGTTGGGTTACTGGTGGATTTCCACCAGCAATATTTCTATTAATTAGCTGAAAATAATCCAATGCAGACTGATTAAAATGTAACGCAAAAAGAAAGCCCCGAATTCTGGGGCTTTCGCGTTAATCGATTGCGGCAATAATCAACGAGGATTCTGATTGCTGGCAGCCATAATCTAAAACCTTCTGATAGGTTTCATGCAGAACTTTATTGTCAAATCGCTCCATCGCATGAGACAAACCAAAGATGGTTGCAATAATGCCTGCTGTTGGAATGGAAACGTTATTATCAAAGTAGTTCATTGGGTTTTGAAGGTGCAGCTGGTGGATTGTTAAATTCTCTGGGGGTACAGGCTCCAGAATGAATGCGCCATTGGAAAGCGTGATCATTTTCCAGTGCCACTCACTGAGGGTTTGGCGGAACTGTTCGCCGAACGAAGCTAAAGCACCGATGGATGTCATAAGAATTTGATTGAAGATCAAAGGAGATAAGCCAAGCGCTTCAGTGAATGGTTTTATCTCGTCAGCTACTATTTCAGTAGCAACAATTCTGTCTATCTCAGTACACATAATCCACACCTTATAAAAGGAATATCATTTAAAAGATGAAACTATATTACCATGTACTATCCCAATAGGATAGTTAAATTTAATAAATAAACTGTCTTTATGTGGATCTGCATGTTTCTCTTTGAATCTGGTTAACACGTATAATCATGCAGAGCCCATTGATGTTTTTTGGCTAATTGAATGGCGCAGTGATAAGCCAGATCATGCGTTTCAAAATAACCGATACAATCAACGCCACCAGCAATCAAGTGTGAGTAAACGGCAGACACATTGTCTCAGCTCGACTTATATTTACTCCAAAATGACTGGGTCAATATGGATAGATTCCAGCGTATCAAAATACTCATCCCACGGAAGCTGGAAATGAAGGTTTGCTCATCAGTAGTTGTTAAATCAATCAATTGAAACCTTTAGTCCTGATATATACGTATTGATTTTCATTGCCCACCTCAATAAAAAACATCTGAATAATGCTGATAGCGATTAACAGCATTAACCGCGCTAATGATGTCAGTAAGCGAATATATCTGGGATCTGAATTACGCCACCCAACGTTTTGGCCACGTAGCAGCGCATTGCTGCAACAAGTGGATTAGGCCATGATAGGTTTATCTCCTCGCGTTCAATGAGTGGGCCGCCTTGATCCCATTTTTGGGAGGGGGAATACCCTATGCCAATTTGAGTCATCACCCCTTTAGGTGAGTCATCCCAGATCCAAAATCCGCCATTGGGGCCAATACCAAACCCCATAGGATCAAACTTGATTGGGAGTTTTTCACACGTAGCAACCGCCCAATCCAAAGCTACACCGTCTAAGTCTGACACTTGAACATCCATCATTCGCCATCCTTGCATGGTTCAATTAAGTTCAAGTGACTGTTGATTTCATAACCTGCGGCATTTTTATGACCGCCGCCGCCGTAGCGCTTTGCGATAACCGACACATCAAAGTCGCCCACCGACCGTAAACAAACTTTTGTAGTTGTCTCATTCAACGCAAAAGTAATAACGGCCATTTTGACTTCTGGGTGTTGAAGTAACAGTTCGTGACCAACCTCAGACACTAAAACAGGGCTTTGCACAAAAATCGCCGGATAGCCTTCAAACTCCCCCAAATAAGCAAAGCGGGTTATTTTATTCAGCATTGTGTTTTGATACGTCTGGATCACATTGCCAGCGATAACCGCTGTTTGAAAATTAAAAGCATCCCACACATTAAAATCATTAGGTAACGTTGCGATGTAAAGATTCACTGATTCCGTGTGTGGTAAATTCCAGTGCCACAAATCACGATCTTCAACATACTCAAGCAATACAGGCATGTTTGACGAAGGATTAAAGGTTCTCCATGTCAATACAGCACCGGAATGGCTCATATCAAATACCGCATACGATGCCCCTGCAAGCGCCTCTTGTGCTGTTTTATGGTGATCGATAATCAGTAACTGGTATTTGCTCGCAAGTGCATCACATGTTGCACGATCATAGGAGAAATCAACAATCGTCAGGATCTCCGTTGAGGCCGGTAAATCTGGGACTGGCTGTCCATAATTGACAGGGATGTATAAGCGTTGTTGCTGGGTTTTAACGATGTACTTGTCATGCCACCAAATTGCATAAGCAGCACCGAAGCCATCGGCATCATCGTGGTATAAGACAACACTATTTACGTTTTCCTGAATCATTTTGCACTCCAACGATTTTTAAAATAATGAACCAACTACGCCACCAGCAGCTGGTCCCAGAAAGTGACGATGGTTTATTTGCGGAACTGATATATAGTCCGATCTGCAACGCTTGACGCAACCCCTGAGCACACATCAACAAATGATCCCATGTGACCAGCAAGCCAAGACTTATGTAAACCGCTGCGAGCGAAAAATTTGCGAATAAAGCGGGGCAGCATTCGGCCTTTATAGCCAAATAGATAAGCATGATGCTCAACATTAGAAATGAAATTATTCATGACAAAAAACACCTTAATAAAGGAAGAATAGCGACTGAATCAATATAAATATATTACCACAAACTATCCCATTGGGATAGTGAATTGGTGATTTATTGTTATCATGAATATACGAATTTTGTGTCAATTATTTGCTTTTCGCTGGTGGCGAATGAACCGAATGAATTACCCATCTTTACAGTCAAAAATGAACATTTAACATTCCGCACTGGAACCGCAGCCTCGGACATTCAGAATGTCGGTGGCTGCAATAAACGTAGAAAAAGGGTAAATGCAGATAAGGGATCTTAGTGTCCAATCAAGACAAAGCGTGACTGCGTTAAAAACCCTTACCACGTAAAACAAGCTCTTTAGTTTTGACGGCTGGATCACCACCATTCGGCTTCGGTTCGCGGCTTACTGAGCCCTAACGAATAATCAAGCTCATCGGTTCGCTCCACCCAAACCCCTGTTCGCATGCCAGCGGCGTAGCGCATGTTGGCCGTCCGCCAATCAGCAGAGGTTACATACCAAATCTTATCTTTCTCGACGATGATCCAATCACGCCCCACCTCAATAACATCCAATATCAAAGGGGATTGTAGTTCCGATGGTTTGATTCCATTCAAGGTGATGTAGTTGATGACCTCTTCAATCGAAAGTTTTTTGTGGGAGGCATCAGATGTGGGCGAGACGAAATGAACCCGCCGGTTCGATTCTGAGAATTGACGCCGCTGTGCCTCTTTAATGCGAGCATCTTCCCAGCGTTGTTGATCTCGAATTTCAGCATCTAACGACTGTTGAGCGAGATAAGCGGCAAGTCGTGCGTCTTCATCCTGCTTTTTAAGCCATTCATTTTCGATTAGATGTTTAGCCTCGTTTATTTGCCTATCAAGATCGGCCATATAAACGCTGGATGACGCTGGGGAAACCAATTTTTTGAATTGAACATCGTCATAAATAAAATCAGACAAGCGAGAACGAATTGAGCGCAATTGGTCATTAGTCCGAAGTGTGGGCTCCATAGCCTCTAAATCAATCACAACGACATCAGCGGTGTTCGATTCTAAAAGCAATTCCGGTACTGGGCGTCCTTCATAGACAAAATAAATAACCAATTTTCTATTTTCAGTTAATCCATCGACTATCACACCATTGAAATTACACTCCACACGAATGTCCTGATGTGACAATGAGATCACCTTAGCGGGAATAGTGATGGAGTAGGCTGGTATGGAAAGTAATTTTTGTTTGCCATTGGCAGGCGAGACAGGGGATAGCCACGTTTGTGGTTCGCTGGCCAGATGGTATTCAGGAATGAAAAAATCGCGATTTAATTCGGAGAGCAACTGTTTACACATGGCCCGAATCGAGACAACAAAAGAATAGTTACATTCCGTTTTTGTCTCTTCAAAAGTATTTCGGGTGTTATGAGCAAAATGATTTATGCGGTCATCGTACTCCTTTCCAACTAGTGGGGTCTGACAACCAGGGCAAATGCAACCGCATTTAAGTCCAGGAAGGACTTCATCAACTTCGACAAGCCGCCCTGTCGCAACGTGAAGCGCAAATGGGATCAGCGACGCGCCCATGATGTTTCTCCGGTGAAGTGGCTTATTTTTTCTTAACAGTATCAGGAATGCAGGCTTAGATCACGACTGGATGTCTTGATCTAAGCTCGGTGATAGAGGGGGATTTTGTTGATCAGTTGGCTGGTGGTGAAAAGGGGAAATAGGCGAAATTGTTGAATTTCAATTTACTCATTGAGATCGCGATTATACTCACGCATGGTTTCATCAAATAATTGCTTAAACTTCCGTAGAGGAATTTCTTCACCTGAAATATTGAAATGAACCGTTTCGCGTATCCAATGAGAATCAACGGATATTTCACAGTCAAGACCAAGCGGAAAACAAGTATGCTTTAACCAAGCCGGAAGCTTGGCCCATTTTGGGGCCTCACAATACGATTTGATGGTTCCGATCATACGTATTCACTCCTTCGTGTCTAAACCAGACAAGCTTTTGATTAGAGTTATAAGACACAGGGATTCTGATTTCGATGATGCTGATACATCGTGTTTATCTGATCTGCTGGAGATCGCCGACAAAGGAATTCTATTGAGTCGATCTTACATACCGC
>RRZU011890649.1_pt1 | contig 22134 bp, 19 predicted proteins | sample 2165561 | NCBI WGS metagenome assembly RRZU01 (sample SAMN10456909, study PRJNA506462) | wastewater metagenome | isolation source: wastewater sludge | place: USA: Moscow, Idaho | reverse complement strand
TCGGCGCCCATCGCACCCGCGAAGTACTTGCCGAACCGGCTCTTCATCTCGCGGTAGAGAATCTCGTCGCCCTCAAGGTCTTGCACCTTGAGGCCCTTGAACCGATCCCAGACCTCGGACAGGCGGTCGATCTCGCGCTGCGAACGATCGCGCAGCAGCTTGACCTCGCGCTCAGCGCCGTCGCGCACCTTCTTGCGCACGTCGGCACGGGCGCCTTCGGCCTCCAGTTGAGCGAGGTCTTCTTCCAGCTTCTGCATGCGCGCTTCGATGTCGGTGTCGCGCCGCTTCTCCAGCTGCTGACGCTCCACGTCGATCTTGGCCTCGAGGCTGGGCAGATCGCGATGACGGGCATCCTCGTCGACCGAGGTGATCATGTACGCGGCGAAGTAGATGACCTTCTCAAGGTCCTTCGGCGCGATGTCGAGCAGGTACCCCAGGCGCGACGGAACGCCCTTGAAGTACCAGATGTGCGTGACGGGCGCGGCGAGCTCGATGTGGCCCATCCGCTCACGACGCACGTTCGAACGGGTCACCTCGACGCCACAGCGCTCGCAGATGATCCCCTTGAAGCGGACCCGCTTGTACTTACCGCAGTAGCACTCCCAGTCGCGAGTCGGTCCGAAGATCTTCTCGCAGAACAGGCCGTCACGCTCGGGCTTGAGCGTGCGGTAGTTGATGGTCTCGGGCTTCTTCACTTCCCCGTGGGACCACTCCCGGACTTGGTCGGCGGTCGCCAGCCCGATGCGCAGCTCGTCATAGAAGTTGACGTCAAGCACGTTGTGTCACTTTCTCCCTACACCGGTAGGAATGTTGTCGATCGTGAGTTGGGTTGACTGAGCCGAACTCAGACTTCGTCGACCACGGGGAACGAATCCGCACCCGGGCGTCGCGACAGGTCGATCCCAAACTCCTCTGCGGAGCGGAAGTCGTCCTCGGAGTCGCGCAGTTCAACGACCTGTCCATCGGAGCTGAGCACCTCGACATTCAGACACAGTGACTTCATCTCCTTCACGAGAACCTTGAACGACTCGGGGATGCCCGGTTCGGGGATGTTCTCGCCCTTCACGACGGCCTCGTAGACCTTCACGCGGCCGGGAACGTCATCCGACTTGATCGTCAGCAACTCCTGCAGGGCCCAAGCGGCGCCGTACGCCTCCAGTGCCCACACCTCCATCTCGCCGAACCGCTGGCCGCCGAACTGGGCCTTACCGCCCAGCGGCTGCTGCGTGATCATCGAGTACGGACCGGTCGACCGCGCGTGGATCTTGTCGTCGACCAGGTGGTGCAGCTTCAACATGTACGTGTAGCCCACGCCGACCCGCTCGGGGTACGGCTCGCCGGTGCGACCATCGAACAGCACGGCCTTGCCGCCGGAGTCGACGAGCTTCACCCCATCGACCTGCGGAAGCGCGTGTTCGAGCAATCCGTGAATCTCGTCTTCCGTCGCGCCGTCGAACACGGGCGTGGCCAGTCGAGAGTTCGATTCGACACGGTCGAGTCCGACGTCACGCAAACGCTCGGCCCACGGATGATCGACACCAGTGATGTCCCAACCGGACTTCGCGATCCAACCGAGGTGCATCTCCAGCACCTGACCGACGTTCATTCGCGACGGAACACCCAGCGGGTTCAGCACGATGTCGACCGGGGTGCCGTCCTCCATGAACGGCATGTCCTCCTGCGGGAGGATCTTCGCGATGACGCCCTTGTTGCCGTGACGGCCGGCGAGCTTGTCACCGTCGGAGATCTTGCGCTTCTGAGCCACGTACACGCGCACCAACTGGTTGACGCCCGGAGGCAGTTCGTCGCCCTCTTCGCGATCGAAGACGCGCACACCGATGACCGTGCCGGTCTCGCCGTGCGGGACCTTCATGGACGTGTCGCGGACCTCGCGAGCCTTCTCGCCGAAGATCGCGCGCAGCAGGCGCTCCTCGGGGGTCAGCTCGGTCTCGCCCTTCGGGGTGACCTTGCCGACGAGGATGTCGCCGGTACCGACCTCAGCGCCGATGCGGATGATGCCGCGCTCGTCCAGATCGGCCAGCATGTCCTCGCCGATGTTGGGGATGTCGCGGGTGATCTCCTCGGGGCCGAGCTTCGTGTCGCGGGCGTCGACCTCGTGCTCCTCGATGTGGATCGAGGTGAGGACGTCGTCTTGCACCAGACGCTGGCTCAAGATGATGGCGTCCTCGTAGTTGTGGCCCTCCCACGGCATGAACGCGACCAGCAGGTTGCGGCCCAGCGCCATCTCGCCTTGATCGGTGCAGGCACCGTCAGCCAGAGGGGTTCCGGGCTCGACCCGCTGCCCCGCTGCGACAAGCGGGCGCTGGTTGATGCACGTCGCCTGGTTCGACCGACGGAACTTGCTCAACCGGTAGGTCTGGTACGTGCCATCGTCGTTGGCGATCTCGACGAGGTCGGCAGTCACCGAGGTGACGACGCCGCCTTGGGCAGAGACAGTCACGTCGCCGGCGTCGACCGCGCCGCGGTATTCCATGCCCGTTCCGACCAGCGGTGCCTCGTTGCGGATCAGCGGGACAGCCTGCCGCTGCATGTTGGCACCCATCAAGGCGCGCGACGCGTCGTCGTGCTCCAGGAAGGGGATCAGGGCTGTGGCGACCGACACCATCTGGCGCGGCGAGACGTCCATGTACTGCACCTCGGCGGCCGGGACCTCCTCGGCGTCACCGTGCTTGACGCGCACCAGCACGCGATCCTCGATGAACTTGCCGAACTCGTCGACCGGCGCGTTGGCCTGGGCGATGATGTAGCGGTCTTCCTCATCGGCGGTCAGGTAGTGCACCTCGTCGGTGATGAAACCGTCGTCGACCTTGCGGTACGGGGTCTCGATGAAGCCGAAGGCGTTGACCCGCGCGAAGGACGCCAACGAGCCGATCAGACCGATGTTCGGACCTTCAGGCGTTTCAATGGGGCACATGCGGCCGTAGTGCGACGGGTGGACGTCGCGGACCTCCATGCCCGCACGGTCGCGGGACAGACCGCCAGGACCCAGCGCTGACAGGCGACGCTTGTGCGTCAGGCCAGCGACCGGGTTGGTCTGGTCCATGAACTGCGACAGCTGGGATGTGCCGAAGAATTCCTTCAACGCAGCCACAACCGGCCGGATGTTGATCAGCGTCTGAGGCGTGATCGCCTCGATGTCCTGGGTCGTCATGCGGTCGCGGACGACGCGCTCCATCCGGCCGAGCCCCGTCCGGAGCTGGTTTTGGATGAGCTCGCCGACCGTGCGCAGGCGGCGGTTACCGAAGTGGTCGATGTCATCGGTCTCGACCGGGACACCGGCCGGGGTCTCCGTCTGGCCCTCGTGCAGGGCGACGACGTAGCGGATGGCAGCGACGATGTCGTCGAGCGTCAGCACCTGCTGGTCGAACGGCTCGTCGAGACCGAGCTTCTTGTTGATCTTGTGGCGACCGACCTTGGCCAGGTCGTAGCGCTTGGGGTTGAAGTAGTAGTACTCCAACATGGCCTGCGCCGCTTCGCGCGTCGGCGGCTCGCCGGGACGCAGCTTGCGGTAGATGTCCAGCAGCGCCTCGTCGGTGTTGGCGGTGTGGTCCTTCTCCAGCGTCATGCGGATGGACTCGGATTCACCGAACTCGGTCAGAATCTGCTCGTTGGACCACCCGAGCGCCTTGAGCAAGACCGTGACGTTCTGCTTGCGCTTGCGATCGATGCGCACGCCCACCATGTCGCGCTTGTCGATCTCGAACTCAAGCCACGCCCCACGGCTGGGGATGATCTTGCAGGTGAAGATGTCCTTGTCGGACGTCTTGTCGGGCGTCTGCTCGAAGTAGACACCGGGCGAACGGACCAACTGGCTCACAACGACACGCTCGGTACCGTTGATGACGAACGTGCCCTTGTCGGTCATCAACGGGAACTCGCCCATGTAGACGGTCTGGCTCTTGATCTCCAGCGTCTCGTTGTTGATGAACTCGGCCGTCACGAACAGCGGTGCCGAGTAGGTAACATCACGGTCCTTACATTCCTCGACCGTGTACTTCGGTTCCTCGAAGCGGTGGTCGCGGAACGACAGCGACATCGTCTGCGAAAAGTCCTCAATCGGTGAGATCTCCTCGAAGATCTCTTCCAACCCCGACTTCGTATTGACGTCGGTACGTCCTTCGGCCAAGGCTGCTTCGACCCGATCACGCCAGGCCTGGCTGCCGATGACCCAGTCGAATGATTCGACTTGAAGGTCTAGCAGGTTGGGAACCGCGAGCGGCTCATGCACCTTCGCGAAGGAGATGCGGCCACTCTGGGAGATGACATTGGTGTTCTTCGACGCGGTGCGCGAGACGGCCAAGATATGGTCCTTCCACAAATCCGGCGGGCCGGTTCTTTGCAGGCTAAGGCTCCCGTGCAAGCACAGGCATGGGAACGCAGAGGCAAAATATGAGGATAGCCTACGGACCTGGCACACGCAACCCCGGGACCAAGCCGACGAAAGTCGGGGCCGAACGGCCGCCAGCCTAGCGCGGGGAAGGCCCGAGCGCTGGTAAACGCCGCAACCGATTCTGTGAAGCTGTTTGGGCGTCCGGCGCACCCGGGTGCCAGCTGCGAGCGATGCCACGCACACCGCCACCACGGGAGAGACACACCGCAACGGCGGTAGAGACACGAGCGACCAGCGGGGGGATGGAACAGGCCCTAAACACCCGAGTCGGTGTTTGCGGAGTTGTTCTTGGGGGGAAACTACGCAAACACCGACCCGTCAGGGTTCCATCAGACGCCATATGGGGGATGCGCCGGACTCGTTAACTAAACAACGAACGACAACCCTCTGTCAAGTTCTTTGACAGATTCACTCAGAAACCCTGACGTGGAGGTGCCAGGACCGACTCGCCTGACCGTATGCGCCGGCGGTCTCGAAGTGCCGCGCCGAGTTCGCAAAAGCCTCCTGGGCTTCCTTCGTCTTGCCGAGTTGCACGCAGATCTCGCCGTAGATGCGTTGCGCCTCTCCTGCGAGATGATCGGCCCGGTTCTCGGCCTCCTCGGCCAAGCAGTGCAGGACCAACGATTCCGCCTTCACGAAGTCACGCGCGCGGTAGGCGACCTTCACCTCAACGAGATGGAGTTCCAGCAAGTCAGACGGGTTTCCGACGAGCCGGAGCCCCTCGCGAGCCAGGGCGAGACTGTCCTCGACACCGTCATCGAGATTGGCCTCGATCCGGTTGTTGGCGATGGACTTGTGGAGCCGCGCCCACATCCGCAGATCACGTTGCGGCTTGATGTTCTTGAGCGCGTTCTCGAGGTGAACAATGCCGCTCATGGCATCGCCGCGTTGGAAGGCAGCCGTGCCCAACGTCCACGAAATCAATCCACGCGAATAGCCTGACTCCACGCGGTCATGTAACTCTTGTAGCCAACTGCACATTTGCGTGAGTTCGTGGCCACGATCCCCCGCCTCACTACGTGCGCTAATCAGGGCCATAGTCGCCTCGGCTTGCAGCATGGCGACCGTGCCACGCGAAGCCTCCACAGCACGGGCTCCCCACGTGATCGCCTCTGTCAAGTGTCCTGACGCGCGGCTGGCGACGGACATCAACGACAGCGCCTGGGACTTCAAACTGGCCGAGCGCGCCGCCACGTCGTCGTCGACCAGCCCGCGTGCGAGGTCCGACACGGCGGGATAGTCACCGTCGGACAACAGCGCTTGAGCCAGCACGAAGCGTGCTTCCCAGGAGCGCTCCGCATTGCCAGTCTCTGCTGCCAAGGTGGCCGCTCGACGGGCATTTCTCGTAGCCAAACGCCATTCCTGATCGTGCCATGCGCGCTCAGCAGCGAGCAGATGCTCGAGAGTCTCCAGCTCGGAGACTGAGGCCTGAGCCACCGCGACCGGGGCTGTGTCTGCGGCATCGAAGGTTTCGATCCCAAGCCGTGAGGACAGGAACGACGTGACCGCTGGCGTTGGATCTCGACGGCCGCTTTCGAGGTGGCTGATATAGGAACCGCTGAATCGGTCGCCGCCCAGCTCCGCTTGGGACATGCCTCGCTCGCGGCGAAGCTGCCGCAAACGTACACCGAACGCAGGCTGGGTCACCGCCATCTGAATACAGCTCCCTTTCGTTTGCGTCTTGCCGTGTCAAGACCTATACACGAGTGTTGTCTAGACTTGACAGAGTAGTCAAGCTCTCAGTAGCTTGCGAGTGTCAGAAAACCGACTCTCCGTTTTGCTAGTAGGGGGAAAAATGCGTAAGTCCGCACGCCGCATCATCGTCTCCATCGCCGCCGCCGCCACTCTGGGCCTGTCGTCCATTGCCTTCGGCGGGATCGGCCATCAGGCCGCCGGTAGCGATCCGTCCCTTGGCACGTCGCCGATGGTCTCCAGCTCCAACACCGTCGAACTCGCAGGCCAGGGCGATTGGCCCTTCCTCTGGCGTCACTGACGGTCCTTGAATCATCAGCCGAACTATAGAACGGCCACCCACCGGTCTTGGTGAAGCTGATGTCGGCTAAGCGTTGACCGTCTACCTACCCCCCACACAACAACAGCGGCGAGCCCGGGGGGCTCGCCGCTGTTGTGCGTTCAGAGAACGTGACTCACTTGATAGCGACGGTCGCGCCGGCAGCCTCGAGGGACTCCTTGGCCTTCGCAGCCGCGTCACGAGCGACCTTTTCGAGGACAGGCTTGGGAGCGTTGTCCACCAGGTCCTTGGCTTCCTTCAGGCCCAGGCTCGTCAGCGCGCGGACCTCCTTGATGACCTGCAGCTTCTTGTCGCCGGCAGCCTCGAGGATCACGTCGACCTCGCTGCTCTCTTCGGCTTCGCCAGCGTCGTCACCGGCGCCACCCGCGGCAGCGGCCGGAGCAGCGGCTACGGCCACCGGAGCGGCCGCGGTCACGTCGAAGGTCTCTTCGAACAGCTTCACGAACTCGGACAACTCGAGAAGGGTCATCTCCTTGAAGGCGTCAAGGAGTTCTTCATTGCTCAACTTCGCCATGATTGTGGCAGTCCTTCCTTATTCCTCAGTCGATGCGGCATCGGCCGCCTCGGTGGTGTCCTCGGCGCCGTCAGCGGCCTGAGGGGTCGCCTCCGCAGCGGGCGCTGCAGCGACGGGCTCCTGGTCGGCGGGCGCTCCTGCGCCACCGATGATGGAGGGGTCTTCTTCCGCAGCCGCCGACAGCGCGCCCAGGGCGCGTGCAGCTTGGCTGAGGGGCGCAGCGAACAACGAAACCGCCTGGGACAGGGTGCCCTTGAGGCCTCCTGCGACCTTTGCGAGCAACACCTCGCGCGATTCCAGATCCGCTAGCTTCTTGACGGCTGCTGCATCCAGCACCTGTCCGTCGATTACCCCACCCTTGATGACCAGAAGCGGATTGGCCTTCGCGTAGTCTCGCAGTCCCTTCGCAACAGCAGCGATGTCGCCGTTGATGAAGGCGAACGCCGTCGGGCCGGTGAGTTGCTCTTCGAGCCCCTCAATGCCGGCCTCCTTGGCGGCGCGCAATGCGAGAGTGTTCTTCGCGACGGCGTAGGTGGCGTTCTCACCCAAGGACCTGCGCAGATCGAGCAGGTTCTTCACGGTGAGCCCGCGGTACTCGGTCAGTACCACCGCGTCGGAGTTCTCAAGCTGAGACTTCATCTCCGCGACCGCGGCGGCCTTGTCCGGCCTCGCCATGGGTCTCCTTCCCACTTCTCTCGTGTGCCGAGGACTCCGGGAAAGAAAAAGACGTCCGCGCACGCAGGCGACGAACGTCAGGCTCGAAAGAGCTTCAACTGTCACCTACGCAGGCATCGCTTGATCTTAGGAGTCATGTGACTGACTCACCGGCGGTCTTCGGCGTCTTTCATAGTACGGCAGCCACCGCAGCCCACAAAATCCGCCCCTCGGTGAATGCCCAGCTGCGTTGACATGCGAAGTGGCCCCGCACCATCGGTACGGGGCCACTTCGACGTTTCGCTGCGTTTTGCCAGTCGCGTGAATCAGGACTCGGCGGGCTTCGTGACGGTGGAGTCCACCAGGACGCCCGGTCCCATCGTTGACGAGACCGTGATCTTGCGGATGTAGCGTCCCTTCGCCGCGGACGGCTTGAGTCGCAACACCTCGTCCAGTGCGGCGAAGTAGTTGCCGATCAGCTGCTCGGGACCGAACGACACCTTGCCCACGATGAAGTGGAGGTTGGAGTGGCGGTCGACACGGAACTCGATCTTGCCGCCCTTGATGTCGGTGACGGCCTTGGCGACGTCCATGGTGACCGTTCCCGTCTTCGGGTTCGGCATCAGGCCGCGCGGACCGAGGACACGACCCAGCCGGCCGACCTTGCCCATCATGTCGGGCGTGGCGACGACGGCGTCGAAGTCCAGGTACCCGCCTTGCACCTTCTCGACGAGTTCGTCGGCACCGACCTCATCGGCGCCCGCTGCGATGGCCGCCTCGGCCTTCTCTCCGGTGGCAAAGACGAGGACCCGTGCCGTCTTGCCCGTACCGTGAGGGAGGTTGACGGTGCCACGCACCATCTGGTCGGCCTTGCGGGGGTCGACCCCGAGGCGCATGGAGACCTCGACGGTCTCATCGAACTTCGCCGTGGCGTTCTGCTTGACGATCTCCAGCGCCCCGGCGGGGGAATACAACTGGTTCGGGTCGCGGTTCGCGGCCGCTGCCCGGTATGCCTTGCTGCGCTTCATGTCTGGTTCCTTCTTCAATCAGGCAGCACGTGGCTGCCACCAGGTGTGGTGCGGGCCGCGCTGGGCCCTTCCACGGATTTGACGGGGTCAGCCGTTAACGACGACACCCATGGAACGAGCGGTGCCGGCGACGATCTTCATCGCGGCATCGATGTCGTTGGCGTTGAGGTCAGGGAGCTTGGTCGTGGCGATCTCACGCACTTGATCGGACGTGATGGAGCCGACCTTGTCCTTGTTGGGGACCGAGGACCCCTTGGACAGGCCTGCGGCCTTCTTGATCAACTCGGCGGCGGGCGGAGTCTTCGTGATGAACGAGAAGCTCCGGTCCTCGAAAATCGTGATTTCGACAGGAATCACGTTGCCGCGCATGGCCTCGGTCCGGGCGTTGTACGCCTTCACGAAGTCCATGATGTTGACGCCGTGCGGACCGAGCGCGGTGCCGACGGGCGGCGCGGGTGTCGCCGCGCCGGCGTTCAGGGCCACCTTGACGATGGCCGCGACCTTCTTCTTGGGAGGCATTTCTTCGGGTCCTTGCTGTGATCAGGGCGGAACAGGTGTCCGCCGAATGAGTGGCCGGTGTGGCCCGGGCCGCCGAAGCGACCCATGCGAACTAGACGCGCTGAATCTGGCGGAAGGTGAGATCGACCGGGGTCTCCCGGCCCATGAACTCCACCAGGGCCTTGAGGCGTTGGCTGTTCGCATTGATTTCGGTGATGGTCGCGTGAACGCCCGTGAAGGGGCCATCCACGACCATGACGGAGTCGCCGACGCTGAAGTCGGCGACCTCGACCTTGCGCTTGCGCTGTGACGGCTTGCCAGCAGACTCGGCGGCAGCCTTCGCGATGGCGGCCGGGGCCAGCATCTTCACGACCTCTTCGAGGCTCAGCGGGACGGGCGCGCTGGCGTGCGCGACGAAGCCCGTGACCGACGGCGTGTGGCGAACGGCCGCCCACGACTCGTCGGTCATGTCCATGCGGACCAGAACGTACCCCGGCAAAACCGTGCGCGTGACGGTGCGCTTGGCGCCCTGCCGGATCTCCTGCACCTCTTCGGTGGGAACCACGGTCTCGAAGATGAAGTCCTCCATGCCCAGCGCACGCACGCGGCTGTCGAGGTTCTGCTTCACCCGGTTCTCCATACCGGAGTAGGTGTGCACCACGTACCAGTCACCGATTTCGCCGCGCAGGCGTTGACGCAGGCCCTCGATCACGGCCTCGTCGGACTCAGCCGACCCCGCGTCGAGGTCGACCTCCACCTCGTCGGTGTCGTCGTCGGAATCAGCGGCGAAGTCCAGGTTCAGATCGAGATCAATCTCGTCCTCGGACGTGTCATCGGGGTCGTCGGCACCGAGATCGATTTCGATCTCGACCTCGTCGCCGTCTACCGCGAACTGATCGTTGTCGGTCATGAGTTCCATACCTCCTAGGACTGCCGCCCGAACAGCCACAGCAGACCCGCGCCCAACCCGAGGTCAAGCAGTCCGACGTACGCGATGAGGAACAGGACGAACAGCAGCACGACGATGAAGTACTGACGCAACTGGGCGGGCGTTGGCCACACCACCTTGCGCAACTCGTTGATCGATTCACGAGTGAACTTGATCGGACCAGTGCGCCGTTCGGACTTGCCCTTCTTCTTGCCCTTCTTTTTGCCCTTCTTCGAGGAAGAGGACTTGGCGGGCACCTTGCGCTTGGGTCGGCGGGATCCGGCCGGTGGCTCCGCAGGTGTGGCGGGGCTTTCTGGCGATTCCTCGTCGTCCACGGGCTTGCGCACCGGGCGCTTGCGCCGTTCGGGGCGTGCTGCCTTGGCGGCTGCAGACTGCTTGGCCTCCGCTACCTGCTCGGCCTCGTCAACCTCGAAGTCCAGCGGCGCGATTCGATCGTCGACCTGATCGGGATCCAAAGAGGCATCCGACGCCTTGTCGCGCCCCTTGGCCCCCGCGTCGTCCGGGGACGCACCAGAGGGAACCGACTCGGGCGAATCGGTCTCATCTGTCTCGGCCACGCGGACGTCCTTCAAGCTAGGTCGGGTCATGCGGGCAGGCGGGGTTGCCTGCAGCAGGGCAAGAGGGACTTGAACCCCCAACCTGCGGTTTTGGAGACCGCTGCTCTGCCAATTGAGCTATTGCCCTCCGGTGTGACACCCACCCGTAGGCACAACTCACGGGCTGGCAGACTCACCAAGATCGATAGTGTACGTGCTCTCGCCTCACGAGTCGAGCCAACTACCCGCCGTGGGACGTGTGCCGAGCGTCACAACGCGCATCCCACCAAGTTCGGTTCGGGTTCCAAGACAATGCCGTAAGCCCGTTCGACACCCGCGCGGACGGTCCGTGCGAGGCCCAAAATGTCCGCCGCGCTCGCCCCGCCTCGGTTGGTGAGTGCCAACACGTGCTTGGTGGACAAGGTGGCCGGTGGGGTGCCGAAGCCCTTCGCGAACCCTGCGTGGCTGATCAACCATGCGGCGCTCGTCTTGACCGTCCCGTCGTCCTGCGGGAACCGTGGCGCCTCGGCGGGCAGTATGGCTGCCTGTTGAGGCGTGACGAAGGGGTTGGTGAAGAAGGACCCGGCACTCCACGTGTCGTGGTCCTGTGGATCGATCACCATCCCCTTGGAGCGTCGCAGGGCCACGACCGCGTCACGGACGTCGCCGATCGGCGCGCGGTCGCCGACCGCCACGTTGAGCCGGTTAGCGAGTTCGGGGTACCGCACGGGTTCCGACAGGTCGCTGGTGCGCAACCGCATCTCCACGGACAGCACGATGTAGCGGCCGGGTGAACGCTTGAACAGCGAGTCTCGGTACCCGAATCGACACTGAGCCGCTGACAGAGTCACCCCCGCCCGCTCACGCCTGTCGAAGACCCGAACGGCGGAAATCACCTGAGCGACGTCAGCACCGTAGGCCCCCACGTTTTGGATCGGTGTCGACCCGACGAGCCCGGGAATCCCCGAAAGGCACTCCACTCCGGCCCACCCGGACTCCACGGCCCGAACGACGAATCCGTCCCAGCTCTCACCGGCCGCAACAGTGGCAATGACGACCTCGTCGGACGACTCGACGTCCACCCCCGACGTGGCGATCCGCACGACGGTGCCCGCGAAACCCTCATCGGCAACCAGCAGGTTCGACCCCCCACCCAGCAGCAAGACAGGTTCGCCTGCCTCATCGGCCTCGGTGACCGCCGCCTGAAGCGCGTCAACGTCGGTGGCCGTCACGAAGCGTCGCGCCGGACCGCCGAGGTGGAACGTCGTGTAGTCCGCCAAGTTCTCAGTCAATGCGGACCTCTGCGACCGCGCTGCCCAGGACCTTGTCGTCGCCGCATCGAGCCTCCAGCGTGACCGTCGCGACCCCGTCGGCAACCGACTTGACGACGCCGCCGAAGTCGACGGTCGTGCCCTCTGCGGTGTCTGGCACGCGCACGGGTCGCGTGAAACGCACGCCGTAGCTGATGACGCGGGCCGGATCACCAACCCAGTCAGTGACGACCCGCAACGCTGTGCCCATGGTCAACATCCCGTGAGCAATCACGTCGTCGAGGCCCAGTTCCCTGGCCGCCCGGTCGGAATGATGGATCGGGTTGAAATCGGTGGACGCACCGGCGTAGCGGACGAGATCGGTGCGCGTGAATGGCACGGAAAGCGACGGCAAAACGGTGCCGGGTTCGCACGTGAGCGGCGCGGTCATGCTGCCACCTCCCGGTTGTGGATCAGCGTCGAGGTGGCGGTGCAGACTCGCTCCCCCTCGACAGTGGCGAGTTCGACGGCAATGGTGATCATCTCCGTGGCGCCTCGCACCCGGAGCTTGGTGATCGACAGCGTCCCGGTGATGGCGTCTCCCGCACGCAGCGGGCGGTCCCACTCGAAACGCTGATCTCCGTGCACTGTGCGGCGCAGTTCCAGGCCAAGTTCGGCGTCGGAGAACAAGGACTCCCAAGCGGCTGCGCTGATCACGACCGCGAATGTGGGCGGTGCGATCGGCTCCGGACCCGCGTAGGCGGGATTGTCATCGCGCAGCGCTGCGGCGAACTCGTGCACCTTGGCTGCACTGACGACGTACGGCTCGGTCGGGGGGTAGACCCTCCCCACATGGGCTTCAGTAATGGCCATGCCCGACAGGCTAGTGGGCGGACCGGCGACGGCCCATTCGGACATGCAAAAGGCAGGCCGCCCCGAAGGGAGGCCTGCCTTTAGCGCAGTGTCAGCGGGTTTCGCGATGCGGTGTGTGCGTGCGGCACCGCATGCAGAACTTCTTCAACTCAAGACGATCGGGATCGTTACGCCGATTCTTCTTGGTGATGTAGTTGCGATCCTTGCATTCGGTGCAGGCCAAAGTGATCTTCGGCCGAATGTCACCTGACTTCTTGGCCATGTCTCCTCCAGTGTCCCAATGTCCGCGTTCGGTAGCGGGAGCGGGACTCGAACCCGCGACACAGCGATTATGAGCCGCTTGCTCTACCGCCTGAGCTATCCCGCCGCGTTCGGTCTTCGGCCGGTTTCCCGGCGACGATGCGGTCATCGCCTCCCGAACTTGAGCCCCCATGCGGAATCGAACCGCAGACCTTCTCCTTACCATGGAGACGCTCTGCCGACTGAGCTATAGGGGCCGACAGCGCGATCAAACATACAGGACGTGCAAGCCCGTGCGCCAATCGATTCTCCCGCCCGGGCCCCGGTTCCGCTCAGGGCGCATCTCGATGATCGAGCACGCGGGTCTCCCAGCCGGGCTGCGGGGCGGACAAGTCCTGTGAATACTTGTCTCCCGGGCGTGAAAATCGCCCGCATGACTCGCTTGCGTCCGGCCACGGGTCCTAGGCTGCGGCCGTGGCCGAGTTGACAACCACCATCGCCGAGCGTGCCGTCGTTCTCGACGGCGGACTGGCAACGCTCCTGGAGAGTCACGGACATGATCTGGACTCCGATCTTTGGTCCGCAGAATTGCTGCGCGAGCAACCTGAGGCCGTCGTGGGCGCCCACAAGGAGTATTTCCTTGCGGGAGCCGAGGTTGCGACGACCGCTTCGTACCAGGCGTCTTTCGACGGGTTCGCCCGCGTCGGACTCGATCGCCAGGACGCCATTGCCCTGCTCACGCGCAGCGTCGAGTTGGCTCGCCAAGCGCGAGACGAGATCGCCCCCAGCGGGTGGGTGGCGGCGTCGATCGGACCCTACGGTGCCAGCCTGGCCGACGGCTCCGAATACCGGGGCCACTATGCGCTGACTGTCTCCGAACTGCGCCAGTGGCACCGTCCGCGTTTGCAGGTCCTCGCCGAGGCCGGCCCCGACATCCTCGCGCTGGAGACCGTGCCGTGCCTGTCCGAGGTCGAGGCACTCCTGGCAGAGATCGACGGCTCCGGCGTACCGGCGTGGCTCAGCCTGACGGCAGCCGGAGAGCGCACGCGCGCCGGTGAGCCCCTGTACGAGGCCTTCGCGATGGCGGCAGATGTGCCCGAAATCGTCGCGGTTGGCGTGAACTGCTGCGACCCTCGAGGTGTCCGAGACGCCGTGGCTGACGCCGTCGTCAACGCCTTGGTCCCCGCAATCGCCTATCCGAACTCCGGAGAGACGTGGGACGCACGCAACCACGTGTGGCTGGGCGAGGCGGCCTTCGATACGGCAATGGTGCAGTCGTGGATCACGGCCGGGGCCGCCCTAGTCGGCGGGTGTTGCCGGGTAGGTCCAGCCGAGATCGCCGCCCTGGCCGCAAACGTGGCCGCGGCCAAACCTCACAAGGCCCCTCCCTCGGCCTGATCGCGATCGGCTCGAGCCTCAACACAAACACGTCAGCCCCGGTCCGATGGACCGGGGCTGAATGCGTGGCAGGTGTAGGGTTCGAACCTACGTAGGCTGAGCCGACGGTTTTACAGACCGCTCCCTTTGGCCACTCGGGCAACCTGCCGTGTCGGGAATCCGACGACACGTCACTGTAGCGGACCGGGTTTGCGCTCGCCAATCAGTTCTCACCACACGAGGGCGGCGACGTCTTCTGCCGTCACATCTCCCAGCGTTCGCGGCTCCCATTGGGGAGCGTGGTCCTTGTCGACGAGTTGTGCGCGGACGCCCTCAGCGAAGTCGCCTCGCCGCAGCATTCGCGGGCCGATGCGACCGTCTCGCGCGAGGACCGTCGGCCGCTTGTCTCGATGAGCGCGTGCCCCACGCACAGGCGCCAGCAGGAGGTCCCGAGCCTCGCGTACGGCAGCGAGCGAGACCACGACCGAGACCGGGCAGCGTTGCTCAAGAACGGCCGCCGTGGCGCGTGCCTGCTCATTGTCGTGCTCAGCGAGCCGAGACACGATCAGCCGCGCCTCGTCCAACAATCCGGCCGCATCGGTCGCGCCTGTGGGGGCGTAGCACTCGTCGATCCATTCCCGGTCTGCCGCCAAGGGGGCCTCGGGCTCCGTTTGGCCGAGTTCCTCCGGCTCGGGCACGTCGCCGGCGACGAGCCGCGCGACAAGGCTGTCCCAAACGTCTGGTTCAACGAGGGCGTCGGCCAGGCCCACGTGCACGGCGTCGGCGCCGGTGACCGTCGCCCCCGTCAGGGCGAGGTGGGTACCCAGTTCTCCGGGGGCCCGACCGAGGTGGTACGTCACGCCGACATCGGGAAAGAAGCCGATGATCGTTTCGGGCATCGCCATCTTCGCTCGCGGTGTGGCCAGCCGCAGCGACCCGTGTGCGCTGATGCCCAGTCCGCCGCCCATCACGACGCCATCCATCCAGGCGACGTAGGGCTTCGGATAGGTCGCAATCAGCGCGTTGAGCATGAGTTCGGACGGAAGAAACGCCCGGGCCTGAAGGTCGTCGGCGAGCAGCCCTTCGCGCAGCGCGCGCACATCGGCGCCCGAGCACAAACCTCGTTCACCGGCACCGTCAATAAGCACCGCGGTAACTTCCGGGTCGCCTTCCCACTCGGCCACGGTTGCCAACAAAGCATCGATCATGGGCTTCGTCAGGGCGTTGATCGCCTCCGGCCGGTTCAAGCGCAGTCGTCCCAAGCGACCGTCCACCCAGGTTTCCAGTTCTTCCACGGGGACCATTGAAACAGGGGCCGTGAGCGAGGTCGAAACGTGACCACCGGCATGCCCTCTGATTGCCCTGCCCCCGGCGTTTGGAAACAATGGCCTTCATGGACACTGAGGGCACGCCAACAGCAAGCTCCACCGACGAATGGGCAACCGCAGCTTGGAGGCTTGGCCCCCGGCGCTACCCGGACGGTCGAGCGAGCTTCGCAGTGCACGCCCCCGCGGCCACTCGGGTGCTGCTCGAGTTCTACGCAGAAGCCTGCACCGTGGACGCGTACGCGGAGTTCGACCTTGTCAAGGGCGCCGACGGTGTGTGGCGAGGGATCTTCACCGGCGTCGAGGAAGGGGCCCTGTACGCGTTTCGGTGCTGGGGTGAGAACTGGCCGGTCGACCCCAAGTGGAAGCGCGGAGACTCCGCCGCGGGGTTCATCTCCGACCTCGACAGCCACGGCAATCGCTTCAACCCGAACAAGGTCCTGTTCGACCCTTATGCCCGCGAGGTAACCCACAACATCTATTCCGACGTAATTACGATCGCCGGTCAGAATGATGGCATCTTCGGCACCGGAGCCGGTGACTACCTGGGCAAGGTCCGGCGCACGGTCGACAGCGGTCGGTGGGCGCCCAAGGGGATCTTCATCTGGGACACGACCGAGGTGATCCCCGGCCCCGAGACCCCCTCGCAGAAGGCCATCATCTACGAGGCGCACGTCCAGAACCTCACGCAGCACCCGACGGCGTCCCAGCTGAAATCGCTCCTGGCCAACGAACCCGGCTTCGATGACGTCGTGAACATTCCGCCGCCCTTGCGAGGCACGTACAAGGCGGCCGGACTCATGGCCCCGTACCTCAAGGCGCTCGGTGTCAGCACGATCGAGTTCCTCCCGGTCCACCTGACCAACAACTCCGAGTCGGGGCGACCGGGCAAGTCCAACCACTGGGGCTACCAAACGTTGGGGTTCTTCGCCCCCAACCGGCAGTACGCGTCCGACCAGTCACCGGGCGGTCCGACGCGTGAGTTCAAGGAGATGATCAACGCCTTTCACACGGCGGGGATCGAGGTGTACCTCGATGTCGTCTACAACCACACCGCCGAGGGTGGGGTGTGGAACGGCGACGTGTGCACCACCGGCTTTGTGTCGCTGGGTGGCTTCGCCACCGCCGAGTACTACTCCATGACCAACGACTTCTCCCTCATTGACGGCGCAACCGGCACCGCCAACCAGCTCAACCAGTCCTCGCCGTCGACCATGCGGCTCACGATGGACTCGTTGCGGTACTGGACCGAGGTCATGGGCGTCGACGGTTTCCGGTTTGACCTGGCCACCGTTCTCGGACGGCTTCCGAACAAGTCGGACCGCGAGGACTGGGACGCCCAGAAGCGGTTCTACCCCGACCATCCCCTGTTGAAGGAGATCTCGGCCTACGCCCACGCCCAGCACCTGGAAGTGGTCGCCGAGGCCTGGGACCTGTGGGGGTACGAGGTCGGCAACTTCCCCTTCGGGTGGAGTGAGTGGAACGGTCGGTTCCGCGACGCCATGCGGGGCTTCCTCAAGGGTGACGGCAACACCGACGACTTCATGCGGCAGTTCAACGCCGACTACGACGCGTTCCACGATCAGGGCGGACCGCAGCGGTCGGTGAACTTCATCACCGCCCACGACGGGTTCACCCTCACCGACCTCGTCAGCTACACGCACAAGTTCAACGACCAGCCGTGGCCCTTCGGACCGACAGACGGCGGGTCCGACGACAACCTGTCTTGGGATTCCAGCGGCGATCACCGGCTGCGCAGGCAGCGGATTCGCAACTTCCTCACCTTGCTGATGTTCGCCCGTGGCGTCCCCATGCTGTTGTCGGGTGACGAGTACGGCCGCTCGCAGAACGGCAACAACAACGTGTGGTCGCTGAACACGATCGGCATGTGGAACAACTACAAGCAAGCCGTGAGCCAGGCACCGTCGCGCGAACCGGTGAGTCCCGACGACCCCAGCCTGCGGGCGCACAACAACCTGGGCGTGTCCGAGACCGAACCCGACGTCAACCCGACGTTCCGGCTCGCCACGTTCCTCATGAACCTGCGCCGTACGCACCCCGAACTGCAATCGGTGTCGTGGGGAGACCTCGCGCCAGGCGGGGATGACACGTCATTCCTGTACCGCAACCCGGGCCAGACCGGCGGACCCGTCAACGGCGACCGCGCCCTGGAGGTTCACATCGACTTCCCGGCTGGCGGGTTCCTGCTCCTGGTGAACATGTGGGATCGCCCCATGGACTTCACAATCCCGAAGCGGCAGAAGGGGTCCATCTGGCGCGCTCTGGTCGACACCAGCCACGGTCACGAATGGGACTCCAACTTCTGGCACGAAGGCACCGGTCCCGAGGTCGTCGGGTCGTACCTGGCCGCCGAGTGGTCCGTCGTCGTTCTGCAGTCTGCTTCCGCCCCCGAGAACGAACCCGAGAACGAACTGGAGGCCACCGGACATGTTGGTGGTGTTGTCACCGGCGAAGAGCCTCGACCTCGAAAGTGATGTCTCGCAGGTCCAGGTGACCCGTCCGCGCCACGCGGCGCGGGCGGTGGACCTGGTCAAGGTCCTGCGCGACAAGTCGTTGTCCGAGCTCAGCGACTTGATGGGCATCAGTTCCGAGTTGGCCGCGCTCAACGCGAAGCGCTATGCCGAGTTCCGGGAGCGCCCCCGGACCACGACTCTGCGTCCCGCCGCATTGATGTTCGCCGGGGACGTGTACCGGGGGCTCGACGCGTGGTCCCTGTCGCCCGCCGAGTTGGAACAGACGCAGCGCAGGGTCCGCATTCTCAGTGGCCTGTACGGCGACCTGCGTCCGCTGGACGGCATTCAACCGTACCGGCTGGAGATGGGAACCAAGCTCGTCACCGACCGCGGTTCGACGCTGTACGACTACTGGGGTGACCAGGTCACCAACGATCTGCGACGGGACCTGGGCGCGGGTGGCGTGCTGGTGAATCTCGCCTCGAAGGAGTACTTCTCGGTCGTCGACGTCTCGCGCCTGCGGCGGCGCGTTGTCACTTGCGAGTTCACCGACGAGTCACCCACCGGGGCGTTTCGCATCGTCAGCTTCTTCGCCAAGCGCGCTCGCGGTCTCATGGCCCGGTATGTGGTGACCGAACAGATCAACCACCCCGACGACCTGCGAGGGTTCGACCTCGAGGGGTACGCGTACGCGCCGGGCGAGTCCACGGCCGACCGCCTCGTGTTTCAACGCACTCGCGCCGCGAAACAACGAGCGGACGAGGCGCAGAACTCCGACTGATCGACCGTCAGGGGCGCGGCGCGTCGGTTGGTTCGACGGGCTGAGCCGCAGGGCCCTTGTAGAGGCCAGCGACGCGCAACGCCTTCTTGGCCCCGCGCTTGGCGAACCGCATCCCTCGACCGCCGACCGCGCGCGCCTTCTTGGCGGCCTTGTTGGACACGTACTGCAGCTCGGTCCACCGCGCACGCGAGTCCAAGGCGGCGATGCGCTCGTTGTTCCTTGCGATCAGTGCTGCCAACTCTTGGCGGTCCATGCGGCGCACGGCCTCGGGATCGGCGGGCGCCTCGATGTGCAGAGCCGCCAGCTGGTCGGCGGGAAGCTCGCCCAGCTTGGCCATCGCACCCAACAGCGACACCATCTCGGACGGGGTGGTCGGCGACGGCCACGGGACCCGCCATCCGCGCCCCCAGGCAATGGAGACGAGCTCAGCTAACGCCTGCCAGGGGGTCGGACCCACCTCGGCGCGCACAGCGATACTCGCGCACTCGCCCTCGAAAGACACCAAAGCAGTGCCCAGAGCCGCCGGGGCGTTGGTCTCCCGCACCCACTCGGCCCAGGCCCGCACGAGGCGACGAATCTCGACGAGATCCTCCGCAGACATGGCATCGGCCAGACTGCCCAGCAGGCCACGGTAATCGTCCGACGGGGCCGCGGGGACGTCGACGCACTCCGCCGTGGAGGCCGCGCGCAACACCTGCGCAGGCTGCGCATCGCCGGAGATCAGCAGCCACCCGGCGGCGAAATCGCCGGTCCGATCCGCGGCGGCCGACGACTGCAGGTACCACACGGGGTCCGGTCCGAACAGGGGCCACACCGCCGCGTCGAGAACGGCCGCATCGCGGCTGATTTTCTCCGTCGCGGACAGTTCCCCGGTGTGCGCCACAGTCACGCGCTGCCACTGCGGATACACCGTCCACACGGCGGCGTCCGCCAGCGCCGCGACCTGATCGGTCGTGCGCGGTCGGGTCGCGTCCCAGGTGGCCAGGGGCGCCCAGTCCTGATTCCAGTTTCGTGAGCGCGGGTTGGCCGGGCTGTTGAGCCGGTGCAGACCGAGGTCGTTCTCGATCCCAACGACGAGGGTGCCGCCTGGACGCAGACGAGCCGCCACATCGTCGTACACGGCACGCCACGGACGAATGTCGGATTCCAGGGGCAGCACACGTGCCAAGTCGGTCGCCGCGATCACGGCGTCGAAACCGGTCACCTCGTCGGGCAGCCGGACCGGGTCACCGCAGTAGACGGACACCTTCGGCAGGGCTCGCCCGATCGTCGCGGCGTCGGCGATGCCTCGGGTGACGACCGTGACGGCCGCTCGCGACGCCAGTGTGATCAACCAGTCCACCTCGTGGGCCCCGACGACCAGGACGCTGGCGCCATCGGGGATTTGCGGATCGATGATCTCGCGCAGGACCGACGTCGTCTGCACGGGCCCTTCCGTCAGGTCCGGCCAATGCTGTGTGGCGCCCGGCAGCAAGGTGACGTTGTCGGGGTACTCCAGTGGCAGGATCTCAACCATTGCTCTTCCATCCCAGGATCAAGGCCAGTTCGGTCGGGTCGAGGAGCTGGTCCAAGCCCAGCTCGCGGCGGGCGTGTTCCTCGCCCGCGGCGCGATCGATGTGCACGGCATGCAGTTCGGGGAACGTGTGCTCGATCAAGGTCTGGCCGTTGAAGCCGTCCTTGACGCCGACGTAGTCCATCGGATCCCCGTAGACACCGGCCTCCAGGCCGCAGGCCATGCCGTAGAAGATTGCGGTGCTGAGCCGGTTCGAGACGACCCGCTTATGACGCCGCAACTCATGCAGCTGGGTGATTAAGAAGTTGTCGGTCGTCCCCTGCCACTTGGTGCCGCGCTGGCCGTGGCAGATGACTCGGAATCCCGCGTCCTCGTAGAAGCGGCGGATCTCGGGCTGCTCGTACTCGACGTAGTACAGACACATCGTGACGGGCCCGGTCTCGGTCGCGCGAATCTCGTCGACAAGGCGTTGGTGGTCGCCGGACACGGTTTCGTAGTCGGCTGTGCCGTGGAACGGGTACCAGATCGTTCCTTCGGGCTCGGGGGCGTCGGCGTCGACCGGTTCGGTCTCCAGCAGGTACCCGAATGGGGCTCCTATGACGTAATACTCCCGCCATCCGATGATCTGTCCGCGGCGTCGGCACACGTCCGACCAGGCGAAACGGGTGTAGCCAATGGGCGGACGATGCCCGGACCCGAAGCCGTGGACGAACGTCCAGCCGTGTTGCAGCACCCCATTGATGCGCGGCGGCGTGGCGGTGTCCAGACCGCAGTAGCGGGCCAGCACGTGCGCATGGCCGTACCAGTGGTTACTGGAATCCATGAAACCTCCAGGCAGGACGACGACCCTCACAATAGCCGCTGCCCAACAGTGTGGGCTGCCCGTCCTTGCCGCGCGCGAAAACGGCGACGTACGCTGCCGCCAGGCGGTGGGCCGCCGCTCACCAGAGCGAGTCGCGCCGCCGGAGGAGGCTGTGCAGTGACCGTTGGAGTCTTCGACCTATTCACGGTCGGGATCGGCCCCTCGAGCTCGCACACCGTGGGTCCGATGCGGGCCTCCTTGGACTTCGTCACACGCCTATCGGAGGCGCAGCGGGCCAGGGTCGTGGACGTACGCGTGACGCTGCACGGTTCCCTGGCCGCGACCGGGATCGGCCATCACACCCCGCAGGCCGTCCTCGTCGGCCTCACGGGGGCCGACCCTGCGACGGTGGGACCCGACCATGCCGCCGCAGTGATGTCGGAGATCGAGCGTGAGGGCGGGGTGCCGCTGCGTGGAGGCAGGCGTGTACCCCTGACGCTGGAGAAGATCTCCTACGACCTGGAGCCGCTCCCCCGACACGCCAACGGGCTGACGCTCGTGGCTTTGGCCAGTGACGGCGCCATCGTCGATGAGGCCAGGTACTACTCCGTGGGCGGTGGGTTCATCCTTCGCGAGGGTGACCCGCCCCCCACGACTCGCCAAGCCAGCCGACCGTTGCCCTTCGAGACGGCGGCCGAACTCCTCGACCAGTGCGAACGGCACGAGTTGGGAGTCGCCGAGGTCATGTTCCGCAACGAACTGGCCGAACGCCCGGGCGAACAGGTCCGCGCGGGGATCTTGTCCCTGCGCGACGTCATGGTGGCCTGTTACGAGAGCAGTCTCGGCCGGTCCGGCGTGCTGCCCGGACCCCTGGGGG
>RRZU010652846.1_pt1 | contig 22137 bp, 16 predicted proteins | sample 2165561 | NCBI WGS metagenome assembly RRZU01 (sample SAMN10456909, study PRJNA506462) | wastewater metagenome | isolation source: wastewater sludge | place: USA: Moscow, Idaho | reverse complement strand
GCGGTGCCGTGGCCGGCCTCGCCGCCGGTGCCGCCCTTGCCGCCGATCTGCGAGCCGTTGCCGCCGTCGCCACCGGTGCCGCCGCCGGAGCCGGTGGCCGCGCCCGCGCCACCGGCTCCACCGGTGCCGCCACCGCCGCCCAGCGCGCCGCCCGAGCCGCCCGCGCCGCCCTTGCCGCCCTTGCCGCCGCTGGTCGAACCGTCGCCGCCGAGGCCACCGGCACCGCCGGCGCCGCTGCCGCCGCCGAACAGGCCGCCGTTGCCGCCCTTGCCGCCGTTGCCGCCGGCGCCACCGGCGCCACCGGCGTTGGTCCCGCCGGCGCCACCGGCGCCCGCGGTTCCACCGTTGCCGCCGAAGGTGCCGGAGTTGCCGCCGTCGCCGCCTTCACCGCCGGCGCCACCGGCACCGCCGGATCCACCCGCGCCGCCGGCGCCGCCGTTGGCCGAACCCGTCAGGCCGCCGTTGCCGCCGTCACCGCCGTTGCCGCCCTTGCCGCTGGCAGCGGTGGACGAACCGCCCGCGCCGCCGGCACCGCCGCCACCCTGCGCCAATGTGGGCAGTTGGGCGCCGTTGCCGCCGTTTCCGCCATTACCGGCGTTGCCGGTGGAGCTGCTGCCGCCGGCGCCGCCGGCACCGCCGGAACCGGCGTTCAGTCCGGCGCTGCCGCCCTTGCCGCCGTTTCCGGCGGTGGCCCCGGCCGGGGAGGCCGCGGTCACGCTGTAGCCCGCGCCGCCGGCGCCGCCGGTGCCGGCCAGGGTGCCGGTGCTGCTGGTGCCGCCCCAGTCGCCGCCCTTGCCGCCGTTGCCGCCGTCGGGGTGCGCCGCCGTGCCGGCCCCGCCGGCGCCGCCGTTGCCGTACAGGCTGGCGTTGCCGCCGTCGCCGCCGCCCCAGCCGTTGCCGCCGTTGCCGAACAGGCCGGCGTTGCCGCCCTTGCAGGTGCTGGCGCAGGTGGTGGCGTCAAAGCTGAAGCCGTTGCCGCCGAACCAGCCCGCGTCCGGGTGGGCGGCCGTGCCGTTGCCGAAGAAGATGTTGAACGGTTGGTCAGCGGCCGACTGAACGGCCGGTGCGGCGGCCGCGCCGGCACCGAACAGGTCGCCGGTCGCGCAGCTGCCGAGCGAGTCGACGACGCAGCCGGGGCTGGATTCGGAGGGTGCCGCGGATGCCGTCGTGGCCTCCGTGAGTGCGACGAACAGGCCGCTCCCGAACAGTGCGGCGCCCGCGATGCCGACGCGCAGATGTGGCGCGCGATCCGGGACTTTGCGGTGTTTGGACACGTGAATACCTTCCCCTAAAAGAATTGAGGCCATTGGGCATCAGAAACGTAGCACAGTATTTGCTGTCCAGCGCCGGGGGAATAGGGCTGTTGGAGCCGGTTATTCGGCCTTTCGGGGCCGTGGGTCCGGTGACCGTTATTCTGGTGTTGCGGGTATGTGAAGAATGGGCGAACGGCAATTGAAATCAGTTTGAATGAATTGCCGGCCGAGCGCTATTTGCAGAGCTCGGTGATGTGGTCGCCCGCGGCCTGCGTGTCGCGGAGTCGGTCGGTCTGGGCCTTGTCGTCGTCGCCGACACCGGCGAGCAGGTTCATGGCGATCGCCCGCAGTCCGTCGGTGAACGTGTCGATGGTGGCGGTGAGATCGGCGGGTACGGCCGGATCGGTCAGGCTCAGCAGATAGTCGGCGCCGCCGATCATTGCCAGGCGGGCGTTGGCGGAGACCGCCTGCACGGCCACCGGGTTGTTGCCCAGGTCGGTGTGGGTCTGCCTGGTCACCGCATCCCGCACGGTCTTGAACGCCGCGCAGGCACGGGCCTTCGCGGCGGCCACGTCGGCGGCGGGAACCGGAGCGTTGGTGGTGGTGGCGGTGCTGTGCGCCGCGCTGTAGGGCGCCCCGGAGCGGTGCAGCGCCACTGCGGCCAGGCCGGTGCCGACGAGTGCCACCGCCAGGGCAACCGGGGCGATCAGTCCGATCCGAGGTTTGGCGGTCGGGGAGGTCTGGGTGTCAGCGGGCTTGGCCATGGCGGCGATTCTAACCAGCTATGCCGGAACGGCGTTGGAGCGCAACCGAATCAGATACTCAGGCCCGCCGTGGTGCTCAGGCCGCCGTCGACGGGGATGACGGCGCCGGTGACGTAGTTGGCGGCCCGCGAGGCCAGATAGATCGCCGCGCCGGCCATATCGTCGCCCCGGCCCAGCCGTCCGACCGGGGTGCCGGCCGCCAGTCGGTCGCCGACAGCATCCAGGGTGGCGGCCATCATCTTGGAGGGAAAGGGCCCCGGCGCAATGGCATTCACCAGGATCGTGGGTGCCAACGCGTGGGCCATGTGCCGGGTCAGCTGGTGCACCGCGGCCTTCGACGACGAATAGGAGTAGGTGCCCATCCGGGGTACCACGATGCCGTCGATCGAGCCGATGTTGATGACGCGGGCCGGGTCGTCCCCGGTGGACGCGGCTTCCAGGAGCGGGCGGGCCAGCTGGGTCAGCACGAATGGCGCCTTGACGTTCAGGGTCAGGATCTTGTCGAACGCGGCTGTCGGGAAATCGTCGAACGGTGCTCCCCAGGTGGCTCCGGCGTTGTTGACCAGGATGTCGAGCTTGTCGGTGTGTGCGCCGACGGCATCGATCAGTTCGGCGCACTGGTCCTCGCGGCTGACGTCGGCGGGGATGGCGTGCACCTCGCCGAACTCGGCCAACGCCTCTTGGGTCGCGGCGCATGCGTCGGCCTTGCGCGACGAGACGATGATCCGTGCGCCGGCGCGGAGGTAGCCCTCGGCGATCATCAGGCCGATGCCGCTGGTGCCGCCGGTGATCAGGGCAGTCTTACCGGCGATGGAGAACAGGTCGGGTCCCATGCGCCGAATCTAGACCACGCGCCGTTGACCCCATCGAAGTAAACCGATTAGTGTACGTAGTCATGACCGATGACTGGCAGCCCACCGCCTGCATCCTCTGCGAATGCAATTGCGGCATCGTCGTCCAGACCGAGGGCCGCACGCTGGCCCGGATCCGCGGCGACAAGAACCATCCCGGCACCCGCGGCTACACCTGCAACAAGGCACTGAGGCTGGACCACTATCAGAACAACCGCACCCGGCTGAGAACCCCGATGCGCCGACGCCCGGACGGCACCTTCGAGGAGATCGACTGGGACACCGCGATCACCGAGATCGCCGAGGGGCTCGCGGCGATCCGCGATGCCCACGGCGGCGACAAGATCTTCTATTACGGCGGCGGCGGCCAGGGCAACCATCTCGGCGGCGCCTACAGCGGTGCCTTCCTCAAGGTCATCGGATCCCGCTACCGGTCCAGCGCACTGGCCCAGGAGAAGACGGGGGAGGCCTGGGTGGACGCGCACCTCTACGCCGGACACACCCGCGGTGAGTTCGAGCATGCCGAGGTCTCGGTGTTCGTCGGCAAGAACCCGTGGATGTCGCAGAGTTTCCCGCGGGCCCGCACCGTGCTCAATGAGATCGCCCGCGACCCGGACCGCTCCATGATCGTGATCGACCCGGTGATCACCGACACCGCGAAGATGGCCGACTTCCACCTGCGGGTGCGGCCCGGCACCGACGCCTGGTGCCTGGCCGCCCTTGCCGCGGTGCTGGTGCAGGAAAACCTTTGCGAAGAAACATTTTTGGCCCAGCACGTGACGGGCTTCGACACCGTGCGGCAGGTGCTGGCGCAGGTGCCGGTCGACGACTACGCGGTCCGGTGTGGTGTCGACGCCGACCTGCTGCGTGGAGCCGCGCGCCGGATCGCCGGCGCGGACACCGTGGCCGTGTTCGAGGATCTCGGCGTGCAGCAGGCACCCAACAGCACGGTGTGCTCGTATCTGAACAAGCTGCTGTGGATCCTCACCGGCAACTTCGCCAAACGCGGTGCGCAGCACCTGCATTCGGCGTTCGCGCCGTTGATGCGCTACACCGGCGGCGTCGGGCGCACCCCGGTCACCGGTGCGCCGATCATCTCCGGGCTGATCCCCGGCAACGTCGTCCCGCAGGAGATCGCGACCGATCACCCGGACCGGTTCCGGGCGATGATCGTCGAGAGCAGCAATCCGGCTCACTCGCTGGCGGATTCGGCGGCCTGCCGGGCGGCGTTCGAGCAACTCGAGCTGCTGGTGGTACTGGACGTCGCGATGACGGAGACCGCGCGGTTGGCGCACTACGTACTGCCCGCCGCCTCCCAGTTCGAGAAGCCCGAGGCGACGTTCTTCAATCTGGAGTTCCCGCACAATACCTTTCAGCTCCGGCACCCGCTGTTCGAGCCGATCGAGGGCACGCTGCCCGAACCCGAGATCTGGTCCCGGCTGGTCCGCGCACTGGGCGTCGTCGACGAATCCGACCTGACGCCGTTGCGCCGGGCCGCCGCGCAGGGACTCGACGCCTACGCCGAACAATTCTTCACCTCGGCCGCCACCAGTCCGATGATCGCCAAGACACTGCCGTACGTGCTCTACGAGACGCTCGGCCCCACTCTGCCCGACGGCCTGGCCGGCGCGGCGGCGCTGTGGGGCCTGGCCCAGAAGGCCTTCCTGACCTATCCCGAGGCCGTCACCCGGGCCGGCCACGCCAGCGGCAACGCACTGTTCGAGGCCATCCTGGCCAGCCCGTCCGGGGTCACGTTCACCGTGCACGACTATCCGGACGATTTCGCGTTGATCGGCCATGACGATCACAAGATCCACCTGGAACTGCCCGAGATGATCGAGGCCATCCGGGCGCTGCCCGATACGCCGGCGCAACTGACCACCGCCGAATTCCCGATCGTGCTGGCCGCCGGGGAGCGCCGGGCCTACACCGCCAACGACATCTTCCGTGACCCCGGCTGGCGCAAGCGGGACACCGACGGCGCCCTGCGGGTCAGTGTCGACGATGCGCAGACGCTGGGCCTGGTGGACGGCGGCCGGGCCCGGATCACCACCCGGGCCGGCAGCGTGGAGGCCACCGTCGAGGTCAGCGACACCATGCAGGCCGGCCACGCGGCCCTGCCCAACGGATACGGACTGGACTACCGCGACGCCGACGGCGCGACGCTGGTTCCGGGCGTTGCCCCCAACGCGCTCACCTCCAGTGACTGGCGGGACGAATTCGCCGGCACCCCTTGGCACAAGCGCGTCCCGGCGCGCATCGAGGCAGTGCCGGTCTGACCTAGGGTGGCCGGGTGGAGTTCAACCTGGCGGAGATTTTCACCGCGGTGGCCGCGGCGGTGCCCGACAACGACTGCATCGTGGCCGGGCGGCGGCACTTCACCTACCGGCAGGTCGACGACCGCACCAACCGGCTCGCCCGGGTGCTGCGGGACTGGGGGCTGGGCGCGCACACCGAACGCGCCGCGCTGGCCGGGCACCAGTCCGGGCAGAGTCACCTCGCGCTCTACATGACCAACGGCAACCCGTATCTGGAAGGCATGATCGGCGCCTACCGGGCCCGGGTGGCCCCGTTCAACGTCAACTACCGCTACGTCGCCGAGGAACTGGCCTACGTGCTGGACAACGCCGGGGCCGCCGCGGTGATGTACGACGCGCAGTTCAGCCCGACGCTGGCCGAGGCGCTGGGCCCGGCACCCGATCTGCACCTCATCCACGTCGACGATGGCTCCGGCGTACCGCCGCTGCCGGGCGCGCTGCGGTACGAGGAGCTGCTCGAGGGGGCCACACCGGAACCCCTGGACCTGACGTTGTCGCCGGATGACCTCTACATCCTCTACACCGGCGGCACGACCGGGATGCCCAAGGGCGTCCTGTGGCGGCAGAACGACATCTATCTCAACGCCATGGGCGGCCGGGTGTTCGGCAGCACCGATCAGATGACCAGCCTCGACCAGATCGTGACCCGCGCGAAACTGGGCGGTGCGGGATCGCTGACGTGCGCACCGCTGATGCACGGCGCCGCGCAGTGGTCGGCGTTCAGCTGTATCCTGGCCGGTCGACCGTGTGTGATGTCCTCTGTCACAAGCCATTTCGATCCCATCGATATCTGGGAGCTGGCGGCCCGGGAGCGGGTGGCGATGATCCTGATCGTGGGTGACGCGTTCGCCCGGCCGTTGGTCGATGCGCTGGAGGCCAATCCGGGGCGCTGGGATCTGAGCGGGCTGCAGACCATCGGCAGCGGCGGGGCGCTGTTCAGCGCCGGGGTCAAACAGCGGCTGCTGGCCGCGCTGCCGCAGCTGCGCATCCTCGACGCCGGCGGATCATCGGAGACCGGGTCGCAGATGGGTCAGATCTCCACCGCCGGCGGCTCCGGCACCGGCCGCTTCGCGCCCAACCCCGGCGCCGTCGTCGTCGACGCCGCCATGACCCGCATCCTCGCGCCCGGCGACGACGAGATCGGCTGGCTGGCCCAGCGGGGCCTGGTGCCGCTGGGCTACCTCGACGACGCCGCCAAGAGCGCGCGGACCTTCCCCCTGGTCGACGGTGTCCGGCACTCGATCCCGGGGGACCGCGCCCGCTGGGACGCCGACGGCAGCATCGAACTGCTGGGCCGGGACTCGGTGACCATCAACTCCGGCGGCGAGAAGATCTTCGCCGAGGAGGTCGAGGCGGCCGTCGGTCACCATCCCGCCGTCTACGACGTCGTGGTGGTCGGGCGGCCCAGCACCCGGTGGGGCAGCGAGGTGGTGGCACTGGTCCAGCTGGCCGAGGGCACCGCGCCCGGCCCGGAGGTCGCGGCGTCGATCATCGCCGAGGCGGGCCGGCACATCGCGCGATACAAGTTGCCCAAGGATGTGTTGTTCCGGGACCGGGTGCTGCGCTCGCCGTCGGGCAAGGCCGACTACCGGTGGGCCAAGGCCGAAGTGGGCTAACCGGTCGTGGGTGTTTCGTCCTGGACGAAGCTGCGGAGGTAGGTGAAGCCTTCGTGCCGCCACGCCTGATAGGCCCAGATCATGGTGATCACCGGCAGCGCGCCGAAGGCCACCCACCACCGTGCACCGGGCGGCACCAGCCCACGGATCACCTCGTCGCGGGGCGTGCCGTCGACGTAGGCCGGCAGCCAGTCGTGCAGCAGCAGCGCCAGCATCCGGGTGGCCTCGAACGGGCCGGCGACCGTCGCCAGCACCCAACTCGCACAACCGATCAGCAGGGCCCACGGCCAGGCCAACAGCAGGGACTGGTCGTCGACGATGTCGGCGGCCGAGCGGATCGACTCGCTGATGAACATGATGCCCAGCGCCACGATGAACACCCCGACCTGCGCGGTCAACAGATCGTCGATCACCGGGTTGGCCTGCTCGTCGCCCGAGCGGATCGGCAGGCCGAACGCCAGCGACACCAGCCCGGCCAGCAGCGCCAGCAGCATCAACGCCGAGACGATGTCGTCGACCCGCATGAACGACTCGGTCAGGATGCGGGTGACCAGCTTCGACGACGCCGCCGGCCGGGTCTGGTAGAGCACCATCACCACCAGCCCCGAGATCACCACCGACAGCAACCACGACACCACCGCCGCGCAGATCAGCACCAGCGCCAGCGAGCCGAGGATCGGGACCAGTTCGGCGTTCTCGTCGGAACCGTTGCGCACCACCAGTAGTGGCACCACGCCGATCGCGCCGACACCGGCCACCCGCAGCAGCAGGGGCAGCGTGAATCCGGCGATCTCGCCGGGGTCGACGTCGGGGTCGTGGCGTCGGATCGAGGCGACCTCGGCGCGCAGCACCGAGCGGGCTCGGGTCAGCGACAGTCGGGGCGCCACAGCGCGAATCTAGACCGCGTGCACGTACCGCTTCGTGACGACACGCTGGACAAACGCGGTGATCGGGCTCCCGAGCCGGCTCCACCAGGCCGGCGAACCGGGCCAGGCCCGCATCCACCCGGTGCAACCAGATCATGTACGCCAGGATCGGCAGCATGGCCGTCGACCCACCACACCTTCCTGAGTGATTTCGGTGCGCGTGCCGTCGCTCAGCGACGGTCACTGCACCAAATCGCAGTCTGGCACAGCCGCTACGGTGTCGTGGTGAGCAGCACTCACCGCGGCGGCGGCTTCAACCCGGTCGAACCGACCACCAAGGGCGGGCCCGATTACGGGCGGTTCATCGCGGCGGTGCGCGACCTGCAGGACCACGCGCGGGCCGGCGACGCCCCCGACGGGGTGATCACCGAGGCCGCCGATCTACTGGAGAAGGTCGGCATATTGCTGGCCCCGTACGACGCCGACGAATGGCATTCGCCGTCCGGCCGGCGCTTCGATCTGCCGAATCGCGGCAACGTGCTGGGCGTGCCGTCCGATCTGGCCCGCACCCCCGATGACCGGATCGAGGGAACCGCCCGTTTCGCCCGCTTCCACCTGGGCCGTAACGGCGCCGTGCACGGCGGGGCGATCGGGCTGTTCTTCGACTCGTTGCTGGGCTACAGCGCCTTCGTCCTGTCGGGGCAGCGCGCGCAGCGCACGGCATTCCTACACATCGACTACCGCGTGATCGTGCCCATCGAGAAGACCCTGCGGGTCACCGGCGAGCTGACCGGCGAGGAAGGCCGCAAGATCACCGTGCAGGGCAGTATCTGGGACGGCGACACCCTGCTCACCGAGGCGCACGCACTGTTCGTCAAGCTCGAGCCGGGCCAGCCGTGAAGGATCGACTGACCCGGTGGCGGGAGCGGCTGCGCCAGCGCCGCACCACCGACCTGGTCTACCGGACGATGGTCGGCATCACCGGTGCCGTCGTGCTGGCCGGCGGGATCATCGCCATCCCGTACCCGGGTCCGGGCTGGGCCATCGTGTTCATCGGCCTGGCCATCCTGGCCAGCGAGTTCGCCTGGGCGCACCACACCCTGCGGTTCGTCAAGGGCCGCTACGACGGTTTCCTGGAGTGGTTCGGCCGGCAGTCGCTGTGGCTGCGCGGTGCTTGGGTGGTGCTGACGACGATGGTGGTGCTCGGCACGCTGTGGATGATCGGAGCCATGGACCTGATAGCCGGTTGGGTGGGTTTCGACCGGCCCTGGATGCAAAGCCCGATCGGTCTCGGGTCCTGACCCCCACCCCGATAGCATGGTCGCGACCAAGCACCTGCCCGTTCGAGGAGAATCCCGATGACCGCCCCAGCACAGTCCGCACCCGCAGCCCCCATCAGGGTCCCCGCGGGCACCACAGCGGGTGCGGCGGTACGTGAGGCGGGCCTGCCCGGCCGCGGGGAGCCGAACGCCGTCGTCGTGGTGGCCGACCCCGACGGCAAGCTGCGCGACCTGAGTTGGGTGGCGGCCGCCGACACCGAGGTGCGTCCCGTGGCCGCCGACACCGACGAGGGTCGCAGCGTCATCCGGCACAGCGCCGCCCACGTGCTCGCGCAGGCCGTGCAGGAGCTCTTCCCGGCCGCCAAGCTCGGCATCGGCCCGCCCATCACCGACGGCTTCTACTACGACTTCTCCGTCGCCGAGCCATTCACGCCCGAGGACCTCGAGAAGCTCGAAAAGCGGATGGCCAAGATCGTCAAGGACGGTCAGCTCTTCGACCGGCGGGTGTTCGAGTCCAAGGAACAGGCGCGCCTGGAGTTGGCGAGCGAGCCGTTCAAGCTCGAACTGATCGACGACAAGTCCGGGGACCCTGATGTCATGGAAGTGGGCGGCGACGAGCTGACCGCCTACGACAACCTCAATCCCCGCACCCGCGAACGCATCTGGGGCGATCTGTGCCGGGGTCCGCACATCCCGACCACCAAATACATCCCGGCGTTCAAGCTGACCCGCTCGTCGGCGGCGTACTGGCGCGGTGACCAGAACAACGCGAGCTTGCAACGCATCTACGGCACCGCGTGGGAGTCCCAGGAGGCCCTGGACCGGCACCTCGAGCTGATCGAGGAGGCCCAGCGCCGCGACCACCGCAAGCTCGGCGTCGAGCTGGACCTGTTCAGCTTCCCCGACGAACTCGGCTCGGGCCTGCCGGTTTTCCATCCGCGCGGCGGCATCCTGCGCAAGGAGCTCGAGGACTACTCGCGGCGCAAGCACGTCGAGGCGGGCTACCAGTTCGTCAACACCCCGCACATCACCAAGGAGCAGCTCTACGTCACCTCCGGGCACCTGGAGTGGTACGCCGACGGCATGTTCCCGCCGATGCACATCGACGCCGAGTACACCGACGACGGCGCGCTGCGCAAGCCCGGGCAGAACTACTACCTCAAGCCGATGAACTGCCCCATGCATCATCTGATCTACCGCTCCCGGGGCCGGTCCTATCGCGAATTGCCCTTGCGGCTCTTCGAGTTCGGCTCGGTGTACCGCTACGAGAAGTCGGGTGTGATCCACGGCCTGACCCGGGTGCGCGGGATGACCCAGGACGACTCGCACATCTACACCACGCGCGAGCAGATGCGCGACGAGCTGACCTCGCTACTGCAGTTCGTGCTCGACCTGTTGTCCGACTACGGCCTGGACGACTACTACCTCGAGCTGTCCACCAAGGACCCCGAGAAGTACGTCGGCTCCGACGAGCTATGGGAGGAGGCCACCGAGACGCTGCGCGAGGTGGCCGAATCCTCGGGCCTGCAACTGGTTCCGGATCCGGGCGGGGCGGCGTTCTACGGGCCCAAGATCTCGGTCCAGGTCAAGGACGCCCTCGGCCGCAACTGGCAGATGTCGACCATCCAGCTCGACTTCAACATGCCCGACCGGTTCGAACTGGAGTACACCGCGCCCGACGGCACCCGGCAGCGCCCGGTGCTCATCCATCGTGCGTTGTTCGGGTCGATCGAGCGCTTCATCGGCGTGCTCACCGAGCATTACGCCGGCGCGTTCCCGGCGTGGCTGGCGCCGGTGCAGGTGGTCGGCATCCCGGTCGCCGACAGCCATGTTCCGTATCTGGAAGATGTTGCTGCGCAATTGCGTTCGGCCGGAATCCGGGCGGAGGTCGACGCCAGTGACGACCGGATGGCCAAGAAGATCGTCAACCAGACCAACCTCAAGATACCGTTCATGCTGCTGGCGGGTGACCGGGACGTCGAGGCCGGGGCGGTGTCCTTCCGGTTCGGCGACCGCACCCAGATCAACGGGGTGCCGCGGGACGCGGCCGTCGCCGCCATCGCCGAATGGGTCGGCCAACGCCAGAACGCCACGCCCACAGCCGAACTCATGGGGGTGAGCTCGGCGTGACGGAGGACACGGGGGACCGGTTGCAGCGGCTGTGGACGCCGTACCGGATGAGCTACATCATCGGCGAGGTCAAGGAGAACCAGGGCGATCCCGCAGGGGATCAGCGGGGTTCGGCCGGCTCCAAGCGGCCGTTCACCGACATTCCGGGCCTGTCCGACGAGGACGGTCTGGTGGTGGCCCGCGGTGAGCTGGTGTACGCCGTGCTCAACCTCTACCCGTACAACCCGGGTCACCTGATGGTGGTGCCCTACCGGCAGGTGTCCGAACTCGAGGATCTGACTGCGGCCGAGGCCGCCGAGCTGATGGCGTTCACGCAGAAGGCGATCCGGGTGATGAAGGGCGTGTCCAACCCGGACGGTTTCAACGTCGGCCTCAACCTGGGCCGCAGCGCCGGTGGCTCGCTGGCCGAACACCTGCACATGCACGTCGTGCCGCGCTGGAGCGGGGACGCGAACTTCATCACCGTGATCGGCGATACCAAGGTGGTCCCGCAGCTGCTCAGCGACACCCGCGCACTGCTGGCCACGGAGTGGGCCCGGGATCCCCGGTGAGCAACTTCTACCTGCTCACCCGGGCGGCCTACGCCAAGCTGTCGGCGCCGGTGGCCCGGGTCGCACTGCGCGCCGGGCTGACCCCGGACGCCATCACCATCGTGGGCACGGCCGGCACGGTGCTCGGTGCGCTGGCACTGTTCCCGACGGGCCGGCTGTTCGCGGGATTCCTGGTGATCTGGTTCTTCGTGCTCGCCGACATGCTCGACGGTGCGATGGCGCGAGAACGGGGTTACGGCACCAAGTTCGGCGGGGTGCTGGACGCCACGTGCGATCGGATCGCCGACGGTGCGATCTTCTGCGGCCTGCTGTGGTGGGCCGCGTTCGGGCTGCATGACACCGCATTGGCGGTCGCGACGCTGATCTGCCTGGTCACCTCCCAGGTGATCTCCTACATCAAGGCCCGCGCCGAGGCCAACGGCCTGAGCGGCGACGGCGGCCTGATCGAACGCCCGGAACGGCTGATCCTCGTCCTGGCCGGGGCCGGCTTCTCCGACATCCCGGGTTTCCCGCTGCCGTGGCTGCTGCCGGCTGCGATGTGGATCCTGGCGGCTCTGAGCCTGCTGACCGTCGCACAGCGGCTGCATTCGGTGCGGTGCTCGCCGGGTGCCATCGATCCGCTGCTCCCAGACGTGCCCGAGGGCCAGTAATGTCCACCCCTGGGGGAATTCCCAACGTTCCGGCGCTCGGCGGCCTGCGGGTGCCGCTGACCGGCCGTATCTCGGACCTGGGTTATGCGACGGGTTGGCGGCTGGTCCGGGCGATGCCGGAATTCGTCGCCCGCAACACCTTTGACGCCGGGGCCTGGTACGCGTCGCTGGGCGGTGGCCCGGAGCAGCTGCGCCGCAACCTGGCGCGGGTCATCGGGGTGGCGCCGCGGGATGTGCCCGGCGATCTGATCCGAGCGTCGCTCGAGTCCTACGCGCGGTACTGGCGGGAAGCGTTCCGGCTGCCGTCGATGGATCTGACCGCGGTCGCCCGCCGCCTCGATGAGGTGTTCATCGGCGCCGAGCACTTCGCCAACGCCAAGGCGGCCGGCCGTGGCGCCATCATTGCGTTGCCGCACAGCGGGAACTGGGACCTGGCGGGCGTGTGGGTGGCGCAGCACTACGGCCGGTTCGCCACCGTCGCCGAGCGGTTGAAGCCGGAGTCGCTGTACCGGCGGTTCGTCGAATACCGGGAGTCGCTGGGCTTCGAGATCATCCCGCTCACCGGCGGCGCCGAGCCGCCATTCGAGGTGCTCGCGGATCGGTTGCGCGGCAACGGAATCGTCTGCCTGATGTCGGACCGGGACCTGACCTCGCGCGGTGTCGAGGTCGAATTCTTCGGCGAGGCCACCCGGCTGCCGGCCGGCCCGGCCAAACTGGCGCTGGAAACCGGGGCGCCGCTGCATCCGGCCCACGTGCACTACGACGGCGACGACTGTGTGGTGCACATCTTCGATGCCCTCGACACGGGTTCCGGTGACGTCGGGGTCATCACACAGGGGCTCGCGGACGTGTTCGCCGGGGCCATCGCCGAGCACCCCTCGGACTGGCACATGTTGCAGCCCCAGTGGATCGCCGATCTGAGCGCGGAGAAACGGGCCCGATTGCACCGGGGCACCTGATGCGGATCGGCATGGTGTGCCCCTATTCGTTGGACGTCGCGGGCGGAGTCCAGGCTCACGTGCTGCAACTGGCCGGGGTGATGCGCGAGCGAGGGCATCATGTCAGCGTGTTGGCTCCCGCGTCGGCCGATGCGCATGCGCGGCTGCCCGATTTCGTGGTGTCCGGCGGCAAAGCGGTGCCGATCCCGTACAACGGGTCGGTGGCGCGGCTGCGGTTCGGGCCCGCGACACTGCGCAAGGTCAAGAAGTGGCTCACCAAGGGTGACTTCGACGTGCTGCACCTGCATGAGCCCAACGCGCCCAGCCTGTCGATGCTGGCGTTGCAGGCCGCCGAGGGCCCGATCGTCGCGACGTTCCACACCTCGACCACGAAATCGTTGACGCTCAGCGTTTTCCAGGGAATCCTGCGGCCGTCCCACGAGAAGATCGTCGGCCGCATCGCGGTCTCCGACCTGGCGCGGCGCTGGCAGATGGAAGCCCTGGGGTCGGATGCGGTGGAGATCCCCAACGGTGTCGACGTCGCGGCGTTCGCGGATGCGCCGAAGCTGCCGGGCTATCCCCGCGCAGGACGGTCGGTGCTGTTCCTGGGCCGCTACGACGAGCCCCGCAAGGGCATGAGCGTGCTGCTCGGGGCGCTGCCCGCACTCGTCGCGCACTTCCCGGATCTGGAGGTGTTGATCGTGGGCCGTGGCGACGAGGACGAATTGCGCAGTGACGCAGGCGAACTCGCCGACCATCTGCGGTTCCTCGGTCAGGTGGACGATGCCGAGAAGGCATCGGCACTGCGCAGCGCCGACGTGTACTGCGCGCCCAACCTGGGCGGCGAGAGTTTCGGGATCGTGCTCGTCGAGGCGATGGCCGCCGGCACCCCGGTGGTGGCCAGCGACCTCGACGCGTTCCGCCGGGTGCTGGCCGACGGCGCCGCGGGCCGACTGGTGCCGGTGGGTGACTCCGATGCGCTCGCGGTCGCGCTGATCGGCGTGCTGGACAACCCCGCGGCGCGACACCGCTACGTCGCCGCGGCCCATGAGGCCGTGCAGCGTTACGACTGGTCGGTGGTGGCCGATCAGATCATGCGGGTCTACGAGACGGTGGCCGGTGCCGGGGTGAAGGTTCAGGTGGTTCCGTGAGCGCCGGGCTGACGGTGCTGATCGCACTGGGCACGCTGATCGCCTTCGTGCTGGCGATGGGTGCGGTGTGGGCGTTCGGCACCGCCAACCGACTGGACCGCCTGCACGTCCGCTACGACCTGTCCTGGCAGGCGCTGGACAGCGCACTGGCCCGCCGGGCGGTGGTGGCCCGGGCGGTGGCCGCCGACAGCTACGGCGACCTGGCCGTCGGCCGTCGCCTCGTCGCGCTGGCCGACGCCGCCGAACGCGCGCCACGCGCGGGCCGCGAGACCGCCGAGAACGAGCTGTCGACCGCACTGGCGCGGGTCGACATGGCTCGGTTGCCCACCCCGCTGGTGGCCGAACTGGCCGACGCCGAGGCCCGGGTGGTGCTGGCCCGGCGGTTCCACAACGACGCCGTCCGGGACACCTTGGCCCTGCGCGAGCGTCCCGTGGTCCGGTTGCTGCGCCTCGGCGGGCACGCGCCGTTGCCGACATACTTCGAGATCGCCGAACGGGTGACGAATCCAGACACCGAAACCGACGAGCCCCTGTTGCGGACGTCGGCCCGGGTGGTGCTGCTCGACGAGACCGGCGCGGTGCTGCTGTTCTGCGGATCCGATCCGGCCAAAGAGTGCGCCGGGCCTCTTGCTCGCGGAACTACACCGCTCGCCGAACCCGGCCGGGATGTCGCCGGGCCGGGCCGTAGGTGGTGGTTCACCGTCGGCGGTCAGGTGCTGGTCGGGGAGCGGCTGGTGCAGGCTGCGGTCCGGGAGCTGGCCGAGGAGACGGGGCTGCGGGTGCATCCCGACGAACTCCTCGGCCCGGTCTGGCGGCGCGACGCGATGATCGACTTCAACGGTTCGGTGATGCGCAGCCGCGAGTTCTTCTTCGTCCACCGCACCACCCGGTTCGAGCCGTCGGCGGCCGGCCGTACAGCCCTGGAGCGCCGTTACATCCACGGGCACCGCTGGTGTGACGCAGCCGACATCGCGAATTTGGCCCAGGGCGGGCAGACCGTGTATCCGCTGCAGCTGGGGGAGCTGCTGGAAACCGCTCAGCGGCTGACGAGCGCCCGGCAGACCTGGGTGGTCCCGGCGGAGCCGCAGGCCATCCGCTGATCGCTTGGACAATCGGTTTGGTGCGCACCCTTAGAATGGGCGGGTAACCAGCCAAGGAGAGATAACTGTGGACGCCCAGACCAACGGGACGGCCCCCCGGACCGGAACCGCGCACGTCAAGCGCGGTATGGCCGAAATGCTCAAGGGCGGCGTCATCATGGACGTCGTCACCCCCGAACAGGCCCGCATCGCCGAGGCCGCCGGCGCCGTCGCCGTCATGGCGCTCGAACGCGTGCCCGCCGATATCCGCGCCCAGGGCGGGGTGTCGCGGATGAGCGATCCGGACATGATCGAGGGCATCATCGAAGCCGTCACCATTCCGGTGATGGCCAAGGCCCGCATCGGTCATTTCGTCGAGGCGCAGATCCTGCAGAGCCTCGGGGTGGACTACGTCGACGAGTCCGAGGTGCTCACCCCGGCCGACTACGAGAACCACATCGACAAGTGGCGGTTCACCGTGCCGTTCGTCTGCGGCGCCACCAACCTGGGCGAGGCGCTGCGGCGGATCACCGAAGGCGCGGCGATGATCCGGTCCAAGGGCGAGGCCGGCACCGGCGACGTCTCGAACGCCACCACCCACATGCGCAAGATCGGTGCCGAGATCCGGCGCCTGACCTCGCTGTCCGAGGACGAGTTGTTCGTGGCCGCCAAGGAACTGCAGGCGCCCTACGAGCTGGTGGTCGAGGTGGCGCACGCCGGCAAGCTGCCGGTGACGCTGTTCACCGCGGGCGGCATCGCCACCCCGGCCGACGCGGCGATGATGATGCAGCTGGGCGCCGAGGGGGTGTTCGTCGGTTCGGGGATCTTCAAATCGGGCAACCCCGCGCAGCGGGCGGCCGCGATCGTCAAGGCCACCACCTTCTTCGACGACCCCGACGTGCTGGCCAAGGTGTCGCGTGGGCTGGGTGAGGCCATGGTTGGGATCAACGTCGAGGAAATCGCGCAGCCGCACCGACTCGCCTCGCGCGGCTGGTAACCCTTGGCCATCGAAGAGATCCTCGATCTGGAACAGCTCGAGGTCAACATCTACCGCGGCGGGGTGTTCAGCCCCGAATCGGGTTTCCTGCAAAGGACTTTCGGCGGGCACGTGGCCGGTCAGTCCCTGGTCTCGGCGGTTCGGACGGTACAACCGGAGTTCCAGGTGCACTCGTTGCACGGTTACTTCCTGCGCCCCGGCGACGCCCGCGCTCCGACGGTGTACCTGGTGGACCGGCTCCGCGACGGCGGGTCGTTCTGCACCCGCCGGGTCAGCGCGGTCCAGCACGGCCAGACCATCTTCAGCATGTCGGCGTCGTTCCAGAGCGACCAGTCCGGTATCGAGCACCAGGACGAGATGCCGTACGCGCCGGCACCCGATGACGTGCCCGGTTTCAAGACCACCGCGAAGGTGTTCGACGACGCCAGCTTCCGCCAGTTCGACGAGTGGGACGTGCGGATCGTGCCGCGCGATCAGCTGCGGCTCCGCGAGGGCACGGCGTCACAGCAGCAGGTGTGGTTCAAGCACCGTGACCCGCTGCCCGACGACCACGTGCTGCATATCTGCGCGCTGGCCTACATGAGCGATCTGACCCTGCTCGGTTCGGCGCAGGTCAACCACATCGAGGAGCGCAAGCACCTGATGGTGGCCTCCCTGGACCACGCGCTGTGGTTCATGCGGGCGTTCCGGGCCGACGAATGGCTGCTCTACGACCAGTCCTCACCGTCGGCGTACGGCGGTCGGTCGCTCACCCAGGGCAAGATCTACAACCAGTACGGCGAGATGGTTGCGGCCGTCATGCAGGAGGGGCTCACCCGCTACCAGCGGGACTATCGCCCGTGACCCGTGTCGGTGTGCTGGCGCTGCAGGGTGACACCCGTGAGCACCTGGCCGCGTTGACCGCGGCCGGTGCCGAGGCCGTCACCGTGCGCCGCACCGCGGAGTTGGACTCGGTCGACGGGCTGGTGATCCCCGGTGGGGAGTCGACCGCGATCAGTCACCTGTTGCGGGTCTTCGATCTGCTCGAGCCGTTGCGTGCGGCGCTGGCCGGCGGGTTGCCGGTGTACGGATCGTGCGCCGGGCTGATCCTGTTGGCGTCGGAGATCCTTGATGCCGGCAACCAGGGCCGTGAGGCCGTGCCGCTGGGTGTCATCGATATGACCGTGCGGCGCAACGCTTTCGGACGGCAGGTGGATTCGTTCGAGGAGGATATCGAGTTCGCCGGGCTCGGGGAACCGATGCACGCGGTGTTCATCCGGGCGCCGTGGGTCGAGCGGGTGGGGCCGTCGGTGGAGGTGCTGGCCACCGCGGCCGGGCATCCCGTCGCCGTGCGGCAGGGCGCCGCCGTCGCGACAGCGTTTCATCCCGAAGTCACCGGGGACCGCCGGGTACATCAGATGTTCGTCGACGGGATTTCGGTGCGCTCTGCTGCATCGAGCGGCGATTAGCGCGCCGAATCACCAAGAAGAGCGGCTTTACTGGATCTTGACCGCACGTTGAATCGCCCCACCGACGATGGTGACGTGACTACCCTTCAAACGGTGGAGCTGGGGGTTTTGGGACCTCTGCACGTCCGGCAGTATGGCCTGCCGGTCGTCATCCCGGGCGCCAAACCGCGTGCAATTCTCACGATGCTCGGGCTGTACGCCGGTTCCGTCCTGCCGGCTGACTCCCTGGTGGAGTTGCTCTGGGGCGACGAGCCACCGCGCACCGCCGAGAAGGCCCTGCAGACGCACATATCTTCGTTGCGTCGCACCCTGGGCGAGGGTGTCGTGCTGACCGAGGGCGCGGGCTGGACCCTGGCGGGGGTCGAGGCGGACGCCACGCGGTACACGCTGATCGCCAACGATGGCCGTGACGCCGCGTCCGCCGGTGATACCAGCCGAGCGGTCGCGCGATTCGCGGCTGCGCTGGCGCTGTGGCGCGGAATCCCTGACCTACCCGATTCCCAGCGCGGAGCGTCCGAGCGGACCCGCTGGATCGAGGACCATGCGGCGCTGGTGGAAGACCGCGCCGATGCCCTGCTCGCGACGGGTCGGGCGGCAGAGCTCATCGGTGAGCTCGAGGCCGCGGTGGGCGTTGCGCCGCTGCGCGAGCGGCGATGGGGTCAGCTGATGCTCGCTCTCTACCGTTCCGGCCGGCAGGGTGAAGCCCTCGCCGCATACCGACGGGCGCGGTCGCTGTTGGCCGACGAACTCGGGGTCGATCCGGGACCGGATCTTCGGCGGCTCGAGGCTGCGATCGTCGCCCAGGATAGCTCACTGGATATCATTGTGGCACAACATCTTCCCTCTATCACAAGGGCGGTTACCTTTCTGCTCACCGACATCGAGGGGTCGACCGCAGCGTGGGAGTCGGACGCCGATGCCATGGCGGTGGCGCTCGCCCGCCACGACGAGCTCGTCGAACAGGCCGTCACGTCCCGCGGGGGACGGTTGATCAAGACGCGCGGCGAGGGCGATGCCACGTTTTCGGTTTTCGAACGGCCGTCCGCCGCGGCCGCGGCAGCACTCGAGCTGCAGGACGCGATCGTGCACGAACCGTGGCCGCTGCGGGAGGCGATGCGTATCCGGGTGGCGCTGCATACCGGCGAGGCGGAGCTTCGCGACGGTGACTACTTCGGCCGCGCGGTCAACCGCGCCGCCCGGCTGCGGTCGCTGGCGGTGGGAGGTCAGCTCCTCTGCCCGGGTGCGACGGCCGAGCTGGTTGTCGACACGCTGCCCGATGACGTCGTGCTCGCCGACCTCGGCATACGTCAGCTCCGTAATTTGGCTCGCCCCGAGCACGTCTTCGAGCTGCGGCTGGAGACCCCGGCTGACGGTCCGGCGGAGCGCACAACCGATGTGCCCATCGAGCGGCCGGGATTACCCGCGGTGCTGGCCGGGGCCGGTCCGTTCGTGGGACGTTTACACGAACTGGAGGCACTCCTGTCGGCGTGGCAGATCACCCTTGCCGCTGGCTTGCATGCCGTGCTGATCGCCGGCGAACCGGGTGTCGGCAAGACGCGCCTGGCCGGCGAATGGTCCCGACAGGCCCATGCGCAGGGTGCTGTGGTGATCTATGGCCGGTGCGACGAGGACCTCGGTGCGCCGTATCAGCCGTTCGCGGAGGCCCTGCGTTCGCTCGCACCATGTCTTGGTGCCAGCCGACTGCGCGGAATTCGCGGCGTGGAGGCACTGCTTCCGCTGATTCCCGGCCTGACCGAGTTTCTGCCCGATATCGCCACACCCGCCCGCGCCGACCCCGGCACCGAGCGCTATGCACTTTTCGACGCGGTCGTTGCGCTACTGGAGGTCGCTTCCGCCGACGCGCCCGTCATCCTGGTTCTAGACGACCTGCACTGGGCCGCCAAGCCCACGCTGCTGTTGTTGCGGCATCTGCTGCGCTTCGGTGAACACGCCCGCGTGCAGATCCTCGGCACCTACCGCAGCACCGACCTCGATCGCTCCCACCCGCTGGCGGCAATGCTCGCTGACCTCCACCGCGATGGCACTGCTGACCGCATTCAGCTCGGCGGCCTCGACGAGGACGACGTCACCGCATACGTCGCCGAGGCGGGTTACGGCGACGAAGAGCTGGCCCGGGCGCTGGCGTCGGTGACGGGCGGCAACCCGTTCTTCCTCATCGAGGCATTGCGCCATGTGGACGAGATCGGCGGGGTTTGGGATCCGAGTACTTTGCCGCAGGGTGTTCGAGAAGCAGTGAGCCGCAGGCTTTCTCGACTACCGGGAGAGACGAACAAGGCCCTCGCCGCGGCCGCGGTGGTTGGCTGCCGATTTTCCCTCGAGCTGGTCGAGCAGGTGGTTGGTCAAGAGCTCATGGATGCGTTCGACGAGGCGTCCACGGCGGGCATCGTTGTCGAGGAGACCGGCGGTCGATACCGATTCAACCACGCCATCGTCCGGCAGTCGCTGCTCGCCGAGCTGGCGTCCGTGCGGCGCCTGCGGCTGCATCAGCGAATCGCGACGACGCTGGAGAACGAGCCCGGCGCCAACGACGAACTGCTGGCCGAACTCGCGTACCACTACTTCGAATGTGCGTGGGCGGGGAATGCGGCCAAGGCCGTCGAATACTGTCGCCGTGCCGCAGATCAGGCGATGGCACGACTCGGCTACGAAGGCGCGGCCGACCTCTACGACCACGCCCTGCACGCGCTGGACGAGATCGACGACGCGCTGCCCGACCGCGAAGACCAGACCGCCGAATTGCTCATCGCCCGGTGCGAGGCGCTGCTGGCCGCTGGTGATGTGGCAGCGGCGGAAGGCGTGGTGTCGCAACTGCAAGAAGGCACGCGCGGCTCGGAACGGCTCGCCGCGTGGGCAACGTGCTTCGACGGACAGATCTCGATGCTGACCCACCCTGAGCGGTTGGACGAACTGGAATGCGCGGTCGGCGCGGCCGCGGACAAGCTGGCCGAACTGGCGGACGCTGCAGGGGAGGCAATGGCCCATACGGTGCGGGCCGCGTGTCTCGCCCGGCTCGGGCGCGTCGGCGACTGTGAGATCGCCCTCGATGATGCACTCGGTGCCGCACGACGCGCGCGGGAAGACCGCCGGGTCAACGCCGTTCTGGCAGGTGCGCCGCTTGCGGCGCTGTGGGGCCCCAATCCGGTTCCGCGGGCCGGCGGCCGGTGTCTTGACGTGGTGCGGCTGCTCCGGATCACGACCGACTCGCCGGCAGTCGAGGCGACGTCGACGCGATGTCAGGCGGTGTTGGAGGCCTTCCGCGGCCGGACTGCCGCGGCGCGACGGATGATCGACTCGGCCCGGCGCACGGTCACCGAGATCGGGTTACGTCACGCGCTACTCGAGGTCGAGCAGTTTGCCGGCATCGTCGAACTGGTCGCGGACGAACATACTGCGGCCGAGCCTTATCTGCGCAAGGCGTACAACGGTTTTCGCCGGATGGGCCTGGATGCCGATACCGCGGAGACCGCCGCATTGTTGGGCCGGAGCTGTCTCGCTCTCGACCGAGTCGCCGAGGCCGACGAATTATGTTCGGAGAGTGCACGGCTCGCCGGGCATGCACTGAAGCCATCGATCGCCTGGCGCACCCTGCGGGCGCAGCTGCTGTCGCGTGACCATGACTACGACGAGGCGCGTCGGGTTGCTGAGGAGGCTGTGGGCCTGGCAGAGCGCACCGACGGCCTGGTGGATCACGGCGACGCATGTCTGGCACTGGCGACGGTATTGAATGCCGCCGGTGACGCCGGAGGTGCGCGGGCCGCCGCCGGGCGAGCCGTTGATCTGTACGAACGGAAAGGCGCGGCGGCACTTGCCGATAAGGCACGGCGGCTTGTCGGCGTGCCCGGCGCCCCGGTGGCTCACGTCAAACCCGAACTGGCGAGCGCCGAACAGGAAACTGCTTGCGTGCGAGCCATCCATCGCCTGGAGGCTGCTCTCAATCGCGAAGCCTGGGACGAGGTCGAGCAGTTGCTCGCGCCCGTTGTGGCCGTCGAGAGTCGGCGGAAGATCGTGGGCTTTACCCGGATCGACCTCCAAGCGCGCGAATGGCCAACCGAGATGAGGCGATACCACGAGGTGGGGATGGTGCGCTACGGTCACGCCTTCGTCGCCGTGCGGGGCGAGCGTCTGGCTCTCGTCCGTCTGGAGGTAGGCAGTGACGACGAGAGCCCTGGCGCGCCGCAGGTCGAGACGCTCCGGCTATTCGGCCTCGACGAGGAAGGGCGAATC
>RRZU011069595.1_pt1 | contig 22144 bp, 26 predicted proteins | sample 2165561 | NCBI WGS metagenome assembly RRZU01 (sample SAMN10456909, study PRJNA506462) | wastewater metagenome | isolation source: wastewater sludge | place: USA: Moscow, Idaho | reverse complement strand
GCGAGCACGGTGCGGAACCCGGCCCGCAACGCATGATCCAGCGTCGAGGCGGTCTCGACCTCATCCTCGAACAGGATGATGGCGACCGGCCCGGCCTTCAGCTCCTCGGGCTGCGCGGCAAGATAGCTTTGCAGACTGTCACTCATGTCAGCAGGTCCTTGATGCGGGCGATCAATGCCGTCCCGTCGGCGGCAGCCGCAGGTGCAGGCGCGGCGGCAGATGCTTCGGCTGTGGCGGGCGCGGGCGGGGCGGCGGTCTCGGCCAGCAGCGTGGTGATTTCGGTGGGGTGAAGCGGCTCGATCCCCAGAAGATGGCGGGCGCGGAACATGGATAAGGACCCCCGGTTCGGTTGCCCCTCTATCGCAAATGCGCGCCAAGGCGGCAAGCCGGCAGTCCGATTTCGCGCAGGCCCTTGCCTTGGCGCGAAATTTGCCCCATCGCAGCGGCATGGAAAACCGCAAAGGCACGGTCAGTTTCGTCTCGTCAGGGCCCGGCGACCCCGAGCTTATGACCCTGCGCGCCATCCGCCGGTTGCAGGCGGCGGATGTGGTGCTTTACGACGACCTCGCCTCGGGGCCGATCCTTGAACTGGCCGGGCCGCAGGCCGAATGCATCCCGGTCGGCAAGCGCGCCGGGCGCCCCTCGGCGCGGCAGGAACAGGTGAACGCGCTGCTGGTCGAACACGCGCTGGCGGGCCGCCATGTCGTGCGGCTGAAATCGGGCGATTCCGGCGTCTTTGGCCGGCTGGAAGAGGAACTGACCGCGCTGCGCGACCACGGCATCGGCCATGAGATCATCCCGGGCGTCCCCTCGGCCATGGCGGCGGCCGCTGCCGCGGGCCTGCCGCTGACGCGCCGCCTGACCGCGCGCCGGCTGCAATTCGTCACCGGCGCCGATGTGACCGGCGGCCTGCCGCAGGACCAGAACTGGGCGGCGCTGGCCGACGACCACGCCACCACCGTCGTCTTCATGGGCCAGCGCACCTTTCCGGCCATGGCCGCCTCGCTGATCGAAAACGGCCTGCCCCCCGACACCCCGGCCCTGCTGGCCGAGGCGGTGGGCACGTCGCAACAGCGCCTGCTGCGCACGACCGTGGCCAACCTTGCCGCCCTGCTGACCGCCGAGGGCCCCAGCCCCCACCCGGCACTGATCCTTTACGGGCCACTGGCGCAAAGCGACTGAGCCCGCGCCGCCCTTGCAGAAATACCCATGTTGCACCCGCCGCCACCGGGACTATTCTGGCGGCTGGACAAGGATCAGGCAGATGCTGGGCTATATCACCGTCAATGACAGCGCAGGCGCGGCCAACCGACTGCTGGCCGAGACGGCAAGCGCGCTTCACGCACAGGGCTGGCGTCTGGCCGGCGCGGTGCAGCACAATCTTGACCGGGGCGAGGGGCATGACTGCGACATGGACCTGCGCATCCTTGGCGATGACGGGCCGGCCATCCGCATCTCGCAATCGCTGGGGCCCCATGCCACCGCCTGCCGGCTGGACAGCGGCGCGCTGGCGCAGGCCGTGGCGCGTGCCGAAACCGTGCTGGCGCAGGGCGCCGACCTTGTCATCGTGAACAAGTTCGGCAAGCAGGAATGCTACGGCCAGGGCTTTCGCCATTTCATCGCCGAGGCGCTGGCGCGGGGCATCCCGGTCCTGCTGTCGGTCCCGGCCGGGCAGCTGCCGGACTTTCACGACTTTGCCGGCGATCTGGCCGAACCCGTCGCCCCCGCCGCCATCCTTGACTGGTGCCGCGCCCGGCGGATCGCGGCATGAGCCTGCGCATCGACGCACGCGGGCTTTTGTGCCCCCTGCCGGTGCTGCGCCTGCGCAAGCACCTGCTGGCGCAGCCGCCCGGCACCCGCGTCACGCTGATCGCCACCGATCGCGCGGCGCTGATCGACGTGCCGCATTTCTGCGCCGAATCGGGGCATATCCTGATCGAGACCCGCTCTCCCACCCCGACCGAAACCGAATTCACCGTCGAGCGCGGCCCGGATGCTTGAGATCTTTCTGAAAACCCTGCCGTTCTTTCTGGTGATCGGCACCGGATGGGCGGCGGGAAAGACGCGCTTCTTCCCGGCCGAGGCGACGGCCTGGCTGACGAAATTCGTCTTTTACTTCGCGCTTTCGGCGATGCTGTTCCGCTTTGCGGCGACGCTGGACGTGGACAGCCTGTTTCACCCGCATTTCGTGCTGGCCTATCTGACCGGCTCGCTGGCGATCTGGGCGCTGGCCTTCGGCGTGGCGAAATGGCGGGCGCTGCCCCTGGATCAGACCGCGATGGAGGCGCATGTCGCCATAACCGGCAATACCGGCTTTCTGGGCGTGCCGATGCTGGTGGCGCTGCTGGGGCCGATGGCGGTCGGGCCGGTGCTGATGCTGCTGACGATCGATCTGGTGGTGTTCTCGACGCTGATCACGCTGCTGATCACCGTGGCGCGGTCGGGACGGCTGACGCTGGCGATCCTGTGGCCGCTGCTGCGCGGCATCGTCGCCAACCCGATGATCGTCTCGATGGTGGCGGGGCTGGCATGGGCCAAGCTGCACGTCCCGATGCCCGCACCGCTGGACGGCTATCTGGCCCTGCTGGGCGCATCCGCGACGCCCGGGGCGCTGTTCGCCATCGGCGCCAGCCTTGCCGAACGCTCGGCCGAGCGGCTGGGTCCGGCGATCTGGCTCAGCACCGCCAAGCTGGTGCTGCACCCGCTGGCCGTGGCCGTCGCGGCGCTGACGGTCTTTCATGTCGAGCCCTTCGCCGCCGGTGTGATGATCGCCGCCGCCAGCCTGCCGGTGGCCGGCAATTCCTATATTCTTGCCCATCATTTCGGCGTGGCGGTGCATCGCGTCTCGGCTGCGATCCTGATTTCGACCGCGGCCAGCATCGCCACGGTTCCCGTCGTCATTCACTGGATCACGAAAGGCTGACCCATGCCCGGACTTGCCGACCTGAACCTGCAAAACCTGCTGTGCGACATCGATGCCGACGGCATCGCCACCGTCACCCTGAACCGCCCCGCCAAGCGCAACGCCCTGAACGCCGCCACGATCGAGGAACTGGTGGCGCTGTTCTCGGCCCTGCCCAGCTCGGGGGTGCGCGCGGTCGTCCTGCGCGCCGAGGGGCCGCATTTCTGCGCCGGCCTCGATCTGGTCGAACACGGCCAGTCCGAACGCAGCCCGGCCGAGTTCATGCGCCTGTGCCTGCGCTGGCACGAGGCCTTCACCAAGATCGAATATGGCGGCGTCCCGGTCATCGCCGCACTGAAGGGCGCGGTCGTGGGCGGCGGGCTGGAACTGGCCTCATCGGTCCATATCCGCGTCATGGACGAAACCACCTATTTCGGCCTGCCCGAGGGGCAGCGCGGCCTGTTCACCGGCGGCGGCGCCACCATCCGCGTGCCGGCGCTGATCGGACGCGCGCGCATGGTCGACATGATGCTGACCGGGCGGCTTTATTCCGGGGACGAGGCCGTGGCCGTGGGCCTTGCGCAATACCGCGTCAAGGACAGCGAGGCCAAGGCTTACGAACTGGCCCGCGCCTGCGCGCAGAACACGCCCCTGTCGAATTTCGCCATCTGCTCGGCCATTTCGCATATGCAGAACATGTCCGGCCTTGATGCCGCCTATGCCGAGGCGATGGTGGCGGGCATCGTCAACACGCAGGATGCGGCCAAGGGGCGGCTTGACGCATTCGCCAAGGGCACCGGGGTCAAGATCAAGCCGGCCTGACCTTAGGGCCGCCGCCTAATCCACCGGGCGGATCAGCTTCTTTTCCAGGACGCGCAGCACCGTGCGCAGGTCATGGCCGCGCTTGAGAATGCGCCCGTCCATGCCGATCACCGCGTATTGCCCCTGCGCGCCGCGCAGCCGCGGGTGCTTTTCGATGCGGTAAAGCGGATGCTCGGTCGCGCGGCGAAAGACCGAAAACACCGCCATCTCGCGCAGGAACGACATGGCGTAGTCGCGCCATTCGCCCGCCGCGACCATGCGGCCGTAAAGCGACAGAATGATCCCCAGCTCTGCCCGGTCGAAGGCGACGCGGTCAGTATCGTAGGGGACGCCGAACGAGGGGTTGCTCATGCCCCCGATGGTGACACCGCGCGCAAGCCCGATCAACATGATTCGCCACCCCACGTCCCACGCGGCTCCACACAGGAAGTTCGGCAAGGCTTTGCCCATGCTGCCCCGGCGTCACCCGCGAATCTGGCCGAATGGTCAAAATTTGACTAGGTCTTTTGGTCAGAATATGACGTCGCGTCGTTATGTGCCGAGTTGTTAACGTCTTCCCGCTATAAGATGCCTGCAAAGGAACCGGCGACCCGTCTGTGTGTTGCTGTTTTCAACTACTGGACAGGGCCACCATGACCACTCGCCCAGATCTGCTTGATCGCTCGATCCCCCTAACCGAGGCGCAGGAGGGGTATTGGCACATGCAGGTCAGCGATCCGGGCAACCCGATCCTGAACACGGGCCTGTATCTTGAACTGCTGGGCGGGCTGAATGGCCGCGCCATGATGCAGGCGATCCGCCGCACCATCGCCGACACGCCGACGCTGTCGCTGCGCTTTATGGACCCCGGCGACGGGCCGCGCCAGATGCCTGGGCCGCCGGTGATGCTGGGCTTTGCCGATCTTTCCGTCCAGCCCGATGCCGAGGGGCAGGCCCTTGCCCTGATGCAAAGCGACAGCCGCCGCCCCTTGCGTCTGGCCGAGGAACCCGCGGCGGCGCTGACCTTCTTCGTCATCGCGCCGCAGCGGCATTTTCTTTATCTGCGCATCCATCATCTGGCCATCGACTGCTATGGCCTGCTGCTGATCGCCAACCACATCGCCGCCCATTACGCCGCGCTGATCGCCGACCGCCCCGCGCCCCAGCCGCCCGAGCCGCTGTCGCTGGCCGCGGACGAGGACGCGGCCTATCGCAATTCCGCCCGCCGGGCCGAGGACCGGAACTGGTGGCACGACCAGTTGGCGGGCCTGCCCAATGCCGTCAGCCGCGCCGCCTGCGGCCACGAATATCTGCGCGCGCGCCGCGAACTGGCGCCGGACCTGCTGGCGGCGCTGCTGACATTCGCCCGCACGCACCGGCTGGTCTGGCCCGACATCCTGCGCGCGCTGGCCGGCGCCTATCTGGCGCGGCGCAGCGGCGGCGAGGCGATGATCGGCCTGCCCTATCCCGCCCGCATCGGCGAACGGATGGCGGCCGCGCCCTGCACCATCGCCAATGTCCTGCCCCATTACCTGCAACTGGACGAGAACGCCCCCCTGCCCGACTGGCTGGCGGCGCAATCGGCACGCATGGCGCAGGGCCGCCATCACGGCCGCTATCGCAGCGAACTGCTGCGCCGCGAACTGGGCCTGACCGGCCGCGCCCGGCTTTACGGCCCGGTCGTCAAGGTGCAGCAGTTTGAAAAGCCGCCGGAATTTCCGGGCATCGATTGCCGGCTGCACGTCCTGGGCACCGGCGCGGTCGAGGATCTGACCCTGACCTTCCGGGGCGAGCCGCCCTCGGGCATGGTGTTCGATCTGGACGGCAACCCGGCACTGTATTCGGCCGAGGAATTGCAGGACCACGGCGACCGGATCGAGGCCTTCCTGGCCGCCGCCCTTCAGGCCGACCGCCTTGCCCGCGTGCCCGCCGATCATCGCCGGCGCCCCGATCGCTGAAGGCGGCCCGACACTGACGGTGGGCCAACGCCGACGATGGACCGCCGGGCTAGTTGGCGCGCTGGCGCGAGCGGAAGGGCAAGGGCGCGACGGGGATGCCGTCCTCGATCAGCTTGCGGGCATCCTCAAGCTTCGCCTCGCCATGGATGGCGCGTTCGGGTGCGGCACCCTCATGCATGGCGCGGGCCTCGGCGGCGAAGGACATGCCGACATAATCCGAATTCGCCTCGACATGGCGGCGCAGCTTGTCCAGCGTCGCCTCGCGCTCATCCCGGGGGCTGTGCAGGTCGGGGGCGCTGCCCTCGCCATGGGCGACGCGCGGCGCCATCAGCGCCTTTTCGACCTTGGCCGAGCCGCAGACCGCGCATGTCACCTGTCCCGAGGCGCGCAGGCTGTCGAACCCGTCCGAGGACCGGAACCAGCCGTCGAATTCATGGCCTTGGTCGCAATGCAGGGAATAGCGGATCATGGTGGCTCCTTTCCCCGTGAATATCGGCCCGCGCCGGGGTTTACACAAGCCCGCGTTGCACAAGCGCCCGAATCCGCGCCACCAGCGGTGCCGGATCGCCCGCCCGCGCCAGCAAAAGCTTGCGCGCCGCGTGGCCCATTTCGCGCTGTCGTCCGGGGTCCTGCGCCAGCCCGGCCAGCAGGCCCGGCAGCGTCGCGGCAGTCGTCCCCGCCGCCGCCCCCGCCGCATCCAGATCGGCATAATCCGCCGCCTGATTGGCGACATGCGGGCCATGCAGGATGGCGCAGCGCCAGGCCGCCGGCTCCCACGGGGTATGGCCGCCATGATCGGCGAATGAGCCGCCGGTGATGCAGATGCCCGCCGCATGATACCAGCGCGCCATCTCGCCCAGCGTATCGGCCAGCAGCACCGGCGCAGCCGCGTCGCCGCCCAGACTGCGGCGGGCGAAATCCAGCCCGCGCGCCGCGATCATCGCGGCCACGGCATCGCCCCGCTCGGGGTGGCGCGGCGCAAGGATCAGCCGCAGGTCCGGCACCATGGCCCGCGCCGCCGCCCAGGCGTCCAGCATCAGCGCGTCCTCGCCCTCATGGGTCGAGGCCGCCAGCACGGTCCGCGCCCGATCCGGCCCGTCCGCGCCCGGCATGACCTGCGCCGGGCCCAGCAGCTTCAGGTTCAGCCGCGCGCTCAGCGCATCGGGCGGCAGGCCAAGCTGCAAAAGCCGCGCCTCGCTGCCCTGATCCTGCGCCGACAGCGCGTCGATGCGCGCCAGCATCGGCCCGATCAGCCCCGGCAGCCGCGCCCAGCGCCGGGCCGAGCGTTCGGACATCCGCGCCCCCAGCACCACCTGCGCCACCCCCCGCGCATGGGTCATGCCCGAGCGGTTGGGCCAAAGCTCGTTCTCGACCGTGACCATGACCCGCGGCCGCACCCGGTCCAGAAACCGCCCCACCGCCTGCGGCACGTCCAGGGGTGCCAGCGCGCAGGGCCAGCCGATCTGCCGCGCCAGATCGCGCCCCGTCAGGCTGTTCGTCGTCACCATCAGCGGAAAATCCCGCGCCAGCGCCGACGCCAGCACCCGGACCGATGTCAGCTCGCCCACGCTGGCCGCATGCAGCCAGATGCCGCCGGGCGCGACCTTCGGCCCGGTCAGCGCCAGCCGCTCACGCCAGTCCGCCCCGCAGAACGGCGCCGCCAGTGCCAGCACGCCGCCGGCCAGCGCCGATCCGCCGCGCCAGATCACCGCAGCGCGGCCTCGGCGGCGTCGCGGATCTTGCGGATATTCTCGCCATAAGGGGCGCTGTTCGACACCGAGCCGCCCCGGAACACGCCCGAACCCGCGACCAGCACATCCGCCCCCGCCGCCGCGACCAGCGGCGCGGTGACCGGATCGATGCCGCCATCGACCTCGATATGGATGGGACGGTCGCCGATCATGGCGCGCAGTTCGCGCACCTTGTCGGTCTGGCTGTGGATGAACTTCTGGCCACCGAAACCGGGATTGACCGTCATCACGCAGATCAGGTCGATATCGTCCAGCAGGGGACGCACTGCCTCGGCCGAGGTGCCGGGGTTCAGCGCCAGCCCGGCCTTCATGCCGGCGGCACGGATGGCCTGAAGCGTGCGGTGGATATGCGGCCCCGCCTCGACATGAACGGTCAGGTTGTCGGCCCCGGCATCGGCAAAGGCGGCAATATAGGGATCGACCGGCGCGATCATCAGATGCACGTCCATGACGCCACGGATATGCGGACGGATCGCCTTGCAGGTGGCGGGACCAAAGGTGATGTTGGGGACGAAATGCCCGTCCATCACATCGACATGGACCCAGTCGGCGCCCTGATCCTCGATGGCGCGGCACTCCTGCCCGAAATTGGCGAAATCGGCGGAAAGGATCGAGGGCGCGATCCTGATCTTGCGGTCGAATGTCATGGCAGGCTCCTTCAAGGGGCCGGACCGGCCCGCGCTGCCCCCCGTTATCGCCGATCCCCCACACCCGTCAACAACGACCGCCCATTCTTCCCCCCCTCATTCTTTCATGCCGAAATATCCTCGGGGGTCCGGGGGCAGACAGCCCCCGGTCCTGCATCGCCGGCTTCCCCCCCCCTTGGGCTTTTCCGCCGCGCGCCTATATTGGGTGCCAAGGCACGGGGCCAGCCAGACCCCGCGCATCCGCATTCCGAAGGATCAATGATGACCGAAACGAAGGACATTTCGTGGGACGATACCGTCCTGCCCTTTCAGCTTGAGCGCTCGGGCACGCGCGGCCGCGTCGCGCGGCTTGGCGACACGCTGGAACACATCCTGTCGCGCCACGACTACCCGGTCGTGGTCAGCGCCATGGTGGCCGAGCTTGCGACCCTGACCGCGCTGATCGGCCAGGCGATCAAGCTGCGCTGGAAGCTGTCGCTGCAAGTGCGCGGCAACGGCGCCATCCGCACCATCGCCGCCGATTACTACGCCCCGGAAACCGAGGGCGGCCCCGCCCGCATGCGCGCCTGGGCCAGCTTCGATGCCGAGCGCCTGCAAGACGGCGTCTCCGGCTTCGAGCAGCTTGGCCAGGGCTATTTCGCCGTGCTGATCGACCAGGGCGAGGGCACGACCCCCTATCAGGGCATGACGCCCCTTGCCGGCGGCTCGCTTGCCAGCTGCGCCCAGACCTATTTCGCCCAGTCCGAACAGCTTCCGACCCGGTTCGAGCTGACGGTCGGGCGCTCGCGCATGGCCGGCCAGCAGGATGAACACTGGCGTGCCGGCGGCATCATGCTGCAAACGCTGCCCGCCGCGCCCCTGCCCTCAACGCCCGAATCCGGGCATGAGCCGCTGGAGACCGCCGACATCCTGCAAGGCGCCGAATCCGAGGACTGGACGCGCTCGACCACGCTGATGGCTACGGTCGAGGCGATGGAGCTGGTCGATCCGGCGCTGCCGCTGCCGAACCTCGTCTTCCGGCTGTTCCATGAGGAAAATCCGGTCTCGTTCGAGCGTCAGGCCGTCCGGTTCGGCTGTTCGTGCAGCGCCGACCGGGTGCGCGGCACGCTGGCCATCTATTCGGCCAAGGACATCGCGCATATGACCACCGACGCCGGCAAGGTCACCGCCGATTGCCAGTTCTGCGGCGCGCATTACGAGTTCGACCCGAAAAGCCTTGGCTTCGAGGCGACCGTGGACGCCGAGGGCAACCCCCTGCCGCCGAAAGCCGCCGCAGGCAAAGCCGTCGCAGGTGTCGAAAGCCAGGCCGAAACCCGGGCGGCGCCTTGAACGGCACCCCCCGCGCAAGACTGATGCGGGCCCTGTCGCAACCGACGGGGCCCTCGTCCGACTTCGACTTCGGGGGGGCTGCGCCCCCGGCCGCCGCCCCCCGCCCCGCCGGGGTGCTGGCGGGCTTTGACGCCGCCAGCGGGCGGCTGGTGCTGACCAAGCGCGCCAGCAGCCTGCGCCACCACCCGGGCCAGATCGCGCTGCCCGGCGGCAAGGTCGATCCCGGCGACGCCGACGCCACCGCCGCCGCCCTGCGCGAGGCGCATGAGGAAATCGGCCTTGACCCCGCGCAGGTCGAGGTGCTGGGCACCATGCCGCCCCATCACACCGTCACCGGCTTTGCCATGACGCCGGTGCTGGCGCTGATCCACGGCCCCTTCACCCCCCTCCCCGAACCGGGCGAGGTCGAGGAGGTCTTTACCGTCCCCTTCGCCCATATCGCCGACCCGGCGAATTTCCGCATCGAGGGCCGCATCTGGCGCGGCGCGCGGCGCGACTATTACATCGCGCCCTTCGGCCCCTATTATATCTGGGGCGCGACGGCGCGCGTCCTGCACTCGCTGGCGCTGAGGCTTTCCGCATGACCCCCGACACCGTCGCCCTTCCTGACGATCCCGCGCTGGCCCGCGTGCTGTCGGCCCTGTCGGCCGAGGGCGCGCAGGCGCTGGTCGTGGGCGGCGCCGTCCGCAACGCCCTGCTGGGCGAGCCGATCGCGGATATCGACATCGCCACCGCCACTCCGCCCGGCGACACCGTCCGCCTGGCCGAGGCCGCGGGCCTGCGCACCGTGCCGACCGGCATCGACCATGGCACCGTCACCATCATCGCCGATGGCCGCGGGTTCGAGGCGACGACCTTCCGCCGCGACGTGGAAACCGATGGCCGCCACGCCATCGTCGCCTATTCCGACAATATCGACGACGACGCCCGCCGCCGCGACTTTACCATGAACGCGCTTTACGCCACTGCCGATGGCCGCGTGCTGGACCCGGTGGGCGGACTGGCCGATCTGGCCGCGCGGCGGCTGCGCTTTGTCGGCGATGCCCGCGCCCGCATCACTGAGGATTACCTGCGCATCCTGCGCTTTTTCCGCTTCCTCGCCTGGTATGGGCGCGAGGCCGACATGCAGGCCCTTGCCGCCTGCCACGAACTCAGGGGCGGCCTTGCCGGCATCTCCAAGGAACGCATCGGCCATGAGATGCGCAAGCTGCTGGCCGCGCCCGACCCCGCGCAGGCCGTGCGGCTGATGGCCGAGGCGGGCGTGCTGCCGCTGGTCCTGCCCGGCGCCGATGGCTCGGACCTGCCCGACCTGATCGGGGCCGAACAGGATTTCGGCACCGGTGCCCTGCCCGCATGGCCGCGCCGTCTGGCGCTGCTGGCCCCGCAGGACGCCGCCGGCGCGCTGCGCCTGTCGCGGGCCGAAGCGCGCGTGCAGGCGCAACTGGCCGAGGCGCAGCAGATGCCGCCCGCCACCGCCGCTTACCGCTTTGGCCGCGCCATCGCCGCGCAATCGGTGCTGATCCGGGCCGGGCGCGGCGAGGCGCCCGCCTTTGGCTGGTGCCACCAGATCGCCCGCGCCGCCGACCTGACATTCCCGCTGACCGCCGCCGACCTTGCCCCGCGCCTGACCGGCGCCGCGCTTGGCCGGGCGCTGCGCCGCACCGAAGCGGCGTGGATCGACAGCGGCTTTACCCTGACGCGCGACGAACTGAAGGCGCTGGCGCTGGCCCCGCCGCCAACCGGGGCCGCCGGCAATGCATAGGCTTTTCGCCCGCATGATCGACGCCTTCCGCCCCGCGGACGGGCCGCCGCCGCATACGCTGCTGGCCTTTTTCCGCTGGTGCCTGTCGGGCGCGTGGCCGGGGCTGATCTTTGCGGCGCTTGCCTCGGCGCTTGGCGGGGCGGCGGACGTGGTCTCGGCGGTGCTGCTGGGGGCGGTGGTCGATGCGGTGATCTCGACCCCCGTGGACCAGATCTGGGCACAGCAGGGCTGGCTGATCCTTGGCTTTGCCGCCTTCTTTCTGGCGATCCGCCCGGCGATCATCGGCCTTTCGACCGCCAGTTCCAGCGTCATCATCGGCCCGAACATCCTGCCGCTGGTCCTGTCGCGGCTGCATCGCTGGACCATGGGCCACGCCGTCACCTTCTTTGACAACGACTTTGCCGGGCGCATCGCGCAAAAGCAGATGCAGACCGCCCGCGCGGTCACCGATGTCGCCTCGGAATTCGTGAATGTCATCGCCTTCGCGCTGGCCTCGGTGATCGGCTCGGCGGCGTTTCTGGTTTCGGTCGATGGCTGGGGCGCGCTGGCGCTGCTGCTGTGGCTGGCCTGCTATATCCTGCTGATCCGCTTCTTCATGCCGCGCATCCGCCGCTATTCGGCGGGCCGCGCCTCGGCCCGCGCCATGGTCACGGGGCAGGTCGTCGACACCATCACGAATATCAAGACCGTGAAGCTGTTCGCCCATGCCGAATACGAGGACCGCGCCGCCCTTGGCGCCATGGCCGGGTTCCGCGACCGCGCGCTGGAGTTCGGCCGCGTCAGCACATGGTTCCGGCTGACGCTGACCATCGTCGCAGGCGCGCTGCCGGTGATCCTTGTCGGCGGCTCGATCCTGCTCTGGCAGCATGGGCAGGCCAGTGCCGGCGACATCGCCGCCGCCGGGGCCATCGCCATGCGCCTGTCGCAGATGACCGGCTTTGTCAGCATGGCGCTGATGGGGGCCTGGGGCTCGGTCGGCGAGGTCGAGGACGGCATGACCACGCTTGCCCCCCCGCATGCGCTGACCGACGCGCCCGATGCGCTGGTCCTTGGCCGCGTCGCCGGGCGCATCGACTATGACCATGTCGATTTCAGCTATGGCCGCAATGACGACCGCGCCGGCATCCACGATCTGGACCTGCATGTCGCGCCGGGCGAAAAGCTGGGCATCGTCGGCGCCTCGGGTGCGGGAAAGTCCACCATGGTGTCGCTGCTTCTGCGCCTATACGACGTGGAACGCGGCGCGGTCCGGGTCGATGGCCATGACGTGCGGCAGGTCACGCAGGAAAGCCTGCGCCGCAATATCGCCATGGTCACGCAGGAAACCGCCATGTTCAACCGCTCGGCGCGCGACAATATCCTTTACGGCCGCCCCGACGCGACCGAGGCCGAGGTCATCGCCGCCGCCACCGCTGCCGAGGCGCATGACTTCATTCTTGGCCTGCGCGACCATGCCGGGCGCACCGGCTACGACGCCCATCTGGGCGAGCGCGGCGTCAAGCTGTCGGGCGGCCAGCGCCAGCGCATCGCGCTGGCCCGCGCGCTGCTGAAGGACGCGCCCATCCTGATCCTGGACGAGGCGACAAGTGCCCTGGATAGCGAGGTCGAGGCGCAGGTTCAGGCCGCGCTGCACCGCGCCATGCGCGGCAAGACCGTGCTGGCGATCGCGCATCGGCTGTCGACCATCGCCGAACTGGACCGCATCGTGGTGCTTGAGGCCGGCCGCATCGTCGAACAGGGCAGCCATGCCGGGCTGCTGGCGCAGGAGGGCACCTATGCCCGCTACTGGAACCGCCAGTCCGGCGGCTTCCTTGGCACCGAGGACGACCAGACCGAGGCCGCCGAATGACCCGCTGGACGGTCGAGCGGCTGGGCCGCAAGGGCGACGGCATCGCCGTCTCGGGCGATCAGCGCGCGCTGGCCGCGCTGGTGCTGCCCGGCGAGGTGATCGAGGGCGAGGCGGCCGAGGGCCGCATTGCGGACGCCCGGATCGTGACGCCCTCGGACCAGCGGGTGCGGCCGGCCTGCGGGCATTACCGCGCCTGTGGCGGCTGCTCGTTGATGCATGGCACGGGCGATTTCCTGCGCGGCTGGAAGATCGGCGTCGTCGAGCAGGCCTTGCGCGCGCAGGGGCTGGCGGCGCCGGTGACAGGGATGCATGTCTCGCCGCCGCGCTCGCGCAGGCGGGCGGTGCTGTCGGGGCGGCGGACGAAAAAGGGCGCGCTGGTGGGTTTCCACGCCCGCGCCTCGGCGGTGATCACCGATATCGCCGATTGCCACGTCCTGCGCCCCGCCATCCAGTCGGCGCTGCCGCTGCTGCGCCAGATCACCGTCGCCGGCGCCTCGCGCACGGGCGAGCTGTCGCTGGCGGTGACCGAGACGCCCGCCGGGCTGGATGTCGCCGTCACCGGCGGCAAGCCCATGGACGCGGCGCTGTTTCAGGCGCTGGCGGCGCTGGCCGATCAGGGCGATCTGGCGCGGCTGACATGGGACGGGCAAAGCATCACCCGCCGCCCGCCCGCGCTGCCCATGGGGCGCGCGCAGGTGGTGCCGCCGCCCGGCGGTTTCCTGCAAGCCACGCCCGAGGGCGAGGCCGCGCTGGTCGCCGCCATCCGCGACATGACGCGCGGTGCCGGGCGGGTGCTGGACCTGTTTGCCGGTTGCGGCACCTTTTCGCTGCCCCTTGCCGAAACCGCCGAGGTTCATGCCGTCGAGGGCCTTGCCGCGCCCTTGCAGGCGCTGGACGCGGCCGCGCGCCGCACGCCCGGCCTGCGTCGAATCACGACTGAGACGCGCGACCTTTCCCGCCGTCCGCTGCTGCCCGACGAACTGGCCTATGACGCAATCGTGATCGATCCGCCGCGCGCGGGGGCCGAGGCGCAGGCGGCGCAGATCGCCCTGTCGGGGGTCGAAAAACTGGCCTGGGTCAGTTGTGATCCGGTGACTTTCGCACGGGACGCGCGAGTTCTGGCCGATGCCGGCTACGACATCGCCCGACTGTTCGTCATTGACCAGTTCCGCTGGTCGCCGCATGTGGAAACGGTGGCAGAAATTCGCCGACGCTAGCGAAATCTTAACTTTCATGTTATTTCAATGTGAAACGAAGCGCATAGCGCACACAGAGGGCAGTGATGATTCGGGCAATACGCGCATTGATCGCGCTTTTCGCAATTTGCGTCGTGGCAAGTTGCGGCGGCGGCGACAGCAGCAAAAGCAGCAAACTCAAGACCTATAGCGGGCCACCGGTCACGCAGGTCGTGGTCAAGAAGGGCGACCGCAAGCTGTATCTGATCAGCGGCAAATCCGTCGTCAAGACCTATGAGATCAAGCTGGGCCAGCAGCCGGTCGGCGACAAGAAATACGAAGGCGACGGCAAGACGCCCGAGGGCGTGTATTTCATCGACCGCTTCAACCCCAACAGCCGCTATTACCTGTCGGTCGGCATCTCGTACCCCTCGGCGCAGGACGTGGCCGAGGCGGCGGCGCTGGGGCTGCGTCCGGGCGGCGACATCTTCATTCACGGCCTTGGCCGCGAGGGCCGGGTGCAATCGAAGCTGCGCAAGGACTGGACCGCCGGCTGCATCGCCGTCACCGACGACGAGATCGAGGAAATCTTCACCATGCTGCGCCCGGGCGTGCCGATCTTCATCTATCCGTAAGCGCCAGTATCCGTAAGCGCCGGCCCGCGCCTGTCGCGGGCATCGGCGGTGGGTGGGGGCATCGCGCCATCGGCCGAAGCTTGGATCATCGGTCGCTGCATCGCGCGGCGGAAATACCGGAAAACGTATCGGAAAACGACAAGGCCCCGGAAAACCGGGGCTTTTTTGTATTCCGGCTGATCTTGCGACGATTGCCGGGGGCGGTAACGCGGGGCACCCGACGCGCCCCCGCAAGGACCGCGAAAGGCCAAGGCGCGCTGGTTCCGTGCCGGTCCGCGCTGCCGCATCATCGGCAGAACCGGGCGCGGCAAGAACCGCGCCCGAAATCCTGCTTACAGGCCCGCGATCATCTGGCCGCTGGGCATGCCGGCGACGCCGCCGGTCAGCAACACCCACCAGATCTTGCCCGACGGCTCCTGATACCAGCCGATGCCCATTTCGCTGTCGCGCGGATCCATGATGATGTCGCGGGTGTCGCGATCCTGCATCCAGGCGTTCAGCGTGGTGATCTCGTTCTCATAGGTTTCCGAGATGTTCTCGCCGATCAGCTTGCCGGCATAGCCCTGACGGCGCACCCGGTCCAGCGGCGACGACCCGTCCGAGCCGAAATGCCAGGCGCGGTTCTGCGCGGCCATGTCGCGGGCATGGGCCTTGGCGGCTGCGTCCAGCATCGGGTTTTCCACCATCGGCGCGGCGCCGACATTGGCGCGCAGCGCGTTGATCTGGCCCAGCACGCGGCCGGGGATCTCGGCTTCTTCGCGGCCGGTGATCCTGTAGGCGACCGGCAGCGGCTTGCCATCGGGGCCAAGCTGCGGCCCGGGTTTCTGGCAGGCGGTCAGCGCCAGCACCGAAACAAGCGCCAAGGTCGAAAATTTCAGCATGATTTCCTGTCCCATCGGAGATTTTGCGCCAGCCATACAAGGGCCGGCGCCCACCTTCAAACCCAAGATTGCGTGAGGGACACAGCCTGTGATTCTATTGCGACAATGACGCTTGTTTGAATTGAAAGCCGCGCGCAGTCGGCATAAATCCCCTTCCAAAGATCCCATCTTTGCAAATTCGGGCAAAAAAGGCCGCGACAAGCGGTTCGCCACCTATCAGGAGCGACACATGATCACGCCGAAAAACCCGGTCTCGCGCCGGAAATTCCTGACCGCTACGGCGGCCTTCGGCGCTGCGGGCCTTGCGGCCCCGGCGCTTGCGCAAGGCATCGACCCCTATACCGGCCAGCCGCTGCAGGGCACCGCCGGCGGCGCCACGCCGGATGCGGGCCTGGTGCAGGTCGATCAGACGCAGGATTCGCGCCGCAATATCTCCAGCTTCCGCATGCAGGACTGGCAGCCCTATTTCAGCAATCTGACCAACGGGGCGATTCTGGTCGACCTGACCTCGCGCGCGCTGCATTTCTGGTCCGAGGACCAGTCGGTCTACAAACTTTACCCGACCTCGGTTCCCGTCAGCCCCGACCTGACCCGCAAAGGCCGCACCGAGATCATCAAGAAGGTGGTCGGCCCCAGCTGGTCCCCCACCCCCGAGATGAGAAAGCGCAATCCCGAATGGCCGGCTTTCGTTCCTCCGGGGCCGGATAACCCGCTGGGAACCCGCGCGATGTGGCTGAGCTGGCAGTATTACCGCATTCACGGCACCCACGACACGCGCAAGATCGGCCGCAAGTCCTCGAACGGCTGCATCGGTCTTTACAACGAACATGTCGAAGAGCTGTTCGAACTGGCCAAGATCGGAACGCAGGTTCTGCTGATCTAGCGAAAAGGCCCCTTCGGGGGCCTTTTTCTTTGCCTTTTCCTTTGCCTTTCAGCGGCTGGCCGGGGTTCAGACCCAGCCGGCCAGGTTTTCCGCCACCAGCGCCGTCAGCACGTCGATATGGTCGGGTTCGGCGTTCAGGCAGGGGATATAGGTGAACTCGCGCCCGCCCGCGTGGATGAAGGCCTCGCGGATTTCGCCCTGAATTTCTTCAAGCGTTTCAATGCAATCGGCCGAAAAGGCCGGAGAGATCACCGCGATTTCGGTGATGCCCTGCCGCGCCAGTTCGGCGACATGCTGGACGGTATAGGGGCGCAGCCATTCCTCGGTCCCGAAGACCGACTGGAAGGTGGTGTCGATCACGCCCTCGTCCCAGCCAAGCGCGGCGCGCAGCAGGCGCGAGGTCTTCTGGCACTGGCAATGATAGGGGTCGCCCTCGGCCAGATAGCGCTTGGGCATGCCGTGATAGCTGGCGACCAGCTTGCGCGGCGGCTGGTCGCCCAGCGCGCGCCGGACCGACGCGGCCAGCGCCGCGATATAGTCGGGGCGGTCGAAATAGGCCGGCACCGTGCGCGCGGCCGGCTGCCATTTCTGCGTCATCAGCGCGCGGAAGAACTGGTCGTTCGCCGTCGCCGTCGTCGCCCCGGCATATTGCGGGTAAAGCGGAAGGAACAGGATGCGGTCGCAGCCCGCCTTGACCATGCGATCGACGACATCGGGGGTCGAGGGATTGCCGTAGCGCATGCAGAAATCGACCATCACCCGGTCGCCCCACAGCGCCTGCGCGCGCGCGCGCAGCGCCGCCACCTGTTCCTTGGTAATGGTCATCAGGGGCGATTCGTCGGCCTCGTTGTTCCAGATCAGGCGGTAATTCGCGCCCGAGGTGAACGGCCGCTTGGTCAGGATCACCGTCTGCAACAGCGGCTGCCATTTCCACGCCGGATAGTCGATCACCCGCTTGTCCGAGAGGAACTCGTTCAGATAGCGCCGCATCGACCAGTAATCGGTCGCATCCGGCGTGCCGAGATTGGCCAGCAGGACGCCGATGCGGCGCGCGGGCAGCGCGGGGTGGCTGGCAGGAGGAGTTGCGGTCATTCGGGTTTCCCTGTGCGGCCGAGGGCCTCGGCCAGCGATGTGCGGGCCGAACCGGGGCGCAGCGGCTTTTGCTGGCTGTCGTCGGGCGCCCAGCCGGTCAGAAAGATCAGATCGAAGGTGGCGCGGATGCGGTCGGGGTCGTCGGGGTCCGGGTGATCCTGGGCGTAAAGCTGGCCCGCGCGAAGCAGGACATCGCGTCGCGTCGGGTGGCGCAGGCGGCCGGCCAGTGCGTTCCCCTCGCCCATGGCGCGCAGGTCGTGGGCAAGGTGCGGCAGGCTGCGATAGCTGACATTCTGCGTCAGATGGTCGGCGACCGGCAGCGCCAGTCCGGCGCGCGGCAGCAATGCGCCAAGGTCGCGGATCTCGGCCATGGGCAGGACGCGGGGGGACAGGCCGCCCGTGACCTCGGCCTCGGCGCGGGTCAGGACGTCGCGCAATTCCTGCAGGCTGTTGCCGCCCGGACAGGCGGCGACGAACAGTCCGTCGGGGCGCAGCGCGCGGGCGCATTGCACGATCTGGCCGACCGGGTCCTCGGCCCAGTGCAGCGCCATGGCGTGCACGACCAGATCATGCGCGCCGGGTTCAAGGTCCAGTTCCGGCGTGTCGGCGACGACCTTGGCATCGGGCATGGCAGCGCGCCAGAAATCCGGCAGGCCGGTGACGACGGCGGGGGCCGTAAACTGTCTGTTAATCTCTGTGCGCCTATCCTCGATCTCGTCGGCGACGATTCGATGCAGGAAATCGACCGGGCCAAGGGCGTTGGCGCGGGCGCGGTTGCGCATCAGCGCCGGGCGGTCGGTCAGGCTTGGAACAGGGGTGGAACGGTCAGGCATCATGGGGGGGCAACATAGGGGCGTTCGGGCGCTGATGAAAGGCGCTTTGCGGCTGGTCTATCCGCCGCAATGCATCTGCTGCGGCGATGCCGTCGCCGAGGACGGCGGACTTTGCCCAGCCTGCTGGCGCGAGGCGGACTTTCTGCAAGGCACCTGCTGTTCGCGCTGCGGCACGCCGCTGCCCGGCGACGGGCTGGACGAGGATCAGGAGGACGGCGCCCTCATGGTCTGCGACGACTGCCTGCACATCCAGCGCCCGTGGCTGCGCGGGCGGGCGGCGCTGACCTATCGCGGCACCGGCCGCAAGCTGGCGCTGATGCTGAAGCATGGCGACCGGCTGGATATCGCGCCGGTGCTGGGCGACTGGGTGGCGCGGGCGGCGCTGCCCCTGGTGCGGCGCGACATGATCGTGGTGCCGGTGCCCGCGCATCTGCGGCGGCGGCTGACGCGCAAATACAACCAGGCCGAGCTGCTGTCCCACCGCGTCGCGCGCGTGCACGGGCTGGCGCATGTGCCCCTGCTGCTGCGGCGGCGGCGGCACACGCCGATGCAGGACCACGGCTCGGTCGGGGACCGTTTCGCCAATCTTGAGGCGGCAATCGACGTGCCTGCGCGCATGGCGGCGCGGGTGCAGGGGCGCGCGGTGCTGCTGGTCGATGACGTGATGGCCTCGGGGGCGACGCTGGCGGCCTCGGCGCTGGCCTTGCGGGCGGCGGGGGCGGGACCGATTTCGGTCGTGGTGCTGGCGCGCGCGGTCAAGGAGACCTAGATAGAGGGGAAATCACTGTTCCGGACACGAAAATGGCCAAGGTCGAGATCTATACCACCCCCACCTGCCCCTATTGCGCCGCCGCAAAGGCGCTGCTGAAGCGCAAGGGCGTCACCTATCAGGAAACCGATGTCAGCCGCGATCCGGCGATCCGCGTCGCGATGACCCAGCGCGCCGGCGGACGGCGGACGGTGCCGCAGATCTTCATCAACGGCCAGCATGTCGGCGGCAGCGACGACCTGCACGCGCTGGACGCGCAGGGCAAACTGGACGGGCTGCTGGCCCGCTCGGCATGACCGGGACGCGGGCAGGAACACAGGAAAAAGCCCCGGTTCGGGCCGGGTTGGTGCAACTGAACGTCTCGGACGACCCAGTGCGGAACCTGCCCGCCACGCTGGATCTGGTGCGCAAGGCGGCGGCCGGCGGCGCGGATTGGGTGCTGACACCCGAGGCCACCAACCTTCTGGGCGCCAGCCGCGAGCTGCAGGCGCAGGTTCTGCATGTCGAGGCCGCGGACCCGACCCTTGCCGCCCTGCGCGCCGAGGCGCGCGCGGCGCGCATCTGGCTGCTGATCGGCTCACTGTCCCTGAAGACCGGGGAACCCGGCGAAGACCGTTTCGCCAATCGCAGCTTTCTGATCGGGCCGGATGGCGACATCCGCGCCCGCTATGACAAGCTGCACATGTTCGACGTCACCGTGTCCGAACGCGAATCCTATCGCGAATCGGCGGCTTTCCGGCCCGGCGACCGCGCGGTACTGGCCGAAGGTCCGCTGCCCGTCGGCATGACCGTCTGCTATGACCTGCGTTTCCCCTATCTTTACCGGGCGCTGGCCAAGGCCGGGGCCGAGGTGCTGACCGTGCCCGCCGCCTTCAACGACACCACCGGCGCCGCCCATTGGGAGGTTCTGCTGCGCGCCCGCGCCATCGAGACCGGCTGCTATGTGCTGGCGCCGGCGCAATGCGGGCTGCATGCGACGCATTTCGACCCCGGCCGCCAGCCGCGCCGCAGCCACGGCCATTCGCTGGCTGTCGACCCTTGGGGGCGGGTGCTGGGCGACGGCGGCACCGGGCCGGGTGTAACTTTTGTCGAACTTGACCCGGCAGCGGTTGTCGGGGCACGGTCGCGCATTCCTTCGCTGACGCATGACCGGAACTTCGCAGGCCCATGAACGCAAAACTCCCGGACAGCCTGCAGGGCCAGCCCGAATCCTCGGCCGATGCGCTGGCCGCCAGCCTGTTTTCCGAGGTGTTCATCTCGGACCAGCTTGCGCGCGACCTGATCGGCAAGGCGCTGCCCAAGGGCATGCAGATTTCACATTTCTCGGTCCTGAACCTTCTGGCGCATCTGAATGTCGAACGCAGCCCCGCCGAACTGGCCGAGGCGTTCCACGTCACCCGCGGCGCCATGACCAACACCCTGTCGCGGCTGGAATGGTCGGGCTATATCCATATCCGCCCGGATTGGGACGATGCGCGGCGCAAATTCGTGGCGATCAGCCCGGCGGGGCGGGCGGCGCGGGATGCGGCGCTGGCGGCCTTCATGCCGCGAATCGCCGATGTGGTGCGCGAGGTCGGCGCCGACCGGGTGCGTGCGGCGCTGCCGGTGCTGCGGCTTTTGCGCAAGCAGCTTGAGGAAACCTTGCGGCAGGAAGGCGGCTCAGGCACCCGCTGATAGGGCGCGCGCCAAGGGGCCGCGCCGGGCGCGGTTTTTACCGCCGGAAAGCCCCGATCACGCCTCGCGCAGCGCGGTCAGGACATAGTTCACCGACAGGTCGCGATGCGACAGCGACCAGCTCCACCCCAGCGGGTTGAAGACCATGCCGCAGCGGTCGACGACCGTCAGGCCGGCGGCCTCGGCCATCTGCGCCAGCTCGTGGGGTGTGATGAAGCGGTGCCAGTCATGCGTGCCCTTGGGCAGCCAGCGCATCACCCATTCCGCGCCAATGATGGCGGCGGCAAAGCTTTTCGCGGTGCGGTTCAGGGTCGAGGCGATCAGCATGCCGCCCGGCGCCACCAGATCGCGGCAGGTGGCGATGAATTCGGCGGGGTCGGCCACATGCTCGACGATTTCCAGCGCCATGACCACGTCATAGCGGTGGCCTTCGGCGGCCAGCGCCTCGGCGGTGGTGGCGCGGTAGTCGATGGAGAGCCCCTGTTCCGCGGCATGCAGCGCGGCGATGGCGATGTTGCCCGTCGCCGCGTCGGCGCCGGTCACGCTGGCGCCCAGCCGGGCCATGGGCTCTGACATCAGGCCGCCGCCGCAGCCGATATCGAGGATCGACAGCCCCGCGAAGGGTTGCTCCGCCGCCCGGTCGCGGCCGAATTGCGCCGCGATCTGCGACACCACATAATCCAGTCGCGTCGGGTTCAGCATGTGCAACGGCTTGAACTTGCCCTGCGGGTCCCACCACTCCGCCGCCATGGCCTGAAACTTGGCGACCTCGGCCGGATCGATGCTGTTCGGGGCGGCTTTCTGCCGTTCTGTCGTTTCGGTCATCTGGCCGTCCTTCATGTGGCGGGCGCGCGCGAGGCGTTATATAATGGTCGCATGGATAGATTGGCAGGGCAAATCGGCGGCACGACGTCGCATGGAAGGTTGCATCCGATGGTCGAACCCTTCGACCGGCGGGTGATCGAGGTCTGCGGCGGCCACCAGATCCATATCGAGCAAAGCGGCAATCCGGATGGCGTTCCGGTCATCGTGCTGCATGGCGGGCCGGGCGGCGGCTGCAGCCCCTATATGCGGCGCTTCTTTGACCCCGCGCATTACCGCGCCATCCTGTTCGACCAGCGCGGCTGCGGCCGTTCGCGCCCGCATGCCGAGGTGCAGGCCAATACCACCGCGCATCTGATCGCCGATATCGAATTGATCCGT
>RRZU013250451.1_pt1 | contig 22157 bp, 22 predicted proteins | sample 2165561 | NCBI WGS metagenome assembly RRZU01 (sample SAMN10456909, study PRJNA506462) | wastewater metagenome | isolation source: wastewater sludge | place: USA: Moscow, Idaho | reverse complement strand
CGGATTGCGCCTCACGCGCCGCTTCGACGCCGCGCCGGAGCGGGTGTTCGCCGCCTGGCTCGATCCCGGCACGGTCAAGCAATGGCTGTTCGCCGCGCCCTCCGACCACCCCGTCCAGATCGACGCGCGGCCCGGTGGCTCGCGCCTCCTTATCCCCAACCGGTGGGGCGGCGTGGAGGCTGTCATCGCGCACCTCGAAATCGCGCCGCCGCGCCGCCTGGTTTTCGATCTCGCGCTTCCTTACTTTTCGCCCGACACCTCCGACCGCCTCACCGTCGAAATCGCACCGGTCGGAGCCGGCTGCGTTTTGACCTTGATCCACGAGGGTCCACCGCCGGATTATTGGAGCCCGATCGAGCGGGGCTGGAACGAGATGTTCGACGATTTGGCCTCGGCGCTCGGGTAGCCGGCGCTGGCGCCGGAAGTGTCCGGGAGACCGGACGGGGTGCGCCGCGACCGGAAGGCCAACGGCCGATTCCTGGCGGGGCGGGTTTGGGACGAGCGGCCGGAGTCGAGTGGGGCGCTGCTTTGAGCGGTTCGCATAACTTGAAGGTTTTATAACTTACAAGCTATAATACGACCATGAAATGGGAAGTGGAATACACCGACGAATTCGAGGCGTGGTGGTCTACGTTGAGCGAGGCCGAACAAGACGCCGTGGCGGCTTCGGTGGGACAACTCGAACAGTTGGGACCTTCCCTGCGATTCCCGCACAGCTCCGGCATCGCGACTTCCCGGCACGATCACATGCGGGAACTTCGCGTGCAGCACGGTGGCGAACCTTACCGCGTGTTGTACGCTTTCGACCCTCGGCGCACGGCGATTCTGCTCGTCGGCGGCAAGAAAACCGGCGATGATCGCTGGTATGACACCTTTGTCCCGCTGGCGGATCGCCTGTACGACGAGCACTTGGCCCTGCTGAAAAAAGAGGGGTTTCTGTGATGGCAAAGAAATTTCGCGATTTGGTGGCGCAAATGCCGGAAGAGCGGCAAGCGCGCATCGCGGCAAAAACCCGGCAGCTCATCGACGAAATGCCCTTGCAAGAGCTGCGGCGGGCGCTCGATCTCACCCAGCAACAGGTCGCGGCCTCGCTCGGCATCAACCAGGTCGCCGTCTCCAAGATGGAAGGCCAGACCGACATGTACGTCAGCACCTTGCGCCGCTTCGTCGAGGCGATGGGCGGCGAGCTGCGCATCGTGGCCCGCTTCCCCGAGGGCAACGTCGAAATCAGCCAGTTCAAGCGGGAGCCGGAACCGGCCGAACCGGCGCCGGCGTAGGGCGCGGCGCGCGGCGTCATGACGAAACGCCTGGAAGCGCGCTATCCCGCCGTGCTGGAACCGCAAGCGAACGGTGCGCTCTTGGTGCGCTTCGTCGATCTGGAGGACACTTTCACGGAAGGGGCCACGCCAGACGAGGCCCTGTTCGACACCGCCGACGCGCTGTCGGCCCTGCTGGGGTGGATGCTGGACGAAAACAAACCCATACCCGATCCCTTGTATGTTTGGAGTTTGGTAGAGTTTTGTTGACGTGGTAGCACGATTCCCCTTTGCTGACTCTGGCCGCGTCCCGCGGCAAGCTCATGGAACTCATGATGGACAGCATTGCGCCCGGAAATCGCGGACAGGCCGATCAAGCCTTCATGGTCGGGGTGCTCTCGTTGCTGGACGCCTTGTTCGGAGTGCCGCTGCCGGATTTGATCGTGGAATTGAATCTGACCGATACCGTGCGTGTCGCCTTGTTGTACGGCGAGGGTCCGCTGGGGCAATTGCTCGACATCGTCCGGTCGTTCGAGCAGAACCGGTTTGCCGACCTTGACGCGCGATGGGCGGAGTTGCCCCACCTGTCGCTTTCGCGGTTTAATCAAGCTCAATTGCAGGCCCTTGGCTGGGTCAACGAGCTGTCGGGTACCACGGGGGGATAAAAATTAAGGGGCCTCCATCTGGATGGGTCGCTGGCTCCACTTGGACCGCTCGCGCGAGGAGGCGCCGAAAAAGAAGCCCCCGGAATTCCGAGCGGCGCCGGTTGCGGCGAAAGGCGAACTCGTTGAGATCCGCTTGGCGGCGATCGGCCTCCACGGCACCCGGGTGGGTTCCGAGCGGCCGGCGCTTGAGGAGGTTGGCGACGCGGCGAACCCCCGGCAAAGCATGGGCAGGTTCGCCGGCACCGGCCACGACCCGGGGCTCAGGCAGATAGTCGTCAGCGATGGCGGCCGGGCAAGAGGACGGGCCATCGGTGACGATGGAACCCGGCTTCATGCGGTCCGGCAGGAACGAGCGTAACGCCCGGTGACCGCGCGTCGGGAATGACGCTCGGGCCGCGCCGACCGAAACCTTTGGGGCCGGGTCGTTCGACGGCCACCGCCACGAGCGCCTCGCCCTCGGCGCCTCGCCCTCGCTTCTCGGGTTGGATGCCGCCGATGAAAGTCTCGTTGACCTCGACCGCTCCGGCGGGTGGATCGCGGGCGGGTCGCACCGGCGCCGCGCGGAAGCGATGCGGCGTGCTCCAAGCCGTCTGGCAAGAACCGAAGCCGAGGAGCCCCTGCAGGGTTTTGGCGGAGACACCATATCTTTGCGGAGGTCGCGTGCCACGCGGCGGCGAACCACACTGCAAGGGGAGCGCGCGCCGTGACGGCGGGTATCACCGTCACCGCCGCCAACGTCGATGAGCGGAATTCGGCCCACGACGTGCTCCAGGCGATTGAAGGGTCGGTGCCGGGCGACAAGGGCTCTCTCCGTCTGCGGTTCAAAGCGGGTTGCGAAGCGCCGGCCATCGATCCGCAAACGCCCGCGCGCCAGAACGTGGCGGAGCGTCGGCCCCGTTGGTGGTCGAGTTGTTGCGGCGCGCGCGCAGGCGGATCGAAACCGTCATCGGCCCGCCTGAACGGCGCATCGGGTTGGCGAAAATCCGGGCGACCGACCGACCCGGCGACACGCACGCTTGGCCCGTGCCGTCGGCGGTTGGCTCGACCCGCAGCGCGGGCGCGAGCCTCTGCGGTTCGATGGATCGATCATTGCCCAACCGGGCAAAGTCGCGCGTCGCGTGTTTTGGCACGGCCTTTGCCATATTATGGCAGCCTGCAAACAATCCGCCGTTGTTCGGGGGTGGTGGGATCGAGGTGTGCGATATGCCAACCGTCACGCGGCTCGCGGCGAAACGCGCGGGCGCGGTCAAGCTGTTTGTTTTGTCCGGTTTTCTAGCGCTAGCGCTGCTGGCCGGGCACGCCGCGCATTCCCAGGAATGGCTGTACACCGTGCGTCCGGGTGACAATTTGTGGAATGTAACCGCCGATTACCTGACCAGAATGGATTATTGGCCGAGGTTACAAGCACTAAACCAGGTTTCAGATCCGGAGCACCTGCCGCCGGGGATGAAACTTCGCATTCCCATCGCCTGGCTCAAGCGCCCGCCGACGACCGCCCAGGTTCTGAACGTGCAAGGCCAGGCAAAAGCCACCCTTGCGGCCACCAACCAGACCATCCAGGTCAGCTCTGGACTGTTCCTGCAAAGCGGCGATACCCTCCATACGGGTCCCGACAGCAACGTCACCCTCGAATTCGGCGATGGCTCCCGCCTGTTGCTGCAAGCCGACAGTCAACTGAGCGTGGACACCTTGCGCGCCTATGGCCCAAGCAACCTGGTGGACACCCTCTTGCGCTTGGAGCAAGGCCGCGTGGAAAGCCAGGTCACGCCTCGACCGGCGTCCGGCCCCCGCTACGAAATCTGGACGCCCGCCGCCGCCTCGGCCGTGCGCGGCACCCGCTACCGCCTCGGCATGGACCCCGCCACCGCGACGGCGCGCGCGGAAGTGCTGGAGGGCGCCGTCGCATTCCAGGGTCGCCAGAAGAACCGGACGGTCCCGAAAGGCTTCGGCGCCTTTGCCGAGACCGGCAAGCCACCCTTGCCGCCGGTGCCGCTGTTGGCGCCGCCGAACGTTGCCGGCCTGCCGCCGGTCGTGACGCGCGTGCCGATCCAGTTGGGGTTTTCCGCCTCGAAGGGAGCGGTGGCCTATCGCGCCCAAATCGCGCCCACCGACCGCTTCGAGACCCTGTTGTTCGACGGCGTTTCGCCGTCGCCGTCCGTCCGTGGCCCCGATTTGCCGGACGGCGATTACGTGCTGCGCGTGCGCGCCGTCGACGCCAGGGGTCTGGAAGGCCGCGATGCTTACCACCCTTTTCGCCTCCATGCCCGCCCCGAACCCCCGTTTCTGATCCAGCCCGCCCATCAGGGCGCCGTGCTCGAACAATCGCTGATCTTTGAATGGTCGGAACCACAAAACGCGGCGGCCTATCATTTTCAACTGGCCGAGGACGAGCGCTTCGCGGCGCCGCTGCTCGACGTGGCCGATTACCCCAAATCGCGCCTGACGCCGGATCGACCGCTGGAGCCACGGCACTATTATTGGCGGGTCGCCGTCCGCGACTCGGCCGGCCGGGAAGGGCCATTCGGCGATCCGCAATCCTTCCGGTTGCAGCCGACGCCGCAATTGCAGCCGCCCGAGGTCACGGCCGATTCCATGACATTCCGGTGGAGTGCGGGACTTCCGGGGCAGCGCTATCAATTCCAATTGGCCAAGGATGTCAATTTTGAGGATATCGTCGTCTCCAGCGAGGTGTCCGAACCGCAACTGACCATTCCGCGTCCCGAGTCCGGCTTTCATTACTTGCGGATGCGGTCCGTCGAGGCCGACGGTTACGTGGGGCCGTATGGTCCGGTACAGCGGATCGATGTCCCCCCCGCCAGCTATTGGCCGGCGGGCGTGGTGGTCTTGTTGACGCTCGTTCTGGTCCTATGACCCTCCCCGTTCGATTTGGCGCCGGCTGGTTGGGAAAGATCGGTTTATTCCTGGTGTTGCCTGTTTTCGCCTTCGTTCTGGTCCAGACCGATTGGCTGTATCGCTGGGATTTGCTGATCTACGATTGGAATCTGGCGGCCTGGTCGCGGTCGCCGGCCGCCGACATCGTCATCGTCGCCATCGACGAACAAAGCCTGAGGGCGTTGGGTCGCTGGCCATGGTCGCGCCGCATTCATGCCGAACTGATTCGCAAGCTCGGCGCGGCCGGCGCCAAGAGGATCGCCCTGGATATCGTGTTCGGCGAGCCCGACGCGAGCGATCCGGCGGCCGACGCGGAGTTGGCGGCCGCGCTGGCGGAAAATGGCCGCGTGGTATTGCCGGTGCTCAACGAGCAGAATCGCCTGGGCGGCCAGTTGCTGGAAACCTTGCCCATTCCGGCGCTGGCGGTGGCGGTCGCCGGCATGGGACACGTCGATGTGGAGCTGGACCCGGACGGCATCGCCCGCGGCGTCTACCTGAAAGCCGGACTGGGCTCGCCCTATTGGCCCAACCTGGCGCTGGCCTTGTTGGAATTGGACGCCGCCGATCCCGCCGCCAGGCGAGCATTGCCGGGCCAACGCGCCGCCGCGAGCATCCCATCGTCTCCTTACGCCTGGCGGCGCGACTACCGGATGTTGATCCCGTTCGCCGGCCCGCCGGGACGCTTTCCTCGGTTTTCCTACGGCGAGGTGCTGCGCGGGGAGATTGCGCCGGCGGCCTTTCGCGACAAATACGTCCTGGTCGGTTCGACGGCGGCCGGCATGAGCGATGCGCTGCCGACTCCGGTTTCCGGTTTGGCGCAGCCGATGCCCGGCGTGGAATTCAACGCCAACGTGCTCGACGCCCTGCGACAAGGCTTGACGATCCGGCCGTTGCCTCCCGGTTGGTCCCTGCCCTTGACCGGGCTGCTGGTCTGGCTGCCCCTGGTGCTGTACGCGGTTTGCCCGCCGCGCTGGACGCTGCCGCTGGCCGGGCTGGCATTGTTGTCGACCCTCGTCGGCAGTTGGGCGTTGCTGCACGGCGCCCGCCTCTGGTTTCCGCCGGCGGCGGCGCTGCTGGTCCAGGGGTTGAGCTATCCGTTGTGGAGCTGGAAACGCTTGCTCGATGCGATGCGCTCGCTGTTCGAGCAAGAGGAGCGCGCCCAAGTCACCTTGCATTCCATCGGCGACGCGGTGATCACCACCGACGCGCGCGTCATCGTGGACTATCTGAATCCGGTGGCGGAGGCGCTCACCGGCTGGGCGAACGCGGAAGCTCGAGGCCAGCCGGTGAGCGACATCTTCCAGATCGTCGACGAGCAAAGTCGCCAACCGGTGCCGGACCCGGTGGCGCGCTGCCTTCGGGAAGGAAAAGTGGTCAGGCTGGCCAACCACCCCGTGCTGATCGGCCGCGACGGGCGGGAATACCACATCGACAACATGGCGGCGCCAATCCGCGGGTGGGACGGCCGGGTGCTGGGCGTGGTGCTGGTGTTCCGCGACGTCACCGAAAACCGCCGGCTGGCCCGCCAGCTAGAGTACGACGCCACCCACGACGCCCTCACTGGCCTGACCAACCGGGCCGAATTCGAGCGGCGGCTGGCACGGGCGCTGGCCAGCGCCCGGAAATACGGCGTCCATCACGCCCTGTGCTATCTGGATTTGGACCAGTTCAAGGTCGTCAACGACACCGCCGGGCACGCGGCGGGCGACGAACTGCTCCAGCAAATCAAAACCCTGCTGTCGGGCATGTTCCGCGATCGCGACACCCTGGCCCGGATCGGCGGCGACGAGTTCGGGCTGCTGCTGGAAAGCTGTCCGCTGGAGCGGGCGCAACTCATCGCCCAAGCCGTGGTCGCCAGCATCCGGGAGCATCGGTTCCACTGGGTGGGCCGCGCCTACCAGATCGGCGTCAGCATCGGCTTGGCGCCCATCACGCCCGAAACCCCGGATATCACCGAACTGCTGACCCAGGCCGACGTCGCCTGCTACACCGCCAAGGAACTGGGCCGCAACCGCGTCCACCTCTATCAGCGCGAAGATACCGAAACGACCCAACGCCACGGCGAACTCCTGGGCGCGGCGGGCTTGCGGGACGCGCTGGAGCAGGGCCGGTTTCGGTTGCACTATCAGCCGATCGTGCCCCTGGACGCGCCCGACTCCCGCCCGGTCCGCTACGAAGTCCTGCTCCGCGTGGCGTACAAGAGCGGCCCGGACGAAACCAGCGAACTGGTGCTGCCGGCGACCTTCATTCCGGCGGCCGAACGCTACGGCTTGATGAACGCCATCGACCGCTGGGTGATTCAGACGGCCTTTCGCGACTATGCGGGCGGCATCGGCCAAACCGGCGCCCGGATCGCCATCAATTTGTCCGGCAACTCCCTCAGCGACGAGACCCTGCTCGACTTCATCGAAGCCCAGTTCGCCGAGCACGCCTTTCCGCCGGAACGGGCCTGCTTCGAGATCACCGAAACCGCCACCATCCAGAACCTGCGCCGCGCCCTGGAACTGCTGGCGGCGCTCAAACGGCACGGCAGCCAACTGGCTTTGGACGATTTCGGCAGCGGCCTGTCCTCCTTCCACTATCTGAAGACCCTGCCGGTCGACTACGTGAAGATCGACGGCAGCTTCGTCAAGAACATGCTCGACAATCCCAGCGACGGCGCCCTGGTCGCGGCCATCAACCAGATGAGCCACGCCCTGGGCCTCCAAACCATCGCCGAATACGTCCACAGCCCGGCCATCGCCGAGCGCTTGCGCGAACTGGGCGTGGACTTCGCCCAAGGCTATTTCTTCGGTCGGCCCGCGCCCTGGGAAGAACCCTCCCGCGAAAGAGAACAACGGGTCTCGGAGTAGCGCCCGTGAATTTCCGAATGATTTGGCGCGCTGGGCGCTGGGCTCAAACCACTGGAATTGCCCTTGTATCGAGTCGTTGGGCGAGTTCTGCTGGGGCGATGAAGACGCCGACGATGCCGGTTTGCCCGGCCTGCGGTTCCCGTGACACCACCGGCCACGGCCATCACGAGACGGTTCACGGCAGGACCCGAAGCCTCCGCGCCTGCACGGCCTGCGGGGCGGTGTTCTCGGAGACGACGGGCACCCCGATGCACGGCATCAAGACGCCGATCGACAAGGCGGCGGCGCGGCTGCGCGGAGAAGGGATGGGGCTGTGGGTGCCGGCCCGTCCGACGCGGCCGCCGAAAAACCCGCCGGCGGCTCGGGCTAGGCCGCCAGTTGGCCGGGCGCCGCCGCCAGCGCGAACAGTTCCTCGACGCTCGATAGCCGATCCACGTCCAGCAGCATCACCATGCCGGTCTCGGTCGTCCCCAGCCCGCCGATGAACGGGTAAACCCAACAGTCCTGTCATCAGCCGCCATATGATCGCAACTAATTACCTACTATGGAATTTATTCCAATATCCTCGAAATTCGCAGCCAAGACAGCACATAATGCCAGCGTCACCACTTTGACAGCTACGGGGATTACCGCGTGCAAGCGCCAGCGTTCGGGATTTCTATCAATTTAGGAGTTACGCAGTTGCTGGTAAGGTATAAAGCGGATTGGCCAAATAAGCCCGCACGGCGGGGCGAAGGATGGCGGTTTTGGCCTCGAACCAACTGAGGCCGGTCCGGTAGCAACGCCACTCCAAGCGCAAGAAGGCGCGCAGAGCCAGGCCGATGTGGTTGCGCCGTGCGCGGGCGGCGCGGACTTGGGCGCGCTCCACGCCGCAGAACTGCTTGATGCCCTGATGATAGCGCTCGATGATCCGGGCATAGCCAGTCACGCGCACGCGCATCAGCGGCGCCATCTGGAGGTCGTTGCTGGCCCACCACTCACTGTCGCCATCGCGCCCGCTCTTCGCTTGGCGGTTTCGAGGGCCGGAAAAATCGACCGACGGCCAGCCGTCTTTCGACGGTTGGCCGCGATGCCGTTACACCTCGCCTCACGGCCAAGCGATCGTGTCGTCGCGCGCGATCCTGCCTCCGCCGGATGGCGTGGTGAAGGAGCGGTTGCCGCCGCCGGGAAGGCTTTCCCAGGTGACGCTGCCGTCGGCGTTCTTGCGGATGTACTTGTACTGGATCGTCTTGGACGCCGGCAGGTTGACGGTGTTTCTCCAGATCGGGTACAGGTCGGTGTCGGTGTTGACCGGCACCGCCAAGCCGGCGTCCCACATGCCGAGCGCGGCGGTGTCGCCGGTGACGTACACGCTTTGGCCGGGAAGGGTCGCGGCGCTGGCGTTGAACGTCACGCCGGCTTCGCCCGAGGCCGGCGCGATCGCGCAGGCGTCATAGCGCGCGCACACGACCGACGCCGTCTCGGTCACCCGATCGGCGTTGATCGCCGCCAGCAGGTTGATGTATTCGCCCATCGCCCAGTTGAGCGGCGCGATCGACTGGGTCGGCGTGCCGGCCACGTATCCCGCCGGCAATTTCACCTCCCAGCCGGCGACGGGTGTGGCGGTTTCGTTCCAGACTTGCTCGGGGATAAAGCCCTCCGGCGTGGAAAACGCCTTGAGCGCGTTGAGATAGCTCAAGCCGTTACCACCGACGCCGGTGCGGGCGATCTCGTACATGCCACGCTCGGCGGTAAAAATCGGCCACAGCCGGCCGAGGCCGGTGTCGCCGTTCGGGTAGTTGTCGTCGGTATCGGACTCGCCGTAACCGTCGTTATTGTATCGGAACCAGGCATCGCCCTTGCCGGCGATGGTCTGCTTGATCACGCTATCGTACTCCGGCAGCGTCTCCAAGATCTTCGGCGCGTCCGGACGCTTCACACCCTTGCGGACCAGTTCGAGAAAGCCGCCGTCCACGATCCACTTCTCGTTATGCTTGCCGCCGCCGTTGCCGATGGTGATTTCGTCGTCGCTATCGTTCGGATCAAAATCGGCATTAATGCGGAAGTAGTATTGTTTGTTACCGTGGAATCCGGTGGTGGTGAAGGTCCAGCCATCCACGTTGCGCTGCCATTCGTCGGCTTTGGCGTAGTACGTCCGCGCCTTGGCGATGTCGCCTCTAGCGCGCGCGATTTCGGCCGCGCAGACCAGGCCGGCGATCTCGGCGGCGATGGTGGACGGCGAATAGCCGGCGTTCTCTTCCCACCGCTCCTGGTCGGTGCGCGGACCGTTGGCGACGATATAGTCGGCGGTCTTTTGGATTTTTGGCCACAGGTCGGTGCGGCCGAGCTTCCACGCCAGGATGATCGGCATCGCCTGTTGGTCCATCTGGGTCCCGTTCCAGAACGGCGCGCCGCTCACCCAACTGTTTTGCGGGAACCGGCCGGTGCTCTGGTCCATCTGGGCATCGAACAGATAGCTCACGGCGCGATTGGCGCTGGCCGTATCGCCGGCGGTGATCAGGCCGCTGGCGAACTTGTACAGGTCGCGCGCCCAGACCATATAGTAGCTGTCTGCCTTCTCGCCGTTGGGCTTGAGATCTCCCTTGGTTTCGCCCCAAGGCGCGCCCATGCCGGCCACCATCGCGCCGTTCGATTTGTCCTGGCTGGTCTTGAGGGTCATCGCCGCCAGGTAATACTGGTCGTCGGCGGTGCCGTTCTGGGTGCTCAGTCCGCCGGTGTACGCATGCCATTCGGCGACGTATTTGGCTTCGGTCGCGGCGGTGCCGGCCTGTAAGCTCCCGGCGGCGGCGGCGATGGCTTTGGTTTGCGTGTCGCCGAAACCGAGAACGACATCGAAAGAATAGTGGGTGGCGGTGCTGCCGCCGAAGCTGATCCACCCCATCTGGGCGATGTTGCCGTTGGTCGCGGAGTCATACGTGAAGTTCATGGTCTTGTCGGACGCACCGCCCAGCAGGTCGGTATAGCCGTCGTTCACGCCGACGAAGCCGTTCGAGACCATGGTCGCGCTGCCCTCGACCTGCCAGCCGCTGGATACGGCGAGCGCCCCGTGGCGATTTCCCTGCGAGGCCACCAGATAGGGGATGCCGCCGGAAACCACGGTGGTTCCCGTATCGCCCGCGCCGGAGAGATCCATGGAGGGATTGTGCAGATAGTAAAGGCGGAACTGGCTCACGTTCGCGCCGTTCAGGGCTTCGAAGGTGACGCGCTGGATCAGCGTATCCCGGGCCGGATCGCTGAAGACGCGCTTGGTGATCCGCCAGTTGTGGGCCTCGTTCGAGGTCTCGACCTGCCAGAGCATCGCCCGCTTGTCCGGCCGAGTGGAGCGGTACGGTTGCCGCTTTTCCTCGTCCACCCAGGTGCCGCCGCTGTCGCCGACCAGAAATTGCGAGTCTTGCACGTTCGGCGTATCCAGCACGGGGTAAAAGACTTCGGTCAAGACGCCGCGATGGCCGGTGAAATAGACGCGCGAGACATCGCTGGCGGCGGTGCCGAGGAACGATTTCTGCGCTGGCCCCCACACTGCGGGCGCACCGGGGCCTCCAGGGGCAGGATCGGCCAGCGCCAGGGCCGGACCGCAAAGGCCGAAGCAGGCCGCCGTTACGATCGTTATTTTATTCATCGGTTTGCTGTTCATCCCTCGACCTTTCTTGGGTTGGCTGTCTTGTGTTCCAAACGAGAAAGCGGCTTTGCCGTCGAGCAAACGGGGCTCGAAGATTTCTGTAGGCCCGATGTCGGTTTCCCGATCAACGGCCTAGGCCTCTCTTGCGGGCGCGGCCAACCGCCGATCGAAATCGTTGCGACGGATATGCCAGCCGCTCGGCTTCCGAGCGAGGGGCGAGGCTTACGACCCCGAAAGCGCATGGTCAGGAGTCGAGAAAGCTCGGGGGACGACATCCTTTGCCTCGGATCAATTGACAGGTTTAATTCAATATTAACAGTATCTTAAAGATAACAATCGAGGCAGCTCGCCCGGTGGCTCGACCCGGTCGATCGGGTTGTAGAAACGGTTCGCCGCCCCGGGTCAAGACCAGAGTTCGCGGCTTACAAAACGGATTAAGGATAGCGCTGAGCGCGAAATTGAAACGGCCTTGAGGCGACCCATTTCATCCTGAAATGCCGGAACCGCGAAACCCGCCGAGCGCGTCCCGGCGGGCGGAAAGTGTCGGGAAGCGCCCCGAACGCTTCCGATAAAGCGGGTTAGCGGAACCGCTCGGGGCGGCCGTTCCCGATATATTACGTGTTACGCTTTATGTAAAATTTGCTCCAGCGCGAAGCTTGCCGCGAGTTTCCGAATCGCTTGGCGCCAACTTTTTAGAATCGCATGGCGTGCCGGGGAGCGCCGACCCGAGCGGGAACGCGCCAGCGCAGCCCTCGGGACGAGAAACCGTGGCGGGGCCAAGCGCCAAACGGCTCCGAAAAAAGCGCGCCAAACGATTCGGAACTTCACGGCGAGGCTATCCGATCCGTCGGCCCAACACCCTCTGTGGAACCGGCGGCCGAAACTCGAACTACAATGAATGAGCGTGGGGGATATCCGCTCGACGGCCCCTCGGTCCGGGCCTGAAGCCATCGAGGCCATCCACCGCGACGGAACCTGGCGTTCGCTGCCATCGAGTCCCCGCGCGCTTCGCGCCCGAACCCTCGCCGCTCCGCCATCGAGAGGAAACCGACATGATCGCGCTCGTCGTGAATGGCCAGAAACACGAAGTCGACGCGCCCCCCGACACGCCGTTGCTGTGGGTGCTGCGCGACACCTTGGGGCTCACCGGAACCAAATACGGCTGCGGCTTGGCCGTTTGCGGCGCCTGCACCGTCCACGTCAACGGCAACCCGATGCGTTCCTGCGCGCTGCCGGTCTCGGCGGTCGTCGGCAGCCGGATCACCACCATCGAAACCGCCGATCATCGGATCGTACAAGCTCTGCAACGGGCGTGGGTCGAGCGCGAAGTGTCCCAGTGCGGCTATTGCCAGCCGGGCCAGATCCTGAGCGCGGCGGCGCTGTTGGCCGGCAACCCGCGACCGGCCGACGCCGACATCGACGCGGCGCTATCCGGCAACCTGTGCCGTTGCGCCACTTACGCCCGGATTCGCGCCGCCGTTCACGACGCGGCCAAAACCTTGGGGGCCTGAGCCATGCGCGCGATCGACAATCCCGGCCGCAGGACCTTCCTGAAAGCCGGCGCCGCGCTCGGCGCCGGCCTGACCCTCGGTTTTTATCTGCCGCCCGGTCGCGCCGCCCGGCAAGCCGCCGCCGCCACGGCCACCCCGTTCGCCCCCAACGCCTTTCTGCGCATCGCGCCGGACAACGCCGTCACCGTGCTGGTGAAACACCTGGAAATGGGGCAAGGCGTTTACACCGGCCTGCCGATGCTGGTCGCCGAAGAGCTGGAGGTGCCGTGGGAGCAGATCCGGGTCGAGTCCGCGCCCGCCGACGCCAAGCTCTACGGCAACTTGGCCTGGGGCGGGACCGCGCAGGGGACCGGCGGCAGCACCAGCCTCGCCAATTCCTGGGACCAGTTGCGCCAGGCGGGCGCCGCCGCGCGCGAGATGCTGATCGCCGCCGCCGCCGCCCTCTGGCAGGTGGAACCCGGCGCGCTCAGGGCCGAGAGCGGCGCCGTCGTCCACCCCCGATCCCAGCGCCGAGCCAGTTACGGGGAACTGGTCGCCAAGGCCGCCGAATTGACCCCGCCCCAAAACGTGAAGCTGAAAGCGCCCGCCGACTGGAAGATCATCGGCAAGAGCGTGCCGCGCAAGGATGGCCCAGCGAAAGCCACCGGACAGGCCCAGTTCGCCGGCGACCTCAAGTTGCCCGGCCTGCTGACCGCGCTGGTGGCCCGTCCCCCGCTGTTCGGCGCGACGGTGAAAGCCGTCAAGGCCGACGCCGCCCGCGCGGTGCCGGGAGTCGAGGCGGTGGTGCAAATTCCCCAGGGCGTGGCGGTGGTCGCCCGCGATTTCTGGGCGGCCAAGAAGGGGCGGGACGCGCTGGCCGTGGAGTGGGACGAGAGCGGTGCGGCGAAAGTGTCCAGCGACGCCCTGCGCGAGCAGTACCTCGAACTGGCCAAAACGGCGGGCGCGGTGGCGACGGATCGCGGCGATGCCGCGCAGGCGCTGAGCAAGGCGGCGAAGACCCTGGAAGCCACTTTCACGTTTCCCTATCTCGCCCACGCGCCGATGGAGCCGCTGGTGTGCGTGGTGCGACTGAAGGACGATGCCTGCGAGATTTGGGCGGGTTCCCAGTCGCAGACGCTCGATCAAGCCATCGCCGCGAAAATCGCCGGCCTCGCGCCAGAGCGGGTCACCCTCCATACCCTGCTGGCCGGGGGCAGCTTCGGCCGCCACGCCAATCCGACGGCGGATTACATCGCCGAGGCGGTGGCGACCGCCAAGGCGACCCGCGAACTGGACGCGCCGATCCGGCTGATGTGGACGCGCGAGGACGATATCAAGGGCGGTTACTATCGGCCGCTGTTCGCGCATCGCCTCGCCGCCGGTTTGGACGCTCAAGGTAAACCGACGGCTTGGTTACAACGTATCGTCGGTCAATCCATTCTGGCCGGCACGCCGTTCGAGGGGATGATGAAGGACGGGATCGACTTCACCTCGGTCGAGGGCGCATCCAACTTGGCTTACGCCATCCCCAACCTGCGCGTCGAGCTGCATTCCCCCCGGATCGGCATCCCGGTGCTGTGGTGGCGCAGCGTCGGCCACACCCACACCGCTTTCGCCACCGAGGTTTTCATCGACGAGCTGGCCGTCGCCGCCGGTCAGGACCCCTACCAATACCGTCGCGCGCTGCTGGCCGACCGCCCGCGCCATCGGGCGGTGCTGGAGCTGGCCGCCGAGAAAGCCGGCTGGGGCACGCCGCTGCCCAAAGGTCGGGGCCGGGGCATCGCCGTGCACGAATCGTTCGATTCCTTCGTCGCCCAGGTCGCCGAAGTGACCGTGCAACCGGACGGGAGCTTCGAGGTGGACCGCGTGGTCTGCGCCGTGGATTGCGGGGTCGCGGTCAACCCGAACGCGATCGAGGCCCAGATGGAAGGCGGTATCGGTTTCGGTCTGGCGGCGGCGCTGCACGGCAAGATCACCCTCAAGGACGGCCGGGTGGAGCAGAGCAACTACGCCGATTACCCGCTCTTGCGCATCGGGGAGATGCCGCGGGTCGAGGTCCACATCGTTCCGAGCGAAGCGCGCCCCACCGGCGTGGGCGAACCGGGCGTGCCGCCGATCGCGCCGGCGGTGGCCAACGCGCTGTACGCCGCCACCGGCCGGCGCGCGCGCGATCTGCCCATCGACCCGGCGACGCTCAAAGCCTGAAACCGTGGACAGCCAGGATATCGCCGTCCTGCGACGGGCCATCGGTTGGCTGGAGGCGGGGCGGCGGGTGGCGCTGGTCACGGTGGTCGCCACCTGGGGTTCGGCGCCGCGCCCGGTCGGGGCGCTGCTGGCGCTGGACGAGGACGGGCAGCCGTGCGGTTCGGTGTCGGGCGGTTGCGTCGAGGACGATCTCGCCGCCCGGCTTCGCGCCCGCTTCCCCGCCGCGTGCGAGGTGGTGAAATACGGGGTGACGGCCGAGGACGCGCGCCGCTTCGGCCTGCCCTGCGGCGGGACGCTGCACCTGGTGGTGGAGCCGCTGGCCGGCGTCGAGGCCCTCCGACCGGCGCTGGCGGCGCTGGAACGGGGGGAACTGCTGGCGCGGCGGGTGCGGCTCGCCGACGGCGCGACGAGCTTCCAGCCGGCGACGCCGGAGGATGCGCCGGCCTTCGACGGCGCGGTCCTGACCCAGATTTTCGGCCCGCGCTGGCGCCTGTTGCTCATCGGCGCCGGCCAGATTTCGTTTTACCTGGCGTCCATGGCGCAGGCGCTGGATTACCGGGTGCTGATCTGCGACCCGCGCGCCGAGTACCTGCGGGAGTGGACCGTGACCGGCGCGGAACTGCTGCCGGGGATGCCCGACGACGCGGTGCGCGCCCTCGCTCCCGACCGGCGCACCGCCATCGTCGCCCTCACCCACGACCCGAGACTGGACGACATGGCCCTGATGGAAGCGCTGAAAACCGGAGCGTTTTACGTCGGCGCCCTCGGCTCGGCGGCCACCACCGCCCGGCGTCGCGAGCGCCTGGCCCTGCTGGACGTGACGCCCGAGGAACTGGCCCGCCTGCACGGGCCGGTCGGCTTGCCCATCGGCAGCCGCACCCCGCCGGAGATCGCGGTTTCCATCCTGGCCGAACTGACCGCGCTGCGCCACGGCATCGCGCTGGCGCCCGCTCGATCCCGATCCGCCGTCGCGACGGCCGGTCGCGCCGCCGCGCCGTGAAGCGGGGCATCCTGCTCGCGGCGGGTTTTTCCCGGCGCTTCGGCGCGAACAAATTGCTGCAACCGCTGGCCGACGGCGTTCCCCTGGCGCTGGCCGCCGCTCGCCGCCTGCGCGCCGCCCTGCCGGAGGTGCTGGCGGTCGTCAATCCCCGCGATCCGGAGCTGGCCCGGCTGTTGGCGGAAGACGGGTTCCCGGTCGCGGTCTGCCCCCGAGCGCGGGACGGCATGGGCGCCAGTCTCGCCTGGGCGGTCAAGCGCACTTCGCGGGCCGACGCCTGGATCGTCGCGCTGGCCGACATGCCTTGCATCCAGCCCCAAACCATCGCCCGAGTCGCCGACGCCATCGACCGGCCCACGGCGCTGGCCGCTCCCGCGTTTCGCGGGCGGCGCGGGCATCCGGTCGGGTTTGGCCGGGCCTATTTCGAGGAGCTGGCCCGACTGGCGGGAGACGAGGGCGCCCGGTCGATCCTGCGCGATCACGCCGAGCGGGTGCGGTGGCTGGCGTGCGAGGACCCGGGCATCGTCGCGGACATCGACACGCCCGCCGATCTCCGGTCAGTCGTGCCGCCGCCATCCACCGCTTGAGGAATCGAGCGATGACCGATTTATCCGAAGCCTCCGATTTATCCGAAGCCTCCGACGCCGCGCTCGTGCGCGAGATTTACCGCCGGATCAAAGGCGACTCCGAGCTCCACCATTACCGCAACTACCTGTTTCGCGCCGCCCTGCGCCCGATCTACACTTTCTTTGACCGGCAGGACATCGACGAAGCCAACATCCGGATGCGAGAAATCCCGGACTGGGAGCAACTCGAAGCCGCCCGCGACGAGATCTTGCCCCGCTTTCCGGCCGAGTGATCCGGGCGGCGCCGATGCTTCGCCCGGACGCCCCGCGCCGAACGGGGGGACCTTTCCGCGCCGCTCGGCCGCGTCCAGCGGGCCACCACCCGGATTTGCACCCCCGTGGACCGGGACCGGATGACGGCGGCGGCGCTCAGCAAGCCGCGAGCATCCCATCGGGGACAAACGGACGTGAGATCTCATGTCCGAACCTGAAACGAAGCCCGCTATCCGGCTAGCTGTCCTGCTGCGGCGATTCGCGTGCAGCGCGCTGCTGGGCGCAGCGCTGATCATGTTCTCGTTGCTGGCGGGCATGGCGGGCTACCACATTTTGAAGGCTTGCCCTGGCTGGACGCCTTCAGCAACGCCGCCATGATCCTGTCGGGCACGGGACCGCTGGCGCAGCCGCAGACGGCTGGCGGAAAAATGGTTGTCGGCCTGTACGCGCTCTACAGCGGGCTGGCGGTGGTGCCGATCACCGGCACCACCTTCGCGCCCCTGATCCATGCGTTTCTGTATCGCCTGCACCTGGAAGCCAAGGCGGACCGGGACGATGCGTGAGGAGCGGGCCGACCTGCGGGGGATGTTGCGGTAGGCCGGCATCGAGAAAAAGATTTCCATACATAAATTGCGCTATATTTGCGCCACCCACCGGCTCGACGCCGGGGTGGAACGGGCGGACATCGAGGCGCTACTGGGCCACGAGAGCGTCGCCACCACCCGGATTGACACCACCAATGTCGGGCAGGAAAGGATGGTGGCGGGGTGAACAAGCTGTGAAGGCAGGGGAAATCGTAGAGCGGCCGGCGCAGGATGCGACATCAGGCGAGCATCGTGTTGCCATCAGGATTTTTTGCCGGACGCGATCTATGCTTCATCGACCCTATCGAAAGAACACCCCATGTTAACCTCGGTGCCGTTCGACATCCTCACCGAAGACCGCGTTTCGATCACGGCCACCCTCCATGCGGCCGAACTCCCCGCTCGGGCACGGGCGACGGCGCCGTTGATCGGCATCATCAATGCCGGCGCCGGCATTCCCGCCGCCTACTACGAGCGCTTCGCCGGCTTTCTGGCGGACCGGGGAATTCCAACCCTCACCTACGATTACCGGGGCATTGGCCGCTCTCGCCCTCCCTCCTTGAAAGGTTTCGAGGCGTCCGTCGAGCAGTGGGGCAGCCAAGACTGCGTTGCGGTCTTGAAGTGGGCGATGGAGCGGTTTCCCACCGCACGGCGGGCGGTGATCGGGCACAGCGTTGGCGGCTTGGTGACCGGATTTATCCCCGATGCCGGTCTGGTCGACCATCTGGTGTTCATCGGCGGCCACACCGGGTACTGGGGGGATTATGCGGCTCGCGCCCGACCGGGCATGTGGCTGCTCTGGCACGCCCTCATGCCAGCCGTTACCCGGCTCGTGGGGTATTTTCCGGCCCGGCGCCTGGGCTTGCCGGAGGACTTGCCCGCCGGAGTGGCCCTGGAGTGGGCGAATCGTCGCCGCCCCGAGCTCTGGTGGAATCTTTGCCGGTCCGATGGGACGCTGGATCAACCCCGGATCGACCAACTGCGCGGTCGGTTTCAGGCGTTTCGAGGGCGCGGGCTGGCGTTGTCGGTAACGGACGATCCGTTTGCAACCGCCGCAGCGACCCGGCGGCTGTGCGACTTGTTTCAGGGCGTGACCTTCGAACGGCAGCGATGGAAGCCGGCCGATCTCGGTTTGTCGAAAGTGGGCCATTTTGGGTTCTTCCGGTCGCGCTCGCGACTCACGCTCTGGCCGCAGGTGGCGGACTGGCTGGCCCGCGCTTCGGGGTCGCTGGAGCGGAGGGCATGACCGTATTGCGAACCCTCCCGGTCGACCGGGATCGATCCTGCCAGCGATTCTTTCAGATCGACGAGGGATCGCCGTCCCCATGGCGGCGCCTCGACGGCTCTCATCGCCAGCTGGAGACGCAGTTCGATCCGGAGCTGGGCGCGATATGGGTGTTCATGCGTCCCGAGGGGGTGCCCTGCTTCAATCTCGACCTGCTGGCGGACCTGGTTGATTGCCATCGGGTCATCGAGGCGAACGAAGGCACAGTCTATGTCGATGGCGCGCCGGTGCGCGTGCGTTACTTGGCGCTCGCCTCGCGAGCGCCCGGCGTCTTCAATTACGGCGGCGATCTGGCGCTGTTCGCCCGGCTGGCCGAAGCCCGCGATCGCCAGCGGTTGCTGCACTACGCGACGTTGTGCGTCGACAATATCTACCAGCAAATCGCCTGTTTTCACCGGCCGATCATCACCGTAGCCCTGGTGCAGGGGGCGGCCTTGGGCGGCGGTTTCGAAGCCGTGTTGTCCAACCAGGTCATCATCGCGGAACGTGGCAGCACGTTCGGCTTTCCCGAGATCCTGTTCAACCTGTTCCCGGGAATGGGTGCCTACAGTTTCCTCGCGCGGCTGATCGGCTCCCGCCGCGCCGAAGAAATAATTTACAGTGGCGCTACCTACGGTGCGGCCGAACTGGCCGAAATCGGCATCGTGGACGTGGTGGCTGAAGACGGCCAGGGCGAAGAGGTGGCAACACGCTTTATGAAAGACCATCTGCGCCGACACAACGGCTACAGTGCCCTGCTGCAAGCGCGACGCGAGCTATTTCCGATCCACCACGACGAGCTGATGCGCATCGCCACGATCTGGGTGGATGCCGTGTTGCGGCTGGAGCCCAAGGATCTACGCATCATGCTGCGTCTGGTGAACGCGCAGGAAAAGAGAAACGCGGGTCGCGATGGCGCAATCGCCGATGGAGAAGTTGGAGACCTTGGGCGATACGGGTCTTGTTAAAGACAGGGATGTCCTCCGTTTTCAACGCTCTCCTTGAAGGACCAGCTGCGGGGGGTGTTCGCGTTCGCCCGCGCGCCGAGCCAGAAGCCGGTGTCCGCGCAGTCGGCTCGGGCCTACCTGCGGGGAATGCTGCGGAAGGCCGGCATAGAGAAAAAATGGATCGGCCCCCACGAGCTGCGCCACACCTACGCCACCAACCCGCTCGACGCCGGCGCGGAACGGGTGGAGATCAAGGTGTGATTTTTAAAATTTTTTGTCGCCCAATTTTTGGAATTATTTGGCGCGCTAGGGGGAACACCGCTTCGGTCCGGACACGCCACCGCCTCGCCGGGGCAAACCCCCGCAGGCAGCCTGAAATCCGGAAAATGGCGCGTCAAATAATCGCGAAATTCACAGATACACGGTCTCAGCCGTCCTCGGCGTACAGGGCGACGCTGTCGGCCCCGAAGGCGAACCGGACCATGGCCCGGCCCGCCGCCAGCGCCTCGGCGCTCTCCGCCGCCACCGCGAACCGGATCAGGCCGCACTTCTCGCAGGCGACCACGCCGAAATAGCAGCCCGGACCGATCGCGTCCGGCATCCAGTTGACGCGCACCGAGGCGCCGCAACCGCCGCAACCGGCCACTTCGGGCGGGACGGACATTCCGCTTCTCCTCATCGTCGCGGCCGGCGAATCGGCGCCGGGCGACGGCCTCAAGCTTTTCGGGCGACCATCAGGGTGGTCCGGTATTCGATGACCTGTTGGTCGCGCTGGTTGTAGGCGCGGTTCCGGTAGACGAACAGGAACCGCTCCGGGTGTTTGGTGGGGCGCAGCTCGACCGCTTCGGCCTCGGCCCGGAGCGTGTCCCCGAACAGCACCGGCGCGGTGATCTTCAGCGCGTCCACCCCGATGTAGGCGTGGATTTCGTAGCCGTCTCGGGCCAGGAACTCGGCGACGGTGTCGGCGTGGTGGACCAGGCCGTCGGCGACGGCGAAGATGACCGGGCCGGCCAGGGAGCGCTCCTGGAACCAGGTGCCCTTGGCGTACTCGGCGTCGCTGTGGATGGCCATGTTGAACCAGGTGAGCTGGTGCAGGAGGGAGAAGTCGCCGACGTCGAGCGTCCGGCGGACCCGGCACGGAATCGGGGTGCCCGCAGTGATGTTGCCCATAAGGCGACGGTTCCTCTTCGGTTGTGGAGCCCGACGAGAGCGTGGCGGCTCCGGGGCGCGGATGGCGAGGCCGGCGCGGCGCATGACCCCTTCCGCCGGTCGTGTCGGGACGCCTTGAGCATAGCCGAGACCGGCGCGCGAGGCGACCGCGCGGCCGACGGTCCCGGCGCGCGGCGCGGCGGCCTACCATTAGGATCGGCGTCCGTCTCGCGACGGTCGGACGCCCGTCCGCCCATTCGCCGCAGGAGCCACCGATGAAGGTCGTCTTCCACGACAGGTTTTACCAAGAGTACACCAGCGATCCGGCGGCGGCGCGGGGCCGGATGGAGTCGATGGTCCAGGCGCTGGCGGGACGGTACGATTTCGTCGCGCCCGAGCCGGCGACCGAAGCGGACTTGGAGCGCGTTCACGGCCAGGCGCACATCCGACAAATCCGGAAGGACGCGCCGCTGTACGACATCGCCCGGCTGGCGGCGGGCGGGGCGATTCTCGCGGCGGAGATCGCGGTCGTGGGCGAGCCCGCTTTCGGCCTGGTCCGGCCGCCGGGGCACCACGCCAGCCCGGATTCCTGCTGGGGATTCTGCCATTTCAACAACGTGGCCGTCGCCGTCAGGGCGCTGATCGCCGAGGGGAAGATCGGGCGCGCCCTCGTGCTCGACTTCGACCTCCACCACGGCGACGGCACCGCCCACGTCTTCGCCGGTTCGGGCGAGGCCGTCTACTTCCATCCCGAAGCGGCGACCCGACCGGCGTTTCTCCAGGAGGTGGAGCGGGCGCTGCGATGCCCGACGCCCCACGACATCATCGCGGTGTCGGCCGGCTTCGACCGCCACGAACAGGACTGGGGCGACCTGCTGGCGACCGAGGACTATTTCGCCATCGGGCGGCAGGTCAGGGAACACGCCCATCGGCGCTGTCGGGGCCGGCGCTTCGGCGTGCTGGAGGGGGGCTACAACCACGCCGTCCTCGGCCAAAACGTCAGGCGCTTTCTCGAAGGGCTGGGCGATTGACGCCCGTCCCGGGCGGGGTGAAGTTGAAACGGGCCGGCATCGAAAAGAAGATTTCCACACAAAAATTGCGCCATACTTACGCCGCGAACCCGCTCGACGCCGGGGCGGAACGGGCGGACATCGAGGCGCTGCTCGGCCACGAGAGCATCGCCACGCCCCAGATTGACACCGACGTGGGGCAGGAACGGATGGAGAAGGTGGTGGCGAAGCTGTAGGCCGCGCGATCATCCCCTTCAAGCCTAGGGCCTGTCATCAATTAAAAGGCATCTAAAAGTGTACTTGTGTCGTATCTGGAAGAGTTGTGTTGAAGAGAGTTCACCGATGATCAAGCGCCATGCGCTGACGGAGTATCAATGGGAGCGGATCG
>RRZU012369500.1_pt1 | contig 22162 bp, 24 predicted proteins | sample 2165561 | NCBI WGS metagenome assembly RRZU01 (sample SAMN10456909, study PRJNA506462) | wastewater metagenome | isolation source: wastewater sludge | place: USA: Moscow, Idaho | reverse complement strand
CTTCTCTTAATAGTAATCCATGACTATCTCCAACATATGAAGCAACTAATCCGCTTAATATAGCAAGTGTAGCTATTCTAATAAATATTGGTAAAAAACTATTCTTTGTAAAAACTGCTAAATTCTCTCCATTTGTTCCACCAACAATTATAGATATAATAAATAAAACTGCCACACCAACCCCACCAATAATTGAGATTATCCCACAGATACTAAATAATTTTTCTAATAGTTTTATTATTTTCTTTTTCATATCTACTCCTTAACTAAATACAGGTAATACACCTAATATTAACAAAAATAGTACAATTATATGAGTGAACACCCAAACCAATGCAAATTTTGCAGTCTCTTTAAAACTTGATTTTGCAATTCCCATTGCTGCATACATTGACAGTGCCAATGGGGGTGTCATTCCCTCTAATGCACTTGTAAGTGCTGGTAATATTGCTGCTGCAACTAATGGATTTACTCCAACTCCTACCATTGCTCCAATCAATGCTGAACCAACAATAGTAACCTGTGCAGAACCTGGTAACATCATACCTAGTATTGCACCAACAAATGGAATAAATAATGCAATTCCAATTCTGCTAAATCCTAAACTTGCTATTAATTTTTCTATACCTGCTCCAATTTCTAATGCACCAAATAAATTAGAAATACAATAAGCAAAATAAATAGTTGCAGATACAGGGATAACTGTCTTTATACCTTTCTTAACTAGATTTACTATTCCAGTATAATCCTTTCTATTTTTTAAATTTTTTCTACTTATTAAATATGCATAAAATGCTGCAAGTCCTGGAGTAAATAGTATTACAGATGAAGAAAAAGCAGAAGCACCAGCTTCTCCTAATCTTGATGATAAGAATGTTTCTCCTAAGATAGAGTCTAATAACAATGGTACAAAAATAATTACAGGAATCATCAATGCCTTCCAACCTTTTTTTAAAGATTCTCGCATATTAGGTATTTCTGATTTTGGTATGGGTTTTACTTTATAAATTTTTATCAAAGCTAATAATGTTAAAAATCTTTGAATTATAAAATATAATGCTACAATCCAAACAACTATCCAAAAATCTGATAGTCTAAATTTATCTGGAAATATTGTATTTAATACACCGAATGATAGTAATATGGTTCCTGATGGTGGTACCATTGGACCTAATGAAGATGTTGCCATCTCTACCGAGGCTGCGATTGCTTTTGGATAACCAGTTCTTATCATAGCAGGGATTGTAAATATCCCATCAGCCGCTACATTTCCCGGTCCAGTTCCTGATAATGCTGCCATAAATGTACTGGAGATTAATGATACATATCCTGCTCCACCACTAAATCTACCTACTAATGCTGTTATTATATTATTTATGTCATTTGCCACATCGGTCTCTGTAAATATAAATGCTAACATTAGAAAAGCAAATATTGCATAGAACAATGTATCCGTTGATGGCTTTATTAGCATTGGAAAAAACATATCCCATTTGCCCGTTACAGCAATCAATGCTAGAAAGCCCATAAACATAGCTTCGTAAATTGGTCTTTTATATAATACAAAGACTATTACGATAACTGCTAATAATATGATTAAATAAGTGATTTCTATTGGCATATAAAACCTCCTTTTGTTATATTATATCATATTGTCAGAAATATTTTAATTTTCTGCTTATATTTATCTAAATAATAACTACTTGTATTTTTAAAAAGATAGACATTTAACTGAATATTCTCTTTATTATATGCTACATTTAAGAATATTATTTTCTGAAATTTGAAAGGAGTAGTAAAATGAAAACAAAAAAGAGATTAAATTCGTTATTAGGATTGTTATTATTATTAAATATATTTATGATATTATTTTATTCAATGACAATGTATAATACAGGAGTCTATGTAGATGAAAATACTATTTCTTTAGATGAGATACACAATTATGTATTTTCAAGTAAATTTGGATTAACTATAAATTGGCTATTCTTATTATTTTTAGCTATTAATATTTCTATTTGTTTTTATTTGCTAATATATTATAATAAAAATACTGATGATAAATAGAAATATATTTAATATAATTATATTCATCTAATTTATAATACTAAATAGCAAATAGGTGATAGAAAATGAAAATGAAAAAATATATATTTCTAATTTTAATAATTTTATTTTCAGCTCTACTTCTTTTTTCCAATAAAAAAATAAGTTTAGACAGTTTTGAGAAATCTTATTTTGAAGATGGTAGTATCTTATATAGCAAATTTTTAAAAGAAGATGAAAATGAAAGAATTTTAGTTAGTTATAGTGGCAATGAACTTAGGGTTAATATCTATGATTTAATAAATAACATAGCAACAAACAAACTTATTGCTACTAATATAGATGAGTCCCAAGCTGAAGAATATTTGAATACTTTTAGCCATGATGGTTATAGAAAATTTGATGATCCCAATGCAACAATAGTTAATTTTAATGAAAAAGAGTAACAATATATTTTATAGGTTGTAAATATAATAAAGCTAGGCAATATCACCTAGCTTTTTTAATATCTATTTTAAATTAAAACTGTATTTCCATAATATGCTGAAGATAATACCACTTTTAATTCTTCAACATTTGTTTCTCTTGGGTTTGAAGGTGTACAAGCATCTAAAAATGCATTTTCACATACAAAGTCCAATGTGTCTTTAAATAATTCTTCACTAACTCCTGCTTCACTAAATGATTTTTCTATACCTAATTCTTCATTTAATTTATAGATGGAGTCAATTAAATTATCTGTTAACTGTTTATCTGTACTTCCATCTAATCCTATAAGTCTTGCTATATCTGCATATCTTTTCATAGAAACTTTAGAATTATATTTTATTACATGTGGTAATAATATTGCATTGCAACGACCGTGAGATATTTCATATTGTGCTCCTACTTTATGAGCTAGACTATGAGCAATTCCTAAAAGTGCATTACTAAATGACATACCAGCTAAACATTGTGCTACATGCATTTCTCCCCTTGCTTCCACATTCCCTTTAAATGAATCTATTAAATACTCATATATCATTGTAATAGCTTCTTTTGCCAATGGATCTGATATTCTAGATCTATTTGATGCAACATAAGCTTCAATTGAATGTGTCAATGCATCCATTCCAGTATCTGCAACTAATTTTTCTGGCATAGTTTGTGGTATTTTAAAATCTAATATAGCTATATCTGGAGTTATCTCAAAATCAGCTAATGGATATTTTATCTTTTGTGAATAATCTGTTATAACTGAGAATGCTGTAACTTCTGTTGCTGTACCACTTGTTGATGGAATAGCTACAAATATTGCTTTATTTCTAAGTACTGGAATTGTAAAAGGATCTTTTATATCATCTAAATTTAATTCTGGATGTTCATAGAATACCCACATTGCTTTTGCTGCGTCTATTGCTGAGCCTCCACCTATTGAAACTATAATATCTGGTTCAAACTCACACATTTTTTTAGCACCAGCATATACTGTTTCTACTGAAGGATCTGGTTCTACTCCATCTATTAACTCTACTTCTAGACCTGCTTCACTTAAATATTTAATTGTATCATCTAAGAATCCAAATTTTTTCATAGACGAGCCACCTGTTACTACTATTGCTCTTTTCTTGCCTTTTAAATTTTTTAATTCTTCTAAAGCATTTTCTCCAAAGTAAATATCTCTTGGTAATGTAAATCTAGACATATAGCATTCCTCCCATATATTTTAGCCATTTCTGGCAGAATATTTATTTCCTAATTTTATTATACACCTCTTTGTTAAAAATTAAACTATTTTTTATAAAATTTTTCAACATTTTTTCTAATATTCTTTAAAATACTATAATATATTCTAATAAAATAAAAAAACAAAGCTATTTTATTTTATCAAATAGCTTTGTTTTACAACTATAAAGTCTTTATCAACTCAATTACATCTTTTCTAGTCAATTTTCTCATTGCAAATAAATATATAATATAACTTGTTAAAAATATAATTATCAATGCAATTATTAATATATCATATCTTATATTCTGTAGTATTTTTGTAAATGTGGTTATTGGGTTTATATTTGAAAGTAATAATATAAATACTATATTTAACAATCCAGATATTAAAGTTGCCTTTATCATCTGAATAATTATTTCTCTTTTTAATGATTTCTCCAGTACATCTACTTCCATACCACAACTTAATAATGTACCTATCTCAATTCTTCTATTAAAGAAACTTAAATTTGTAGTAGAGTAACTATTAGCTGTATTTAAAAGTATAACTACAATAGCTAGTATTGTTGAAAATAATGGCATTATTTGACTGGCTCTTTCTTCTAATTCTGCTTCTTCTTTATAAATAGAATATGAAGAATCGTATTCTATATTATTTTTTATAATACTATCTATGTTTTCGGATATTTCATTTAAATTACTTTGTGTTACTTTCATGTTTAGATAAAATGATGTTATAGGTTTACTATTATTTAATTCATTATATTCCGTTTCCTTAACATCAATTATATTTTTTAAATTATCCATTGATGTAATCATACTTACTGTATATGGATAAAGTATCTCTCCATAATCACCTAAATTACTAATGTTTTTATCTATATTTAGATTATAGAGACTTTCTCCATCTTTATATTTATATCTTATTTCTTCTACATTCTTAAAAAATGGAATTTTTTCTGATTTATATATATCATCTAATGGATTTTTTTGAACTGTATTTAACAATAGTATTTCATTATCTTTTCCACCTATTTCATTAAATGTCTTATTATCGTAACCATATACTTTCCCATCTAATAATTTATTTTCAATCCATTCTTTAGGTATAAATCTATTATTAAAACCAATAGAGCCAAATTCTTCTGATAGTTCTAAGTTCGAAAAATCTAAATCTATACCAGTCTCTCCAAAAATAAAAGATTTTTCAAATTCTATACTATCTAATATTTCATCAAAGATCTTAGGATATTCTCCATTTTCTTTAGAATAATTTACTATTAAATTATAATCAGTTTCAGAGTTAAAATAATTATTATTAGCAGTACTTATTGAAACTAAATCTAACATTGCCATTATAATAAGTATTCCTGCTACCATTACATATACTTGAGATTTTAAAGTTCTCCTATTATTTAGATTTAATTCTCTAAATAAAGTTTTTCCTCTTTTTTTCTTATATTCTTTAAAATTTAAATTGCCTTTTAATCCTTCAATAATATTTATCTTTGCTATCTTCCTTGCAGGTGATATAATTGCAAGTAATATTGTTATAAAAGTTAAAAGAAATATTATTAAACTGACAATTATACTATATTCAAAAGAAATACTTACCTCACTGACAAGATTTTTAATATCCGTTATATAATTATATATAAACTTTGTTAAATTAAAACCTATAAATTGTCCTATTATCATTGGTAATATTGATATTAAAAGAGAATCCCTTAATAATAGTTTATATATTTGAAAATCTGTAGCACCGATTGATTTATACATAGATAATTCTTTTATCTTATATATTGCCCATATATTAAATATATTTTTTATCATAAGTACTAATACTAATAGTACTCCTAGAAATGCTATTGCTTCTAATAATACTCTTGAAACAAAGAATCCATTTTCACTTACTCCAAAGAAATTTAGTAAGACTGTATTCATTTCTATATCTATATCACTATTTAGATTTTCATCTATATAATTTAATAAATCATATTTGATATCATAAGCTTTAAAGATATTATCAAAATCCATGCTTAGTATATATTTTCCATTATAATCAGATATTAAGCTATTTCCTGAGGATATACCACTATTAGCTGAAAAAGTATCTATAGTGAAACCTGTTATCTTATAATCTTTACTATCTATTACTTCAAAACCTACATTTTGAGTTTTTGTTGAGTTTGGATTTATAATATCTCCATTATATAATCTATCGCCTAAATCTAGCTTTATAGTATCTCCAATTTCTAGATTTAGTTTTTCTTTTAAATCATAGGATAATATAATTTCATTATCATTTTTTGGGTTTTCTCCTTCAATCAAAAAACTATTCTTATGTTTATCTAAATATTTTTCATTCTCATTAGTTAAAGAAATAATATTTCCATCTATTTTTGCAGAAATAGGATTTTCTCTCAGTCCTATAGATTTAATTCCTTTTAAATTTTCAATCTCCTTAATTTCCTCATAGTCTAAAGTCTTATCAACTTTTGCATGAAAAGGATTGTTTTCCATTTTTATATAATATAGTGATTTTATATCTGTATATAATAAATAGCTTAACAAACTAAAGATTATACTACATATTAGCACTGATAGAAATATTGAGATATTTTTCTTATTCATTTCTATCATCTCCTATTATTTTGCCATCTTCAATTTTAATAATTCTTTTAGCTTGAAGAGCTACATTTTCATCATGGGTTATTAATATAATAGTTTGGTTATATACTTTGTTTGAGTATTTTAATATCTCTATTATCTCTTTAGAATTATCTTTGTCTAAATTCCCCGTTGGTTCATCTGCTAACATTATTGTTGGTTTATATATTAAACTCCTTGCTATGGCAACTCTCTGTTGTTGTCCCCCTGATAACTCGCTTGGAAAACTATTGAGTTTATCACTAATAGATAATTTTTCAACTATTTCTTTTAAAAATTCTTCATCAACTTTTCTTTTATCTAATACCAATGGCAGAATTATATTATTTCTAACTGTTATATCTGGTATTAAATTGAAAAACTGATAGATAAGTCCTACCTTTCTCCTTCTAAATAATGCTCTCTCCTTAGAATTATATTTTGATATATCTGTATTTTCTAAGTAAATCTTTCCATCAGTTGGGCTATCAACTCCTCCAATCATATGAAGTAATGTAGATTTCCCTGAACCACTTGCTCCTATTATTGCAATAAAATCTCCTCTTTCAACTGTTAGATTTATATTATCTAATGCAATTACATTATTTTCCCCTTCACCATAAATTTTTGTTAAATTTTCTATTCTTAATATTTCCATACTCCACCTCCTATTTATAAGATAATAAATGAAAGTGACTTTTAAGTGACATTATAAAATTTTATAGAAAATATAGCTCCTTTTTCTCCATTTTTAACTATTATCTCACCATTATTCTTCTCTATAATTGTCTTTGCCATTGAAAGCCCTATACCAAAACCTTTTGAATCTGAAGACTTATAAAATCTTTTAAAAATTTCTTTTATATGTTTTTCTTCTATACCTCCACCTTCATCTTCTATTATTAACTCTTCATAGATAGGGTTTGAATTTAAATCTATTTTTATATTTTTATCTACAGATTTTTCTATTGAATTTCTAAGTATATTAATAATAGCTTCTGATAACCAATAAAAGTCTCCCACTATAGTTTTATCTTCAATATCCATTATTATATTTATATTATTGTCAATAATATCTCCTTCTAATATATCAATAGCATATTCTAATAGTTCATTTATATTTATTTCCTCATTTTTCATATTATGAATATTTGCCTCAAAACTAGAAAGTTTTAGTAATATCTCTGTTAATCTATTTAATCTTATAATCTGCTTTTTAATATTATCTATCTCATTGTTTTTATCTTCCAATAATTCTAAACTAAATATTATTGAAGTAATAGGCGTTTTTATTTGATGTGCTATATCCTCTAAGTTTTTTATTTGCTCTATAGATAATTCTTTTGTTCTCTCCCTCTCCTCTACTATCTGTAAGAATAATTTATATATCTCATCTTCTAATATAGAGTAATCATCTTGTTTCATAGGTGTTTTATAATCTTTTTTATTTAAGTTTCCTATCATGTTTAATATTTCATCAATTCTTTTTTTATTTTTCCATTTCATTAAAAAATATCAAATACCTGAACTAAAAAATATTGTTATTATAATAATTATTATTGTTTTCATTTAATCCATCCTATATCCTATTCCACGAATAGTCTTTATTATACTTTTATCTGTTTTTTCTCTTATTCTCTTTATAGTAACTGTTAATGTATTGTCATTTACATAATTTTCATTTGTATCCCAAAATATTTCTAAAAGATTTTCTCTTGTAAATATTCTATGTGGGTTTTCTATAAATACAGATAATATCTCAAATTCCTTTACTGTTAAATCTACTATTTTATCTTTATATATTATTTTTAAATTATCTTTATCTAAGGTAAAATCCCTATACTCTATTTTACTGTTATTAATAGATACTATATCTCTCAATATAACATCTATTCTTGCCCTTAAAACTGCTAGGCTAAAAGGCTTTGTTATATAATCATCGGCACCTTTATCTAGTGCATTTACTATAAAATCCTCCTCATCTTTAACCGTTGTTATAATTGTTTTTATACTATGGAATTTAAGTTTCTCCAATAATATAATTCCACTGCCATCAGGAAGGTTTATATCTAACAATGCTATATCATATTTATTTTCTATTAAACTAATGGCATCTTCAATATTTGATGCTATATCTATATCATAATTATATCTTTCTAAATATGTTTTTATTTGATTTGATAAATCTATATTATCTTCTATTAAGAGAATTTTATTCATCTCTCCACCTCTTTCTTATCAATATATCTATTATAACTTAATAAGCAAAATATAAAATATTAGTTTATTAAGTTTATAGCTTTGTAGATTTTTTGTCAATTTGTTATATAATATAGTTAAGAGCAGACTTTATAATATTATTTGAAAAAAATTTGAACAATATTTATTTTATTCATTTTTTATATCTTCCAGGGCTCTTAATTAATAAAAGGAGGATTCAATATGAAAGGTTTTGGAGTAATAAAAATTGGAGAAGCTGGTTGGATGGAAAAAGATAGACCTATTGCTGGACCATTGGATGCAATTGTTAAACCAATAGTTCTTGCACCTTGTACAAGTGATGTACACAACTATCACGGCGGAGCAGGACCAAAAGAAAATGTAGTCCTTGGTCATGAAGTTGTTGGTGAAATTGTTGAAGTAGGTGATATGGTCAAAAATTTTAAAACTGGCGATAAGGTCGTTGTTGCTACTACAACACCAGATTGGTTAACTCTAGGAGTTCAAGGAAAATACAATGCCCATGATATAGGACCCCTAAAAAGTTTTAAGTTTACTTCTTCAAGAGATGGTGTTTTTTCAGAATATTTCTTAGTAAATCAAGCAGATGCAAATATGGCATTGTTACCTGAGAATGTTAAACCTGAAGCAGCACTTATGATTGTGGATATGATGTCCACAGGATTTCATGGAGTAGAATTAGCTGAAATTGAATTTGGTGATAATGTAGTTGTTATTGGTATTGGACCTGTTGGGCTTATGGCTGTTGCAGGATCACAATTAAGAGGTACTGGTAAGATAATGGCTGTTGGTACAAGACCAGATTGTGTAAAGATTGCAAGAGAATATGGTGCTACAGATATCATCAGTTATAAAGATGGAGATATTTTAGATCAAGTTATGGAACTAACCAACGGTGAAGGTGCTGATAAAGTAATTGTTGCCGGTGGTAATACTGAATCATTTGCAAAAGCTATCCAAATGACTCGTCCTGGTGGTATTGTTTCTAATTTAGTTTTCTGGGATATAAAAGATGTATTGAGTATTCCTGCACCAATCTGGGGACTTGGCATGAAGAATGTTGATATTCGAGGTGGATTTTGCCCGGGTGGTGCTTTAAGAATGAAAAAATTATTAAATTTAATTGAAAATAATAGAATTGACACAACTAAATTAATTAGCCATCGTTTCTATGGTTTTGATAAAATTGAAGATGCTTTTTATTTAATGGATGAAAAACCAAAGGATTTAATAAAACCTGTAGTGTTTATTGATTAATAAAAAAGAGATTAAAGTAAATAATTTACTCTAATCTCCTTTTTTATTCTCTAATATGTCCTACTGAAGCCATATATACTGTAAATTCATTTTCTCCATCAACTCTTATTAACTCATCCATATATTCTTGATCATATGAAACTATTGCACATGCTCCAAGTTCTAGAGCTTCAGCAGATAAATATAGATTTTGACAGATATGACCTAAGTCTACTAACATTGGTTTGTGAGAATTATTTCCATATCTCCATTCTCCTCTATAAGGTATACAAGACCATATAAACATAACCCCTGTATTCATAACAAATTTTTGTCCAAGAGTTCCTATATTTAATTCTTCACTAATATCTTCATCTTCATATATAAATAATAATTCATGATTTAAAGGAAGATATCTATATAATCCTTTTCTTAGTCCTTCTACATTATTTACTATTATATAAGTTTCAAATGGATTTCTTGCTCCAGCTGATGGAACTGTTCTAAATTTCATATTGTCACTAACTCTTGTTTTGTCAATTCCTTGAGTACTCCATAGTAAATATGATAGTTCTTCAATTCTCAATATTTTATTCTCTAATCTTCTATTTGATCTTCTGTTCTCTATTAAATTATTGTAATCTCTTTCTTTTAAAAAATTACTATTTGGCTTTGGTAATTGTATAATAAAAGAATTATCATCGTATTCTTTTATTGATGGTGGCTCTGGAATTTTCTTATCTCTATCAGATTCATAATCTTCTGAAAATCTTGATTTCATAAATTTTCTATTATCAATATATTTATTCATATTAAAACTCCTTTAAATTATCCCATTCTTCCTTTAATATTCCCATAAATAGACTGTCTTTATATTTCCCTTTAGCATAAAATTGTTGCCTTAGGCATCCTTCTTCTTTAAATCCTAACTTATTGTAGATATGTATTGCTTTTTTATTATCCACATCTACATAGAGATAAACCTTATGCATGTTAAGAATATAAAATGCATAGTCTATAATCTTTTCCATCGCAGATTCTCCAAGGCTATCTCCTTGAAATTCTTCATTTACTATTACTTGTATTTCACAATTTCTATGAATATAATCTAATTCTACTAACTCAACTATACCAGCAAATCTATTATCTTTTTCTATTACAAATCTTCTCTCTGTTTCATCATGAATATGTCTTTCATACAAACTTTCTAATTCTGTTAATGATTCATATGGCTCTTCAAACCAGTATGCCATAATATTTAATTCATTATTTATTTTATGAACATTTTTCAAATCATCTTTTTCCAGGGGCCTTATTTTCATAACTACCTCCATAATAATATTATTTGTTCTTCTCTTTCATACCAACAACTGCCAAATATACTGATATCTCATTTTCTCCATCAACTTCTATTAGTTTATCCATACCCTCTTGGTTGTAGGCAATAATTGTTGACATGCCTAGATTTAATCCTTCTGATATAAGATATAAATTCTGTGCTATATGACCTAGTTCTATAAGAATTATCTTATAAGCTTCTATATCATAATCCCATTCTGTTCTATAGGGAACTGCTGCCCATACGAAACTAACTGATGCATTTAATACAAATTCTTGGTCAATAACTACATTATTTAATCTTTCATGTATATCTTCATCAGCCTTTACTAATAATATTTCATGGTTTTCTGGTAAATACCTATATACTCCAGCTCTAATTCCTTCAACTCTTTTAACAATGATATAAGTTTCAAATGGATTTGTCTTTCCTGTTGATTGTACTGGTCTGAATAATTTCCCTTTATCCTCTTTAATAATTCCTTGAGTTGCCCACAATAAATAGGATAGTTCTTCTATTCTCATTATATAATCTGTAAAATCTCTAAAACTTCTTCTCTCCTCTATAATTTTGTGAAAATCTTTTTCCTTTAACATATTTGGATTTGGTGTAGGCAGGGTTATTATCATATCTGAATCATTATATTCTTTAAATATTGGTGGTTCTGGCAAACCCATCTTTTTGTCAGAATTCATATCTTTTGTATATCTTGATTTCAATAATTCTCTATCTTCTTTAAATCTAGTTAACATAAAATCCCTCCTTTTAATAGTTATACCCTTTTTATAAATTTATAAAATTTCCTGTCTTATATTCTATATTATATATTTATATATGTTAAGATATTATATATTTAAGAATATTTAGAGGTTAAATTATGAAATTTTTTATTATTTTTTCTATTGTTATTATAATATTATTAATTATTTTATTATATAAAATATTAACAGTGAAAAAATCTAACAGAAAAATTTATTTTGGATTTAAAGGATATGATATATATCAATTAAAGCATTTGCATTTTATTTTCTAAAAAAATAAAGGCAGAAAAAGATAATATATAAGTCAAATTTCTGTATATGAAAATAATAAATGCATATCCACCCATTATATTTTTGTTACCGGATACAATAGAGAAATAAATGCAGATAATCTCCTAAATAAAGTTGAAACCAAATTATCCCCACATACAGATAATATTTGGAATGAAAGCATAGAAAAGGAGCTAAAATAAAGTATTTTAGCTCCCATGATTATATTATAATTTTTAATATCTCTTCTTCTGTTATTCTTGCAAAGTAAGAAGGTAGATCTATTTCTGATAATGTAGCTTTAATATCTTCTTCCTTGTATTTAATGCCTTCTAATTTATTTTCAATATCTGTGATATCTTTTACTCCGAAAAAGTCTCCATAAAACTTAATATTTTTTATAATCCCACCATCAACATCTATTTTAGTTTCAACTTTTCCACCTGTAAATCTTTCAGCCTTGTGGATATTAAATTCTGGTGATGAACCAAAGTTCCATTCCCAAGTATTGTATCTTTCATCCATTAATTTTTCAATATTTTTCTTATCTTCATCTGTTAGTATATATTCTTCAATATCATATAGTTCCGTCATATGATTTAATAATCATTCTTTAAAATCTTCAACTGTTATCTTATCTTCTAAATGTTCTATAATATTAGTCACTCTACTTCTAACTGATTTTATTCCTTTTGATTCTATCTTATCTTTTGATACTTTTAATGCATTTGTCAATACTGTTAAATCCACATCAAACAACATAGCACCATGATGTAATACCTTATCTTTTGACATATATTGAGCATTACCACAGAATTTCTGTTCTCCAATAACAATATCATTTCTTCCAGTAAACTTAGCTTCAACTCCCAATTCACTTAATACTTCCAAAACTGGTTTAGTAAATTCTTCAAAATTAAATGCTACAGTATTATTTCCCTTAGATGTTATTGTATAGTTTAAATTTCCTAAATCATGGTATACTGCTCCACCGCCTGAAAGTCTTCTTACTACATGTATATTGTTCTCTTTTGTATAATCTAGATTTATCTCTTCAATAGTGTTTTGATTTTTACCAACTATTATTGAAGGTTCATTAATCCATAATAAAAATATCTCATCAAACTGTTCTAATTGTGTGAATACATATTCTTCTAAAGCTAAATTGTATTGCGGTCTATTGTCATTATTTTTTATATATATCATTGTATTCCTCCTAAAATATTATTAAATAAATTCTGTGTTTCTAACTTTCCATTTTTGTATAGCTATTTGCACCCAGAATCCATAAATACCTAAAGTAATTATAGTTAATAATAGCCATTTAATCCAGTTCCCAAATAATCCTATCGCTGAACCTGTGAATCTTAATCTTCTTCCTTCAATAACTGTATGATTTATTTCCCATCCATATACCATACATACTGCCCAAGGATATGCTATACCCAAGGTAAGAACTGTTATTAAAAATCCTAAAATTCTCCATGCAATTAATTGAAATAATCCTCCATCAAAATATGATTCTCTCATATAAGCTCCTTTTATTATTGTATTTTTTTCTATTTACTAGCATTTTTTCCTGCAATATATCCTGATGACCAAGCCCATTGTAGATTAAATCCTCCACAATCTCCATCAACGTCTAAAATCTCTCCTGCAAAATATAATCCTTCTATATTTTCTGACTCAAGAGTTTTATTGTTTATATTAACAGTTTCAATACCGCCAGCAGTTACTTGGGCAAATTTAAATGGTTGGCTTCCTATTACCTTAAATCTCCAGTCAATTAAAGTCTTTGCCAATCTTTCTATTTCTTCATTTTTAACTTGAGGAACAGATTTATTTTTATTGATTTTTGACTCTCTTAATACTGGTTCAATAAGTTTTGTATTTATCAACCCAATCAAACTTTCCAATACTGTTTTATTACCCATTAAACCTAGTCTATAATAAAGATAATTTAAAATTTCTTCATATTTTTTTTGATATATAATACTAACTCTTATTTCTACATTCTTACCCTCATCTACTCCTTCAATTGCATATCTACTTAATTGAAGAATCGGAGGACCTGATATACCATAGTCAGTAAATAATATATCTCCTATATCACTTTTTATAAATATATCATCAATATATAATGAAACTTCTCCTACAAATTTTACCCCAGAAATAGGTTTAAATACTTTTCCATCAAGTTTTAATTGTACCAATGCTGGAAATACATTGGTCTTATTGTGACCAAAATCTTTTACTAGACTATATCCATTTCCATCTGATCCAGAATCAGGCAATGCCATACCTCCAGTTGTAACTATAACTCTATCTACAATATAGCTTCCACTACTACTAATTACTTTAAAATTATCATCTTCTTTTATTATTTTCTTAACATAAGATTCAAATATTATTTCCACTTTCAAATTTTTTAATTCCATAGTCAGAATATCCAACATACTGGAACTTTGATAAGAGTTAGGAAATACTTTTCCTCCTGTATCAACGGATGGAGTTATCCCCAGTTCTTCAAAAAATTCCATAGTATTATCCACATCAAACTGAGATAATGCGGATATCGGAAATTTATCATTTTTTCCATGATAATTATCTATATTTGTATATATATTTGTATAGTTACATCTACCATTTCCAGTTGCTAAAAGCTTCTTTCCCAATCTATCATTTCTCTCAAAAAGTAACACATTATTACCTTCTCTTTTAGCAATTATTGCAGCCATCATTCCTGCTGCACCACCACCAATTATTGCAATATCTTTCATATTTTTTACTCCTTTATTCTACATTCCTATTATATTTTATACTTAAATAATGTTTTTGTCTATTTCATAAAAAAGGTTTTCTCTCAATTGAGAGAAAACCTTTTATTTACCATTCACTATAACTATTTATAATTCTTACATCTTCTGGATAGTCTAATTTAAACATATCCTCTGTTAATACAATCTTGTCATTATATTCTTCTAAATTTGTAATAATTTTAAATATATTATCATCAATAATTGTTCTTACAATATTAAATTCCTTATCATCTACCCATATATCATAGGTAAAAGGATAATCCTCATCTTTTTCTATAAGCTCTAAACTTAGATGATATGTATTATATCCATCTATCTCTTCCTTACCTAAATTTTTTATATTATATAATTCTTCTACATTTTCCTTTATATTAAAATCTCCATCAGTTATTGTTTCAATTGTATGTCTAGTACCCTCTACCTTTGAATCCCCTTCTATCTCACTATCTTCTACTTCTTCTATTTCACCATCTCTGTCTAAATCTACTAGAATATTCTCCTCAGGATAATAGATCATTATTTTATTTGCATCTGTAAGAGTTATATAATCGTATGTATCTGATTCAACTATCATTTTAAATATATCTTTTCCTTTATAAATCTCCATATTATCTACTTGTCCTTGATCATATTTATCTTCATCATTCATATTCCCTTCATTGAAATATGTCTCATTAGTATATCTATAATATACCAATTCCTTATTCTCCATACTTTTCCTCATATTTCCTATTATTTCTGTAGCTGATAATTCATTTGAGCAAGAAGACAATAGTAATGATAATGATACAATAATTAAAATATATAATACTCTATTCTTTCTCATATAAATCCTCCTTTGGTTTCTATTACTTTTAATATATAATATAATATTTTATTCTACAACTATTTTACACTAATACAATTATGTTTATTAAATATGAGGAAATAATATCATCCTTTAAATTTTGGTGATTTAAAACTGTAAATATCTATTGGACTTGGTCTATCTTCACCTACTAATATAGATATATCATTTTTTGTAATTCTATTATTTGAATAGCTAATATTAGATAATATAAATGAAACAATTAAAATTGTCAAAAACAATATTTTCTTAATCTTTTTCATCTTCCTCCCTCCAATAAAAACCATTCATTAATCTTTTTTTCAATTCTTCTTTTCCGTATATCTCACATAAAAATATAGCTTTATTAAAATCATCAATATAACCTTCTAAATCTAACATCTTCTTTACTATTGACTTTTGATAATATAGATAAGGTAATAAATCATATATCTCATGTTCTTTTACAATTACTAAAGCTTTATCAATATAATCCTTAGCTATTTCATATTCATATTTTCTATAATATATTCCACTTAATGTATGTAATATCTTTATTTTAGTTTTTATATCCTCTGTCTCTTTATTCAAATATTCGAGAATTACTATTCCTTTATCATAATTTTCTTTTCTTCCATATAATATTGTTATATTTAACAGTATTCTTATTTCCATTTCTATATTAATATAGAAATCTTCAATTCTATTTATATCAAACTCTGGTATTGTTATTTTTATAGCCTCTATAAATTTTTTTAAAGATATATCTTCTAATCCTATATTTCTAAGTATATTTGCCTCCCCAAATACTATTCTTTGCCTTATTAACCTATGGAATATCTCGCTATCACTATATTTACTTTCAATTATATTAAGCTCTTTCAATGCATTTTCTATTTCAGTATTATTTTCACTTTCTATTGCTAGATCTATTTTTTTATTAAGTTTATTTAATAGTTCTATATTGTTTAACAGTGAATCTTGAAATTTTTTATTTAAATCTACTTTATATACATTACTTAATATATATAAAGTATCATATTGAGGTAATACAGTACCACTCTCTAAACGATAAATTATCTTTCTATTGATAAATGCAATTCTAGAAATTTCTTCTTGAGTTAATTTTAAATCCTTTCTTCTTTTTCTCATAAAACATGCAAGTTCTTTCTTTGCTATATCAAAGTTTCCCATATAATACTCCTTCACTTAAAACCATCATAATCTAGTTGATTTTTTCATAGATAATGCAATTAATATTAAAGATAATATCAATATTATTATTCTATTTGAAATAAAATAGCTAATATTTTCAATATAAAGAGAGTCCATTATTAAAGTTAATATTTTCATCATTCTTCCATAGGAAAAAATATCCACTGCAAGATATACCACTATTATTCCCATTGGTAACAATGTGTTTTTGAAAAATACTATAGTAAATAAACATATACTAGAAATAAATAACAATGGTATTGTAAATCTAAATAATAAAATAAATATAGACTCTAAAGAAACAATATTCCTATAGTAACTTAGTAAGATGGACAGTAAATCTATTATTAAAAATAATAAAGTATAAAAAATCCATCTTGAAAAGATATTTTTATTATAATTTCCCTTATTATAAAATGTTAATAATTCATATATATTATCTTTATAATCATTATAATAAACTAAAGAAATACTTAGACCTACGATGATTGGATATATTCCATCATGAAATCTGTCTCTCCAAATATCATGATGTTCTCCAAATAAATTACTAAACAATATATCATTGCCTATTTGATGATTTGGCATAGTTACAACTTTATATAAAAAATAAACAACACTAAATATTATAATTATTTTAATTCCATGTAACTTAGGGTCAGACAATCTAATCTCTTTTAATCTATCTCTATCCTTTTTGTTGTATGTAAACATAGGCATTCTCCAATTTTGGCTTAACCACTCTATACTTATCTTCCATTTTATTTTCACTGATTAATTTAATTTCTATTTTATCTTTATCAATAAAATTTTTATCCATTATATAATAAGATTTTTCTAATTCGCTATACTCCTTTTCAGAAACTACTATCTCATATACCTTATTATCAACTGTTTCCAATAGTTTTTCATTGCTATCATCAAAAATCTTTCTTCCCTCTTTCATAATAACGATTCTGTCAGAATAATACTCTATATCTTCTGCAATATGCGTAGATATTAAGACTATAGTTTCTTCCTTTATCTCTGATAAATACTTTCTAAACTCAAATCTACTATCTGGATCTAATCCTACTGTTGGCTCATCAATAACTAAAAGCTTTGGATTTCCTAAAAATGCTTGTGCCAATCCCAATCTCCTCTCATATCCTCCAGAGTATTTACTAAAAGGTCTTTTTACTATTTCACTTAATCCAAATCTATTTATAACTAATTCTATATTATTTTTTATTTTATTTTTTTCTATTTTTTTCTTTGATGCAGCGTATTTTAAAAAATCTAATCCAGTAATATTTGGATATATCTCAAATTGTTGTGGTAAATATCCTATATTCTCTACCATTGTTTTAGGATTTTTTAGTATTTCTATATCATCAACAAAAATATTACCCTTTTGATTTTTTATAAGACCTACTATTATTCTCATAAGGCTTGTTTTACCAGAGCCATTTGGTCCTAAAAGACCTATAAGACCATTTCCTGAAAATTTAATAGATATTTCTTTTAAAATCTCTTTATTTCCAATCTTATAATTTATATCTTCAAGAATAAAATTATTTTTCAAAAAATCACCTCTCTATTAATCCATTGTGGTTAGCATTATGATTTTACTATTACTTATTCGCGTAAATCTATGATAATCCGGCGGCAATAATATAATTTCTTTATAGTTTCTATAATCAACACCAATATCTAAAAGATTTTTTGTTATTCTGTCTAAGTCCATTTCTTGATATTTCTTGTTAGTTTTAGGTATTATTGCATTTACACCATTATGACTAAGTTCCATATAGTTTCCACTTAATATCAAAGGTTCATCTGCATTTCCAATTAAATTTGTCTTATATTTACCATCTATATATTCTTCTTTATTTTTATTTAAATTTGTATATAATCTACCAATACTACTTGTGTCAATATTAAAATTAAATATTTCTACCTCTTCATTTGATATTGGATTTGGATACCAAGCTATTTTATCTCTTAACAATACTATATCTCTATTTGTCACATAGGAACTATCTATTAAATTAGTTGTTTTTACATCTACAAATCCCCTATAATCTATTGATATATTATATTTACTATCTTTTTTCCAATCATTATATAATATCAATTTATTATCTATATGGTTGAAATCTATTTTTCTCTTATTAATAGTTAGATTTTCTATTTTCATAGTATCTTTAAAGTAAAATTCAATTTTATCTTTATTATTTCCAATTATTTTTATATCTATATTACATTTATTTTTTAATATATTTGAAAAATCTATTTCCATATTATATTTATTTACTATATATCCTCTTTTATCTATATCTGCCTCTTTATATTCATAAAGCTCTGATTCTTTTATCTTATATAATTCCTTAGTTTTATTAACAATAAAAACCTGAGAAAATACTAGCATTATTAAGAACAATATATTTAAATATCTCTTTTTTATACTCAATTTATTTATTATTAAAAGTAATAAAAATAGTATTATAATTACAGTAAATATTTTGTCAAAAAAATAAGATTTGTTTAATAAGAGAAAAGACATAGGGTTTATCGGACTATTTATCTTATCATCAAGGATATTAAATAAATTATATAAAATTGGATCTCTGTGAAGTATTTTTACTAAAAAGATATTAGGAAACAAAAATATAAATATAAGTATTAAGGATATAATATATTTATAAGAGCCTTTTATATAAAATGCTATGAAACTTCCTATTGTTATACTTAGTATGTTTGAAATTATCCAAACCATAAAAAAATTTATTATAGATTTATAAAAATAGTAGTCAATATTGGGTTTTGTTATTAATATGGCAAATAGAGGTAATAAAAATAAGATTGTTGATAGAATAATTGCTGAAAAGTATTTTTTAAAAAAACTGTATGTTTTATTTTTTGTATAATAATCATCTATTTCATAGTCCATACCTATTACATAGACAACAAGTATATTTATCATTAAAGATAGTCCTATAATGGCAAAGCTTTGACCCCTCATAAATTCAAATATAGAGTTTTCAATTTCACCAAATTGTACATATATTAAAAATAATAATGAAATAATTAGAATAATAAATATAATATTTTTAATATATAATTTAAAATAATATATTATTTCTTTCATTTTAATCTTCCTTTATAGATTTTTACTTAAAACTCTAGTTAATTAAAATATATCATAATATAACAATTTTGAAAAATATTTTTTGCTAGCATTATTTACATAACTCTGTTGTTTACAACATTATATAAAATTCCCAATCTTTTACTTTCATTAAATAATCCTTTAAAGACCAATATCCCTATAATAAGATATACAACACTATTAATTGATAGTTTTAATAATAGTAATGTATCAATACTATACCCCATTGAAATACTCTCTTTTAGCAAACTCTGCGCTTCTAGTAGTGGAAGAAATGAAAATACTCTGTTCATTATAGAACTGGATATATTTATATTTAATACACTTGGACCTAATAATAATATACTAAGTAAAAATGACAATTGACCTGTGTTTTTAAATCTAATTGTTAAACCTGCTATTATAAATGCAATCCCTATAGTTCCCAACAATAGTATAATAAATAATAATATACTATTTAAATTTATTATGTATTTTATACCTGTCAGTAGTGATAATATCATCGCCAATGGAAGTACTATTAAAATAAACTGTATCATATTTACAACAAATCTTATAAATAGTAAATAGTATATATTTACTCCTGTTATATATACTTGTTCAAATGTACCTGTTGACATCTCTCTATAGATTTCATTTCCAAAATATGATATGGAAGTTGTTATAAAAAACCATGATAGGTATCCTATAACTAATTCTGAAACTGCAATATCCATTGTATCTTTATTTAAGTTTATAGCAAAACTATATAAGAATATAAATATTATTATATAAACTAACATATCTGTAAGAGTTGATAAGCAATATCTTTTTGTCAAACTAAATCTTCTCTTTAATTCTTCTAAAAATATACTCATTATTATCAGCTCCCTCCAAATCTATATATAAATCTTCCAAACTATATTCCTTATGTATTATATCTACTATATTAATTTTATTTTCTATTAAAAATGAAAATATACTATTAAAATCACTATTATCTTCTATTTTAAAATATATTTTATTATTTGTTTTATCTATTTTCAGTATTTTATCATAATGCATCTTTTCAATATCTTGATTATATTCTTTCATTTTTATTATAAGGGTAGAATAATTACTTAGTGAATTTATTGAATCTCTATCTCCGTCAAATATTATCTTTCCATTTTGGATTACAATAATTCTATCTGTTATATCAGAGATTAATTGTAAATCATGGGATGTGATTATTATTGTTGTTTCACTATTACCTAAATCATTTATTATTTCTTTAACGGATTCTACAGAATTTAAATCCAATCCTAATGTAGGTTCATCTAAAAATAATAGTTTAGGCTTATGTATTATGGAACAGCATATGGCAACTTTTTGTTGCATTCCTCTTGAAAGTGAGCCTACTACTTCATCTATTTTATTTTCTAATTTAAATAATCTAAGTAACTCATCCCTATAAACACTTATCATAGCATTGTTTAAACCTTTTAATTTTCCAAAATAATTTATATTTTCTTTAACTGTCATATTATGATATATATTTCTATTTCCTTCAAGAACTGCTCCTATATCTTTTAAATACTTTGTGGAATTATAATTAACTAATTTATCTAAAATAGTTATCTCTCCACTATCTGGTAACAATAATCCACAACATGATTTTATAAAACTTGTCTTCCCTGCTCCATTATGACCTACAAGTCCTATAATTTCATTTTTTACTATATTTAAATTTATATTATCTAAGGCAGTTTTATTTCCAAATTTTTTATTTAAAGATTTTACATTTAATATTGTATCTCTTTTTAAATCTTCCATATTATACCTCCATAATATATTCTTATATAAACTATATCATAATCACAAATTTTCAAAAAGAAAAACCGTTAATATAATATTAACGGTTTTATAAAACTATTTATTTTT
>RRZU013170116.1_pt1 | contig 22165 bp, 19 predicted proteins | sample 2165561 | NCBI WGS metagenome assembly RRZU01 (sample SAMN10456909, study PRJNA506462) | wastewater metagenome | isolation source: wastewater sludge | place: USA: Moscow, Idaho | reverse complement strand
CCTCATCGACTTCGGCGCCCCGTTCACGCAGCGTATCGGCCAACAGTTCACGGCCACCATTGCCGCGAAAGATCAGCACCCGCTTGCCAGCGACGCATACTCGCTGCATTTCCGGAAGTTCGAGCAGCGCCTCCGAATCGAAGCGATCGACCGGTGCCAGCGCATTACCAATCCCATAACGGGCGAGCAGCGCGACGCTGCTCTGGCCAATCGCCACCGCTCGCAGACCCGACGGCCACCCCTGGCTGGCAAGAATCGCCGGCAAACTGAAATCGACGGCATTCGGGCTGATGAAGATTGCCAGCGAATAGTTTCCGAGGCGCACGATCGCCGCCTGCAAGGGAGCAGGGTCGGCAAGCGGAGTAATCTCGAGCAGTGGAAAGATCACCGGCTCGCCACCCTGCTCGGCAATCCAGTCAGCCAGACGCGTCGCCTGTGCACGCGGGCGCGTCACGACGATCGTCCGGCCTCGCAAGGGCTGCGTCATTGGCCGACTGCGAGCTTCTCGAGGATGGCATCCGCCCCCTGCTCACGCAGCCTCTGCGCGAGCCTGCGACCGATCGACTCGTCATCTTCCGGCGCGCCGTGCAGGTCCCCGGCGACCATCTGCCTGCCGTCCGGCGTCGCGATGAAGCCACGCAGCCAGAGACGACCGTTCTCGAGTACTGCGTAGGCAGCGAGCGGCAGCTGGCAGCTACCGCCCAGGGCACGCGAAAAAGCCCGTTCGGCGCGCACGCAGTGCGCGCTTTCACGGTCATTGAGCGGTCCCAGCAGCGCCATGATGTCGGCACGCACCGACGCGACCTCGACTCCGAGGACTCCTTGCCCTGGTGCCGGCAGCGACTGCTCGGGCGTCAGGAGGGACCTGATCCGCGCCGCCAGGCCCAGCCGAATCAGACCCGCGGCAGCAAGGATGATCGCATCATACTCACCGGCATCGAGCTTTCTGAGCCGCGTATCGAGGTTGCCGCGCAGGCCACGGATCACGAGTTGCGGATATCCGGCACGCAGGATTGCTTCGCGACGCAGGCTGGAGGTGCCGACCAGGGCTCTGGCCGGCAACTCGTCGAGTTCGGCAAAGCGGTTCGAAACAAAGGCATCACAAGGATTTTCACGCGCCGAGATGGCCGCAAGGACGAAGCCCTCCGGCATTTCCATCGGCAGATCCTTCATCGAATGCACGGCGAGGTCGGCGCGGCCCTCCTGCATCGCGACCTCGAGTTCCTTGATGAACAGCCCTTTACCGCCGATCGCCGACAAGGGGCGGTCGAGAATCTGGTCGCCGCGAGTGGTCATGCCGAGGATCTCGACGCTACTCTGTGGGTATAATTCCATCAGGCGACTGCGAACGTGCTCCGCTTGCCATAGGGCAAGGCGCGACTCACGCGAGGCAATGACAATATGCGAATGAACTGGCTTTGCTGAGTTCAAGGCAGGATTCCGGTGATGTAAAGCCGTACCGCCGACACGCGCAGGCAGCTTCGTCGCCAACCATGCCGACATCAAGAGCAGGATTCTAGCATGCCTGCGAACCCCGTTTGGCGAGGTCAATCGCTGGATGTGTGGACGATCAGGGAGCGAAATGATGGGCGAAGGACTTGACCAGCGGCCACTGCCGGCGACTGACGGGAAGCCGTTCAGGAATGTCGCGCAGCATTGCCTGCCACTGCGTCTCGGCATCGTCGGAGCCACTCTTCTCGAAACCGACAAGCGCCTCCCTGGCGACCAGAACGCTGCGGTGCAGGCGGAGAAACTGCTCGCCAAACTCCTGTTCGAGATGAGACAGCGACTCGTCAAGTAGGTATTCCCGATCACGGGTACGCGCTGTGACGTACTTCAGGTCAGCTTTGAGGTAAATGATCCCGGCCACTGGAATCAGCAGCAAACGACCACGTTCGTGGCAGGTAAGGTGGCTGCGGGCCGCCTGTTGCAGCGGAGCAGGTGACCTTGATGTAGGCGGCCGGAGTGGTCGAACCTTCTGTAAGGCGGCGAGCAAACGCTGCGCCCGCACCGGTTTCAATAGATAGTCCACGACGTTGAGTTCGAAGGCTTGCACCGCGTATGCATCAAAGGCAGTGACAAAGATCACCGCCGGCGGCTGTGCAAGCTCCGACAGACGACGCGCGAGCGCAATTCCGTCCATCCTAGGCATCTGAATGTCGACCAGAGCGACGTCCACCGGTCGGCTGGCGACCGCTGCCAGGGCGAGCAAGCCGTTCTCTGCTTCGGCAACGAGTTCGTTGGGCAGCACCGGTGCAAGATCAGCCAGCAGATCCCGCAAACGCACGCGCGCGGGCGCTTCATCATCGACAATCATCACGGAAAGGACGCCGGGCGAAACTACGGGAATCATGGCGAGTGATCGCGACAAGGGAGAACGATATGTACCCGATACTCGCGCTGACCGTCTACGAGGAGCACTTTATCGATCTCGATACGAGCTTCCAGATCGTAGTACAGTGCCAGCCGTTCGCGAATGTTATCCAGTGCCATGTGGTTGCCACGCTGATGCTCGGCATCGCCGCCGCAGGGATTGACGAGGTCGATGTGCAATTCGTAGCCACGCCGCAGCATGCGAATACGAATCGTACCGCTCTCCCCGGAAGGTTCGATACCGTGATAGACGGCATTCTCCAGCAACGGTTGCACCATCAGCGGCGGCACCTTGAGATTGGCCGGCAGATCAGTCACCTCCCATTCGACGTTCAGACGTTCGCCAAGACGCAGCTTTTCGAGGTCAAGATACTGCCGACACAAAGCCATCTCTTCGGCCAGTGGGATCAGTTCCCGATGGTCACGCATGAACGCCCGAAAGAGTTCGGCCAACTCTTCAAGCGCTGTTTCGGCGCGCCTCGGATCAAGACGAATCAGCGAGATGATGGCATTCAGACTGTTGAACAGGAAATGCGGCCGGATGCGAGCGGTCAGCGATTGCAGGCGCGCTTCGACAAGCGCTGGCGACAATGCGCTGGCGCGCAAGGCCAAGTAGAACAGCATCAACGCCGCCGCCGCCCCGCCGAGCAGGCCGGCTCTCAGCAGGCGCGACCAGCCACCCTCGTCGAAGGTCAGAAAACGCCAGAGATCGGACAGGAGGATCGCTGAACCGGTGGCCAGCAGCACCACCAGCGCCCGTCCGATCCAGATGGCAGGGTGCCGCAAGCGCTTCCCGAGCAGTGCCAGAAGGGTCAGGTTGAAGAGCAGCAAGGGTTGCACCCAGACGGCCAGTTCGCTGTAACGCTGCACACTGTCGCCAACCCCTTCGCTCTGCACCAAGGCCGCGAAAAGTGCCAGCAGGTTTACCCCGAGCAGGATGCGCAGTATGACTCCGGCATTACGGAAATCCGGCAACGGCTGACCGGCCAGGTTTTGCTTTATACTTGTCATCACTCGAAATGGCGCCTGCACAAGGTTCTACGAGTGATTTTAGCCCAGGAACCTGTACCTTATGAGCCAATCGGATTCTTCCCTCTATACATGGGCCGGCCGTTTCTCCGAGCCGATGTCCGACCTTGTCAAGCGCTACACGGCATCGGTGGATTTCGACTGGCGAATGTGGCGTCAGGACATTCGTGCCTCGCTGGCACACGCCACGATGCTGGCCCGACAGAACATCATCAGCACCGACGATCTGGCCGATATCGAGCGCGGTATGGCGCATGTGGTGAGTGAAATCGAGACCGGCAACTTCGTCTGGTCACTTGACCTCGAAGACCTGCACCTGAACATCGAGAAGCGCCTGACCGCTCTCGTCGGCGACGCCGGCAAGCGCCTGCATACCGGCCGCTCACGCAACGATCAGGTCGCCACCGACATTCGTCTGTATCTGCGTGACGCCATCGATGACATCGCCACCCTGCTCGGCAAATTCCAGAACAGGCTGCTTGATCTTGCTGAAAAGGAAGCGGCCACGGCGCTGCCCGGCTTCACCCACCTGCAGGTCGCGCAGCCGATTACCTTCGGCCATCACCTGCTGGCCTATTTTGAAATGGCGCGACGTGACGCCGAACGCTTTGCCGACTGTCGCCGACGCACCAACCGTTTGCCCCTCGGTGCGGCCGCCCTGGCCGGTACCACCTATCCGATCGATCGTCAGTTCGTCGCAGATTTGTTGGGTTTTGACGGGGTTTGCGAAAACTCGCTCGATGCCGTTTCCGACCGCGACTTTGCGATCGAATTCTGTGCCGCCTGCGCATTGCTGATGATGCACATCTCGCGCCTGTCCGAAGAACTGGTCCTGTGGATGAATCCTCGTTTCGGCTTCATCAGGCTCGCTGATCGATTCTGTACCGGCAGCTCGATCATGCCCCAGAAGCGGAATCCCGACGTACCCGAGTTGGCGCGCGGCAAGACCGGCCGCATCTACGGTCATCTGACGGCCTTGCTGACGCTGATGAAAGGCCAGCCTCTGGCCTACAACAAGGACAACCAGGAAGACAAGGAGCCGCTGTTCGACACCATCGACACGGTCAACGATACCCTGCGCATCTTTGTCGAACTGATTCCCGGTATCACCACCAACCCGGAAAACATGCGTGATGCCTTGCGCCAGGGATTTGCCACCGCCACCGACCTGGCCGACTACCTGACCCGCAAGGGCCTGCCTTTCCGCGATGCCCACGAGGCCGTCGGCCTGGCCGTTCGCCGCGCCGAAGAACTCGGTGTCGACCTGGCGCAGCTTTCACTCGGAGAACTGCAGCGCTTCTCAACGCGGATTAGCGACGATGTGTTTGCGGTACTGAGCATCGATGGGTCGCTGGCGGCGCGCCGCCACGTTGGCGGCACGGCACCGGAACAGGTTCTGGCGGCGATCGCGCGCGCGCGTCGCGGCTAGGCACCCCACCTTGCTGGCATGGAGAAGATCGGCAAATACACACTTGTCCGGGAAATCGGCCATGGCGCAACGTCTACCGTCTACCTCGGGAACGACCCTTTCAGCCAGCGCGAGGTCGCGGTCAAGGTCGCCTTTCCGGACATTCTGAGAGATCCCAAACGGGGCAGGCTATACACACATATCTTTCTCAATGAGGCCGCACTGGTCGGCAAACTGTCGCACCCGCACATCGTCCAGACTTATGACGCGGTGGTCGACGATCACCTCTGTTATATCGTCATGGAATATGTAGCGGGCGGCACGCTGGAGACAGCCTGTGCAGCCGGTCGGCTGCTGTCATTCGAGCGCATCGTCGAGATCATTTTCAAATGCACGCGAGCGCTCGATTTTGCATTCCGGGCCGGCGTCATTCATCGTGACATCAAGCCAGCCAATATCCTCGTCGAGGGTTCAGACCCGAACGTGGGCGAGATCAAGATCTCCGATTTCGGCGCCGCGATCATTGGCTCGCCCGATCGCACCCTGATTCTCGGCATGGGGTCGCCAGCCTACATGTCACCGCAACAAGTGAAAGATCACACACTCGATCACCAGACCGACATCTATTCTCTCGGCGTTGTCATGTACCAGTTACTGACCGGACAACTTCCATTTCAGGCCCGCAACAGTTATGACCTGATCTACCAGATCATCCACTCGGAGCCGCGCCGGCCTTCGGCGCTACGCCCGGATATTCCGTTGTCGTTGGACAACATCGTCGCGCGCGCGATGAGCAAGAAACTCGAGAACCGTTACGCTAACTGGGCAGAGTTCGCACGCGATCTGGCGCAGACTTGCCGCGGCCGAAGCCTGGACGTTCCCGCTGAGCAGATGGCGGATGTCGAAAAATTCGACACCCTGCGTGCGTTCGCCTTCTTCGCGGATTTCTCTGATGTCGAGCTTTGGGAAGTGCTGCGTTTTTCTCAATGGATCCGCGTTTCTCCTGGTGAGGTGATCATTCAGGACGGCAACGTCGGCGATTGTTTCTATTTCCTCGCCGAAGGTGAACTGAAGGTCCTCAAGAACGGCATGATCCTTGATCTGCTGACCACCGGAGAGTGTTTCGGAGAGATGGCGGTGATCGGCAAAGCGAACTCGACACGTGGCGCGGATATTGTCGCTCTGACCGATGGCAAGCTGGTGAGGATTACCGAAAGCGCTTTACAGGACGCTTCCGCTGCCTGTCGAATGCATTTCTACCAATCTTTTCTGGCTGTCCTCAGCGCGCGCCTGACATCGTCGAACGTCCGTCTGGTGTCCTTCTGAGGCATCCCCAAGATGCGCCAGCCAGCGGACCACTAGTGACCGCAAAATGGAGCCACACCGTTGACGCCCATCAGGGCCTGCCTTTGGTAGCTCGTGCGAACGATGCCGGTAGTGCCATCGAATAGCACATCGAAGCGTGCAAGCTGGTTCCACGCGTCGCAAAACTGCCACTCCCAGACCAGTTCGTCGCGCGCCTTGAAGTAGTTGGTCCACTGCGGCACGGGTGGACCGATCAGACGCAGCACCGACTCCTGGTCGCTCTTCCCCGGCTCGATGCGAGCGAAATGCTCCATGTCGAGTACCGCCTCAATCTGCCGCAGCCGCCCATCGGGATCGATGAAGACCATGAATGTCTGAGCACCTGCCGGCCCACGCGGATACGCCAGTTGCTCGCTGCCGTCAGCGTTCTTCCAGCGGAGTGCCGGCGCGCCCATCGTCGCCATCACTTCCGGCAAGGTCGCCACACCTGGCTGCAGACTCCAGCCGCTGTAGCCGGCGCAAGCCGATAGCAGGGATACACTGACCACGGGCCACAGGTATTGCCAGCTCGAGCGTTCAGTATCCATCTCGCGCTTCGACCATCCGTCAGAGCGGATCGGCGAGCCCTTCGAACAGTTTCTGCAACTCACCCTCTTCATACATCTCGCGCATGATGTCGCAGCCGCCGATAAACTCGCCGCGCACGTAAAGCTGCGGAATCGTTGGCCAGTTGGCATATTCCTTGATACCGTTGCGAATCTCCGCATTCTCCAGCACATCCACGCTGAGGAAGCCGGAAACACCACAGGCTTTCAGAATCTGCACGGTGACCGCTGAAAAACCACATTGCGGAAATTGTGGCGTCCCCTTCATGTAGAGGACCACCGGATTATTCGTGACCTGCTCCTTGATCAGTTGCTGCACATCCATCATCAAACCTCGTCATTACTATAGTTGATAGAAACAATCGGGATTAGTGTACCGCTTGACACCACCCATCGTCAACGCAGACAAGCACCGCTGACTCGTTCGACCTGCGACAGATCCAGCCAGGAAGCCACGTCGGACAAGCCTGCACTCCACAACAGATTACGCACATCGGCTGACTGATTGTAACCGTGTTCGATCAGCAGCCAGCCATCCGGCAGCAGATGTCTGGCTGCACCGCCGATGATTGCGCGAATACAGGCCAGACCGTCGCCGCCAGCGACCCCATCGCTTAGCGCCATCTGCGGCTCGAAGGGCAGACCGTTCTGCTGCAGATGCGGATCTGCATACGCAACATAAGGTGGGTTGGCAACAATCAGGTCGAAACGCGCCTCGCCGAGCGGTGCGTACCAGTCACCAGCAAAAAAGCTCACCTCCGCCGCATGCCGTGCGGCGTTGCGGCCGGCCACTTCGAGCGCCGCCAAAGACAAGTCGACCGCGCTGACAGTGGCTGCCGGGTACAGGCACTTGAGGGTCACCGCCAGTACCCCGCAACCCGTACCGAGATCAACAATCCTCGGTGCGGGTAATGATTGCAGTCGTTGGATTGCCAGTTCGACCAGCAGTTCCGTTTCGGGACGTGGAATCAGCACTGCCGGGCTGACCTGAAACTCGAGCGTGTAAAATTCTGCCGAGTTCACCAGATACGCCAGCGGCTCTCCGCCAGAACGACGCTTGACGAGTGCCGCGAGTCGAGCCACCTGATCGGTCGACAAGGCTCGGGTCGGTCGTACCAGCAGGTCGACATGCGTACAATCGGCAACATACTCGACGAGCAAACGCGCATCCAGTCGATCAATGCTCTGGCTGGCCACACGCCAGGCCTCGCCGATGCTCGTCACCAGCCGCAGCATTCAGCGCAGGCCCATTGGCCCTGGCCACTGCCCAAGACACGCATCAGGGTCTGAGCGATCGCTTCATGCGCTCTCGGCGAGCATCGCCAGCTGATCAGCCTGATACTCTGCGGTCAGCGCAGCGATCAGCTCATCGAGATCGCCGTCCATGACCGCCTCCAGCTTGTACAGCGTCAGGTTGATGCGGTGATCAGTCACTCGCCCCTGCGGGAAATTATAGGTTCGAATTCGCTCCGAGCGATCACCACTGCCAATCAGATTCCTGCGCGCCGACGCGATGTTCGCATGTTGCTCACGTTCCTGCATGTCCCGGATACGCGCCACCAGCACGGACAGCGCCTGCGCCTTGTTCTTGTGCTGCGACCGATCATCCTGACATTCGACGACGATGCCCGTCGGCAGATGAGTGATGCGTACGGCCGAATCGGTCTTGTTGATGTGCTGCCCGCCCGCCCCTGAGGCCCGATAGGTATCGATGCGAATCTCGGTGGGATTGATCTGTACCTCCTCCAGTGCATCGGCTTCGGGCATCACCGCCACCGTACAGGCGGATGTGTGGATACGGCCTTGCGTCTCGGTATCCGGAACACGCTGCACGCGATGAGCACCCGACTCGAACTTGAGTCTGGAGTAGACGCCATTCCCGATAATGCGCGCAATGACTTCCCGGTACCCGCCGAGGTCCGAAATACTTGCGGAAACGACATCCACTTGCCAGCCCCGGCGCTCGGCATAGCGCGTGTACATGCGGAACAGATTGCCTGCAAACAGTGCTGATTCGTCACCGCCCGTGCCGGCGCGAATTTCAAGAAAGACATTGCGATCGTCCTTGGCATCCTTCGGCAGCAATAGTTTTTGCAGTTCTGCCTCGATCTCCGGCAGGCGTTCCCTGGCACCTGCCACTTCAGCTTCAGCCAATTCCCGCATCTCCGGATCAGCCAGCATATCGAGCCCCGCAGACAGATCAGACTGGAGCTGCCGCCAGGCCTGAAACAGGGAAACCACCGGGCCCAGTTCGGCATGCTCGCGCGACAGTTTGCGGTACTCGTCCATGTCGCGTGTCGCCTCGCCACTGGCCAGCATGCGGTCGATCTCGTCGAGACGACCGGTCAGATGCTCAAGTTTGTCGCAAATACTCTGGTTCATTAGCGTGAAAGTCGCGTCAGCGACTGACAAATCCTGATGAGTTGGCACATGCGCACCGTTATTCGCCGAGGTGGGATTCCACATGCAGGTGGAAAAGCTGTGCCGCCAGGGATGGCAAGTCATCCCGGCCTCCGCTGGCCTGACTCAGCGCCTGTGTTGGTGCATGCAGGAACTTGTTGGTCAAACGGAGTGAAAACTGCTCGAGCACACGCGCCGGGTCGTCCCCTCTGGCCAACAACTTGAGTGCATGTTCCATCTCGTGCCGACGCGATCGTTCAGCCGCATCGCGCAGCGCGCGAATGACCGGCACTGTACCACGCGTTGCCAGCCAGCGCAGGAATCCATCGACACGCTCGGCAATGATTGCTTCCGCGTCAACGACTGCTGCCTGACGCGACTCGAGCCCCGAAGCGACCAATTGAGCGAGATCATCAACCGTATACAGGAAGACATCGTCCATATCGCCCACCTCGATCTCGATATCACGCGGGACAGCGAGATCGACCATGAACATCGGGCGGTGACGGCGCATCTTGATGGCACGCTCGACCATGCCCAGACCAATGATCGGCAGCGGACTGGCCGTACAGGAGACGATGATATCGAACTGCGACAATCGCTCGCCAAGCTCTTCGAGGCGGATCGCCGTTCCGCCAAAACGATCCGCAAGCGCCCGTCCACGCTCAACCGTTCGGTTGGCAACAAGCACCTGTTTCGGCCGTTGTTCCGCGAAATGCCTGGCGCACAGTTCGATCATCTCGCCGGCGCCAATCAACAGGAGCCGCTGATCTGCGATCCGCTCGAAGATGCGCTCGGCCAGGCGCACCGCGGCGGCGGCCATGGAAACGACGTTGACCCCGATCGCCGTCGTCGAACGTACCTCCTTGGCGACGGCAAACGAATGCTGGAACAGCTTGTGCAAGGTGGTACCGAGGGTGCCGGCTTCCTCCGCCACACGTACTGCTTCCTTCATCTGGCCGAGAATCTGAGGCTCACCAAGAACCATCGAATCGAGTCCGCTGGCCACCCGGAAAGCATGGCGAACGGCATCACGTTCGGGATAGGTGTAGAGGTATGGCTCAATCTCGTGGTGTGCAAGACAATGATAGTCGGCAAACCACTGGCTTGCCGCCTCAGGCACATCGGTAGCGAAGTACACTTCAGTGCGATTACAGGTGGAGAGAATCGCCGCCTCTTGAACCGATTTGCAGCGCGTCAGGTCGGTCAGCGCCTGGTGCACCCTTTCCGCATGAAAGGCCACCTGCTCACGTACCGACAGAGGTGCTGTGTGGTGGTTGATACCAAGCGTAAACAGCGGCATTCTTGGAGGTCGGTAGGCAAGGCAAATGGCAGGAAAGACAAGGATTATATCATTGACACCACATACCCCCGCGCGAGCCTGCGCATTCAGAGCACATCCGGCCCCGGCTTGCCGATGAAATACCCTTGCGCGTAGTCCACACCAAAACTGCGCAACATGTTCAAGGCGCGTTCGTCTTCAACGAACTCGGCGACGGTCTTCTTGCCGAATCCTCTTGCCACCTCGGTCAGTGCCCGTACAAAGACCTGGTCGTCCGGACTGTCAACCAGCGTGCGCACAAACGATCCGTCGATCTTGACATAATCAACAGGCAATTGCTTGATATAATTGAAAGAAGAAAAACCTACGCCAAAATCGTCGAGCGAAAACGAACAACCGAGTTCGCGCACAGCTTCCATGAACGCGCGGGCAGCAGAAAAATCCGACACGGCAGCCGTTTCGGTAATTTCAAAGACGACATGGCTGGGCAGCAGCGGGTTGCGGGAAAGCTCGTCGCGGATGAAGGACAATAGTCTGACATCGTTGATGCTGACGCCCGACAGGTTGATCGAGAACTTGTAGTATCTCCCGACGGCAAACAAGGCCAACATCTTGCCAAACACCTGATGGATCACGTAGCGATCGATCTCGCGTATCAAACCGCTGTTTTCGGCGACTTCCATGAACGCACCAGGTGGAATCAGCGACCGGTCGGCGTCCCGCATGCGCACCAGCGCCTCGTAGTGACTGACTTGCCGCGCACGGATATCCTGAATCGGCTGGTAATGGACGACAAATCCCCCATCCACCAGAGACCGGTTGATCATCTCTTTCCAGTGCAGACGCTCTTGTATCTTCTCCTGCTCACCTTCACCCTCGGAGTAGAGATGCCAGCCTCCCCCGCCCTTGGCCTTGGCCTGATACATCGCGATGTCGGCATTGGCAAGCAGTTCCTTGACGTCCATCTTGGCCTCGGAAAAAACCACGATCCCGATGCTGGCGGAAACCCGATGGTTCGCTCCCAGTTCGGGAAACTTGATTTCGGCAAGGCGTTTGTTGATTTTCTCGGCCACCTGGATGGCGCCGTCGTGGTCGCACTCATGCAGCAGGAGCCCCAGTTCGTCACCGCCCAGCCTCCCCAGCAGATCGCTGGCACGTGCCAGGTTACCGACCTGGTCGGCGACGATGCGTAACAGGGCGTCTCCCGCCTGATGGCCGCTCACGTCATTGACGTATCTGAACTCGTCCAGGTCGAGATACAGCAAGGCCCCATCATGCCCCGAACGTCGCGCGCTGATCAGGGTTCGATCGAGCTCGTTCTGAAAATGCTGCCGATTGACCAGGCCTGTCAGGGGGTCGTGTTCTGCCAGATAAGTGACATGCGACTCGGCGCGCTTGCGTTCGGTGTGGTCTACCCCGACCGACAGGATCATCATCGCATCGCCAGCATGGCCGGACAGGCGGGAATGGCTCCAGGTGATTTCGTACGACTGGCCGCTCATGCCCAGCAGAATCGACTCCATCTGCACGTGCCGACGATGCCCAGCGGCGATTTCGAGGAAAGCCTGCTGAACAGTCGATACCGACGATGATCCGGCCTGGCCGAGCAACTCGAAAAAACGCTTGCCGAGGAGTTCTTCCTCCCCCCAGTCGAACAACATGCGCCCGTATCGATTGAGCGTGCGGATTCGACCGTCGGCGGACTGCGTCAGGATGATGACCTGCGCGGTATCTAAGAGGCTCTTGTTGAAATCGCGCTCGACCGATATCCGCTGCAACATTCTCTGGGTCGCTGCAGAATGCGCAGCCACCTCCTTCTCCAGCGTCTCCAGGCGATACGACAGGGCGATCGCAGCCTCATCCAGGCTATCGATTTCATCATCGAGCAAACGCCGTGCGCGTGGCGCAATACGTGCACGCGCTTCGGCAAAGGCCCGGCGGCCGAGCAGGGGTATCGCCAGCACGGCCCGGGTCATGCGTTGCAGGGGTGCGTGTACCAGCAGCGCCAGCAACAGCAGCGACAGCAGCGAGGCCAGCAACTCGCCCTGCAAGCGGCTCAAGACCGATTGGCGAATGTCGGCCAGGGCATCGGTCAGATCGTCGATGACCACCATCATCGCCGGCAACTGCTCGCCCCTGGGAGCATCCAGAGCCAGAAACGACAGTTCGAACTGCTTGTCGTCGTAAGGCAGCGAGAGGTAGGCATGGCCACGTGTGTGAAGGATCGGGGGAATCGACCTGAGTTGATGCAGCAACTCCCGATATTTTCCCTTGCTGCTCAACTCGATCACCCGCAAGCCCACCTGTGGCAGGAAGGCCTCGTCTACCGCAAGCCCGGCCGCAGGCGAGGTCGGGATGAGAACCCCGAGATCAGCACCACCAGACACACTTGGAAAGGAGTTAACCACCTCAGCCGGCGAACTGCCCAGGACCACCGCCCCGGCCACCCGACCAGCCGACAGAATCGGTGCCGCCGCAAACTCGGTACACACCTGCCGGCAGCGCGTCCAGTGCATGGCTTGCTCACTCTTGATAACGGCGCGCACCTCTGCATCGTGATCCGGATCGGCCAGCACATTGCTGGGCCAGGTAGCCAGTGGCAAACCGGTCTTCGCATAGACCTGCAGCGAGTCGATACCCAGGCCGAGTTGCAGGGCCGCCCAGTAACTGTCGAGGTGATTTCGCAGCAGTTCATTCCCGGACGGCGTCTGGAACCGGCTCACGCCGACAGAATCGAGAGCAGCCAGCACACCCGCGAGCCCCTGCAGGCGCTGCCCGAAGTCATCGCGCAAAGCGAAGGCCTGCAGAACGAGACGCTTGCGGGTCTCTGCACGCTGCGTTTCGAAGCGCGTCGTCAGATCGTGAAAATGTAGCCAGGACAAGGCCCCGTTGACCGACAGCATCACCGCACCCAGGGTCAGCAGGACCTTCCACCTGAGGCTAAGGAATCTCGAACCGCTGCGCGCTTTCGACGCAGATGGACTATCCGACATTGGCGGCGATTAAAAGCGGAAGGAAGCTTGCAGCATGAAGTTGTCCCAGTAGCGACGCAAAGCCTGCACGCTCGGGTTGTCCTGCACCGCCAGAAAACCCGTACCGTCAACCCGATGCACTTCGGCGCGCAACATGAACTGTGGGGTGACGTCGAAACGAAGCCCAGCCGTCCAGTCCTTGGCAAAGCGGGTAAAACCCGGCATGCCGGTGGCGGCAGCAAATCCCTTGCCGTCACGATCCTGGTTGTCGGCGTAATAGGCGTCGTAACGCAGCAAGGCCTCCCAGCGTGGTGCCAAGCGGTAGCTGCCTTGCAGATAATAGCTGCGTCCATCGGCAGTGCCATTGTAAAAAAACCGACCAAAGTCCGAAACCGAAGTTCGGCGGAAAGCGTATTCGCTGGTCAGGCTCCAGTTCTCGGCGTTGAACTGGGCAGACAGAATCAGTGGCGTCAGCTTGAATCTCCCGGCCAGCAGTCGGTCGCCAAAGCCCGGCTTGTAGCGCAGGTCGAGACGAGTGGCGGTCAAGCCCAGACGATACATCCCGCCAGAGCCCTCGTAGAAGACCTGGAAATCCGGCGCGAGACTGGAATCGAGACTGCCGGGCCGTTGCAAGCCGACCAGAGCCACTTTGGCAGCATCCGTATCGGTCTGCGGCTGGCCGTAAGCGAAACTGGCGAACAGACTTCCGGCATCGCCATAGCGCTCTGCGTAGATCTCGCCCCCGTCGGCTGACACAGTCAGATTACGTGTTCTTTCGAAATAGATCGATTGGGGCAGAATGATGCTGGGGCGTGTGAACGGCACGTCGCGGGTCTTGTTGTACAAACCATAAGCGGTTTTGATCCGTCCCAGGCGAATCCCGGCGCGTCCATCTTCTCTCGACAGCGGCGTCCAGTCGATCAGCCCATAATCGAGCCGCACGCCACCATCATCGGTGCCTCCCGCCCGATGTGAGAGCAGTTCGGCTGCCAGTTGCACATCGGAAGTCAGGCGCCATGACGCATTCGCACCCACTTCCGTGAAATCCCGGCTTACCCGGTCGTCGCTGCGCCCGAAAAAATTGTTGTCGGTGGTGTTCACCAGTGTCAAGGACGCAAAACCGTGCAACTGGAAATCACCGCCCAGCAGGTCCAGTGCACGCACCGCTGCGGTCCACAGCAAGCACACGCCAATCAGCGCGACGCAAGACGCGGCCCTAGCGAATCTTGAGAACACGCACATTCGTATTAACCTCGCTCGCCTTGACGTAACCAATCGCCCCCGGCGTGGATGCCACTCTGGATATCATTTCCTGCGTTGAAGCGACCTGCTCGGGGTATTGGCCCTGCCCGGAAAACACCTGTCGGTCCCAGGCCATTCGCAATTGCTGGGGAAACACCTGCAGCACGGTCTTGCTGAAGGTGGCATGTTCGGGCGCTTCATCCCTGAGAACGAATACCTTGACCGGGGTGTCGGTGGGCCAATTCTGCAGGCGCATGCCAAAGATGGCGCGCAGGGAAGCTCGCGGAATGGTCTCTTCGCTGGTCGCCGGGTAGGCGATCGCAACCATCGCCAGCTCCGGCGTCTGGGCATGCGCCACAGCGGCAAGCAGCACGTTCGCCAGCAGGCAGAGAAATAGCGATCGCCACAACAAAGTCACGAATTTAATGGGAATAATTTTATTCATCAAGACACATGCTACCAGACAAAGCCCTCCGCCGACTCGGCCAGCATCGGTCGACAGGGTCTTTGCTCCTGCGCTCAGCCGATAAACCACTACGGCTGATTCAACTAGATTCCCGATCCACCCTCTTCCATGGTCTTTCCTGGTGCGGCAAAAACCCTGATCTGACGAGGCTTGAGCCATACTTGCTGTCCTTTGGCGAGCGCCAATATCGTGGCCCGCTCGCGAGTCAACTCAACCTCGATCAATTCCGAAGCATGCGCCAGCTCGACACGCACCCATGGCCCGATGGCATGCACTTCTTGTACCGTTGCCTCCAGGCCACCGGTCAGCGGGTGGTGTTCGATTTCGATATCGTGCGGTCGGACAAAGGCCGTAACAGCGCTTTCCGGCACGTCTTCGCGACGCTCCGCAGCGACCTCCGCCCAGGCACCATGGACACGGCTGTGAAAGACGTTGACATTGCCAAGGAACTGATAGACGAAAGGTGTTGCCGGACTCGAATACACCTCGTCGGGAGAGCCGATCTGCTCGATCCGCCCCTGCTTCATGACCACCACGCGGTCAGCAACCTCCAGCGCCTCTTCCTGATCGTGCGTCACGAAGACGCTGGAAATCTGCATTTCATCGTGCAGGCGCCGCAGCCAACGCCGCAGTTCCTTGCGCACCTGGGTATCCAATGCACCGAAGGGTTCATCGAGCAGCAGCACCCTCGGTTCAACGGCGAGCGCACGTGCCAGAGCGATACGCTGACGCTGACCGCCTGAAAGTTGCGATGGATAGCGATCGGCCAGCCAGTCGAGCTGCACAAGCTTGAGTAATGCCATGACCCGGCTATGGATCTCGGCCTCTGCCGGACGCACTTTTCTCGCTTTGACGCGCAGACCGAAAGCGACGTTTTCGAACACCGACATGTGCCGGAACAAGGCGTAGTGCTGGAACACAAAGCCGACCTTGCGATCGCGTGCATGCACATGTGCCGTTTCCTCGCCAGCGAACAGCACCTGCCCAACGTCGGCGGTCTCCATGCCGGCGATGATGCGCAGCAGCGTGGTCTTGCCGCAGCCTGACGGACCGAGCAAGGCGACGAGTTCGCCCGTCGGAATGTGCAGGTTGATGTCTTCCAGTGCCACAAAGTTGCCGAAGCGTTTGCCGATCGCGCGTATTTCGATGCTCATCAGGACAGTTCAGAAAAGGTTCTTGCAGGGCTCGCGTACAAGCGAGATGGAAAAATCAGGAGCAAGCTGCGGCCCCTGTCTCAGGTCTCAGGTCTTTTCTGCCGGCAAGTCCGCCGACAGCATGCTGTTTTCGCGGCGCATTCGCCATTCAACGATGGTCTTGGCAAGCAATGTCACCAGCGCCAGCAAGGCCAGCACCGATGCCGACGCAAAAGCGCCTACCGCGTTGTACTCGTTGTACAGAATTTCCACATGTAACGGCAGGGTATTGGTCTCGCCACGAATATGCCCGGAAACCACCGATACCGCACCGAATTCGCCCATCGCCCGAGCGTTGGCAAGGATCACGCCGTACAGCAGACCCCACTTGATATTCGGCAGCGTCACGCGGCGGAACATCTGCCAGGCACCGGCACCGAGCGAGAGGGCAGCCTCCTCTTCTTCCTTCCCTTGCGACTGCATCAGCGGGATCAACTCGCGGGCGACGAACGGCGAGGTAATGAACAGGGTGACAATGATGATCCCTGGCAGCGCAAATACCACCTTGATGTCATGTGCCGACAGCCATGGCCCGAAAAGCCCCTGGGCACCGAAGATCAGCAGAAAGACCAGACCCACGACCACCGGCGATACGGCGAACGGCAGATCGATCAAGGTAATCAGCAGACTCTTGCCCCGGAAATCGAACTTGGCGATCGCCCATGCCGCAGCGACACCAAAAACGATGTTGAACGGTAGCACGAAGAGTGCGACAAGGAGTGTCAAGCCAATCGCAGAACGGGTTTCGGGATCGTTCAAGGCGCCGGCGTATGCTGTCCAACCTGCGGCAAAAGCCTCTACAAAAACCGCCAGCAAAGGCAGGCCGAGAAAGAAGAAGAGGAATCCGAGCCCGACACCCAGCAGCAGAGCACGTAACCAGCGTGGCTCGGCGTTCACCCGCCGCAAGTGCCCGCTCACCGGCGCGCTCCCATGCTTGGCGAACACTCACTGTGCCGATTCGCCGCCCACCACTGCAAGGCGTTTACGGCGAGCAGCATCACAAAGGAAATGACCAGCATGACCATCGCCAAGGCGGTTGCGCCAACGACATCATACTGTTCAAGCTTGGAGATGATCAGCAAGGGCGTGATTTCCGAGATCAGGGGCATGTTGCCGGCAATGAAAATGACCGATCCGTACTCTCCGACCGAACGTGAAAAGGCCAGCGTGAAGCCGGTGAGTAGCGCGGGGAAAATCGCCGGAAAGAGGACACGGATCAAGGTCTGCCAGCGCGAAGCACCAAGTGATGCGGCAGCCTCCTCGACCTCCGGCTCGATATCCTCGATCACCGGTTGTAGCGTGCGAACGACAAAAGGCAGGCCAATGAAAGTCAGGGCAACGACGATGCCAAACGGCGTGAACGCCACCTTGACGCCTAACGGCTCAAGGTATCGGCCAATCCAGCCATTGTCCGCATAGAGGGTGGCCAGAGTAATTCCGGCCACCGCCGTCGGCAAGGCAAAGGGCAGATCGACCAGGGCATCAATGGCACGCTTGCCTGGAAACGAGTAGCGCACGAGAATCCAGGCGACGATCAGACCAAAGAAGGCGTTGACCGTCGCAGCCAGCAAAGATGCACCGAAGGTCACGCGATACGAAGCCAGTGCGCGTTCGCCAGTGGCGATCGCCCAGAACTCGGCCGGGCTCAGGTGACTGGCCCGGAACGCCAGACCGGAAAGCGGCAGCAGGATCAGCAGCGACAGATAAGCCAGGGTACAAGCCAGCGACAGTCCGAAACCGGGCAGGATCTGTCGGCGGGAAGCCGACATCAAACGGGATGATGACCTGGCAGCCACGGCAGAGCGCCTACTTCTGCTGATAGATCTGGTCGAAAGTCCCGCCATCCCTGAAGTGCGTCGGATAAGCCTTGGCCCAGCCGCCGAAAACCTCGTCGACGCTGAAAGTCTTTATCGGGGGAAACTGTGCCGCATATTTTTTCAGTATCTCCTGGTTTCGCGGCCGCAAATAGTTCTGAGCGGCGTTTTCCTGGCCTACCGGCGACCATAGGAAATCCAGATAAGCCTGCGCCGCCTTGCGCGTACCTTTCTTGTCGACCACCTTGTCAATGATGGCAACGGGAAATTCGGTGAGGATCGACAACGAAGGGTAGACCACTTCGAATTCGCCCTTGCCAAACTCACGGGCAATCAGTTCGGCCTCACTCTCGAAGGATATCAGCACATCACCGATCTTCCGCTGCATGAAAGTGGTGGTTGCATCACGCCCTCCGGCGGCGAACAAGGGGGCGTTCTTCAGCAGCCGGCCAACGAAATCCTGCGCGGCCCGGTCGTTAGCACCGGCCTGAGTGAGTGCGTAGCCCCACGCGGCAAGATAGGTGTAACGGCCATTGCCGGTATTCTTGGGATGCGGCAGGATCACCTGGACTCCCGGTTTGACGAGATCACCCCAATCCTTCAAGCCTTTCGGGTTACCCTTGCGAACGATGAACACCATCGTCGACGTGTAGGGTGACGCATTGTTCGGAAATTTCTTCGCGTAGTCCCTGGCCACCAAACCTTTCTCGGCGAGAAAGTCGACATCGGACGCCTGATTCATGGTCACCACGTCAGCTTCCAGGCCGTCGGCGACGGCCCGCACCTGCTTGCTCGATCCCGCGTGCGACTGTTTCAACTCGATCGACTCACCGGAAAGCGCTTTCCAGTGTTTCTGGAACATCGGGTTGTAGTCTTTGTAAAAATCACGTGCAACGTCATACGAGACGTTGAGCAGGCTGCTGCCTTCGGCCAGAACCAAGGAGGCAGACAAAGTGAGCACAAGGGTCAGGAACAGTTGGCGAATCACTCGGAACATACGCTACTCCATCAAATGCCGGAAAGTGTGATCACTATAGCCAAGGCTGTTAGAACTGTATAGCATCAGTGATTATTTATTTATACTTATTAGAAATATAGCGCATGGAAACCGACAATAAAAAAGCCACGGCGCAGCGTGGCTGGTCATCCCTAGAACCGGATCAAACGCGTGTCGGCAGCCTACCCGTTGCTGATGCACTTTCCATCCAGCGCTTGATGCGATTGGCGTCACCAATGCGGGTTTGCTTGCCGGCTGAGTCCAGCAGCACGATCACGACCGGTTTGTCTGCAACACGCGCCTGCATCACCAGACATTTACCGGCTTCCTGAATGTAGCCAGTCTTCGACAAGCCGATCTCCCAGGTCGGGCTGCTGACCAACTGATTGGTATTGTGGAAGTCGAGCTCGCGGCCCTTGACTTCAGCCCGCACACCGGGAGTCGTCGAGAACTCGCGAATCAGGGGGTAATGATGTGCAGCCGCAACCATCCGTGCCAGATCGTGCGCCGTGGAGACGTTGTTGCTGTTGAGCCCGGTGGGATCCTCAAAATGCGAACTGCTCATCCCGAGCGACGCCGCCTTGCGATTCATCGCCGCCACGAAAGCCGGCAAGCCGCCAGGGTAATGACGTCCAAGGGCATTGGCTGCACGGTTCTCGGAAGACATCAGAGCCAGCAGCAGGGCCGTCTCGCGCGAGATCACCGTGCCTACCCCGAGGCGCGAACGGCTGCCGCGCAGGTAGTCGACATCCTCATCGCTGATCGTGATCGGCGACTGTAGATTGGGCATGCTGTCGAGCACGACCATCGCTGTCATCAGCTTGGTAATCGACGCAATCGGCACAATGGCGTTGGCATTTTTTTCGTACAGGGGCTCACCACTGTCCTGGGCGATCACCAGTGCCGAGCCCGATTGCACGGCCAGACGTCCCGGATCCTGCCAGAAATCGACATTACCGGCGAGAACTCTGGTCAGATTCCTTTTCTGAACCGCATGCGTCAAGCCACCGCTTGTCTCCAGCGGGGCGTACTTGCTGATCTGCGAGACGCGAGCGGAGCGTACGGAGTGTACGGACTCGGCCTTTGCTACCCGAACCACTGCCTTGTCTTTCCGGTCCACGGGTGCAGCCATTGCGTGCCGACCTGGCACACTCTTGGCGGCTGTTGGCTCAACCTTGTTCTTGTTCGTCGAAGACTTGGTGGAACTCGTCCGTGCCAGGGGCTCGACCTTGGCCTTCTGGGCAACCGGCTTGACCATACTCTTCTCGGCCACCGCCTCCTTCTTGCCCTTCTGTACGACCGGCAAGGCCTTGCTCTTCTGTGACTCAGCCTTGCCTTTGCCCTTCTCCATCGCATGGGCCGCTTCCATCGGCAGCATCGCCGTTCCCAACATTGCGCCCAGCAGCAACGCTGCCCTTAATTTGATCCGCATCGCAAGCCTCCTGCACGATTCAATTGATTTTACGATTCTACAGCAACCCATTGTCTGATCACTATAGATCATGAAAAAGAACGGGATAGACGAATGATATGATAAACCACTTCAGGCGCATTCAGGATTCTTCCAGAAAAGCTTTGACCTCTTCTCGACGCGCCATCGTGTCCTGGTAGCCGAGATCGATCAATGCTCCGGTGTAGGGCTTTTCGAAGAGAAGGTAGCTGGTCAAGGCACCGCCGCGCCGATTCATGGCCCCCAGGCCGCGCAGCAGTGTTCTCACCGCCAGGGGCAGCGCACCCGCGTGGCGTGCTGCAAGATAATCAATACGTTCGGATGGAGTGATGATCAGGGACTGCACCGAGCGCAGAGCAATGTCGCCGCTGGCCCGCAACTCCTCGGGGATCTTCGAGAGTGTCTGATTGATTCGCTCCATACGCTCCACGTCAACCGCCAGACTGTCCAGAAAGATCGATGACAGCGCATGCCCGGCAATCTGCGCCAGTGTCGGATAGCTTCGGGAACTCTGCCGTCCCGTCGTGTCGTTCAATTGTGCGACGCCGATGATCAGGATCTTCTCTGCGCCAAGATGGATCGCGGGCGAGATCGGGGCTAGCTGGCGCATCGACCCATCGCCAAAATATTCGCGATTGAGGTACACCGCGGGAAAGATGAAAGGCAGCGCGCTCGATGCCATCAGATGTTCAACCGAGAGATGTGCGCGACAGCCGACTCGATGCGTGCGCCGCCACCTCTCCACCTCGGGATGCGCCTGAAAGAAACTGACGCCGTGACCCGTCGTGTAACCGGATGCGGTAATGCTGACAGCGTAAAGTGAGCCGTTGGAGAGGCAACGATCGAGGTTGCCGAAATTCAGCCTCTGTTCGAGAAGCTTGCGTAGCGGCCGATTGTCCAGCAACGAACGCGGGCTGCGCCGGATCATCCAGCCCAGCAGCAGGGCACTAAGCCAGCTGACCCCGGCAATTCCCATGCCAACAGGATCGGCGCGATAGATCTGCCCGGCGTGCATGTTGCGCCAGACATCCGCCAGCGCTTCGACGGCAGCGCTGAAGTTGTTGGCATAACACGCCAGGGTGGCTGCGTTGACGGCACCGGCCGAGGTGCCGCAAAGAATCGGGAAGGGATTCTCGATAGGGTTGCCAAGCAATTCGCGAATGGCCAGCAGAGCGCCCACCTGATAAGCAGCCCGCGCGCCACCGCCACCGAGAACCAGGGCAGTCTTGCTGTTCGCCATTGTGCCTCAGTGGGGTCCGCTTGCAGAGTCCGATGCCGTCGTGATCGTCACCGTCGGATCGGCAGCGACCTCGAAAGCGGAGACGGCTGCCACTCGAGGAGCAGCACTCAGCGCTCGTTCATCAGTTTGTCGACCACTGTCAAAGCGGTCATGTTGACAATCCGTCGAACCGTCGCCGTCGAAGTCAGGATATGTACCGGGTGAGCAGCCCCGAGCAGGATCGGGCCAATCGTCAGGTTGTCGCCAGAGGCAATCTTCAGCAGGTTGAATGAAATATTGGCCGCATCTAGCGTCGGCATGATCAGCAGGTTGGCAGTCCCCTTGAGACGCGCATCGCTGGGGAATACCCGCTGCCGGATGTGCTCGTCAAGTGCCGCATCACCGTGCAT
>RRZU010761251.1_pt1 | contig 22168 bp, 22 predicted proteins | sample 2165561 | NCBI WGS metagenome assembly RRZU01 (sample SAMN10456909, study PRJNA506462) | wastewater metagenome | isolation source: wastewater sludge | place: USA: Moscow, Idaho | reverse complement strand
TGTGAAAGTGATCATTACGGATCACCATTTACCACCGAATGAATTGCCCAAAGCTGATGCGATTATTAACCCTAATTTGGTCGATTGCCCTTTTCCTTCCAAATCATTAGCCGGCGTCGGAGTGACATTTTACTTGATGTTGGCACTACGCGCAGCCTTGCGTGATCGGGGATTGATTGCAGCGCAGGCATTACCGAACTTTGCTGAATTATTGGATTTAGTGGCATTAGGGACTATTGCCGATGTGGCGCCACTCGATCAAAATAACCGAATTTTGGCTTATCAAGGAATCAATCGTATTCGTGCACAGCGTTGTCGTTGCGGCATTCAAGCGTTGGCAGAAATTGCCAATCGGGATCTCAGCCGCTTTGCCGCTTCTGACTTAGGTTTCTCAATCGGGCCACGGCTCAATGCTGCTGGTCGTTTGGATAATATGAGTGTCGGAGTGGAGTTGTTATTGGCAGAGGATATGTACAGCGCCCGTCAATTAGCGCACGAATTGGATGCGCTGAATCAAATCCGCAAAGAGATCGAACAAGGCATGAAACTGGAAGCACTGCGGATATGTAGTGGCTTGACCGAATTGGAGCAAGAGTTGCCTTGGGGAATCGTACTTTATCAAGCCGATTGGCATCAAGGGGTGCTGGGGATTTTGGCGTCTCGGATTAAAGACCGCTTTCACCGACCAGTGGTTGCCTTTGCGCAAGATCAGATCGGTATTCTAAAAGGCTCGGCACGTTCAATTGAAGGACTGCATATTCGTGATGCACTGGAACGAATTGATCAACGCTGTCCGGGAATGATTTTAAAATTCGGTGGCCATGCGATGGCGGCAGGATTGAGTATTATTGAAGAACGGTTTGAGCAATTCCAACAAGCCTTTGCCGAAGTGGTTTGTAACTGGCTGGCACAAGAGCAACTGACGGGTGTTATTTGGTCAGATGGCGAATTGAGCCAGGATGAGATGGATTTACACACCGCCGAATTAATCGCAAGTGCCGGACCTTGGGGACAGGCGTTTCCTGAACCGTTGTTTGATGGCGAATTTATCGTGTTACAACAACGCTTAGTTGGTGGCAGACATTTAAAAATGTTATTACAACCGAGCAGTGGTTCAATGCTATTCGATGCAATTGCGTTTAATATCGATCCACAACGTTATCCTGATTTTTCAATTAAGCGGGTAAAAATAGCGTATAAACTGGATATAAACGAATTTCGGGGTAACCGTCAATTGCAGTTAATGGTAGAATATCTGCAACCGCTGTAAAAAAGGCGTAAAATAGCATTTTCTAAGACTTAATAGCAAGAATGTAAAGCGTGTTTGTTAGGGTGTATTAATTTATCAATGAAAACTCAAAAAAGTTGGTTGTTGTTATTCGGTGTGCTGCTCTGTTTATATTTTCCGCAAGTATTGGCACAAACAACTAATTCTCAATTGACTGAAGAAGTTACCAAAAATGAAAGCGGAACAAAATCTACTGAAAACCCACCAAATGTAGAAAAAACGACAGCAGTAGGAAATCATTCCGAATTACTTGGTGAAAATAGCCACAGTGAGAATAATCTTGCTGAAAATACGGATGGTCAGTTCGCTTTTCAAGACGGTAAAGATTATTTTTCCTATACGATCCCAATCAAATCGAGTCCAATTGACGGTCGGATTGAGGTCATCCTGTTTTTTAACTATGAATGCGCCTACTGTTTGACGGCATTTGACAATTTAAACCTGTATCAGCGCCTGCATGATGAACAGATTCGCCTGATTTTACAACCGATTGCTACCCAAGATGCATTATTCAGTCCCAACGTTTATTACAGTTTAGTCAATTTGGATCGACAAGGTTTGGCCGAATTATTGCTGTTTGATAGTGCGGAAAAGTCTGGCAAAAATTCATTAGTCGTAGGGGAAAATCTCTATCACTGGCTAATTAATCATAATGTCGCCTTGGATCAGTTTCTGATGCAGATAAACTCGCAAGCGGTAGCGGATAAAGCAAAATATTCCGTAGAACTGACCGAGAAATATGGCGTATTTACCAGTCCGTTTGTTGTGATTAACGGACAGTATGTTTTAACCAGCAGTACCTTGTACAATGATGATTATACATTTGCGGTGATGGACTTTTTAATTTCGCGGATATTACAACAGCAGCAACACAAAAATACTTTCACTGCAGAAACCAAGCCGGAATCGGTTAAATCGGAATAAAAATAGGGTATAAAAGATGAAAATTGGAATTATCGGTGCGATGGCGCAAGAAGTGGAAATATTACGCAATAAGATGAGCAGAGTGAACAGTCGCCAAGTGGGAGGTTGCACGATTTACCAAGGTTATTTGAGTGATACTGAGGTATCTCTAGTACAATCCGGGATTGGTAAAACCGCAGCCGCGATGGCGACGACGGCTTTGATTCTATTAGCCAAGCCCGATTGCGTGATCAACACCGGCTCTGCTGGCGGAATCAGCCCACAATTGAGTATAGGTGATGTAATTATTTCGACCGAAACCGCTTATCATGATGCCGATGTGACGGCTTTCGGTTATGCTAAAGGGCAACTACCAAGCTGTCCGCCGACTTTTCCGTCGAATCAGGCATTAATCGAATTGGCGGAAAAAGCGATTAAAATTCAAGGCCAAAGTGCGGTCAAGGGCTTGGTCTGTAGCGGGGATATGTTCTGTAATGGCGAACAGCAAATTGCAGCAATTAAAGCGGATTTTCCACAAGCGATTGCAGTGGAAATGGAAGCTGCGGCGATTGCGCAAGTCTGTTTCAGTTTTGATCTGCCGTTTGTGGTGGTTAGAGCAGTGTCCGATGTGGCGGATCAAGAATCACATATTTCTTTTGATGAATTTTTACCGCTAGCAGCACAACAATCTTCCGCGATGATTTTGAGTATGTTGGCAGAATTATAATTTTACTATTATAAGCATAAGTTATTTCTTGCGGTTTTCTCGCCATTTTTTCAGTAGCGGCTGCGGATTTTCTTGCTCTTGGTAATCAAACACGGGCAATGAAAGATGGAAATAGATTGCCAACAAACGTACGCCGAACCCACTGATTAAAGTGATAATTACCACTAAATTGTGATCAAACCCTAGATAAGGCAGGGTAAGGTAAATCGCACAAGAGAATAGCGCAACGCTGGCATACAGCTCTTTTTGAAAAACGAGCGGGATTCGGTTACATAATAAATCCCGCAATATGCCACCAAATGCACCGGTAACGACCGCGGCTACTGAGGCAATAATAAAGCCATATCCCATATCCAGCGCAACTTGCGCACCGAGAATCGAAAATACAATTAATCCCAACGCATCCAAAACCAAAAAAACCGTGCGAAAATAACGCATTAACGGTGCGACAAATACCGTCATCACCGCTGCACCGGCAACGATCATAATATATTCAGGGTGAGCAACCCAGCCGAGCGGGTAATGCCCGAGCAACATATCGCGAATCGATCCACCACCAATTGCCGTTACCGACGCGATGATAATCACGCCGAACAGATCCATTTTTTCACGGCCAGCAGCCAAAGCACCGGTGATTGCCTCAGCGGTAATTCCAATAATATAGAGTACGGTTAATAGCATGATAAAGACAACATTATAAAGACAGCATTGTGCCGAAAGAGAAATTTGATTGCATAGAGTAAGAGGATTTTGCAGTTTGATAAAGCGAAATTTGATATTAACGACATTTTTGTGACGAACATCTTGTAGAAAGTCGATGCAAGGGTAAAATGTAATCACCTTGTTAAAAAAGTAAAACAATATGATTAAAGTTAAAACCAGAGACTATTTTTTGGCGACCTTGGTGCTTTCAGCGTCTTCGTTTTTGGTATTCAGTAACTTATATATGGTGCAGCCGCTGCTGTCAATGTTTGCACAGCGTTACAGTGTATCCCTGAATCTGGCGAACTGGATCTTTGCCGCTGCTTCGTTAGGCATGAGCTTGTTCTTAATTCCTTGGGCGTTGCTGGCAGATCGCTATGGCCGAAGGTTAGTTATGTTGTTAAGTTTAAGCCTGTCTGCGTTGCTCTCTTTTAGTTTGGTATTGAGCGATTCGATTACCGCTTGGATTACGCTACGTTTTTTACAAGGGGTTGCTTTGGCAGGTTTACCGGCGGTAGCAATCGCTTACATCAGTGAGGAGTTTGAAGCAAGTGCGGTAGTTCCTGCCGTCGGAATATATATTGCTGCCAACTCTATTGGTGGGATTTCAGGGCGAATTTTTGGTGGGGTATTAGCCGAAACATTCGGCTTAAACGCGCCGATGATTTTTACCGCTGCCTTGACACTTGGTGGCGCTTTGATGACCTACCGTTATTTACCGCGCGAACGCTATTTCACCGCCCAATCGTTAGCTTTTAAAACCGTGTTAACCAACTTATGCGGGCATATTAAGAATCCGTTGTTATGGCGTACCTTTTTGATCAGTGGCATCTGCTTCGGCATGTTTATCAATATGTTTTCGGTGGTTGGGTTGCGCTTGCAACAAGCACCTTGGCTATTCAGCACAATTCAAGTGTCGATGCTGTTTCTGTGTTATTTGAGCGGAACCTTTGCTGCCTCAATGGCGGGGCGTTTCAGCCGCCGTTTTAATGCGCCGCGGGGAATGCTGTTCGGTTGGTTAGTATTGATGTTCGGAATGTTGTTATTGATTAGCAATTCACTGATTATTCTGATCATCGGTTTATTACTGTGTAGTATTGGCTTCTTTTTCACCCACGCTCTTGCCAGCGCATGGGTCGGAAAAAATGCCACGCACGCTCGTGCGTTGGCATCTGCACTCTATCTTTCCAGCTATTACTTGGGCGCGAGCATTGGTGGTGACTATTTGTTACTGGTTTGGCAGTACTTTAGTTGGAACTGGGTACCGCCGGCAGCGATGTTAATGTTGATGATTGTGCTGGGATTATTACTCGGCATTTTTAAACGCACCAGAGCATAATCAGCAAGATAAATGAACAGCACAAAAGTATTTTATGCTGCATCACTTCAATAAATCACTATTTCAAAAATAGCCAAAGTAGATTGCCAATCCCCTAAATAATCAGTAAACTCGTGTCTCTTATTAAAAAACACAAGTAAATTCAATAAAAAACATTAAGTTTTTTATCTTGTAAACTGAGTGAAAAATAGATTTTTATTTCAAAATTAACTTAATCTTAAGCATTAATGGCAAGTTATTTAAAGAAAATAAAAATAATCAAACAAGCTCTCAATCATGTTACTGCGCAGCTTTTAGTTTTGAACAGCTATTTTTACCAAAAAATCTTTTTTAAGATGAAATTTAAAAACCTTGAGAATAATATTATGACAACCAACACAGAATCGATTCAAGCAGAACAAACCTCCAATTGGCAAAGTAAATTTCGCGCACTTGGTCCTGGAATCTTGATGGCATCTGCAGCGGTCGGAGGATCACATCTGATTGCCTCGACTCAATCCGGAGCCATTTACGGCTGGCAACTGGCGATTATCATCATTTTGGCCAATCTGTTTAAATATCCCTTTTTTCGCTTCGGCGCGCAATATACCTTAGATACCGGCAATACCCTATTGGAGGGATATCGCCAAAAAGGACCATTCTATCTGTGGATTTTTGCAATTCTAAACGTTTTTGCTACCATAATTAATACCGCTGCGGTCGGGCTGTTATGTGCAGTTATCCTCTCCTTTGTTTTGCCGTTTGCCGTGCCAGTTCCGATATTAAGTACGATTGTATTGTTGTTTAGTCTTAGTTTGCTATTACTGGGAAAATACCGGGTATTAGACGGCGTGTCCAAACTGATTATGATTAGTTTGACCATTGCTACGGTAACAGCGGTTATTGTTGCTATGACACGCGGTGCGGTAGCGCCACCAGATTATATTAGTGCCACGCCTTGGAATTTAGGTGCATTGGCATTTATTGTCGCCTTAATGGGCTGGATGCCGGCACCGATTGAAATCTCAGCGATCAACTCGATGTGGGTGGTAGCAAAACGCCGTCTGACTAAAGTTTCTTACCATGACGGTTTGTTTGATTTCAATGTCGGTTATATCGGCACCGCTATTCTGGCGCTGGTTTTTCTGGCATTAGGCGCATTGGTGCAGTATGGTTCAGGCGTCGAAGTAGAGAAAGTCGGCGGTCGTTATATTGCTCAGCTAATCAATATGTATGCAGTCACAATTGGCGAATGGTCACGCCTGTTGATTGCCTTTATTGCTTTTGCCTGTATGTTCGGCACGACGATTACGGTAATCGACGGCTACAGTCGGACGAATGTGGAAGCGCTGCGTTTGATCTTCAAAAAACAAGAAACTCGCCAAGGTTATCTGAACCTTTCCATGCTGTTCAGTACGGTTTCCGGTTTGGTGGTGCTGTTTTTCTTTAACAATGCATTGGCGCCGATGTTGCAATTTGCGATGATTGCATCATTTGTTTCAACCCCGATTTTCGCCACCTTGAATTTATTGTTGGTGATGAAAGGGGAGCATAAAATCAGCGGCGGTTTATATTGGTTATCTATTATCGGTTTGATTTATTTAACGGCTTTCGCTTTATTATTTATTGTCCAGCAGTTAGGTTTATTAGGATAAACCGACCGCACTTGATAACCATTCGGATATAGAGAAAGGATAGCCGTGGCGCTATCCTTAATTTTATTAAGGTTGTAGTTCACAAAAAGCTAATGGTAAATAGTGCAACAAATCCCCTGCAATCATTCCTTCCTGACTAAGTGCTTCCGCTGCCAGATCACCAGCTTTGCCATGTAAATAAACAGCAAAAATCGCACTTTGTTTTGGGCTGTAGTCTTGGGCTAACAGTGCAGTAATCATCCCGGTCAGCACATCGCCACAGCCACCGCTTGCCATCCCCGGATTACCTGTGCTATTGAAATGAATCGTTCCATCCGGGCAAAAAATAGCAGTATAAGCACCTTTCAATACTACATATAACTGTCTCTCAACGGCAAAAGTGCAAGTTAAGCGTAATTTTTGCGTATCGTTTTTCCAATCGCCTATCCAACGACTCCACTCTTTCGGATGAGGTGTCAGGATGCTATTTATGGGAATCAATTCTTGCAACGGTAGATCCCGACTCAACAGGTTTAAAGCATCGGCATCCAATACCATTGGTCTGTCAATCCGATGCAACAGTTGTTGCAGATAATATTTGGTGAGCGGATCCTGCCCGATACCGGAACCTATACCAATAGCGGAATAATGCCGGTAATCCAAGCTGCAGCCGCTGAGTACGTTTTCCCCGTAATTCATAACCGCCATTGCTTCAGGAACGGCCGTTTGGAGAATCGAGTAACCGCACTTTGGACTTTCGACGCTAACCAAGCCCGCACCGGCACGTAAACAACCTTGTGTCGCCAAAATGGCCGCACCGATTTTGCCGTAACTACCGGCAATAATCAGAGCATGGCCGAAATTGCCTTTGTGGCTGAATTTACGCCGAGGACGATACAGTAAAGCAATCTCTTCCGCGGTAGTATAAAATTGTTCGGTAGGCTGTAATGCTATTGCCTCCGGCAACAAACCAATCGGCAAAATCACTGTTTTACCGCTAAACATCTGATTATCCGGTAACAACAAGGCAAGTTTGGGAATTTGTAGACACAGCGTGTAGTCGGCGCAAATAATCACCTTTGGGTCGTTGTCAGTATTATCTTGGCAAAACAGTCCGGAAGGTAAATCAATGCTGATTATCGGCAGTCGTAAGCCGTTCAGACAATTCACCAATTCAGCGGCAAATCCTTGCAAAGTGCGGTTTAAGCCGGATCCGAACAACGCATCGATTACGATACCATCACACTCTTGCAAAAGATTGAAATCGGCACTGGTTTGCAAGTGGTATAGCGGGATATCAAGCTCGTGCAGTCGTTGCAGATTAATTAGACAATCGGCAGAATAATCTCCGCCGGACAACAGGAAAACATTGATACGGTAACCTTGCCGATATAATTGGCGCGCAACCGCTAAGCCGTCACCACCGTTATTACCATAGCCACAAATAAAATTGAAAAGTAATCGCGGATGGTTTGGAAAATGTTCGATCAGCCACTGACTACAGGCACTGGCAGCCTGTTCCATTAAATCGATCGAAGAAATCGGTTTATGTTGAATCGTATATAAATCAACCTGTTTAATTTGCTCCGCATGCAAAATTTTCATGGTGCTTTCCTCCGATTACCTGTGATTAATCCAACAGTCTCCATAACCAGATGCCAAGTGCGGTACAAAACAGCCCGCCAAACAGATGGGCGGAGACTATCCCCAATGCATTCAACCATTTATCACTCAGTAACTTTTCTACCACTTCGCCGGAAAATGAAGAAAATGTGGTGAAACTGCCTAAAAAACCGGTCACTAAAAAGAGCCGCCATTCTGCATTAATAGCCGGAAACGAGAAAAACACCCCGATGAGTACGCCGATCAGCAAACAACCCAGAATATTTGCCAACCATGTGCCCAGTGCCATAGAGGACAATAACGGATTTAACCAAAGCGCAAGTAACCAGCGACTGGTAGCTCCCAAACTTGCCCCTAAGCAGAGTAGCAGCAATAGCTTCATGGTTTATGCCTGATACGGTTTGGTATCCGCCAAACAGGTGTAATGCCGATTCATTTCTTGTGCCCATCGATCCAGTCGTGGCGCGATATCCGCCGGATCAATACCAATCACATTTTGTCTGAAATGGAAAAAATCAATCACGCAAACAATATACAGGGTGGCAATATTTAATTCATTTCCCAACTGATCCAAATGCTGCTCCAAATAACGTAATGTGCGGATATTACGCTCAATCATTTGTTGATGGCGGCTGTGCCACCATTCGGACTGATCACGCAGCATACGTTCGCCTAAATACATCAGGGTGTTTTCCATAATCCCATCGGCAATCGCATGAAAATTCAGCACTTGCCAGTGATTTTCACCTTGTGGAAAAAGCGGGGTATTTTTGCCTAAACTATCTAAATATCCAGCGATTAACGTACTATTAAACAGCCATTCACCCTGATCGGTTTGCAGTGCCGGAATGCGCCCCAAAGGATTGTCTTGGTTGTGCGGTGAGTCCGGTTTAACGGCAACCGTGGCCATTAACTCCACTTGTCCGTTTAACTGATGATGGGCGATAACCACCCGCACTTTGCGTACAAACGGACTAGTGGTGGAATACCAAAGTTTCACACGGCCTCCTGATTAAACCAAATTAAACAATGCCCGCAAATATGTTGCCACCGATTCATCACGGTTCAAACCGATTTGTTGCAAGTGCGGTAAGGCGGCTTTTACCCGAGGATCCGCATTACCCATCATACAACCGCGTCCGACCTCGGTCAGCATCTCGATATCATTCATACCGTCTCCGAACGCGATGCAATCGTCCAATTCATATTCGCGCGACTCTAACAAATGAGCAAGCGCGCTGGCTTTAGTGACACCTTGATTCATGATTTCAAGACACTGTGGGGTAGAATAAGTTACACTGACTTGCTCACCATAGCGACGGTGGATTTCCTGTTCAATCGGCAGCAGATCTTGCGCTGTTTTTCCGATAAAAAAAACTTTTTCCGTCCCTCTGCCATGGTGCTGTGCAAAATCGATCACTTCATAAGTAAACCCCGAATCTTTGTGGTATTTACGCAACTGCTGCAAATCAATATTGATAAACCAGCCTTCGTCCTGATAAGAATTCAGAACAACCCTGTCGGAATCGAATTCAATATTCATCAATTCAAAAGCAATGTCTTCTTTTAAGCTGTTGCTGTAAAGCAGATTGCCGTGCAAATCACGAATTCTCGCACCGTTTGAAGTGATCATCGCCGCCCGCTCGGATTCGATTTTCTTTAAGATATGGGATACATCGGTGTGGTTACGCCCTGAAGCCAAGACAATATCAATACCTTGGTCTTCCAAACGTTTGATGGTTTCTGCACTGTAGTTGCCGATAACATGCTGATGGGTGAGTAACGTACCGTCCAAATCGGACACCACGGCTCGAAAAGATTGGTTAAAAGCCATATAAAATCCTGAATAATGAATAAAAAAATTGTATTTTATGCGCTTGGCCATGATAGCAAAGTGCGGTATGAATTGTACGATTTATTTTTGCTGATAAAAGAAGCTGTTCAAGACAAACATGTCGTATAATTTTGCCCTGAACAGGTGATTTGCTCGGAATTAACCCGCTTTTGGTGCTTGAGTGTATAATGCCAATGCTTCAGGCATCAGGCGGCGTAAATTGGCTTCACGATCCGAATTGGTCGGATGGGTGGATAGCAAACCTTCCAAGGCGCTGCCTGAACTGCCGCTGGCGGCACTCATTTTCTGCCATAACGCAATAGAGGCTTCTGGGTTATAACCGGCCTCCGCCATTAATAGCAAACCGACTTCATCCGCTTCGGTTTCATTACTACGGGAAAAAGGTTTATTTAAGCCGTATTCCTGAGTAATACCGACCACTGAGCTGAAATCATAGCCAGTCGTTGCTGCCAATGCGATATTGCCAATGCTGCCCAATAAACCCGTCGCCAGATTGAAATTCACCTTTTGCTTGCCGTGCTCTTTCAAGGCGTGTGCCATTTCGTGTCCCATTACCACGGCGATTTCATCGTCATTCAGCTTTAATTTATCGACTAATCCGGTATAAAACATCATTTTTCCACCAGGCATCGCCCAAGCATTCAATTCGTTATTTTTCATCACCGTGATTTGCCAATCAAATGGTACGCCAGTATCATTGGCTTTTTCCGCATACGGTTTAAGGCGGTAAAACACTTGATGGATTCGTTTTGCCGTGGTGGATGTTGTGTCAATTGCACCCTGTTGCTTCATCTCATTAATCGTTTGAGTGTAGCTGCTGGCAGCTTGTTGGTTGACGGTTTGAGTATCGGCACAAGAGACAACAACCAGTGAGAATACAGTGGCTAACAGTATGGTTTTAAATGGCTTTTTCATAATCAGCTCCTAAAAAAATACCGCACTTTGGCATCCGGCGCGGTATTTAATCAACAAATGAATTCCCTAAGATAGGATAATAGATAGGACAATTACATTATTTTTTTGCGCGCTCAAATGAGGTTTTGATCTCCTCGCGGGCGGCTTCAACACCTTCCCAACCTTCAACTTTTACCCATTTTCCGGCTTCTAATGCTTTGTAATTTTCAAAGAAATGCTGGATTTGTGCTTTTAATAACGCAGGTACATCATTGATATCTTTGATATGTTCATACTCTTTGCTTAATTTGCTGTGTGGCACAGCGATTAATTTCGCATCAGAACCGGCTTCGTCGGTCATTTTCAACACACCGACCGGACGGCAACGAATCACCGAACCTGGCAATAATGGATAAGGTGTCGGCACTAACACATCAACCGGATCCCCGTCTAGCGACAAAGTGTTGTTGATATAACCATAGTTTGCCGGATAGAACATTGCAGTCGCCATAAAACGGTCAACAAATACCGCACCGGATTCTTTATCCACTTCATATTTAATCGGATCGGCATTTGCCGGAATCTCGATCACAACATAAATATCATCCGGTAACTCTTTCCCTGCTGGGACTTTTTCTAAACCCATTTTATATTCCTTCTTAATTGATGAATGGTATTTTAAAATTATAGCGTTAATACTTTCGTTTTGTCATGTTTTATTGTTTATCTTAAAGCGTGTGGCATCACATAAATACAATATCGACCAAAGCCATTTCCATTTGATTATTTGCGTCTAGATTATTTGTATTTAGATTATAACTGCTCCACCAACTCGACCGCCGCACCGATATAAGTCGCTGGTGTCAGTTGTTTCAACCGCACTTTTTCATGTTCAGGAATGGCTAAACCGTCGATAAACGCCTGCATTGCTGCTGCATCAACTCGCTTGCCGCGTGTCAATTCTTTCAATTTTTCATACGGTTTTTCAATGCCGTAGCGGCGCATCACCGTTTGAATCGGCTCTGCCAACACTTCCCAATTTTGATCCAGTTCGGCACGCAAGTGCCCTTCATTGACCTCCAGTTTACTGATACCTTTGCTGGTTGCCGCATAAGCAATCAAGGTATAACCCAAGCCGACCCCAAGATTGCGCAATACCGTCGAATCGGTCAAATCACGCTGCCAGCGGGAAATCGGCAATTTTGCACCCAAATGCGCCATCACCGCATTGGCTAAACCTAAGTTCCCTTCGGAGTTTTCAAAGTCAATCGGATTGACTTTATGCGGCATGGTGGACGAGCCGATTTCTCCGGCAATAGTCCGTTGTTTAAAGTGATTCAGGGCGATATAACCCCACATATCGCGGTCGAAATCGATCATAATCGTATTGAAACGCGCCACGGTATCAAACATTTCGGCAATATAATCATGAGGTTCAATTTGGGTGGTGTACGGATTCCAGTTCACACCCAAACTCTCTACAAATTCGCGGCTGAATTGATGCCAATCAATTTCGGGATACGCCGATAAATGCGCGTTATAGTTGCCGACCGCACCGTTGATTTTCCCCAGAATTTCAGTCTGTTGCAGTTGCTTCAACTGGCGTTGTAAACGATAAACCACATTCGCCATCTCTTTGCCGACGGTTGATGGCGAAGCGGGTTGTCCATGGGTGCGTGACAATAACGGAATCGTTTTAAATTGCTGCGCCAACCCTTTGATTTCACCGATTAACTTCTCCCATGCCGGTAACAAAACCTGCTCTTTCGCCGTTTTTAACATTAACGCATGGGATAAATTGTTAATATCTTCCGAGGTGCAGGCAAAATGGATAAATTCGCTGACTGCTGCCAATTCCGGCAAGGCTTCGGATTTTTCTTTCAGGAAATATTCCACCGCTTTTACATCATGGTTGGTGGTTCTTTCAATCTGCTTGATACGCTCGGCGTCCGCCAGTGAAAAATCAGTAACGATTTGATTTAAATAATCATTCGCTTGCGATGAAAGTGCGGTTACTTCTTGGATTGCAGCGGTTGCTGCCAACTTCTGTAACCAGCGGATTTCCACCGTTACCCGAAATTTCAGCAAACCGAATTCACTGAAAATTGAACGTAAACTGGCGGCTTTATCTTGATAACGACCGTCAATCGGGGAAAGTGCGGTTAAAGCATTAAGTTCCATGAAACAAAACTCCGTGTGATTTAGGCCTTGCGACCTTATAGTGAAGAATAAAGTTGTTGTGCGGTTTGATAATATTTAGTACGGCTGAACAGCAATTTTAACCGTGTTCCGCCCAATTGCCGCCATAATACCGCCGAACGAATGCCGCAAAGCAGACTGGCACGTACACGATTTTGAATTCCGCTTTGCCGCAAATAAACCGGCGAACCTTTAACTTGGATTTTCGCCCCTAACGGGCTGATCACATCAACATAAATCGATGCAATATTAGCGATCATCTGCTCATCCATCAGTTCAAAATGTTGCAATTGGCGATCCAAGCCCTGAATACGATTCGCCAGCAATTGTTTGGTCTGCGGACTTTTTTCCAATTTGCTTTCCAGCGCAATCAGGCTCATCCAGTAACGCCCGACATTCAGATCCAACTCGCCTTTACCGCCTGAAACCTGTTCCAATAAAGTGCTGATCCCCAACTTCAAATTAGCCGGTTCATCACCATAGATCTCCAGAGTAGAACGGGGAGCAAGATTGAGTAACGAGTTAAGCGACACGGAAAATGCCGCTTGATCGGCACTGCCTTGTTCGGAAAATTGCTGCACTAATTTAGCCGACTGACAAACCCCTGCCAGTGCCAAAGTAAGATCATGGTAATCCGCCATAATGGGTTAAATGAAATCCTGTGTTGAAAAATAAATTTGATCGAACTATAACATTGATCCTGTATTTTTTGAAGTTAGTATCGTTCCGGCGTACTGCGACACACATTCAAAGCAGGCGACACCTTATTTACCTAATTAAATGGCTATAAATCCAAAGTGCGGTAGCCACGATCGCATCATTATAAATAGAAAAAGGTTGTATAAGTAACGGTTACCGACGAGAAATTCCTCATAATACAACATAAAAGCCAAATTACTCTTTCTGTTACACAATCAATTTTCCTTCGGTAAATAACTTTCCGTGAATAAAAATACATTTAGAATCAACCCCGACATAATCATTGTAGGCCGGATATATCGGGAGTAAAATTGAATCGAGCAACAACAATATATCTTCACAACCGCCTTTATCGATGACTTTGTTTATATCGGTGACGCCAATTCCGTAACAAAATAATATCTTAAAGGAGCCATTTTATGAAAAGATTAATCAGTGCCAATGCTTCTGAAATTTTGGCCATGAGCGCAGCAGAATTAAAAAAGAGTATTCAGGCTTGCGAAGGGCGCGTGATACTTTCGGAAAATATCTCGTCCAGAGAGCCTTTTATCGGCGATATCACCAATGCTGAAATTGCCCGAGCTTTCGGAGCGGATTTGATTTTGCTTAATGGGGTAGATGTCCATCGACCTGAAATTTTTGGTTTGGAACACAGGAATTGCAATCCGGTTGAAGAGTTACACCGCTTGGTTGGCCGCCCGATCGGTGTAAATCTAGAGCCGGTTGATCCACATGCTGATATGTTGGAAGACAGACTGGAAATTCCATTGGGAAGGCAATTGAATCTTGAAAGCGTGAAACGTATCGAGGAATTGGGATTTAATTTTGTTTGTTTGACGGGAAATCCAGGAACAGGCGTTACCAACGATCAGATCGAAAAATCGATCACTCTGACGAAAGCCTATTTTTCAGGCTTGATCATTGCCGGAAAAATGCATGGTGCCGGTTCCAGTGAAAAAATAATCGATCTTGAAACCGTAAAACGGTTTCTTAAAGCGGGTGCTGATATCATTCTTGTTCCTGCAGTCGGAACGGTCCCCGGGTTTGATGAAACCGAACTGAAAGCGATCGTTAAAACCGTCCATCAATTTAATGGTTTAGTACTCTCCGCTATCGGTACCAGCCAAGAAAGTTCTGATGCCGATACGGTTAAAGATATTGCTATCACGAATAAAATTTGCGGTGTTGATATACAACATATCGGCGATTCTGGTTACGGCGGACTGGCCCCGGTAGAAAATATTTTTGCCCTTAGTAAAGCGTTGCGCGGTATACGCCATACTGTTTCAGTCATTGCCCGCTCGATTAATCGCTAAGGAATATAATATGAACAAAAAAGATTATATGAATCTACTCTATCGGTATGAATAAAAACCTATTGTAAACAAAGTGTCAAAATAATGAGATACAGTTAACTTTAAGCAAATGCTTTAGAATAATAATTTAATTCGCTTTGTAGTATCCAACCCTGCTTGGACCAAAACTGATTGCCACTCTGGTTGTCAGCAAAAACCAACAGCCGCCCTTTGCTGATATTTTTAGCGGATAATTTTCGCTCTAACTGCTGTAAAAGTGCGGTGCCGATGCCGCGCCCTCGTTGCCCTTGTGCAACTGCCATATGATAAATCGTGGCACGACGACCGTCGTAGCCGCACATTATCACGCCACTCAGCACATCATCGACAAAGGCAACAAAATTCAGTTCGGGGTTGAATGCCAAAAATACCGTAATCCCCTGTTCGCTGTCGTCGATTTCACTCATGCCCATGCCCGGTGTGTTATGCCATAGTTCGGCAACTTGCGGATAATCGGCAGGCTGCATCGGACGAAGTTGAAGTGCACTATTCATTGCGGCCACTCTCTTACTTAATTCGCTTACCTGATATTCTTATTTAAGCTGTTTTTCAATAATACCGCCGCCTAAGCAGACTTCACCGAGATAAAATACGGCCGATTGCCCTGGAGTAACTGCCGCTTGCGGCTCGTCAAAGCGAACCTCGATAGTTTCATCACTCAACGGAATGATTTCGCAAGCGATATCCTGTTGGCGATAACGGGTTTTCACCGTGCAACGCAGCGCTTCGTGAATCGGTTGTCGATTGACCCAATACAGTTGTTGTGCAATCAAACCGTTGGCGAACAAACGCGGATGATCATGCCCTTGCGCTACAATCAGTTCATTATTCGCCAGATCTTTTTCCACCACATACCAAGCTTCGTCACTGGCATTTTTTAAACCGCCGATACGTAAACCTTTGCGTTGTCCTAGCGTGTGATACATCAAGCCATCATGTCGCCCAATCACCTCACCGCCCACAGTGCGGATATCACCTGGTTGCGCCGGTAGATAGCGCGCCAAGAAATCTTTAAATTTGCGCTCGCCGATAAAACAAATGCCGGTGGAATCTTTCTTTTTGGCCGTGATTAAATCCAGTTCTTCGGCAATTTGGCGTACAATCGGTTTTTCTAATTCACCGACCGGAAACAGGCTTTGCGCCACTTGCTCATGGCTTAGGGTATAAAGAAAATAGCTTTGATCCTTGTTCGCATCCAAACCGCGCAGTAATTGTGCTTTTCCTGCATAATCAAGTGCGGTACGGCGCACATAGTGCCCCGTTGCAATATAATCGGCACCTAAATCTTCCGCTGCATATTCCAAGAACGCTTTGAATTTAATCTCTTTATTACACAGGATATCCGGATTCGGGGTGCGCCCAGCCTTATATTCAATCAAGAAATGTTCGAATACATTATCCCAATATTCTGCGGCAAAATTAATTTTATGCAGATGAATCCCTAATTTGTCGCAAACTGCTTGCGCATCGGCAAGATCTTCGGCGGCAGAACAATATTCGCTGCCGTCATCTTCTTCCCAATTTTTCATAAACAAGCCTTCGACTTGATAGCCTTGTTGTTTAAGAATATAAGCCGACACCGATGAATCCACACCACCGGACATTCCCACAATGATTTTTTTGTGTGAGTTTATTCGTTTTTGCTCTGCAGTGAGCTGATTTAATTGCTCGTAAGTTGCTGAGATTAAGGTCATTTTTTATTCCAGTTATTTAATGCAAAAAGGCGTACTAAGTACGCCTACCGAGTACAATAAAAATTATAAGATCCGATCTTGTTGCGCCAATTTTTGCTGTCTGGCGAGTTCATTTGCCATTTTGGCTTTGCGTTTATCGCAAGGTTCAGGACAATCACACACTTTTTCCAAACCAAGTGTTGCGATGCCACCACAACTACCGTGAATCGATTTGCGTTTAATCCAATAACCGATCGACATGGCTAAAATAACCAACACAAAAAAGCCAAAAGTAATTAAAAATATCTTCATTTGCTATCCTTTATTTAAATAAAAAGGTTTAAATAACACGATTTAAGTAAAACAGTAAATATACAACAGACTAAATATAGCAGCTTCAAGTTTCAATATCGTTACCGTCATTGCGCTAAAACTTGTTTGAAAGCTGATGACATTTTAGTCTCAAATCCATTATTTGTCTTGATAATCAAGTAAATTGCTAAATTGTTTTTTTCAGCAATTGCCAAGGATTGTTCCTCACCTAAGACAAATAATCCGGTCGCTAAGCCGTCTGCAGTCATACAAGAGCGGTTTAGCACTGTTATAGAGACTAGATTATGTTGAATCGGTTTACCGGTTTTCGGATCAATTTCATGGGAAAAACGCACGCCGTCCTGTTCAAAATAATTACGGTAATCGCCCGATGTAGCCATAGCCAGATTTTGCAAACCGATAATTTGTTGCACCGCTCTTGAGCCGTCAAACTCCGGTTTTTCAATCGCAATTTGCCACGCTTTTCCGTCTTTATTAACTCCTTTTGCCCGGATTTCACCACCGATTTCAACCATATAATCAGCAATGCCCAAAGATTCCAGATAATCCGCCAGTTGGTCAACGCCAAATCCTTTCGCAATCGAAGAAAGATCAATATACAAATTTGGAACTTTTTTCGTCAATTGATATTGATCACCTTGTTTGCCGAGTACCAACTTATCAATCCCAACCCAAGCACGACGAGCATCGATTTCCTGCTCGATCGGGATTTTTTCCGGACGGTTTTCCGGACCGAAGCCCCACAAATTGACCAGCGGTCCCACGGTAATGTCCAGCGCACCGTCTGTCATCTGATTTAAACGAATCGCTTCTTGCACCACTTTACCAAATTCCGGAGAAATCGAAACCGCACTTTCAACTTGCTGCATTTGATTGAAACGGGAAATTTCCGAATCTTTTTGGTAAGTGGACATTTGGCGGTTCACTTCCAGCAAAGTGCGGTCAAGGGCTTGCTGCACTTCGTTTTGCGGCGGCATATTTTGTTTGCTATCGGCTAAATATTTCACATTATAAGTCGTGCCCATGGTTTTTCCGCCAAAGGCAACTTCTGTCGTTTTATCGCCGCAGGCGCTAATGAAAAAGGCTAGCCCTATCAGGGCCAGCCAGTTACTTACTTGTTTTAATAACATTTTTTAATTCCAATAAGGATTATCAACCACCGAAGTCGTCCAGAAGAATATTATCGTCTTCAACGCCTAGGTTTTTCAACATGCCGATAACGGCCGCATTCATCATTGGTGGCCCACACATATAATATTCACAATCTTCCGGCGCTTCGTGATCTTTCAGATAGTTTTCATATAATACGTTATGGATAAAGCCGGTGTAGCCGTCCCAATTATCTTCCGGCAACGGATCCGACAGGGCAACATGCCATTTAAAGTTATCGTTTTCCGCTTGCAAACCGTCAAAATCTTCAACGTAGAACATTTCACGTTTCGAGCGCGCACCATACCAATAAGTCATTTTGCGCTTGGAGTGCAAACGTTTTAATTGGTCAAAGATGTGCGAACGCATCGGTGCCATTCCTGCACCACCACCGACAAATACCATTTCAGCATCGGTCTCTTTGGCGAAGAATTCACCGAATGGTCCAGAAATCGTGACTTTATCACCCGGCTTCAATGACCAGATGTAAGATGACATTTGTCCCGGAGGTGCATCAGGGTTTTTCGGTGGCGGGGTCGCAATCCGTACATTCAGCATAATAATGCCTTTTTCTTCCGGATAAGACGCCATGGAATAAGCACGGGTAATCGGCTCGTCCACTTTAGAAACATAGCGGAATAAGTTAAATTTATCCCAGTCCTCACGATACTCTTGCGGTACATCAAAATCACTGTATTTTACGATATGCGGTTCAGCTTCAATCTGAATATAACCACCGGCACGGAAAGGGACTTCTTCCCCTTCAGGAATGGCTAATTTCAGCTCTTTAATGAAGGTGGCTTTGTTATCATTGGAGATAACCGTACATTCCCATTTTTTAACACCGAAAATTTCCGGTTCGACTTCAACTTCCATATCGGTTTTGACATTCACCTGACAAGACAAACGCCAGCCTTCTTTTGCTTCTTTTTTACTGATATGAGAAAGTTCGGTCGGCAGAATATCGCCGCCGCCGTGTAATACTTTGACTTTACACTGACCGCAAGAACCGCCACCGCCACAGGCGGAAGAAAGGAAAATCCCTTCGCTCGCCAATGCGCCCAACAGCTTGCCGCCCGCAGGCAATTTAATCGCCTTGCTCGGATCTTCATTAATCTCGATGGTAATGTCACCGGAGTTGACCAGTTTGGATTTGGCAAACAAAATAACAATTGCCAGCACCAAAACAATCGCGGTAAACATTGCAATACCTAAAATTATTTCCATCTACTATTCCTCTCTTTACAACTGGATGCCGGAGAATGACATAAAGCCAAGCGCCATCAAACCGACAGTAATAAATGTAATTCCCAGACCTCTCAATCCTTTAGGCACATCGGAGTATTTCATTTTTTCTGTCAAGCCTGCCAATGCAACGATTGCCAACATCCAACCGGTACCGGCACCAATACCATAAACAACAGATTCGGTGAAATTATAATCACGTTGTACCATGAACGATACGCCTCCGAAGATCGCACAGTTTACGGTAATCAACGGTAGGAAAATTCCCAACGCGTTATACAACGCCGGAAAATATTTATCCAAAATCATTTCCAGAATTTGTACCAAGGCCGCGATCACACCGATGAAAGTGATAAAATTAAGGAAGCTGAGATCAACACCCTGTATTAACGCTCCATCTTTTAAAATCAGGTTATATACCAAGTTATTGGCAGGTACGGCAATACCCAAAACGACAATAACGGCAATACCGAGACCGAACGCAGTTGATACTTTTTTCGATACTGCAAGAAAAGTACACATTCCAAGGAAGAAAGCCAACGCCATGTTTTCGATAAAGATCGAACGCACGAAAAGACTAATATAATGTTCCATAGCTTATTTATTCTCCACTTGTTCCGGTTTAAAGGTTCTTAGCAACCAAATAACAAAACCGATAATAAAGAACGCACTCGGGGCCAGCAGGAATAACCCGTTCGCTTGATACCATCCCCCGTTATTCACGGTTTCGAAAACGGTCATCCCAAATAGTTTTCCCGAACCAACTAATTCACGCAAGAAGGCGACCACGATTAAGATAGCGCCATAACCTAAACCATTACCGATCCCATCGATAAAGCTGTCTACCGGCCCTTCTTTCATCGCAAAGGCTTCCGCACGTCCCATCACGATACAGTTGGTGATGATCAAACCAACGAATACCGATAATTGTTTGGAAATATCGTAAGCATAAGCACGCAGCAATTGGTCAACCACAATAACTAATGAAGCGATAATCGCCATTTGCACGATAATACGGATGCTGTTGGGAATAAAATTACGAATCGCCGAAATGAAGAAGCTGGAAAATGCAGTAACGAATATTACCGCTATCGCCATCACCACCGCCGTTTCAAGCTTAGTCGTCACTGCCAGTGCAGAACAGATTCCAAGAATTTGCAAGGCAATCGGGTTGTTATCCAAAATAGGGGATAACAATAAGCCTTTTCTACCTTTTAACTCAGCCATTGTTTAATTCTCCTGTTCTAAGTTTTTCCAAGAACGGACCAAAGCCGTTTTTACCAAACCAGAATTTAAAGCTGGCATCCACACCGTCACTGGTCAAGGTTGCCCCGGATAGCGCATCAACACCGTGCACTTTATCCGCCGAACCGCCTTTTTTGACTTTCAATGCTTCTTTTCCTTGGTCATCATAAATTTTCTTACCGACAAACTGAGCCTGCCAACTAGGATTTTCAATCTCACCACCTAGTCCCGGTGTCTCACCATGCTGATAATATGTGATACCGTCTATTGTATTGCCGTCAGGCTGTACTGCCATAAAGCCGTACATTACAGACCATAATCCTGATCCATAAATTGGCAGAACAATTTTATCTACTTGCCCCTGATCATTCTTCACCAGATAAATTTCAGCCAAATTAGCACGACGGCGAATTTTAGCCAAATCATCTGCCGGCGCCAACACCGTACTGGTTTTCGGGTTTTTTGCTGCTGCACTCGCATCAAATCCAGCTTGCTCAGGTGCATAACTTCCACTACTCAAATCAACCAAACGTGGTTCGATATTTTTTGCATAAACCTCATTGATATTGATCCCCGGTTTTAATAACCCGGCTACACTGAGAATATTCTTTTGTTTGTCCAGTAATTTTTGTTCTTCCTGTTTCGGCTTCAAGCTGACCGCAGAACCGGCAACAATAATAGAACAGACCAAGCTGACTAAAAGAATAACAAGAATCGTGCCTGCAAAACTGTCTTTCTTAAACATTGCGTGCTCTCCTACGTTTGATATTTGCCTGAACGACCAAGTAGTCAAATAACGGTGCAAACAAGTTGGCAAACAAAATCGCCAGCATCATACCTTCCGGATATGCCGGATTAACCACACGGATTAAGACACACATTACACCGATTAAAATTCCGTACCACCATCTGCCTTTATTGGTGAAAGATGCGGATACCGGATCGGTCGCCATAAAGAACATACCAAATGCAAAACCACCCAAAACCATATGCCAATACCAAGGCATCGCAAACATTGGATTAGTTTCTGAACCAATCAGATTGAATAAGGTAGAGGTTGCAATCATCCCGATCATCACCCCTGCAACAATACGCCAAGAAGCGACTCGACCGAAAATAATGATAGCGCCACCGATAATCAGCATTAAGGTTGAAACTTCACCGATTGAGCCTGGGATATTACCGATAAATGCATCAGCCCAAGTGATCGGTTGATGAGTTGCAGTGTGCATTAATGCCGCTTCACCGCCAGTGCTCCATTGTGAAAGTGCGGTTGCGCCGGTAAAACCATCTGCCGCTGTCCACACCGCATCACCGGAAATTTGC
>RRZU010323957.1_pt1 | contig 22168 bp, 20 predicted proteins | sample 2165561 | NCBI WGS metagenome assembly RRZU01 (sample SAMN10456909, study PRJNA506462) | wastewater metagenome | isolation source: wastewater sludge | place: USA: Moscow, Idaho | reverse complement strand
GTTAAATGCCATTAAATCACGCGGATGGCTGGCACAATTTTCTATGCAATGGCGCATCATCAAGCCACGCGCGCGCTTGGCGTAAAAGGTAATGATTTTCCAAACACCGCCTTTATAGTCTTCAAATACGCAGTCAATCACCCGCGCGCGCAAAGCCGCACAGTCCACCGCCTTGAAGTATTCTTGCGAAGCCAAATTAACCAGTATGTGTGCGCTGGCTTTGTCTGCACCCTTTGCCAGGCTTTGCTCATCCATGCGGTGGCGTAAATAATCTGCAATCTGGCTACCCCAAAACTGGTACAGATTTTTGCCACGCGCTGTAGGCAAGGCAGTACCCATTTCCAGCCGATAGGGCTGCATCCAGTCAAGCGGGCGCAACACGCCGTACAAGCCGCTGAGTATGCACAAATGCTGCTGCGCCCATTGCAGTTGCTCCATGCTTAAAGTTGCAGCTTGCAGCCCTTCATACACATCGCCATTAAAAGCCAGCAGCGCTTGCCGCGCATTGTCAGCACCTGATTTTGGCTGCCATGCAATGTAACGTGCCACATTAAGCATAGCCAATTTGTCGCTAATGCCCATCAAGCTGGCGATTTGCTGTGGCGCGTATTGCTGCAAAACTGCAATGAGTTCAGCCGATTGTTCTGGAAACAAGGGCTTACTGTGCGGCAGCTCGGTTGGTAGAACACTGTCGTAATCAAGTGCTTTGGCGGGTGAAAGTACAAAAAGCATGGCAAATGGTGCAGGGCAGGTAATAAATTAAACAAAAAGACCGACAGATTATGGCTGTTTCTTCATAGTCAGATAAACAATCGGGTATCTCGAAAGATATCCGTTCCAAAAGCAAATCACAAGCAAGCTGATTGCCTATGTGGTACTTTTAGCCACACTTTTAGCCAAAATTCAAACAAATATGTCATTTTCTGAGCAATCTTAAAGCAGTAGCTGGCAATAATATTTCATAATCTGGTAATTGGCAGATAGCATACGCTGTGCGCATTGCGTTAATGTATGTTATGCACGTTTTGCAACTTTATTTTTGCAAGCAGTGCAGCTATAGCCAAAATACGCAACAAACACAGCAACACACTTTTTTTGGAGCTACAGCATGAAAATTCTGCTTTTAGGCAAAGACGGCCAACTCGGTTGGGAGCTGCAACGCAGTCTGGCACCACTTGGTGAGCTGGTAGCTTTAAGCCGCAACCCGGCAAACAACGCATTACACCAAGGCCAGCCATTGTGCGGCGACTTGAGCAATCTGCAAGGCTTGGCCGAAACAGTGCGCAGCGTGCGCCCCAACCTCATCGTCAATGCTGCTGCCTATACCGAAATCGACAAAGCCGAGCACAACCCCGATTTGGCACGCTGCATCAACGCTACTGCCGTAGGCGTGCTGGCACAAGAAGCGCAAACATTGGGCGCAGCACTCGTACACTATTCAACCGATTATGTTTTTGATGGCAGTGGCGAGCAACCGCGCGATGAAAATGCTGCCACCGCGCCACTCAATGTTTACGGCAAAACCAAGCTCGAAGGCGAGCAACTGGTGCAGCAGCATTGCCCCAAGCATATGATTTTCCGCACCAGTTGGGTTTACTCCGCGCACGGCAACAACTTTGCCAAAACCATGCTCCAACTCGGGCAAGAGCGCAAGCGCCTAAGCATAGTTAATGACCAATTTGGCGCCCCCACCAGCGCCGAGCTGCTGGCCGACATCACCGCCCACGCAGTGCGCCAACTCCTTGCTGGCGACCAAGCCTGCGCAGGGCTCTACCATCTGGTAGCCAACGGCCAAACCAGTTGGTATGACTACGCCTGCTTCGTACTCGACGCTGCCCGCCGTGCTGGTTTGCCACTGCAAGTAGCGCCTGACGCCATTGCTGCAATTCCCACCTGCGCCTTTCCCACCGCTGCCAATCGCCCGCACAACTCGCGCTTGGCAACACAAAAATTGCAAAAAACCTTTGGCCTGACCCTGCCACACTGGCAATGTGGCTTGCAGCGCATGCTTGATGAAGTTTTACCCATCCTCACCAAGCGCCTGTAAACCACAGCTGATGAGCCTGGCTTATAAATCAGGCTCATCAATCTGTCTTTACAGCATTTTGTGTAAACTCTTTTCGTAAACCCGTCTTTTCAGCCAATCAAACATCAAACACAATGCATGCATACCCTGCTGCAATACCTGAAGTACTTGTATTAGAGCCACGCATCTTCACCGATGCCCGTGGCTTTTTCTTTGAGAGCTTCAATGCGCAAACTTTTGCCGCAGCAACAGGCTTGCAGCGCGATTTTGTACAAGACAACCACACACTCTCAGGCAAGGGCGTGCTGCGCGGTTTGCACTACCAAATCAAGCAGCCACAAGGCAAACTGGTGCGTGTGCTTGAAGGTGAAATATTTGATGTAGCCGTTGATTTACGCAAAAAATCGCCAACGTTTGGCCAATGGGTAGGTGTTTTGCTATCTGCTGAAAATAAAAAGCAGCTTTGGATTCCAGAAGGCTTTGCCCACGGTTTTATTGTGCTGGGTGAAAAAGCCCAAGTTCTCTATAAAACCACCGATTTTTACGCGCCAGAGCATCAACGCGCTTTACGCTGGAATGACCCTGCTCTTGGTATACGCTGGCCTATCAGGCAAGAGCCTTTACTTAGCGCACAAGACGCTACAGCTAACCTGCTTTCTGAAGCTGAAGTTTTTGATTAAGGCTATAGCAGCTTAACGGGTCTTTTTAAAAATTCACAGTTTTAAAAAATAATTAAAACTTTTGGTTTAAAAGCAAAAGCCAATTTTTAGGAAATTTTTTTAAATCTGAATTAAAACTTGCCTAAAATTTAAGCAGAAAACTTTGTTTTAAAAGAAAAGTTGTTCCCTGTATTGTTATGCAGAGGTTTATATAAAGACAGTAGTCATAGTAGAGCGCGTATTTTTCTGTTTACAAGCCTAAAACATCTTTATATATCAATAGCTTACAGTACAATTAAAGCTGTGCGTATCCAGGATTTCTGCTGTAGCTGAAAAAGGTGCAATTGGTCTTTTTCAAAAAAGCTGTGGATAAGATGTATTTTGTTATAAAGTTATCCACAGCTTTATTCAACTGCACTGTATAGCTTGATGCGGCAGTTATATCAGCGGTTTTTGTGCTGCTTCTGTACCGTTTCTGCAGTGGTTTTATACTTTTTATGCGTTTTTTTCGCTGCTATTTTGTCTGTTTTCTTTTGCATAGCTTGTTTTGCAAACGCTCAAATAAATGGCTTTAGAAGAGCTGCACATTTTTAACTTTTAATTTCTATGCAATATTCCCAACAATTTGACGTTATCGTAGTGGGTGGCGGGCATGCGGGTACTGAGGCTGCTTTGGCTGCCGCACGCATGGGCTGCGCTACTTTGCTGCTAACGCACAATATAGAAACACTGGGGCAGTTAAGCTGCAACCCGTCGATTGGCGGTATTGGCAAAGGGCATTTGGTAAAAGAAATTGACGCGCTTGGCGGCGCAATGGCGCTGGCGGTAGATGTTTCTGGCATCCAGTTTCGTGTGCTTAATTCAAGCAAAGGGCCAGCGGTGCGCGCTACGCGGGCGCAGGCGGATAGGCTGCTGTATAAAGCAGAAATCAGAAAGCGTTTGGAGAACCAAGCCAACTTGATGCTGTTTCAACAAGCGGTAGACGATTTACTGATTGAAAGCGACGGCGTAAATGACCGTGTAGTAGGTGTTGTGACAGAAATTGGCTTGGTCTTTCGTGCGCGTAGCGTGGTGCTAACGGCGGGTACGTTTTTAAATGGCCGCATCCATATTGGCTTGAGTAATTACGAAGGGGGCAGGGCGGGTGACCCGCCTTCTATTTCTTTAGCCAAGCGGCTAAAAGAATTGAAGCTGCCACAAGGCAGGCTTAAAACGGGCACGCCACCGCGCATTGACGGGCGCACCATCGACTACAGCCAATGCGAGCAGCAAGCGGGCGATGGTATGCCTGGAGGGCGCTTGGCAGATGATGGCGAGTCGCTTGCCGCGATGCCAGTATTCAGCTTTATGGGGCGTGCCAGTATGCATCCGCAACAAGTGCCTTGCTGGATTACCCACACCAATAGCCGTACGCATGACATCATTCGCAGTGGTTTTGACCGCAGCCCCATGTTTACTGGCAAGATTGAAGGCGTGGGGCCGCGTTATTGCCCTAGCGTGGAAGACAAAATCAGCCGCTTTGCAGATAAAGAAAGCCACCAGATTTTTCTCGAGCCCGAAGGGCTCACTACGCACGAGATTTACCCCAACGGCATTAGCACCAGTTTGCCGTTTGATATTCAATATGCATTGGTACGCAGTTTGCCAGGCTTGCAAAATGCGCATATTTTGCGCCCAGGGTACGCGATTGAATACGATTATTTCGACCCGCGTTTTCTCAAAGCCAACTTTGAGACACAGCAAATCAAAGGCTTGTTTTTTGCTGGGCAAATCAATGGCACAACGGGTTACGAAGAAGCAGCAGCACAAGGTTTGTTTGCGGGTGTAAATGCGGCGCTGCAGCTTGCAGGCAAAGAGCCTTGGTTACCCAAGCGCGATGAGGCTTATTTGGGCGTGATGGTTGATGACCTGATTACCAAAGGCGTAAGCGAGCCATATCGCATGTTTACCAGCCGCGCAGAGTTCCGCCTGCAATTGCGCGAAGACAATGCCGATGCACGCCTTACCGAGCAAGGTAGGGCGCTTGGGCTGATTGACGATGCACGCTGGGCTGCTTTTAACCGCAAGCGCGACGCTGTTTCACGTGAAACAGAGCGCCTGCGCAGTATTTGGGTTAATCCAAACAATTTACCCCATGCAGAGGCGCAAAGGGTGCTCGGCAAGGGCATAGAGCGCGAATACCATTTGGCAGACTTGCTGCGACGCCCTGAGGTGAGCTATGGCAAGTTAATGAGTTTGGATGGCGGGCGCTATGCTAACCCAGATTTTTCTACTGCTGCGGATGCAATGCAGGAACCTGTTTCACGTGAAACACAGGAGTTGAAACTCTCTGCCGAAGAAGTGAACGCGGTGGTTGAGCAGGTAGAAATTGCTGTTAAATATGCAGGGTATATTGATAGGCAAAGAAACGAAATAACCCGCGCAGCCCACTATGAAAACATGAATTTGCCGCCAGATATGGATTACAACGAAGTAGATGCCTTGAGTTTTGAAGTAAGGCAATGCTTGTCAGCACAGCGCCCAGCTACATTGGGGCAGGCTTCGCGTATCAGCGGGGTAACGCCAGCGGCTATATCGTTGCTGTTGGTGTATTTGAAAAAACGCGGTTTTAAAAAGCAGTAAAAGACAAAATACCAAACTCTATGAAATGGACTTGTAATCAATGAAGCACCTCCTTTCCTTTTGGCGCTACGTGCAGGAAAATGCATCAGATTTCGGCTTGGGCATAGTGCTAATGGTTTTTAGCATGATATTGGCTCGAGCGCTGTATGTTTTAACCAAGCGGGTGATTGCAAAGCACACCAAAGATCCGCTGCTGTGGATTTTGCTGGCAGATGTGTTTTGGCTGCTATCTATGCTTGGAGGATTGGCGCTTTCGGTGCAAGTTGGATTTGGCATCAATATCACCAGACATATCTTTGTGAGCGCGGGTATTTTGTCGGTAGTGATGGGTTTTGCTTTTAAAGAGCTGGGCGAAAACTTTGTGGCTGGCTTTATGCTGGCATTGCGCCCACCCTTTGCTATTGATGATTACATTGAGTACGAAGACACGATTGGTCGTGTCTGCGAAATCAGCTTGCGTGCAGTGCGTGTCATTACCCCAGATGGCAAAGAGGTTTACATACCCAGCGCCAACTTGATTAATAACAAGTTTGCCAGCCTGACATTCATGCCACTGCTGCGCTACGATTTTGACTTGCCTTTGGCTCCAGGTTTTGATTTCAAGCAGCTTGAGCAAGTTGCCATTAAAGCGGCGGCAGATACTTCGGATGTGGTATCAAGAAACCGCAGAGCGCCTAGCGTGCACATCATGAGCGCCAAAAGCCGCTATATGGTGATGGTGAGGGTGTTTTTCTGGATTGATACCCATGTGGTACCTACCGTTACAGAGCATATGTATATCCGCTCACACGTTATTTACAACGTGCTCAAGGCGCTGAAAGAGCATGGCATCGAGCTAACCAGTGAAACCTACCACGTGCAAATGGGCGCAGTGCCAGCACCCTCTCATCCAGAGGCAAGCATGCTACGCACCGTGACTTTTTCAGAAGGCAAAGCACAATGAAAACCATGCTGCAAACTGGTCTTGGGCAACTGGGGCTAACGCTTGAAGCGGCGCAAGAGCAGAAGTTGCTTGATTATCTTGCGCTCATTGCCAAATGGAACCGCGTCTACAACCTCACTGCAGTGCGCGACCCCGAAGAAATGCTCTCTTACCATCTGCTTGATAGCTTAAGCGCACTGGCACCTCTGCAGCGTTGCATCAAGCAGCATGCCAGTAAAACCCTGCTCGATGTAGGCTCTGGCGCAGGGCTGCCAGGCGTTGTATTTGCTATTTGCAACCCCGATTTGCACGTGGCATGCGTTGATACAGTCGGCAAAAAGGCAGCCTTCATCCAGCAGGCTGCCGCTGCATTGTGCTTGCACAATCTGCAAGGTGTACACAATCGTGTGGAAAAGCTCCAGCAGCGCTACGACATTGTTTGCAGCCGCGCCTTTGCCAGTTTGCCCGACTTTGTAAACTGGTCAGCTAATGCCTTGGCTGATAACGGTATCTGGCTCGCCATGAAGGGCAAAACCCCTGAAGAAGAAATAGCCAGCTTGCCCGCGTGGGCGCGCGTGTTTCACGTGGAACAATTGCGCGTTCCAGGATTGGATGCTCAGCGCTGCATCGTCTGGCTGCAAAGGCAGGCAGATTAGATTGATTGCGGCACGTGCTTTGCCTGATTGCACATGCCGCATTGGCTGGCGTGGCGGCGGGCAGCGGTGCGTGGCAATCAGGGCTGGCTGCGCACTGGGTTTAGCAGTGTGTGGTAATTACTGCCTTTCAAGCTGCTGGCAGACAAGTCAAATGCAAACACTTGCGCTTCGTCATTTTTGATTGCATCACTAACCAAGCTAACGCGCAGGTAGTAAGTGCCATAGGGCAGGGTAGGCAGTTTTTGCTCTTTGGCTTGGTTGCTGTTGAGCGCAGCCGTGGCAACAATCGGGTTGGCAAAATCATTGCTGCTTGAAAACTCCAGCTTCAAGCTGGCATTATTGGCTACGGATTTGAGCTTGCTATCGGTCACGTCAGTCCACATCAAAAACTGTTGCCCATTGCGTGAGTAGATAGAAGGGTTGTGCCAGAGCCAAACAGGCTCGCGCAGGTTAATGGTGCTGCTGGCATCAAAGCCTTCCAAGCCGTTGCTATCAACAGCGCGCGCACGAACGTGCCAGATGCCGTAGCTGGGCAGGCGGCTCAAGTCGGCAACAGGCGTAGCGGTTTTCTCGCTGTAGGAAACGATTTGGAATGCTTCATCGCTTGCGGCAATAACGCGGTAAGCCACGGCACCAGCCACAGGGCTAAATTGCCAGAAGGCATCGGGGCGGCGAAGCACTTGCCCCTTGGCTGGCACAGCGGGCGCAGGCAGCAGGGCAACGGCTTGCATTTCAGCCTTGTTGGGATTGACCACCGCGCCTTGGCCTGCATTGAGGGCAATTTCCGAGTTTTTCCAGGTGTTGATATTGCTAACACTGCCTTCAAGCACTTCGGCGCGGTCGAAAGGAATGTGCTTGTCTGCAGCGGCAACGCGGAAACGGGTGCCACGCACGCCAATCATTGAGGTGGTGGTTTCAACTTCAATGGGCTTGCCTGGAATTTGCTTTTGCGATTTTTGCGCTTTGGTTTCAAGCATGCCTTGCAACAGCCGAATTTTGCTGCCAACCCAGCTAATGACTTTGCCGCTGGCATTGCTATTTGGGGCAGAATAATTGCGGCTACGTACAATTTCGGCTACAGAGTTGGGTAATACCTGCACTTGTGAGCCATCAGCCATTTCAAGCACGGCTGAGCCGTCTGCATCGGCTGTGATGCGGGCGTTTTCAGAAAAACGCGCGCCCGCGCTTACTGTTTTGCCATTAATCTTGACAAGCCCTGTTGTTTGAATCAGGCGCACTTGCTCGGGGCTGTAACTTAATACGTCTAAAGGAATATGCAGCACAGAGCCAGTGGCAGGCAGTTTATTATTTTCAAGCGCGTTGAAAAAACTTGTTTGTTGGCAATTTTCGCTATTTAGTTTGTATTTTGCACAAACTTTCGCCAAAGTATCGCCTTTTTGTATGATGTAGCTAATGCTGGAGCCTTTGGCTATGGCTTTGGGAGCATGCGTTGCGTTTTCTGCCAGCGCAGGCGTAGCCATAAACAGAGCAGCGCTCAGGCCAAGCAGCAGCAATGAAGCAGGGCGCGAAACTGGGTGTAATGGCAAGCTGGATTTTTGCTGGTAATAAACAGAGCAGGGCGTAAATGGAATGCGGTTCATGGCGATAATGGTGTCAGAATATGCAGGCTAGATTTTATAAACAATCTAAAAACCTTTTGTTAAAAAGCAGCAATAGACTGTTGTAAAACGGATAATTATTATTTCGCGGGCTGAATGTGGCATGAATAACTTGTTTTGTCAAATCGCGCGTATTTTTCAGGAGCGCATGTGAGCTTGCTGCTTAATCGTCGCCAGTGTGAGATGTTGGCAGAAATGGGCGTGCGTGCCTATTTGCCGCAGTGCCGCAATCGCAGGCTTGCGCCCGAAAGCGCCAGCCAGCCAGATTGCAATGCCGCGCTTGCAGGCAAGGGCTTGGCGAAAGGTGCAAGCAACGCTGCGGCAGAGCAAGCTAACGCATTGCCATCGGCACCAGCACCGCTTGCAGCGCCACCAGCCTTGCAGCAGGCATACGTTGCAGCAGCCAGCAGCGCAGGCGCGCCGCAGGCAAAAGCCCGCACGATTGCTCCTACTGCGCCAATTGCTGATGCAGCAGCGCAGAGCAAGCCTACCCATGCAGCAGAGTCAGCACAAGCACCTCATTGCAGCCAGCAAGCGCCCTTTAGCTTATGTTTGGGCTTGCAGCGCAGTGGGCAGGGCGGCAAAGCAGGTGCTGATGCTAATGCTAATGCTAATGCTAATGCTAATGCTAGCGCTGATGCTAGCGCTGATGCGGCACCTGTGCGCTGGTTGTTTGTTTGCGATGCCTTGCCTGAAGATGGCGCTGTGCGTGCCGCGCAGGGCAATACAGGGGTTTTGTTGCGCAATATGGCAGCGGCTGTGGGCGTGCAGCTAGAGCAGGGCAGCCGCAGCCCAGCGCCAACGGCTGATGCGGCATGGCTGCTGCACGAAATAGCGCGCCTGCAACCGCAAATCATCGTGGCGCTGGGGCGACCTGCTGCGGCTGGTTTGCTGGGCAGTAGCCAAGCTTCGGGGCGGCTGCGGGGGCAGATACACCGCTTGGCCGTGCCTGCGCACGAGGCAGATTTGCAAGCCGCGCTGGCGCATATTCCCGTAATATTTAGCTATCCGCTTGATTTTTTGCTCCGCGAGCCGCAAAACAAAGCCAATGCCTGGCAAGACTTGTGCCTGGCATGGTCGCTCACCGCGCAAATGCGCTAAAACAAAATCATTATGCAATCGCGTTTTTTAAATACGCTGCACGGGCAGTAGCTGCGGCATTTTTACGCCAACTGCGGCAATAAATACTCCCTACAATAAGCCAATCTTTTCGCCACACTCTTCACTATTACTGGAATAACCCCATGGCCACCAGCCTATTAATGCTACTGGACGATATTGCCTCTTTGCTTGACGATGTTTCTGTAATGAGCAAAGTAGCCGCCAAAAAAACCGCTGGTGTGCTTGGTGATGATTTGGCGCTCAACGCGCAGCAGGTGGCAGGCGTGCATGCCGAGCGTGAGTTGCCCGTGGTCTGGGCTGTGGCCAAAGGCTCCATGATTAACAAGCTCATACTGGTGCCGCTGGCATTGCTTATCAGCGCCTTGCTGCCTTGGCTGATTAACCCGCTGCTGATGCTGGGCGGCGCGTATCTGTGCTTTGAAGGCGTAGAAAAAATCGCCCACAAGCTGCTGCACGCCAAGCATGCCGCACCTGAGCAGCCGCAAGCTGATCAAGCAAGCGCAGTGGCAGACGGCAAGCAAAGCGAAAAAGACAAAATCAAAGGCGCGGTGCGTACCGACTTTATCCTCTCGGCAGAAATCGTCGTCATCACCATCGGCTCCATTGGCGAGGCTTCGCTGCTGCACCGCATCATGGTGCTCTCGCTCATCTCTATCGCCATGACGGTAGGCGTTTACGGGCTGGTAGCAGGCATCGTCAAGCTCGATGACCTTGGCCTGTGGCTGCACCGCAAAAGCAGCGCCGCCGCGCAAAAACTGGGGCGCTTTCTGCTCTGGGGCATGCCTTGGCTGATGCGCGGCTTGTCGGTAGCGGGCACGGTAGCTATGTTTTTGGTGGGTGGCGGCATACTGGTACACGGCATATCGCCCCTGTTTCACTGGCTGCACGAGGTAGAACTTAGCTGGGGCGGGCTGCTGGGCTCGCTGGCCGCCATGCTGGTCAATATGGGCATAGGCATACTAGCTGGCGCACTGGTGCTGGTGGCCGTTGAACTGGGTAAAAAGCTCAAAAACAAAGCGTAAACAAGCACATTTACAAGCAAACTTCACAAGCAAAACTGTCATGACAACCTTTCTCGACATGCTCGGCGCAGCAGAACAGCGCAACCAATCCTTGCTATGCGTGGGTTTAGACCCCGACATCACCCGCCTGCCCGAGCCGTATCAGGGCAACGCGGGCAAAATCTACGACTTTTGCGCGGCAATCGTTGATGCCACTGCCGACTTGGCACTCGCCTACAAACCGCAAATCGCCTACTTTGCCGCCGCCCGCGCCGAAGAGCAACTTGAGCGCCTAGTGCAACACATCCGCCGCGCCGCGCCCCATGTGCCCGTCATCTTGGACAGCAAACGTGGCGACATCGGCAGCACCGCCGAACAATACGCCATCGAAGCCTTCGAGCGCTACGGCTGCGACGCCGTCACCCTCTCGCCCTTCATGGGCGCAGACAGCTTCGCCCCCTACCTCAAGCGCCACGGCAAAGGCGCATTTCTACTCTGCCGCACATCCAACGCAGGCGGCAACGACCTGCAAGCCCAGCGCCTGCAAAGCATCAACGGCCAACCCCTGCTCTACGAGCACATCGCCCAACAAGCGCACGCCGAGTGGAACAGCAACGGGCAACTCGGCCTGGTCGTAGGCGCAACCTACCCGCAAGAACTCGCCCGCGTGCGCCAACTAGCCCCCAGCTTGCCGCTACTCATACCGGGTGTAGGCGCACAAGGCGGAGATGCCGCCGCCACCGTACAAGCCGCATGGCGTGGCAGCGCAAGCGGCGGTGCAGGCGCAACCATCACCAGCAGCGCCTTTGCCATCGTCAACTCATCCCGCGCCATACTCTACGCATCGTCCCAAGCCGACTTCGCCCAAGCCGCCCGCGCCGCCGCCCTTGCCACGCGCGACACCCTGCGCCAAGCGCAACAAGCGTGCCTGGCAGCGTAAAACCAGCGCAAACCCGCCGTATTGAAACGCAGCCAAAACCTGGCTGCAACGGCTAACAAACTTCGTCAGTTCCGTTATCTTCGTTAATTACGCCAAAATGCCAGCAACCAGTATCCATGCGGCTTACAAGCCATTTTAGGCCTGCAAGCCGCATAAACACTGCTTGCCAACAAACCAGCCTATCCCAACCAACCCAACCAACCCAATCAACCAACCCAACCAACACCACCATGCAACACACACAAACCACCCCCGCCAAAACCATCGCCGCAAGCCTCATCATCAGCGCCGCCGCCCTCCTGAGCGCCACCCCCGCCTTGGCACAAAAAGCAGGCAAAGCAGCAGGCAAGGCAGCAAGCACACAACGCACCTGCCGCGGCGAAGTGCGCTTTGCCCCAGGCAGCTACACAGGCACAGTCAGCAGCGCCGTGCGCGGCTACAACTACTGCGAATACCGCATCCGCGCCCGCGCAGGCCAAACCTTAAGCGCCCAACTCACAGGCAGCCCCAGCCTGCAAGCCATCCTTTACGGCGAAGAAAGCATCGACTTGAGCGACGGCCAAGACTACACCCTGCCACGCAACGGCACCTACACCGTGCGCGTGCTGCAAACCCGCAACAGCGCGCGCAGCAGCAAAGCCGCACAAGCCTTCAGCTTGGCAATCACCATCCGCTAACCCAGCTTAGCGCTGCACCGCCAGCCAGCGCCGTGCAGCGCACAAAAACAAAGCCAGCGCCCCCAAGCAAAAGCAACGCGCTTGGGCGGCAGCGCGTACAAGAGCGAATGCGCGTGCGTGCGTGTAAATGCGCTTAACTAAATGTATGCAACAATGTGTCACTTGCTGCAAGCAGCGCCCCAAAACAGCCAGCCATGAGCGACACAGACACACCGCCAGCCATCCCCCCGTTTTGGCACAGGCTCAACAAATTTTTCCTCTTTCCCATGCAAACCGAGGCACTGCTCTACGCCTTGCTGCTATCGGTCTGCACCTTGCTGATACTGGTTGCGCCGCTATTGGGCGCAATTGCCATACTGGTAGTAGTTTTGGCAGCGGCTAGCTACGCCTTCAAAATAGCCGCAACATCATCACGCGGCATCCTTAGCCTAAGCGAGCACATGCCCGCCGACAACGACCCAGCCCTGAAATACCTCCCCTGGAAATTTGCAGGCGCACTCTTTCTCCAACTCATGGCAGCAGGCTTTGTCATCAAGCAAATGCCCGCACTAGCGCCCGTAGCATTGCTGGTATTTTCCTTGCTCATACCAGCCACCATGATGGTGCTCATCCAGCACACAAGCCTGCGCGCAGCCATCAACCCAGCCAGCTTGCTACACTGCATCAGCAGCATAGGCTGGCCCTACTTGCTGCTGTGGCTATTCATGTTTTTGCTAACGCAAGGCAGCAACATAGCAGCAGAAATGCTGATTGCAGTCATACCCCTGTGGCTACTGTTGCCAGGCATCATGTTCGTCACCATCTACTTTTGGTGGGTCAACGCCGCACTCATCGGCTACACCATGTACCAATACCACCAAGAACTAGACATAGACATCATCAACGAATACGTAGCAGACCAAACCCCCAGCAACAACCCGCGCCAACAAGCCCGCCAGCGCGATGCCGAAGTCGCCAGCCAAGTCCAACAAGGCCAACTGCCACAAGCACTACAACAAGCACAGCAATGGCAACGCGAAAACCCCGAAAACCTGCCCGACCAGCGCCGCTACTACCGCTTGCTACTCCTGCAAGGCGCATCAGAAAACCTGCTGCGACAAGGACACACCTACATCGAACTACTGCTTAAAAAACAAGCACAATCCGAAGCCCTGCAAACCTACAAAGCCTGCATAGAAAAAATGCCGCACTTTGCACTACAAAGCGCATCAAACACCCTGCACCTGGCCCAATACGCCTGCAAAACACAAGAATACATGCTGGCAATACAGCTCCTGCGCGGATACGACAAACGCTTCAAAGGCGACCGCCACATCCCAGCCGCCTACGCACTCATCGTACGCGTACTCGCACAAGGGCTACAGCAGCCACAGCAAGCCCTGCAAGTCTACCAAGGCCTGCGCCGCCTGCACCCAAACGACCCGCACACACAAGAAGCAGCACTCATACTGAAAGAACATCTCGCAAACAAACCAGCAACAAGCTAAACAACCGCGCACAACCGTGCTAAAAACTGTAACAACCTTGGCAACAACGCATCAACAGCAGCAAAACAAGCCATTTCACCCTAATAAACAGCCCATATATACGAAAAAACCGCTGTTTACGCGACTTATCAAAAAACATAGTCAGATGATGGGTATAATGCCGCGGCAAGAGATGTTCCCAGTTGTGTGCAGGGTGATTGATTTGTAAGAGTGGTTACCCGTATGCAAAAGGAAATTGACGACGAGGAAGAACAAATAGTCCCCTTAACGGCAAAGCAGGTACAGGCCCTACGCGCCAAACACCAGCCCATGCCGCTATGGATACCGCTACTGGCACAAAGTGCCGTAGCAACACTAGCCATGCTAGTCGGACTATTGATGCGATTGCCCGCAAACGTGCTAACCTCCATGCTCTACGGCGCACTATCCTGCTTAATACCAGCAGTGCTCTGTACAGCGGGATACCTGCGCATGACAGCACGCATCAGCAAACTGCCTCAAAAGACAGCCAGCAGCGCTGGATGTCTTACAATTTTCGTCTGGGAAGGAATCAAGATTTTTTTGTCAACCCTGATGCTCTTGGTAGCGCCACGGTGTGTAGATAGGTTAAGCTGGTTAGCGATGCTGGTAGTATTCATCATCGCCGTCAAAGGATATTGGCTGGCATTCATCTTCGATCACATCAGGCGGCGCCGAAACAGCGCCACGGTTGTGTAAGTGGGTAGGTTTTGAGTTAACGGAGTCAAATATGTCTACTGAGCAAGCTGTAGCACAAGCCGCGGCACATGCGCCTACTGCGGGCGAGTACATCAAGCATCACCTGCAGCACATGCAGCTGAACTTTGCCTTGGAACCCGTCAAGCAAACCAAAATGGTGGACTTCAGTCTGTTCAACGCAGACTCGTTGTTCTTCAGCGTCACCTTGGGTGCGCTGGCTTGTCTAATCATGTGGGCTGCAGCACGCAGAGCCACAGCAGGCGTACCAGGCCGCTTCCAGGCAATGGTTGAATTTCTGGTTGAATTTGTTGATGGACAAGCCAGAGGCCTCATCCACAACGAGAAAAGTCTCAAAGCAGCATCCCCCATTGCGCTAACCGTGTTCATGTGGATTTTCTTCATGAACGCCATGGATATGCTGCCAGTAGATTTGCTGCCCTGGATGTGGGAAGGCGCTGTAGGTCGCCACTCCCCATACGCATACATGCGTATAGTGCCAACTGCCGACTTGTCTGCTGCATTCGGCATGGCTTTGGGCGTATTGCTAGTCTGCGTCTACTACAACATCAAAATGAAAGGCCTGGGTGGCTGGGGTCACGAGCTAATCAGCGCACCATTTGGCGCACACTTGGCTATCGCCCCTATTAACCTGGGTATGCAAATTATTGAATTCTCTTCCAAAACCATCTCTCACGGCATGCGGTTGTTTGGCAACATGTTTGCTGGCGAGCTGGTATTTATGCTGATTGCCATGCTTGGCGGTGCCTGGAAAGGCTTCGCAGGTCTGTATATCGGCTTGGGAGTCGCACACATTGCGGCTGGTTCGATTTGGGCAATCTTCCACATTCTGGTGATTACCCTGCAGGCCTTCATCTTCATGATGCTCACGCTGATTTACATCAGCCAGGCACACACGAAGCATTAATGCCGTAATCGTTTTCTTCTACTTTCTTCTCACTCTCTCATTTACCTGAACAAGGAGTTACAAATGGAAAATATCATAGGTCTGGTTGCGCTGGCATGCGGTTTGATTGTAGGCTTAGGCGCTTTGGGTGCTGCTTTGGGCATTGGTCTCATGGGCGGTAAGTTCCTCGAATCTTCGGCACGTCAGCCTGAGCTGATGAACGATTTGCAAGCCAAAATGTTCGTGTTGGCAGGTCTGATTGACGCGGCCTTCCTGATTGGTGTTGCTATTGCCCTGTTGTTCGCTTTTGCTAGCCCCTTCCAACTCTAATAAAACGAGAGAGTGGTTGTTCGCAAGCCTTGTAAAGGAATAAACAAATGAATATCAATGCAACGTTAATCTTCCAGACGCTGGTGTTTTTCGTGCTCTGCCTTTTCACCATGAAAATGGTATGGCCACCCATCATGAAAGCACTGGATGACCGTGCCAAAAAAGTTGCCGACAGCCTGGCAGCAGCCGATAAAGCCAAAGCTGAAGTTGCCGACATGAACCTGAAAGTTGAAGAACAACTGGCAGCCATGCGTAACGAAGCTGCAGCACAGCGTGCTGATGCCGAGCGCCAAGCGCAAGAAATCATCGAAGCAGCCAGAGCAAGTGCAAACGTTGAAAGCGCACGCATCATTGCTACCGCCAAAGCCGATGCCGAGCACGAAGCTGTTAAAGTGCGTGATGCCCTGCGTCTTGAGGTAGCAAATCTGGCAGTCAAAGGCGCAGAGCAAATCCTGCATAAGGAAATCAACGCTGCTGCCCACGCTGATCTGCTTGAGCGCCTCAAAGCAGAACTGTAATCGAGGAGTGCAATATGGCTAACGCCAAAATTCAAGATTTGCTGCGTGCCGTTTTGCAAGGACAGCAATCGGGCTCATCGGATTTGATGGAAAAATTTAGCTCCTTTATTGGTGGCAATGCTGAAGCATCAGACTCTACCGAAGCGTTGGTATATAGCGCTTTCCCAATGAGTGATGCACAGCTTGCTGGTCTTAAAGAAAAGCTAGAAAGCCGCTTTAAACGCAAACTGACCTTCAAGGTGGAGCAAGATGCTTCCCTGATTGGCGGTATTCGCGTCGTTGTTGGTGACGATGTACTCGACGCTTCGGTCAAAAACAAGATCGAAAATTTGAAACAGGCTCTCACTGCATAAAAGGGTGGGCTGAAGGCTATTAAAGAAAGAAGGAAAGAGTCATGCTGCTCAATCCCGCAGATATTTCTGAACAAATCAAAAGCCGCATCCAAGGGATGGTGGAAACGGCTGATGTGCGCAATCAAGGTACGGTTTCTACCGTAACCGATGGTATTTGCCGCATTCATGGTCTATCTGGCGCCATGCAAGGGGAAATGTTGGAGTTCCCGCCAACGGCAGATGGCACGCCAACTTTCGGTCTCGCGCTCAACCTTGAACGCGACATGGTAGGTGCCGTGATTCTTGGCGAATACGAACACATTTCTGAAGGCGACGGTGTTAAGTGCACTGGCCGTATTTTGGAAGTGCCCGTAGGCCCCGAGCTAATTGGTCGCGTGGTTAATGCGTTGGGTCAGCCTATTGATGGCAAAGGCCCAATCAACGCAAAAATGACTGACGTGATTGAAAAAGTTGCGCCAGGCGTTATTGCGCGTAAATCGGTTGATCAGCCAGTGCAAACCGGTCTGAAATCCATCGACTCCATGGTTCCAGTTGGACGTGGTCAGCGTGAATTGATTATTGGTGACCGCCAGACTGGTAAAACAGCCGTTGCGATTGACACCATCATCAATCAAAAAGGTCAGAATATGACCTGTATCTACGTGGCTATCGGACAGAAAGCTTCGTCGATTAAAAACGTGGTGCGCGCACTGGAAAAAGCTGGCGCAATGGATTACACCATTGTTGTAGCTGCCTCTGCTTCCGAGTCGGCTGCTATGCAATATGTGAGCGCCTACTCTGGTTGTACCATGGGCGAATACTTCCGCGACCGTGGGCAAGATGCGCTGATTATTTACGACGATCTGTCTAAGCAAGCTGTTGCGTATCGTCAAGTATCGCTGCTGCTGCGCCGTCCGCCAGGCCGTGAAGCCTATCCAGGTGACGTGTTTTACCTGCACAGCCGCTTGCTTGAGCGCGCCGCACGCGTTAATGAAGAATACGTTGAGAAATTTACCAACGGTGCAGTGACTGGTAAAACAGGTTCACTGACTGCTCTGCCTATCATTGAAACACAGGCTGGTGACGTTTCCGCATTCGTGCCTACCAACGTTATTTCTATTACCGACGGTCAGATTTTCTTGGAAACCAGCTTGTTTAATGCGGGTATCCGTCCTGCTATTAATGCGGGTATTTCTGTTTCGCGTGTGGGTGGTGCAGCGCAAACCAAGCTCATCAAAGGACTGTCTGGCGGTATTCGTACCGACTTGGCACAGTACCGTGAGTTGGCAGCGTTCGCGCAGTTTGCTTCTGATTTGGATGAAGCTACTCGCAAGCAGCTTGACCGCGGCGCACGTGTTACAGAATTGCTCAAACAAGCACAGTATGCACCTCTGTCAATCAGCCTGATGGCTGCATCGCTGTATGCGGTTAATAAGGGTTATCTGGACGATGTCGAAGTGAAAAAAGTGCTTTCCTTCGAGTCGGGCTTGCATTCCTATCTGAAAGACAAGCATGCTGCATTGCTAACGCAACTTGAAGCTGACCGTGCTTTTGATAAAGAAGGCAAGCTTGAGGCTGAATTGGCGGGAGCCATTCAGGCGTTCAGAAAAAACTTCGCATGATTGTGGGAGAGTAACGTGGCAGCAGGCAAGGAAATACGTGGCAAGATTAAGTCGGTGGAAAACACCCGCAAAATCACTAAAGCCATGGAAATGGTCGCCGCCTCCAAGATGCGCAAGGCGCAGGAACGCATGCGCATGGCGCGTCCGTACAGTGAAAAAGTGCGGGTGATTGCGGCCAACCTCGGTCGTGCCAACCCTGAGTACGTCCATACCTTCATGAAGAAAAATGAGGCCAAGGCAATCGGTATGATTGTTGTCACAACAGACAAAGGTCTGTGTGGCGGCCTCAATACGAATATGCTGCGTCTGGTTACGCAAAAAATTCGGGAAGTGCAAGAACAAGGCATGTCTGTTAAGACAGTTGCTATTGGCAGCAAAGGGCATGGATTTTTGGGACGCATGGGTGCTCCAGTTTATGCGCACGCTACCCAGTTGGGCGACACACCTCGTCTTGACAAGCTGATTGGACCAGTCAAGGTTTTGCTTGATGCTTTTGCCAAAGGCGAGCTCAGTGCTGTGTACCTGTGCTATACCCGCTTTATCAATACCATGCGCCAAGAGCCAGTAGTGGAGTGCTTGCTGCCGCTTGAGCGTGCGGATATTGAAAGGGAAGACGAGCCTGAACATACGCCAGTGCATGATGCCCATGAAGATGGCGCGAAACCAGCGGCATATTCTGGCAAGCGCGACTATATCTATGAGCCCGATCCGCAAACAGTGATTGATGATTTGCTGGTGCGCTATGTAGAGTCGTTGGTGTATCAGGCTGTAGCCGAGAATATGGCTTCTGAGCAATCGGCACGCACTGTAGCTATGAAGGCCGCTAGTGATAATGCCAAGAGTGTTATTGATGAGTTCAAGCTGCTCTATAACAAAACCCGACAAGCCTCAATTACTACAGAGCTTTCTGAAATTGTGGCAGGTGCGGCAGCAGTGTGATGGGTGTGCAGCGTTGTGGTCTTGTCTGTAAAGTGTAGAAGTGTGCAAAGGCATAAGAACAGTGAAGTCAGACGGTACAAGGCGTACATCAGGATTAATTCAAAGATGGATTGGAGTTGAAAAATGACAGCAACCGCAACCCGTGCGCAGGGCAAAATCGTACAGTGCATTGGCGCAGTGGTCGACGTGGAGTTTTCTCACGACGAGATGCCAAAAATTTATGACGCGCTCAAGATGGAAGGCTCTGACTTGACGCTGGAAGTGCAGCAGCAACTTGGTGGCGGCATTGCGCGTACCATTGCGCTGGGCTCGTCTGACGGTCTGCGCCGTGGCATGACCGTGTATAACACCCATGCGCCTATTACTGTGCCTATTGGCCGCCCAACCCTCGGTCGTATTATGGACGTGCTGGGTCGCCCCATTGACGAGCGCGGCCCGATTGAAGATGCGGATACTGCATCTATTCACCGCAAAGCACCTGAATATGCTGATTTGAGCCCCTCGCAAGAGCTGCTCGAAACTGGTATCAAGGTGATTGACTTGGTTTGCCCCTTTGCTAAAGGTGGTAAGGTGGGTCTGTTCGGTGGTGCTGGTGTGGGCAAAACCGTGAACATGATGGAATTGATTAACAACATTGCCAAGGCGCACAGCGGCTTGTCAGTGTTTGCTGGTGTGGGTGAGCGTACCCGTGAAGGTAACGACTTCTACCACGAAATGGCCGATTCCAAGGTTGTAGATTTGGAAAACCTCTCCAACTCGAAAGTTGCGATGGTTTATGGTCAGATGAACGAGCCGCCTGGCAACCGTCTGCGCGTGGCGCTCACAGGCTTGACCATTGCTGAATCTTTCCGTGACGAAGGCCGTGACGTGTTGTTCTTTGTGGATAACATCTACCGCTACACACTGGCTGGTACTGAAGTTTCTGCTCTGCTCGGTCGTATGCCTTCTGCCGTGGGCTACCAGCCTACACTGGCCGAAGAAATGGGTCGCCTGCAAGAGCGCATTACCTCTACCAAAGTGGGTTCGATTACATCGATTCAGGCCGTGTATGTGCCTGCCGACGACTTGACCGACCCATCTCCCGCAACCACATTTGCCCACTTGGACTCGACCGTTGTTTTGAGCCGCGATATTGCTGCTCTGGGTATTTATCCTGCGGTTGATCCGCTGGACTCTACCAGCCGTCAGTTGGATCCGTATGTAGTGGGTGATGAGCACTATACTGTAGCGCGCGCTGTGCAAAATACATTGCAGCGTTATAAGGAACTGCGCGACATTATTGCCATTTTGGGTATGGACGAGCTGGCACCAGAAGACAAGCTGATTGTGGCGCGTGCCCGTAAGATTCAGCGCTTCCTGTCGCAGCCATTCCACGTTGCCGAAGTGTTTACTGGCGCACCGGGCAAATATGTTTCGCTGGCCGAAACCATCCGCGGCTTCAAGATGATTGTGAACGGCGAGTGCGACCATTTGCCCGAACAAGCCTTCTACATGGTTGGCACCATCGACGAAGCTATTGAGAAAGCCAAGAAAGTGGCATGATGCCCATGCAGCAATGGCCTGACTGACGTAAGTCAGCGGGCATTGCGTGCAGCTACTGAAAGGTTGATGTGAATACCCTGCAAGTCAATGTGGTTAGCGCCGAAGAGTCGATTTTCTCAGGTCGCGCCCGTTTTGTCGTTTTGCCCGGAGAAAATGGCGAGCTGGGCATTTATCCGCGCCACCTGCCCTTGATTACCCGCATTCGCCCGGGCTCTGTGCGTATTCGCATGGAAGATGGCAAAGAAGAGTTTGTTTTCGTGGCGGGCGGCATTCTTGAAGTGCAGCCTGATTGCGTTACGGTTCTGTCGGATACGGCTATTCGCGGCAAGGATTTGGACGAAGAAAAAGCCAACACTGCCAAGCGTCAAGCTGAAGAAGCGCTTAAAAATGCGAAAACAGGTTTTGACGTGGCTATGGCGCAGTCGGAGCTGGCAGTTATGGCCGCACAGATTGCTGCTCTGCGCAAGTTCCGCCAGAAGAAATAAGCGCTTATTGCGATTGCTTTCCGCGCGTTTGGATAAAAGCCCTGAGGTGTATGCTTCGGGGCTTTTTTGTTTTGTATGTGGGGTACGAATGCGGGGGCAGAACGCAGAGGGCGCAAAGGGTGCGCAAAAGACGCAAAAAATACCAGAAATGGGTTTGGCAATGGGGCAGAGCGGCTGCAATATGGGTACAGCACCTGCAATCCAATGTAGAGCGCAGAGGGCGCAAAGGTTACGCAGAAGTCGCAGAAAAACACAAAAATCGGGTTTGATTATTGCTGCCAAGACGGTATTTACCGTTGCGCTGGCGGTAGCACACTCACTCTCACTTTGTGTTATTTCCGCGCAAAGCCTGCCGCTTGTTTCAGTCACCCGCGCGCCGAGCCTGCCTCTTGTTACCGTCATCCCCGCGCAGGCGGGAATCCACAGCAGCGCACAATCAAAGGCATGGATTCCCGCCTGCGTGGGAATGACGGGGGTAAGGCTGTGAAGCGTGGAAGCGCCAAGCGCAAGCCTAACCCAACCCAAGCCAAGGCAAGCCAAAATCATTTCTGGTATTTTTTGCGTCTTTTGCGTACCCTTTGCGTCCTCTGCGTCTCTGCCCTTGCTCCGCATTCCTGCCAGCCCAAAAAAACAGCCAAGTAGCGTGGGTGACGTGTTCACCCGCGCGGCAAGAGTGCAAAGAACGCATTAGCGCAGTGGGGAAAATGCCCCAAAAACAGCAAAAAGCATAAAAACGTGGCAACCAGTGTTTATGCGCCCTGCAGGGCATTTATGCTCTGCAACCCGCATGGGAGCTGGTTGTTGGTTTTGGTTGATTTTGGCTGGGTTTGCGCTGCCTTTGCTTGCAGGGGGAAGGATGCAAGGGTGGGTGACTTGTTACCCACCTTCCAGCATCCGCGTGGGTGAACAAGTCACCCACCCTACTAAACTGCCGCTTGTTACCGTCATCCCCGCATTGAGTCTGCCGCAAGTTACCGTCACCCACGCACCGAGCCTGCCGCCTGTTATCGTCATTCCCGCGCAGGCGGGAATCCATGTCTTGGTTTAC
>RRZU010197110.1_pt1 | contig 22172 bp, 27 predicted proteins | sample 2165561 | NCBI WGS metagenome assembly RRZU01 (sample SAMN10456909, study PRJNA506462) | wastewater metagenome | isolation source: wastewater sludge | place: USA: Moscow, Idaho | reverse complement strand
TTTAAGTCGTCTATTTTTTGATAGACAGTGCTAAAACATATAACTTTTCCTTCTTAACCAAAGAAAAAGAAGCGATAACGCTTCCGAATGATTAATTGTCTTTTCGACTAAACTAATTATTCTATTTCGTTACAGCCTCTTTTTATATTTTAAGTGTAAACTCTTATTGATAAAGGTAAATATATGACTAAGCAATATAGATGGATTGATTGGATTGAAGAAAGAGTTTCTGTAAGAACGTATGATAATCAGAGATTAACTGAATATGATTTTAATGATTTAAATACGTTTATTCATAACGAAATACAATCTTCTAAGACAACCATGAGAATAGAAATTATCCATAGTAATTTAGATTCGAATACAAATCAGAAGTTTGGAACCTATGGATTTATTAATGGGACAAATTCGTTTATTGCAGGAATAATTAATAAGAATGAAACGAATCCGGTTGAGTTTGGTTATACGATGGAGAAGATTGTTTTATTTGCGACAGGTTGTGGATTTGGAACCTGTTGGTTAGGTGGAACATTTAATCGTAGTCAGTTTGAAGAGGTATTAAATCTTGATGAGAATGAATCCATCGGTGTTTTGATCGCAATTGGATACAAAAAAGATAAACAAACAATTATGGACCATGCGGTTCGATATATGGCAAAAGCGAATACTCGAAAACTATGGAATGAATTATTTTTTGATAAGAGTATAGAGTTTGAATTAAATAAAAATGATTTATACTCAACGGTTCTTGAAATGGTGAGAATAGGACCTTCCGCATCTAATAAACAACCATGGAGAATTATAAAGGATGAAATGGTCTATCACTTTTATTGTTGTAGAACACCTGGATATGGAATTATGGAGTTTGACTTACAGATGAATGATATGGGAATTGCGATGTGTCATTTTGAGTTAAGTGCTACTGAACTTGGATTTAGAGGATCTTGGGAAGAAGTTAAATCTAAGAATATAGATGGTTTAGAATACATAAAGTCATGGAAAATAGAAAACACGGATTAATTCCGTGTTTTGTTTATTCAGATACGAGGACTTTTGTGATTTCCGCAATATAAAGAGTATGGTAATCTTGACCGTTATAGACTTGATTCTCAATAACTAAATCAATGAAAGACTCTTTGTTGTAGGGTTGAGCGTATAACTTCTTACAAATTAGAACAGTTTTAGCTTCATTAAAGAATGGAGTGTTATCTTGATACGTGATTTCTAGATCTGTTTTCGCAATCTTATCTTCATTGCGTCCAGATACACTTCCTAAATAAGCTAAATCTTTACGATGACTTTGATCAAAGAAGGTAAGTGAGAAGGTACTCGCATGATCGACAAATTCTTTGGTATAGCGTGAAGGGCGAATAACTACAAACACAACATCTTTATTCCACATCACACCAACACCACCCCAGTTTGCGGTCATCGTATTAACTTGACCATTCATTTCTGCGGTAACTAACATCCATTCTTTACCGATTAAATGAAAGGGATTGGACTTAATTTCTTCTGTACTGATTAACTTAAAACTAGACATAACGTACTCCGTTTTCTAATGACATTGTTAATATTCTAAATAGTTAATATCGATCTGTCTAGTTAAAATATAAAAAAAGTTCAACTATTTGTTGAACTCTGTTTACTTAAGCTTTTAACATGGCTTGGATAAACCACATTTGTTTTTCATAGTAAGCAATAAAGTCTTCGAATGCTGCAACCATCGTCGCATCATTTGCTTCATCTGCTTCATTGCGGATTGCGTAAGCTAAGTCTTTCATTAGACCCATTTCTGCATGAACTGCCTTTAATACTTCTTCTGTACTGAAGTCTTTAGCTCCAACTTCTTCAATTGTCGCATGTGCCAAGTAATCCTTAACTGTCACAAGTGGGGTTTGACCACGCATCTTTAATAATTCTGCGACCGTATCGTATTGTTCAAATACATTGTCATAAACTTCTTCAGTGAATGTGTGGACAGGCATGAATTGTTTTCCAACAACATTCCAGTGGTAGTTGTGCAATTTTACATTCCAAATTGCTAGGTTTGAGAAATAAGTGTGTACGTTTTTCATTTTAATCTCCTTTATTTATTTAATTTGACACTCTGGACAAAGTCCTTTAAGAAAGAAATCTTGATCTTTAATTAAGAATTGATCTAATCCATTTAAGCGGATGGTGCTGAAATCAATTTCGAAATTATAGATTTTTCCGCAATGATTACACTTGAAATGACCGTGGTCAAGCAACTTTGAATCGTATCGAACTTCATTGTTTTCAATCGTAACTTCACGTATTAAGTTTGCCTCTAATAATGCATCAATTGAGTTATAGACAGACATTTTAGATAATGTTGGGAACTCACTCAATAGTCTATGATACATTTGGTCTGCTGTAGGATGAAATGTATCATCTTCTAAGCATTGTAAAATACGGATACGATAGTTTGAAGGTCTTACACCATGTTCAATTAAGTTGTCTCTGATTTGTTCAAAAGTTTTCATTTTTATAACCATTACAATATTATAATAAATATAAAATTATAATCTGTCAATAATGTTGACTAACAAATTGATAAAACTTGAAAGTCATGATTAACTCGTGTATGATAGCGATTGTGTTTGATTTGGAGGATTTATGAGTATTTGTACTGTAGAAAATTTAAGCCATGGATTTGGTGATCGTGCGATATTTGAAGATGTATCTTTCCGTTTACTTAAAGGTGAACATGTTGGTTTAATTGGAGCCAATGGAGAAGGTAAATCAACCTTTTTTAGTGTATTAACAGGGAAGTTAGTTCCAGATGAAGGTAAAGTATCTTGGGCATCTAAAGTTCGTGTTGGATATCTAGATCAACACGCAGTCCTAGAAAAAGGAACGACCATTCGTGAGAATCTTCAAAAAGCATTTCAATACTTATTGGATGCGGAAGCTGAAATCATGGAACTCTACAATCAAATGGCAAGTGATCCAGATATGGATATGGATAAAGCATTAGAAAAGATTGGTGTATTACAGGATATGTTAGATCACCATGATTTCTATAAGATTGATATACGAATAGAAGAAGTTGCGTCCGCATTGGGCTTATCCAGTATTGGTTTAGATCGCGATGTGGATGAGTTGAGTGGTGGTCAAAGAACAAAGGTCCTATTAACCAAGTTATTGTTAGAAGAACCGGATATCTTATTACTCGATGAACCAACGAACTATTTAGATGAAGAACATATTGTTTGGTTAAAACGATATTTACAAGAATATGAGAATGCTTTTATTCTAATATCTCATGATATTCCATTCTTAGATGAAGTAGTAAACTTAATTTATCATGTGGAGAATTTGAAATTAACACGCTATGTTGGTGGATACAATGATTTCTTACGTATCTATGAAATGAATAAGTATGCACTCGAACAAAGTTATGAAAGACAAAAATCTGAAATTGCTCGATTAGAAGACTTTGTAGCGCGTAATAAAGCGCGTGTTGCGACGCGTGGAATTGCGGCATCGCGTCAAAAAGTTTTGGATAAGATGGAACGTATTGAGCTTAATCCAGAGAAACCAAAACCCGTATTTAATATTAAACAAGCTCGTACCTCAGGAAGAGTTATTGTGGAAACAGAAAATCTTGTGATTGGTTATGATTCCGCATTATCTAAACCACTTAAGTTCATCATCGAACGTGGACAAAAAATTGCCTTAACGGGTGCAAATGGTTTAGGTAAATCAACTTTACTCAAAAGTATCTTAGGTCTAATTGATCCATTTGAAGGAGAAATTCGTAGAGGTGAATTCTTATATATTGGATATTTTGAACAAGAAAATAAGAAAGATGTTAATTTAACCTGTATTGAAGATGTTTGGAAAGCATTTCCAAGTATGAATCAACTCGAAGTACGAAATGCACTTGCGAAAGTAGGATTAACACGCCAACAACTTGAGTCTAAAATCTCAGTACTAAGTGGGGGTGAACAAGCTAAAGTACGTTTATGCAAAATCATCAATACACCAAGCAATGTCCTTATATTAGATGAACCAACAAACCATTTAGATGTAGATGCGAAAGATGAATTGAAACGCGCTTTACAAGAATATAAGGGTACGATTGTACTTGTAAGTCATGAACCAGAATTCTATCGTGATATCGTCAGTGATGTTTGGAATGTTGAGAATTGGACAACAAAAATCGTATAAAAAATGACAACTATTATTAAAATAGTTGTTTTATTTTGTGAGGAATGTCACAGAATTCACATACAAGTATAAATTTATAATCTTTGCAAGTATTATGCTCAAAAAGTGGGAAAAATTCTTGCCTTTGAATGAAAAAGGTTTATACTAAAATAGGAAAGTTAGTTAAGGGTAACTTTACTTAAGCAAAATGAAATATCACGATTCAGCCGAGATGTACTTAGAGACAATTTACATTCTAGAACAAAGACAAGGTCATGCACATGTGGCTGAGATTTCTAAAGCACTAAGCTTATCTAAGCCCAGTGTGACTAAAGCAATGGCTCAACTAAAAAGTCGTGATTTAATTCATCAAGAAGATTATGGTCCCATTACACTAACTGAACAAGGTCGTTCTCTATCTAAAAAGATATATGATCGTCATCTATTAATCTCTGAGTATCTTCAAAAAGCACTAAAACTCTCAGTAAAAGATGCGGAAGAGAATGCTTGTCGTATGGAACATGTTATTACTGAATCGTATATCGATGCGATAAAAGCGTATTTGAGTGATAAAGAATAAACAGTCAATGAAGAAACGGAATGGGTTATGACAAATTTAACAAACGTAAAACTTAATACAAAATACATGATTAAATCCATTCAAACTAAGGACGTTGCGATGATAAACTTCTTGTTTTCATTGGGCTGTTATGAAGGACAGAGTATCACTGTTATATCAAAATTAAGTTCTACCTATGTCGTAAACATTAACGATGCACGATATAGTATTGATGATGAATTAGCGAAAGCAATCATCGTCTAATTTTTTTAAAGATAAAGTTAGCTTAGGGTAACAAAAGGAGAGAAATTATGAGAATTGCACTAGCAGGAAATCCAAATAGTGGTAAAACAACACTATTTAATGCGATGACAGGAAGTATTGAACATGTAGGGAACTGGCCTGGTGTAACAGTTGCTCGAAAAGAAGGGTATGCGAAGAAACAAATAACAAAGGGTTTAGGGTCTGTAAGAATTATTGACTTACCTGGAACCTACTCTATGTCTCCTTTTACTTCAGAAGAAAGAATTACACGTGACTATGTGAATCAAGAGAATCCAGATGTCATTATAAATATTGTAGATGCGTCTAGTTTAAATCGTAGTTTGTTCTTCACAACACAACTTTTAGAATTAGGTGTACCTGTTGTTATTGCGTTGAATAAATGGGATTTAACGGGTAAAAAAGAAATTGAAATAGATATCGAAAAATTATCTAAAGAATTAGGTTGTCCTGTAATTCGAACAGCAGCAATCAATAATAAAGGATTGTCAGAATTAACCCATGCATGTGAAAAGGTTAAGGGGTCGAAACAAACAGCACCATTTGTAGGAGTTAACTTTGATTCAGTGGATAAAGAAGCACTGATTGAATCCGATAAGAAACGTTTTGAGTATGTAAATGCTCTTGTATCAAAAGTAGAAGTTCGACAAGAGTCCAGTGATAAAGAAAATATCAATGATAAGATTGATCGCATTGTTGCGAATAAATACTTAGGTATTCCAATCTTTGCGCTTGTTCTCTACTTAGTATTCTCTATCTCACAATCAACGTTGGGTCCATTCTTGGCAGACTACTTAGTCACATGGATTGATGCGTTCTATGCATTTGTACAAAGTTTATTAGGAGACAGTGTTTCTCCACTTCTATCTGCACTCTTATTGGATGGAATTATTGGTGGTGTAGGAGCGATTGTTGGCTTCTTACCACTTATTATGGTTCTATTCTTCTTACTTGCCCTACTTGAAGACAGTGGTTATATGGCACGTGTGGCGGTTGTAGTGGATCCTTATCTTAAGAAGGTTGGATTATCCGGTCGTTCCATTATCCCGATGGTTATTAGTACAGGCTGTGCAATTCCTGGTATTATGTCGACACGAACCATTCGTGATGATCGTCAACGTCGTACGACTGCGATGCTAACATCCTTCATGCCTTGTGGAGCTAAATTACCAGTTATCGCTCTATTCGCAGGTGTCTTCTTCCAAGAAGCTGCTTGGGTTGGTACACTGATGTATTTCATTGGGATTATGATTGTCGTTGTTGGTGCTTTAGTTATTCGTAAGATTACAGGGGATACATCAACTCGTTCTTATTTCATTCTTGAGTTACCTGAATATCGTTTCCCAAGTTTCAAACGTGCATTTATTTCCATGATTTCTCAAGGTAAACAATTCGTTATTAAAGCAGTCACAATTATCTTAATCAGTAATACCTTAGTACAAGTGATGCAAACATTCTCATGGAACTTACAACTTGTGGATGAGGGTATGGCTTCCGCAAGTATTCTTGCAAGTCTAGCGGGTCCTCTATCAATTCTATTTATTCCACTTGGATTTGGTTTATGGCAATTAGCTGCAGCCGCAATCACAGGCTTTATCGCAAAAGAAAATGTTGTTGGGACACTCGCTGTTGTGTTTGGAATTACAAACTTTATCAATACAGATGAATTAGTGCTTGTATCAGGTTCGACTGAAGTAGCTACGATCCTAGGTTTGACAAAGGTAGCGGCTCTCGCTTATCTATGCTTCAACTTATTTACGCCACCATGTTTCGCTGCTATCGGCGCAATGAATGCGGAACTGGATAGTAAGAAGTGGTTATTTGGTGCAATTGGTTTCCAATTAGGAATGGGTTATACCTTAGCTTTCTTCATCTATCAAATTGGTACATTGATCACAACAGGTCAACTCGGTGATGGATTACTCATGGGACTTGTTATTGTGTTGGTATATGTTGGAACAATCATCTTCCTTATCAAGAAAAACGTACAGACTGATAATAATCTAGTCAGTCAAGGTGCTTAATGATGGATGCGATTGTACTTGGTATTATCGTACTCATTGTTGGATTTGCATTACGTAAAATTATCATAGATAAAAAACGTGGAGTGACTTGTAGTTCTTGTCCGTCTACAGGAAATAAAGATTGTCATTGTGATTAACACATCTAAGGATGTGTTTTTTCTTATTCTTGTTTATAATAGAGAAAGAAATAAGAGGTTTAACTTGTATAAAATACTTGTCATAGAAGACGATGAAATCATCGCACGATCCATTAAAAACTTCATGATTCAATGGGGATATCAAGTTGAGACATGCAGTGATTTTCAGAATGTGTTAACCCATTTTGTCGAAATGGATCCTCAACTCGTTTTACTCGATATATCACTGCCATTTTATAATGGCTTTTATTGGTGTGCTGAGATACGTAAATTGTCTAAAGTTCCAATCCTTTTTGTCTCATCCATGTCAGATAATATGAACATGGTTATGGCGATGAATATGGGTGGGGATGACTTCATCTCTAAACCATTTGATTTATCCGTATTACATGCGAAGATTCAAGCAATCTTAAGAAGAACCTATGACTTTAATGGTTTAACCAATATTCTCGAACATCGAAATGTTTTTCTTAATCTCAATGATTCGAGTTTAACGTATCAAGAAAACAAAATAGAACTCACAAAAAATGAATTTAGAATTATCCAAATGTTATTTGAACACAATGGAAAGATTATCAGTCGAGAATCTCTCATGACGCGTTTGTGGGAGAATGATAGTTATGTGGATGAGAATACACTTTCTGTGAATATGAATCGATTAAGAAAAAAGTGTGAAAATATTGGATTAATTGATTTCATCGTAACCAAGAAGGGTCTTGGTTATATGATTGAGTAATATGAGTTTTAGAAATGTACTAAAGTTATTATTTAATATACGACGAACAATTCTATTGTTTATTTTGATTTGTTCAATTTTTTTCTTGGTTTTATTTCTTTCCTCTGTCAACATCGAAGTGATTCTCTATGCCCTGTTACTTTCAAGTTTTATCGGTATAGTTATTCTTGTTGTCTATCTCTACAAAGGTGTAAAACACCTTAACTATTTAGAATCAGTATTAAACCAACCCAACTTCCAAATGGATCAATTACCAGAGAGTTATCATCTATTTGAGGAAGAATATCAACAAATCCTTTCTAAGGTTATGCAAGAACACCAATCATCACTCAATGATTCCATGAATAAATACAATGACTTAATGGATATCACAACACTTTGGGCTCATCAGATTAAAACGCCGATTTCCGCAATGCGTTTACTCTTACAGACAAATGAGATTGAAGAGAACCAATCCATTAAAGAGGAATTATTTGAAATTGAGAAATATGTGAGCATGTTACTGGGGTATTATCGATTAAACTCGGAAACAAATGATTTTGTGATACGGAAGGTTCAATGTGAACCGATTATTCGTTCAATTATTCGAGAATATGCAAAGTTCTTTATACGAAAGAAGATTCAAATAGAATTAGAAAATATAAATATTACGGTTCTATCCGATGAGAAATGGTTAAGTTTTGTAATCGAACAAGTATTATCCAATGCCTTAAAGTATACGAGTGAAGGTAAAATCAAGATATCCAGTGGAAACGAAACGACATTAATCATTGAAGATACGGGAATTGGAATTCAAGAAGAAGATTTACCTAGAATATTTGAAAAAGGATATACAGGCTTTAATGGAAGAAGAGATAAGAAATCGACTGGACTAGGTCTCTATTTATGCAAGATGATATTGAGTAAACTAGGACATTCGATTGAAATAAACTCAACTGTGAATAAAGGAACCATTGTAAAAATACATTTAGATGGAATTAGTATAAAAGATAATTAATCTTACAAAATTGTAAGATTAGAGTTCATATTGTAAGATGAATCGATCGTTCGATTCATTTTATTTTGTTAAACTTTTATTGTTAAATAAGGAGAATTTACGATGACCATACTAGAAGTAACAAACCTTAAGAAAATATACACAACTCGTTTAGGGCTGAATCAAGTTCAAGCGTTAACCAATGTTTCATTTACTGTTGAAGAAGGTGAATATGTAGCGATAATGGGAGAAAGTGGATCCGGAAAGACCACACTCTTAAATATCATCGCATCCCTTGATAAAGCGAGTTCTGGTGATGTTGTGTTGGATGGTAAGAGTACGAGTACAATCAAAGAAAAAGATATTTCAGCGTTTAGACGAAATAATCTTGGTTTTGTATTCCAAGACTTTAATCTTCTCGATACCTTTTCAGTTCAAGACAATATTTTTCTGCCGCTTGTATTATCCAATGAGACAATCTTTAAGATGAGTGAAAAACTACGCCCTATTGCACAGAAATTGGGGATTCAAGATATCCTATCAAAATACCCATATGAAATATCCGGTGGACAAAAACAACGTGTCGCGGTTGCACGAGCACTTATTACCAATCCAAAATTAATTCTTGCGGATGAACCAACAGGTGCATTAGACTCTCATTCTACTGATGAATTATTAAAGTTATTCAAACAAATCAATGAAGAAGGACAAACTATTCTAATGGTTACACACAGTATAAAAGCTGCGAGTCATGCGAAACGTGTTCTATTTATTAAGGATGGGGAAGTCTTCCATCAGTTGTATAAAGGTTCTATGAGTGATGAAGAACTGTATCAAAAGATTTCGGATACATTATCACTGATCGCTACCGGTGGTGAACGATATGCGTAGTTTCTTTTATCCGAAATTAGCCTTATCCAATATTCGTAAGAACTCTCGATTCTATTATCCATACTTGCTTACCTGTATTGCGACCATCGCGATGTTCTATGTCATGATCATGATTGCGAACAATGATGGTTTAGTCCTTATGCCGGGTCATGGATCACTTACCTCTATTCTTGGATTTGGAACGGTTGTGGTAGGGATGTTCTCGATAATATTTCTTTTATATACCAATAGTTTTCTTATCAAACGACGCAAGAAAGAATTAGGGCTTTACAATATACTTGGAATGGAAAAGCGACATATTGCTCGTATTCTATTCAATGAATCCATGATTTCAGGAGTCATCACAATCGTATTTGGTTTGATTACTGGAATTGTGTTCTCTCGATTGATGTTTCTTATCTTGTTCTATTTAGTTCAGTTTAGTGTTCCAATTAAATTTGAGGTGAAGTTATTTCCAATAATTGTTACATTTGTACTATTTGTATCCATTAATGCATTCACGTTGATTATCAATGTATTCCAAGTCTATCGCTCTAAACCGATTGAACTTGTTTTAGGTGGTAACTATGGTGAAAAGGAACCTAAATCAAGACTTTGGTTAACGATTATTGGTTTAGCATCACTATTAAGTGGATACATTATCGCAATCACAACCGAGTCGCCATTAACTGCAATTTCAATGTTCTTTATCGCAGTTGTGCTTGTGATTATCGGAACCTATTGCTTGTTTATAGCAGGTAGTATAAGTTTATTAAAACTATTAAGAAAGAATAAGCATTTTTATTACAACAAGAAACATTTTATCGCTTTATCTTCGATGTTCTATCGAATGAAACAGAATGCAGTAGGTTTAGCAAGCATCTGTATCTTATCAACCATGGTCTTAGTCATGGTATCCACAACTGTTTCATTGTATGTAGGGGTACAGGATATTCTTGAATTAAGATATCCAAGTGATATTTCAGTTCAGTTATACAAACCAATCGCATATGAAGGGGATTACTTAAAACAGTTGGTTCAGGATTATTTGGATCAAAACTATGCACAAGAAGAAAAAATCTTATCGTATACGGATTTTGGTTTGATTTTCAATAAACAAGGAGACAAACTAAACCCTCGTGAAGAAAATCAATCCTATGAAGAATTGAATGCATATGTGAATGTTATTACCTATCAAGATTATTATTCTTATACGCAACACGAAGTTGAACTACAAGATAATGAAGTATTAGTGTACTCCAATCATACGACGCTTGGGGATAAGTTCGAAATGTTTGATAAAGAGTATCGTGTTAAGGAGAATGTGGATTCTGTTCCTAATATGGATTCATACCTTTATATGATGAATGATAACTACTTGGTTGTGGTGAAGGATCAAGAAGAGTTTGATTGGATCTTTAACACTCAAGAAGAAGTTTATGGAGAATCATCAAGTAACCGGTTTTATCATATGACCATTGACTTACAAGGGGATACAGAATCAAAGCTTATTGTGTATGAGGGTCTCAATTCGTATCTCAGAGATTTATCTTATGAGTTTACGAATGAAGCAGGGCAGTTACAAGTAAGAGATTCATCGAATCGTGATATCTATATTGATTCAAGACAAGCGAATGAATCTTCATTCTATTCCATGTATGGTGGATTCTTATTCCTTGGGTTGTTCTTAGGTTTACTCTTTATGTTCGCAACAGTACTTATCATATATTACAAACAAATCTCTGAAGGTTATGATGATAAAGAACGTTATTCCATCTTAAAGAAAGTGGGAATGAGTTATGATGAGATTAAAGTTAGTATTCGTAGTCAAATACTCATTATCTTCTTCTTACCATTAACCTTTGCTTTCTTACATATCGCATTTGCATTTAAGATGATTACGCAATTACTCGTATTATTTAATCTTACAAACACAAGTTTATTCCTATTGTGCACATTTATTACCTTAGCTGTGTTCTCACTCATCTATAGTTTTGTGTATAGTAGGACCGCAAAAGTCTATTATCGAATCGTAAGCTAAAAGAAAACCTAAGTTTGACTTAGGTTTTTCTATCGATATGAATAAGGGATTAATCCAACTAATTGATGAGGTTGATACATTTCTTCAAGATAGTTCATATCATCATCAGTTAGTTTAAGTTTTAATGCTTCAACCGCATCATCTATATGACTGAGTTTCGTAGCGCCAATGATTGGGGATACAACTGCAGCACGATTCCATAACCATGCTAGAGCCACATGTGAACGAAGCACACCATACTTTTCCGCAATTTCTCCAACACGATCAATAATTGGTTGATCAACTTCTTCCATGGATGCATACTTCATCTTTTGTGTTTTGTCAGTTTCAGATCGTAATGAACCTTCCGCTTTAGCACGTGTTAATCGACCTGATGCAAGTGGACTATAAGGTGTGAGAGCAACTTTACTTTCGATACAGAAGGGTATCAATTCTCTTTCATCTTCTCGATAAATAAGATTGTAGTGATTTTGCATGGATACAAACTTAGTCCATCCATACTTCTCCGCAACATATTGAGCTTTTTGAAATTGCCATGCATACATCGCAGATGCACCAATATAACGTACTTTACCCATTTTAACTAAATCATGAAGAGCTTCCATGGTTTCTTCTATCGGTGTATTGTAGTCCCAACGATGAATAATATATAAATCAATATAATCTGTTTGTAGACGTTTTAAACTCTTTTCAACTTCACTCATGATTGCCTTACGAGATAATCCAGCTCCATTCGGGCCTTCATGCATTCTAAAGTTAACTTTTGTAGCGATGACGACTTTATCACGATCTGCAAAATCTTTAAGTGCTCTTCCTAAATATTCTTCACTTGTACCAGCTGAATAGACATTTGCTGTATCAAAGAAGTTGATTCCTAAATCTAATGCGTGTTTAATGACTTCTCTACTTTTCTCTTCATCAATAACCCATTGATGAAAACCAGTGGATACATCTCCAAAACCCATACAACCTAAGCAAATACGTGAAACATCCAACCCTGTATTACCTAATTTTACATATTCCATTTTCGATCCTCCGTTTGATATCATTGTATACTCTTGAGTTAACTCCAAGTCAAGTCATCATTTTATTATTATCAAATTAAGGTATAATTTTACTAATAAAAGGTTGGAGAAAGATCATGAACATAAGAATTATTCGTGGTACGAATCATTTAAACAAAGTTAGACAACTCTTCAAAGAATATGCCAACTCACTGAATATTGATCTATGTTTTCAAGATTTCGAGCAAGAACTAGATGAATTACCGGGTAAATATGAAGAACCCGATGGAAGACTCTATCTTGCATTATTAAACGATAAAGAAGTTGGATGTGTAGCACTGAGACGTTTTAATGATGATAGTGCTGAACTCAAAAGATTGTATATTCGCAATGGATATCGTGGATTAGGGATTAGTAAATTACTTATTAAACGAGTGATTCAAGATGCGGTTGATATCGGGTATAAGAACATCCTGTTAGATACGCTCGATACGATGAAACCAGCGATTACATTGTATGAATCGTTTGGGTTTAAAGAGATTGATGCATATTATGATAATCCGATTGAAGGGGCGAAGTATTTTAGGTTGGATTTAACCCAACTGGAAGGCTAATATGAGACGCAAAGATCGTGAAGTGACGGATATTCAAGAGTTGTTAAGTATTGTGGAAGAATGTCGTATCTGTCATGTTGGTTTATTAGATGATAAGGGTGTGTATGTTGTGCCTTTGAATTATGGTTTTGAATATGTAAATAAACAACTTATTCTCTATTTTCATAGTGCACAAGTTGGTCGTAAAATAGACGCAATCATAAAGAATCCAAATGTATGTGTTGAAATGGATTGTGATCATCGACTCATTGAGGGAGAAAAAGCATGTGATTTTTCTTTTGGATTTAAAAGCATTATTGGAAATGGTGTCGCGACAATCCTTAGTAATTATGATGAGAAATTAAAAGGATTATCCTTGTTAATGAAACATGAAACACTAAAGGAGTATGCTTTTGATGAAAATATGGTTAATCATGTATCTGTGATTAAAGTGATTGTTAATGAGTTTAGTGGGAAGTATCATAAATAAATATTGACCTTGAGTTAACTCTAGGTTTTACAATATAAAAAAGGAGAATGTATGAATTATCTTATCGAAACATATACGTTGAATAATGGTGTAAAGATTCCTAAAATAGCCTATGGTACTTGGCAAATTCCAAATGAAGAAGCATACCAAACAACACTGGATGCGATTCGTGTTGGATATCGACATATTGATACAGCTAAGTCATATCATAACGAAGAAGCTGTAGGACGTGCGATTCGTGATTCTGGCGTGAGCCGTGATGAATTATTTGTGGTTAGCAAATTAAGAGCACCTGCGCTTGGTTATGATCAGACAATACAAGCCTTCAATTTACAACTTCAAGAGTTGGGTTTAGATTACATGGATGGATACTTAATGCATGCGCCATGGCCATGGGATAAACGTGGTGAATCGTGTGATGTCGAGAATGTACAAGCGTATAAAGCGATGGAAGATTTATATAAACAAGGTAAAATACGTGCAATTGGTGTAAGTAATTTTAATGTACATGATTTACAAAATATCTTAGACAATTGTGAGATTGTTCCAATGATTAATCAGATTCGATTCTCTGTCGGATATACTCAGGATGAGATTGTTGATTTCTGTAGCAAGCATAATATCTTAGTTGAAGCGTACTCTCCACTTGGCACAGGAAGTGTATTCCAAGATGAAACACTCATTGATATGGCGAGTAAGTATCATGTTAGTGTGGCTCAGTTGTGTTTAAGATACTGCTTAGATAAAGGGACACTACCACTTCCTAAGTCAAAAAATAGGGAACGGATGATTGAAAATGCAAAACTAGACTTCTTAATTTCGGATGAAGATCAAAAGATTTTAGATGAGATGGACGAAATCAAACGAATGCTATAGAAAATATTGAATTCAAATATATTGTTCGATAGAATAAGGACAACGGAGAAATCAAAATGAAGAAAATCGTATTATTTTGTGGTGCTGGAATGTCAAGTAGTTTATTGGTATTAAAAGTTCGTGAAGCGATTAAAGCAGGCGGTTATGATTATACTTGTGACGCTTACGATACGACGACCGTTGTTAGTAAATCAAGTGATGCGGATGTAGTGTTGGTTGCGCCTCAAGTACGTCATATGTTAAAGAAGTATCAGGAGGCAATCAAAAACTGCCCAGTTGAACCGATGGATATGGTTTCTTATGGATCGATGAATGGTCCAAAGATTCTTGAACAAGCTCGTAAGTTAATGGGTGAGCAATAAAGAGTTGAAAAACTCTTTTTTTAGTCAAATAACTTGAAATTCAAGAAGTGTCCCCTTATACTAGGAATGTATTGTTTAGATAGGAGGATTCTATGAGTCATCGAGGTGTAGTCACAAACCCAATAAATCAATTGATAAAATTTAAATCCAATCAAAAACCATTTGTCATGTTATTTCAAATGGAGACTTGTGGGGTATGCCATGCGATCGAACCACGTTTAAAAGATATGTTGGAAAAGTATCATGTAGACTATGTAGCGGTTGATGCAGGTCATTATCCAGAAATTGCTGGTCAACACCAAGTCTTTACGGTCCCAACAGTCATTGTGTGGTCTGAAAACCGTGAAATTCTAAGAGAAAGTCGATTTATTAATTTCTCTAAGATTGAAAGACTCTTAGAATTCGTTCAAGTCTATGAAACAGATTATGAAAGTTTATTCGAAAATAACGAGGAAAGGGAATCTCATGTTTAATTTTTTTCAATCAAACCATTTAAGTCAGGATAAAGCGTACGAACAACTTCAAAATGATCCAAACATCAAACTTATTGATGTTAGAACTAAAGAGGAATTTAAAGAAGGACACGTTAAAGGAAGTGTAAACATTCCTTTAGATACATTACCAAACCGTTTCCAATCTGTTCTCCCAAAGAAAGATCAAACCATTTTTGTTATTTGTTTAAGTGGAGGTAGAGCTTCTGATGCGACAGCTTACTTGAAAAGAGTAGGTTATACTAATGTTCACAACATTGGTGGTGTTGGATCATGGAAGTATGGATTGGTTAAGTAGTATGAAAAAGATTGTTATTATTGGTGGTGTTGCAGGTGGTGCAACTGCTGCAGCACGTTTAAGACGTTTAAATGAACACGATCAAATTATCATGTTTGAGAGAGATGAGTATATTAGTTTTGCGAACTGTGGTTTACCCTACTATATCGGGAATGTGATTACCGATCGTGAAGATTTACTTGTACAAACAGTAGAAGGCATGTCTGAACGATTCAATTTAGATATTCGTAACTTCTCTGAAGTTGTGGATATTAATCGTAACGATAAAAAAGTAACAGTACGTAAAGTACTTACTAATGAAATATATGAAGAATCCTATGATCTTTTAGTCTTATCCCCTGGTGCTAAACCAATTCAACCACCAATTGAAGGATTAAAGGAATCTAAGAATCTATATGTACTTCGTAATATTGCGGATACCGATGCGATTTACAATGCGATTGAGAAAACTCAACCTAAGACAGCGGTTGTCGTAGGTGGTGGTTTCATTGGTGTTGAGATGGCTGAGAATCTAACCGAAAGAGGCATAAAGGTTACGATTGTAGAAAAGATGCCACAAGTATTAGCGCCTCTTGATTTTGAAATGGCACAACTTGTTCATCAAGAACTGAATAAAAATGGTGTTAACTTAGTCTTAGGAGATGGATTACTAAAGTTCAGTGAAGAAGGTAAAAAAATCCATCTTGAAAGTGGAAATATTATCGATACAGATTTAATCATCTTATCGATTGGGGTTGTGCCTGAAAATACGTTAGCGAAGAAAGCGAATGTGTTAATTGGCCCGCGTGGACATATTGTTACAAATTCTAAACTTCAAGTCATGGATGCGGAAACACAAGAAGTTGTGGATGGTTTCTATGCGCTTGGTGATGCGATTCAAGTTAAAGACTTCGTTACTAAAGGGGATACTGCTATCGCCCTGGCTTGGCCAGCAAACCGTCAAGCTCGTTTAGTTGCGGATATTATAAATGGTAAAGATGTTGAATATAAAGGTTCACTTGGAACATCTGTTCTAAAAGTATTTAACCTAACCGTTGCGGCTACAGGAAATAATCAACGTCTACTTGAGATGAAGAAGATTCCTTTCCAAGCCATTCATGCTCATCGTAATAATCATGCGTCCTATTATCCAAATGCTACAAATATTAGTTTAAAACTACTCTATAACCCGGAAACACTTGAAATCTTAGGGGCTCAAGCGATTGGGGAAGAAGGAACCGAAAAGCGTATTGATGTGATTGCGACTTCCATTAAAGCTGGTTTAAAAGTAACGCATTTAAGTGATTTAGAATTAGCCTATGCACCTCCATTCTCATCGGCTAAAGATCCAGTTAATATTTTAGGTTATATCGCTGAGAATGTGGTGGATGGAGCGTATAAAGTTGCTTATCCAAGTCAAGTAGAAGACTTTATCAAACAAAATGCTTTATTCCTTGATGTACGTACACCAGAAGAATTTGAAGAAGGATCCATTCAAGGTTCAATCAATATCGAAGTCGATAATTTACGTCAAAGATTAAGCGAAATAAAAGTAGCGAAAGACACACCGATTGTGGTGAATTGTTATGTTGGTTTACGTGCTTACTTAGCGATCATGATTTTAAGAAGCCATGGATATACAAACTTGTATAACTTATCCGGTGGTTATCGTACGTATAGTGTATATAATTACAAATTAAATTCATAAGATTATAGAATGTCACAGAAATAGAAGAGTTTAGACATATTTCTGTGACATTTTTCTTTTAAAGTAAGGGTGTAAAGCAAATGCTTTAGGAGAAAACGTATGAATAAAACAATATTAAAAGGATTAGTTAGTTTAAGTGTTGGTGGATTATTGTTAAGTTCTAGCCTATTAGCGGTTGATGCTCGATATGGAAATCAGACATCGAATCAAACAAGACAATATCCATTAGTGGTAGAAGAAGTTAGTGTTGAAGAATTAGCGGATTTGAAAGAAATGTTTACGGTATTAATTAATGATGAGTATAAAGCTCGTGCTGAGTATCAAGCAATTATTGATGAATTTGGTGCACAAACTCCATTTACAAACTTAGTTAGAGCAGAAACGATGCACATTAGTGCATTAACACGATTATTTGAAGCGTACGAGTTAGAAGTTCCAAGCGACAATGGTAGTAAATACGCAGTTGTCCCAGATTCACTTGAAGAAGCTTATGCGATTGGAGTTAAAGCGGAAGTCGATAATATTGCATTATACGATAAATATTTGGATGAAGATTTACCGGTTATAGTCAAAAGAGTATTTACAAGTCTTCAGAATGCATCTGAAAATCATAAGGCAACCTTTGAAGCCTATGAAGATGGAAGAACTCCAGTCGATTGTACTGCCGCTCCTATGATGCAAAATCGAAATCTGTCAATAACACAGAATAAGCAATTTGGTAGAAATAGATAAGAACTTATAGTCTTATAAAATTAATATTAGACTATTGATTATTTTAGGATATTAAACCCCCTGATCAAGTGCAACTGAACTGGGGGTTTAATTATTTTTGCATAAATATTTTTATGAAGTACCTCAAATTGATGTTAATGTATTGAAAATAAAAGTAAAAAGGTTATAATCATTATGAACATATGTTCATAATGAGAGGAATATGCCAAGACCAATTAAAGAACGAAGTGTCAGTGATAAACCGTTTTGCTGCAAGTTTGTACCTGAAAATAATTCAAATCTTGAATCCGTTACACTCACAATGGATGAGTTTGAAGTTATACGGAAATGTGATTATGAAAGACTAAGCCAAGAGAATTGTGCATTGAAAATGAATGTTAGTCGTACAACTGTTCAACGTATCTATTCAAGTGCTCGATCAAAAATAGCGGAAGCACTTGTATGTGGGAAAGTTCTTGAAATTGACGGTGGGAAAGTTTCGTTTGATTCTGAAGAATTATTGGATACGAACAATTATAAAAATAAAAAAGGAGAAGTGAGTATGAAGATCGCAATCGGATTAGATGGGAATAATGTCGCAAATCATTTTGGTCAATGTAATGATTATAGAATCATTGAACTCTTAGAAAATAAAGTCGTTAATCAAGTTGATATTTATGATGAAGAACATGTACATCAATTAAGACCTCAATTTTTAAAGGATCTAGGAGTGGATGTCTTAATTATGAATTCAATGGGTAAAGGTGCATACAATCGATTAATCGCATTAAATATAAAAACGATTAATGCAGAAAATAAATCAGTAGAAGATGCGCTTAACTCATTTTTAAAAAATGAGTTAAACTTAGAACTTATAGGACATGAGTGTCATGGATGTGGATCTCATTCTGAGAAAGGACATAATCATCACCATCATGGATAGTACGATTTATGTTATTACTGCAATAGCATTAGGGATATCCGTTGTTAAATCAAAAGAGAAGACTATTCAAGCGCTTAAAAAGGCTTGGAAGTCGTTCGAAAATATCCTTCCTCAATTTCTAAGTATCTTATTAATCATAGGATTTATTCTCAGTGTATTAAATCCTAATCAAATTTCAGCACTTATCGGGAAAGAGTCAGGTTGGATGGGAGTCATTATCGCATCAATCATTGGATCCATTACATTAATCCCAGGATTTATTGCATTTCCACTTGCTTCTGCTCTTCTAAAAAATGGAGCAGGTTATATGCAAATTGGAGCTTTCATTTCAACCTTAATGATGGTTGGTATAGTAACAATCCCTTTAGAAGTAAAATTCTTTGGTAAGAAAGCAGCGTATTTAAGAAATGGGCTTGCTTTTGTATTTTCGCTTTTTGTCGCTTTAATATTAGGAGTGTTACTAAAATGAAACTATTTAAGAGATATCGGTTATTTTTGCTATTAGTATTAGGCTATGGAATATTATATTTAGTAAATGAATCTCTCTTTCAATTAAGTACTCAGAAACTAAGTTCAAGTCTTATTGAAATGTTGAGTGTATTACCGCCTGTGTTCATTCTACTTGGTTTACTCGATGTATGGGTAAAGCGTGAAACAATGGTAAAATTGATGGGTAAGAATAGTGGGATTATGGGGATATTATTTGCGTTTTTCTTAGGTTCTGCTGCAGCTGGACCTCTATATGCCGCATTTCCGGTAGCGCTAACCTTACTTCGAAAAGGTAGTTCGTTTAGAAATGTGCTTATCTTAATTGGAGCATGGTCTACAACGAAATTACCATTACTTATATTTGAAGCATCTTCAATGGGGCTTAATTTTACACTTATTCGGTTTGGGTTGAATATTATTGGAATATTAGGTATTGCGATGATTAGTGAAATAGTTCTGGGTCATAAGGAATTAGAAGAAATACATACTCGATCACTATCAATAGAAAATTAAAAACGCTAAAGCGTTTTTTTTAGTATCCTTCTATTTCTATTCCACAGTTCGTTGAGGTATCCTCTAAGATAAGTTGATTGAAATGATAGAGCTTTAGATGAACTGTTCCGCCTAATCCTTCTTTAATAGAATTTTGCATTAATCCATCTTTTGGTGAGACTAAACTAATGCGATGATCCATAATCACATCCACAATGAGTTTATAAAACCCGCGGTTAATGGTCATGATAAACCCATGGTCATTCTTAATTAAGTCGGATCGATATGAAGCGGTATATGTCGCAAATCGGTATGATTTAGTATCAGTATTTAATTGAGCAATTAGGCCTTCAAAGCTAAATCCAATAAAGGGGATATGCGCAAGACTTAACATAAAGGATGTATTCGTATTCTTAAAGTGATTACCTTGAATCCATATATATCGTTTAGGAAAGGATGTACCCCAATCCTTTTCAGTATAACCTTTATCATTCTTAAACTCCCATGTTTCATCATTTAGTTGGATCGAACCATTAATCGTGTGAGACATACTCACTACACCATGATTACATTCCATGTTTGGAATATAGGTAAAAGGACCCATAATATTTGGCATATAAGGATTTTCGCTTGATAACTCATTAGAATCAGAGAATGTTAGTTCTCCTTTGCATGTAATTGTTTCATGATTAATATCTAATATAAGTTTGGTTGGAGAAAACCATGTATTATCAATGTGATATCCTTCATTCTCAGATTTAAATGAGTCGAGAGGAAAAGATAGGTAAGCAGTTTGAAGGGGATTTGATTGTATGATTTGGATGAAACTGTGTGGATTTTTAGTGTTTGTACTATAACCAAATATAAAACTAACTGATTTGTTTAAAGCACTGTTTACTTGTTTGTAATACCATCCTTCAAAGTACTTCGATTTTGTGATTGAACCTTGTTCAATAAAGTTATTAATTCGTTTGTGTGTCATATTAAAAAGAGTATAGCTTAAGTTAAAAAGCAAGTGTTGAGAAATGATTATACAAGTAAAAATAATTGATTTGTGATACGATAATAAAAAATCGAGGTAAAGAAGATGCCATTAGGACATATTGAAGAATTAGAAAACAAAATTGTAAATAATCCACAAGCGGATAAAGCTAAAATGAGAGTATTGGTTGGTGAAAAAGAAGGTTGGGACAATCATGTCATGCGTGTATTTGAATTAGAACCAAATGGATATACACCACGTCACCTACATCCTTGGCCACATATTAATTATATTATCGAAGGCGAAGGAACTCTTTTCTTGAATGGAGTTGAGAATCCAATCAAAGCTGGATCATATGCGTATGTTCCAGGTAATGAGTTGCATCAATTTCAGAATACATCAGATTCTGTATTAAAGTTTATTTGCATTGTTCCTACTGAAGGACATAAGTAAAAGCACATTGTGCTTTTTTATTTATAGGTGTTATCATTTGATTAATCAAAACAGGAGATTAATATGAATGTACTTGTTGTTTATTACTCATATGAAGGGAATACTGAATTAATTGCTAATGCGATATCAAAGACCTATGGGTTTGATTGTATACGAATTGTTCCTAAGAATGAAATGAATTCAAAAGGATTCATGAAATATGTTTGGGGTGGTGGTCAAGTAGTGATGAATATTGTTCCTAAGATAAATGATATTCAAGTTGATTTAAATAAGTATGATCTAATCATTGTAGGATCTCCAATTTGGGCAGGTACATATGCGCCTCCAATTCGATCATTCTTAGAAATACCACAATGTCACAATAAAAAAATGGCTTTCTTTTATACCCATCTAGGTGGAGCTAATCTGGTAGAAGAACGAGCTAAACTAGGATTTAATAAACGTAATTCATTAATAAGTACTTTGAGTTTAAGTGAAGTTAGTAAATATCCTGAACAAAC
>RRZU011075155.1_pt1 | contig 22173 bp, 20 predicted proteins | sample 2165561 | NCBI WGS metagenome assembly RRZU01 (sample SAMN10456909, study PRJNA506462) | wastewater metagenome | isolation source: wastewater sludge | place: USA: Moscow, Idaho | reverse complement strand
TGAAACGTTTAATACATCTAACTTAGGCACTGTGCTTCCTCCTTTCATCAGCTATTAGTTGTTTGCTTTAATAGCTTTTCTAATTGTGATACGACCTTTCTTTGGTCCTGGCACTGCACCCTTTACTAAAAGAAGATTTCTTTCAGCGTCAACTTTTACGACTTCAAGATTTTGTACAGTAACCTTTTCGTTACCCATTCTACCTGCCATAGGCATACCTTTTAATACTCTTGCAGGTGTAGAGTTGGCACCGATTGAACCGCCACCTCTGTGGTATTTCGAACCGTGTGTTTCAGGTCCTCTTGATTGGTTGTATCTTCTGATTGGACCAGTCGTACCTTTACCTTTTGAAGTACCAGTAACATCAATTTTTTGCCCATCAGTAAAGATGTTAGCAGTAATTGTTTGTCCAATTGTGAATTCAGATGGGTTATCAACTCTGAACTCTTTTAATAATTTTTTGAAAGAAACACCCGCTTTGTTGAAATGTCCTTTCATTGGCTTGTTTACGTGTTTGTCTTTCACGTCCCCAGTAGCAACTTGGATTGCGTTGTATCCATCAGTTTCAACAGTTTTAATTTGTGTAACCACCATTGGTGTTACTTCAACTACTGTTACTGCTGTTACGATGCCGTCTTCGTTGAATACTTGGGTCATACCGATTTTTTTACCGATAATTCCTACCATGCGTTTCGCACCTCCTAATATTCTTACAGCGGATTACTTAAAGTAATCATCCTAAAAAATCAGGTTTATCTATTTAAACCGAAATCTTAGTCAAAATGAATGTTACAGTTTGATCTCTACATCAACGCCAGCTGGTAATTCTAACTTCATTAAAGCGTCTACTGTTTTTTGACCTGGATTCAAAATGTCAATCAGTCTCTTATGAGTTCTGATTTCAAATTGCTCTCTAGAGTCTTTGTATTTGTGTACTGCTCTTAAGATTGTTACAATTTCCTTCTTAGTTGGTAACGGAATTGGTCCTGATACATCAGCGCCTGTTGTTTTTGCAACTTCCACTATCTTTTGTGCTGTGTTGTCGAGGATTTTGTGATCAAATGATTTTAATCTAATTCTGATTTTTTGCTTGTTAGCCATTGCTAAACCTCCTTTTTTTATCGCATGTTTACCGTGATCATGCAATCGAGTTGTATTGTCCACCGTGCCGTGTGTTTCGTGGTAAGGTGAGCACAAGAAAACTCGTCGCTCATATCAAGTACGAACAATTCTCAGCGAAAATTCTCTCACAGTTAAGTAACTTTTCGCGTCATCGCATTAGTGCACCATAACATTATATAATAACCCCTTGATATAATCAAGGGGTTATTTTAGTTACTTAGTATTTCTTTTCAGTAATAACTATTAAGCAAGAATTTTGATAACTGAACCAGCACCAACTGTTCTTCCGCCTTCACGGATAGAGAATCTTAAACCCTCTTCAACAGCGATTGGTGCGATAAGTTCGATGTTCATCTCGATGTTATCGCCAGGCATACACATTTCAACACCTGGAGCAAACTCGATTGATCCTGTTACGTCTGTTGTTCTAAAGAAGAATTGTGGTCTGTAACCTTTGAAGAACGGTGTATGTCTTCCGCCCTCTTCTTTTGTAAGAACGTATACTTGTGCTTCGAATTTCGTATGCGGTTTGATTGTACCTGGCTTAGCAAGAACTTGGCCTCTTTCGATTTCTGTTCTTTGTACGCCTCTTAATAATAAACCTACGTTATCGCCTGCTTGACCTTCATCAAGAAGTTTCTTGAACATCTCTACGCCTGTTACGACTACTTTTCTTGGTGCTTCTGAAAGTCCAACGATTTCTACTTCTTCTTGAACTTTGATGATACCTCTTTCAATTCTACCTGTTGCAACTGTACCACGACCTGTGATCGAGAATACGTCTTCTACTGGCATTAAGAAAGGTTTATCTGTTGCTCTTTCTGGTTGTGGGATATATGTGTCGATTATTTCGAACATATCTACGATTTTTTGTGCCCATGCTGCATCGCCTTCAAGTGCTTTAAGCGCTGAGCCTCTGATGATTGGTGTATCATCGCCTGGGAAATCGTATTGTGAAAGAAGATCTCTTACTTCCATTTCAACAAGCTCTAAAAGTTCGTCGTCATCTACCATGTCGCATTTGTTTAAGAATACAACGATGTAAGGTACGCCTACTTGTCTTGAAAGAAGGATGTGCTCTCTTGTTTGTGGCATTGGACCGTCAGCTGCAGATACAACTAAGATCGATCCGTCCATTTGTGCTGCACCAGTGATCATGTTTTTAACGTAGTCAGCATGGCCTGGACAGTCAACGTGTGCGTAGTGTCTATTTGGTGTTTCGTATTCAACGTGAGCTGTAGAGATCGTGATACCTCTTTCTCTCTCTTCTGGTGCTTTATCGATATTATCGAAATCTACTTTTGCGCCTAAGCCGTATTTCTCGAATAATACTTTTGTGATTGCAGCAGTTAACGTCGTTTTACCGTGGTCAACGTGACCGATTGTTCCGATATTACAATGTGGTTTGTTTCTTTCAAACTTTTGCTTTGCCATGGTTGAATTCCTCCCTTAAAGTTTATATATTACTTTAACAGTAGCTAGACCGCTCTGTCTTGTACATTAACTGAAGTTGATCAGGTACTTCTCCAACTTCTTTTTCACACGTTGAAGTGCATTGTCGACAGACTTAACGTGTTTGTTCATTTCAATGGATATTTCTTGATAAGACTTTCCCTCTAAATATGCATTTAGAACTTTCCACTCCAAATCGCTTAGCACTTCACCCATTTTTTCTTCAATTTGACTTAACTCTTCTCGTTTGATGACCAAATGTTCAGGATTGAGTTCCTTACTGTTTGTGGACATCACATCATATAAAGTTCGATCAGATTCATCGTCGAAAACGGGCTTGTTTAACGAAACATAAGAATTTAAAGGGATGTGCTTTTGACGCGTCGCAGTCTTAATCGCCGTTATAATTTGTCGTTTAATGCAAAGTTCAGCAAACGACTTAAACGAAGTGACTTTATCGGGCTGATAATCTCTCATCGCTTTGAAAAGTCCAATCATCCCTTCTTGAACGATATCTTCTCGATCTGCGCCAATTAAGAAATACGATCTCGCCTTAGATCTAACAAAATTCTTGTATTTTTTAATCAATAGTTCTTGAGCTCTAGCGTCCCCTTTTCGCGCTTGTTCAACAATCAACTCTTCATTAAAGTGATCGCCGTCAAACATTTCAACTAACTCCATCCCAGGTGTCCTCCCATCGCGTGAAAAGAATGTGACAATTCATAAACACATTATATATGATTCTCAATCACAACGTCAAGTATTCATCAAAACAGCTAATAGAGTGTTTAAAACGTCTTACTTGCCGGCTTTAGTCTTACCAAGCGCAACACTTCTCTGTCTGACGACTTCATACATAACGATACTTCCAGCTACCGCTGCATTTAAAGAATCAACTTGCCCCAGCATTGGAAGCGATATCATCATATCGCAGTTTTCCTTTACCAATCGTCCGATACCATCCCCTTCATTTCCGATGACGATGGCGATGCTTCCAGTGAGATTGGCTTCATAATAAACAGGCGCTCCCATGTCGGTTCCAATAATCCAAATGCCTTGCTCTTTTAAAGTCTTTATGGTCTGTGTGATATTGGTCACTCTGGCTACAGGTACATACTCTACTGCACCACAAGATGTTTTTACCACGGTTTGATTTACCGCCGCGCTACGTCTTTTAGGTATAATCACCCCGTGTGCCCCAACCGCATTTGCCGTTCTGATGATACTTCCAAGGTTATGAGGATCTGTAATTTCATCACATATAATCAAAAATGGCGATTCGCCTTTGTCTTTTGCTAGCGCAATGATTTCGTCTACTTCAAAATATTTATACGGAGATACATAGGCAATCACGCCTTGATGATTTTCGCCATCACATATTTTGTCCATGATTTTGCGTTCTGCAAACTGAATCATGATTTTCTTCTGCTTTGCCATCTCTACGATTTTTTGAAGATTCTTATCTCTAGAAGCCTCCAATACGACCAACTTGTTGATCTCATGTTCTGCCTGCAATGCTTCGATGACTGGGTTTTTACCATATATATAATCTTCCATTCGACCTCCTTTCCTATCTTAATGTCGCTAAAGGCCTTTATATTTCGACCTGACTGATACGATTTCACCACAGGTCATTTTTCCTTCTGGACAAGGTCCCTCAAGACATTTTGGTCCTGCAGCTTCAAAAAGTGTGGGTGCAATCGCTCTAACTTGTTTCAGCATCTCATCTGCCAGCCCTTTAATTTCCCATTGTGCTCTATTGCAGCATCTATGATTAAAAAAGTTCATTAAACTTCTGGCATTCATGGTCGCGACGATTTTCGTCTCACACGCATTTGGAAAAACAAATCTAGCATCTTCGATCGCTGACTTCTCAGAGGCTGAACGGGCTTTTGAATCGGTTAAACCACGCGATATATTTTCTTTATAATACTGTTCTTGAAGCAAATCGACCAGTTTCGAATAACTTTCTTGAGCTTCTTCCATGGACTTAACATAGATTTCATTTGCCTCTGGATGCTCTTTGATTTTCGGTGGAACGATATACTCAAACTGATCGAGTTTAACATAACGCTGAGATTGTTGCGAATACGATGCGATTCTGTGTCTCACCAGTTGATGCGTTAGTGCTCTGCTGACACCATCAATAGCAAAGGTAAAACTGATATGTTCAAGAGGCGAAAAATGGCCAAAATCCATGAGTTTATCTAAGAAACCAACCGTGCTAGCTTCATCTAACCCTTCCAAAATCTCTTCTGCATCGACTTGAGAATAACAAAGCTTCGCTGAGGCAGCAACCACTTTTTCAGGCATGGGTGTATGTGCGATTATTTTTACATTCATATGTTCACCTATCTTCATCCTATTCGTTTTCAACTCAAATTTTACTTAACTTCGCCATAGGCATCACCAAAAGGCAATATGCCGAGGACGTATTTTCGCAGATGCATCTGAATCTCACCCGTTTCTAAAGCTTTGTAATCCACGAGTCTGATTTTAAGAAACCCCGAGTCATAAAGAAAACTGTCATAGGTCTCTGAAATATAGCCCTCTACTTTATCTATTTGATCTTCAGGCGAGGCTTTATATGGGTCGAAATAAACTGATTTTATGATCAAAATAATCAAAAAAATGAGTGTAATGGCTATTAAAACTTTTTCTTTGGTCGTAACGTGCCACTTTTTTTTGCTCTTTTTATTCGTTTTGCTCATCTTCAATCGCCACCTCATCTGACATTTGACTTTCTTCTTTGGATTCTACGTATTTAATGCCACTTGTAATAATTTCTATCAATCGATCCTCTTTTCCCATCAAATGCAAATATCCTATCAAGGTTTCAAAACCCGTCGCATATCTATAATCACTCAAAAGTGCATTTTTAGGCACCGAAGGTGTCTTTTGATTTCTACCTCTTTTAACCATCGTCCATTCTTCTTCCGTTAAGGCTTCCTTCAATCCATTTACCATGGTTGCTTGTGATGAAGCTTTGACGTATTTGATCGCCAATTTTGACATTTCATGCGGCGTTAAAACGACCTTATTCACCAAGTATGTTCTAATATAAAGTTCAAATACTGCATCGCCTATATAGGCCAACTTCAGTGGATTCATCATCCGAATGGTGACTTCATCCAGTTGCTTTAGATTCATATGGTCAATAAATTGAAGACTCATCCAGTGCTCCTTAACATTCAGAAATTGTATTTAAAACTCGGAAGTTTTATTCAAACCTCCGAGTTTTTTCTATTTACAGTGGTGCTTTAAGCTGTATTCAATTCTCTTTTTCGTCAGTTCTTTACCCAATATCTCTGTTACGATGGCGATATCAGGACCATGCACTTGTCCTGTTATGCCTACGCGCACTGGCATAAATAGGTTTTTACCTTTATGGCCTGTCTCTTTTTGAATATCTTTAAGGATTCCTTTAACGGCTTCCGCATCTAAGATTTCAACGCCATCCATTTTATCGATAAAGAGTTTCAAAAGATCCGCCACATGTTCCATCTCGATGATTTCCTTTGACTCTTCATCTTCAAGGTCAAACTCAACCATACTAAAGAACGTATGGTATGAAGCAATCTCTTCCAGTTTATTTAAACGCTCTCTAAGGACTTCCACGATGCGTTTTAACCATAGGTAATCGTCTTCAAACTTTTCTTCCGTGGTAAAACCACCCGAGATAAAATGAGGCTTGCAAAGGTGAGTTAGTTTATCAAGGTCATAACTTCTAATATAGAGGTTGTTCATCCAGTTCAATTTATCGACATCGAAGACACCGCTTGATTTGGAAACTCTGTCAAACGAGAACTTTTGAATCATGTCTGTCATGCTCATGATTTCTTGTCCATCCTCTGGAGACCAACCTACTAGTGCGATATAGTTGATTAATGCTTCTGGAAGATAACCTTTTTTGCGGAAATCTTCTACCGCCACGTCACCTTCACGTTTGCTTAGTTTCTTTTTCGTATTGCCTAAAATAACAGGAAGATGTACAAAATGCGGTGCTTCCCATCCAAACGCTTCATACGTGTAAATGTGTTTCGGTGTAGAAATTAACCATTCTTCACCTCTTACCACGTGAGTGATATTCATATAATGATCATCTACAACGACAGCCATGTGGTATGTTGGGAAACCGTCTGTTTTCATCAAAACTTGGTCGTCGATGTCGTTTGTATTGACAGATATTTTTCCTTTTATGGCATCATCAAACTCGATGACACGATCCGCTGGGAGTTTTAAACGAATAACATGATCCTCACCCGCTTCGAGTTTCTTTTGAATCTCTTCTTGAGTCAATGTTTTACAGTGACCATCGTATTTAGGGGTGAGACCTTCTTCTTTTTGCTTTTCTCTGACTTTTTCAAGTCTATCTTTAGAGCAAAAGCAGTAGTAGGCGTGGCCATTGTCCACGAGTTCTAAAGCGTGTTTTTTATATATGTCTAAACGATTAGACTGAATATATGGACCAAAGTCACCTTTTTCAACGATGTGTCCTGTGGCTTCATCTATAAATGGGCCCTCGTCGTGTTGAACCCCTGACCATGTCATGGCTTCAATCATTCCTTCAATAGCACCTTCAACCAAACGCGTTTGATCTGTGTCTTCTATTCTAATTAGGTATGTGCCTTCATTTTGTTTCGCATATAAATAGTTATATAATGCCGTTCTAAGTCCCCCGATGTGGACGTATCCCGTAGGGCTTGGTGCAAATCTCAATCTTGGTTTCATATCCGACCTCCTATGTTCGCCCTATTATACTAAAAATCAGAGCCTCTTTCAATCACGAGCTTCATCTTTGACATGATGTACGCGTAACTGTTTTCATCATGTGGTTTTTTACAATGTGTACAATCCTTGATGCCGTTATTCATCTGATAATCCCCACCACACTCATCTTTGAGCAAATAAAGTGGACAATAGCAAAAAAGACAGTTAAAAACGTCTTTTTCTACGCCTTTATGACAAGGAAAAAACTCGCATTTTAAGTGTTGGTTAAACTTATAATGTTCACTCATGATGCACCTCTCTTTTTATTAATAAAACCACAGCTTGACTGGACATCCCTAACTGTTCTCCTTCAAACCCCAAGTGTTCCGTGGTGGTCGCTTTGACATTTACGTTTTGAATATCGCACTGTAGGACAGTGGCGATGTTGGATCTCATCAACTCTATATAGGGTGCCATTTTGGGCTTTTGAGCGACGATGGTCGCATCTAGATTACCAATGCAGTAGCCTTCTTGTATCATCGTTTCGTATACGCGTTTCATCAAAATCATGCTATCGATGTCTTTATATAGAGCTGAAGTGTCTGGAAAATGCTTTCCTATATCGCCTTTTGCCAGTGCACCTAGGATGGCATCCATAATCGCATGTGCCAGCACATCCGCATCTGAGTGTCCTAAAAGGCCTTTCTCGTGGGGGATCTTAACGCCACCAATAATCAATTCTCTTCCCGTCACCAGCTGGTGTACATCATATCCTATACCTATTCTCATGGTACCTCACCTTTCTACTTATCTTCATAAGCGTCTAAAATCATCTCAGCCACTAGCAAATCCACTGGTCGTGTGATTTTTATATTTTCAGATGTGCTTTGCATGATCATGAGCTTTTCATCTAATCTTTCTAGTAAAGCTGCATCGTCGGTGGCATCAACCCCATCTTTCTGAGCTTGAAGATGCGCTGACATAAGCGGTTTGTATTTAAAAATTTGAGGCGTCTGAACGGTCCATTTATCAGAACGATCTACTGTGTGCGTGATGAGATGCTGCTCATCGACGCATTTGATGGTGTCCGTCACCTCTAGTCCCGCTATGACACCACTGAGTTGCGCATTTGAGCACAATGTATCCAAGTAGCCTTTTAAATGTGCCTTTGGCAAAAATGGTCTAACGCCATCGTGCACCATGACGATGTCTGTGTTTGGATCAACTCTTTTCAAACCGTTGAAGACGGATTTTTGTCTTGATGTACCGCCTTCGACCACGATGATTTCAGTATGTTCAAGTTCATAGAAACCCCACTGAACCAGTTTTTCTTCCATTTCAAAAACATGTTCATCCGGCACGATTAACACGATTCGATCGATGATAGCACAGTCGATGATATGCTTAATCGTCCAATATATAATATCTCGACCTTTTAAGGTCAAAAATTGTTTCTTAACGTCTTTCCTCATGCGGGCACCTGATCCACCTGCAGGAATGAGTGCCACAATGCGATGTTCTTTATACATGTTTGGACCTCCTAACTTTCATTATAACAAAAAACACCTTCGTGTGGATGATAAAAACACGAAGGTGACTCATATAAGTGCAAATAAATATTATGCATTGGCCTTTGATTTAGCGAAAATCATCTTTCCTGCCGATGTTTGAAGCACGCTGGTGACGATGACCTGAATGGTTTCATGTAAAAACTTTCTACCGTCTTCCACGACGATCATGGTGCCGTCGTCCAAATAAGAGACCCCTTGATTCGACTCTTTTCCTTCTTTGATGATTTGAACCACCATTTCTTCACCTGGCAGTACCACAGGTTTCACGGCATTTGCAAGTTCGTTGATGTTTAGAATTAATATGTCCTGAAGAGAAGCTACTTTGTTTAAATTATAATCATTGGTCACAATACTGCCATTTAATTTTTGTGCCAACTTTATCAACTTTACATCGACTTCAGCAACATCTTCAAAGTCGATATCACAAATCTTAACCGTAATTGGGAGTTCTCTTTGAATGATGTTCAAAACATCAAGTCCACGTCTTCCACGATTCCGCTTGAGAGCATCCGATGAATCTGCGATGTGCCTCAACTCATCTAAAACAAACTCTGGAATCACCAAATCCCCTTCGATAAATCCAGTCTTACAAATGTCTGCAATTCGACCATCTATAATAACACTGGTATCCAAAATCTTCGGTTTAGATTGAGAGGTTTGAAGCGGTGTTTTACCACTTTTATACAGCGCTACTCGCTTAGAGAATTCTCCAAATTTGGCAGATTCTTTGATGTTTTTTTGTGCCACTGTGATGCCCAGATACCCCAAAAAGATATAAGTTAATATTCTAAGAGCACTGGCAATCATCGGGATTGGTATGATATCGTATAAACCACTGATCAAAAACGCCACAAAAAGACCAAATACTAGACCAAGCAGTCCAAGCATCAAATCCGTCTGAGGAATTTTTTCAAGTTCACTCTGTGCATAATTGGCTAACTTTTTACCGAGCTTGATCATCAAACGAGATGTCACATAGGCAAACAAACCAAAAAAGAGACCCAGAACGATAGGCACTGCTGTTTTATAAATCATCGGATGTAAATTTAAATCAAAAGCATTATACTCAGTTAAAAATATGGATACGTGAATGCCGACACCGACGCCGACGCATAGACCAACGAAAGTTAAGATGAATTTGATCATCTTCTCAACCATTGACAACCTCCTCTTATTACATAAAATTGAGCATCCTAAGATGCTCATGATATTATTTACTGAAGAGGTATCTCCCCGAGTTCAGTCTCTTTAATTCTAACATAACTCATAAAAAAACAAAACCCTCTTTAATGACTTCCAATGGTGGCATTAACGAGGCTTACCACTTCTTCTTCTTTTAAATCCTTCGAAAGTGTCAATTCACTCACCAAAATTTGTTTGGTGTTGCTTAGCATTTTTCTTTCACCCGTAGATAGACCTTTTTCCTTATCGAGAATTTCCAAATTTCTAACGACTTTCGCCACTTCAAATATATCGCCAGTCTTTACCTTTTCCATATTTGATCGATAGCGACGGTTCCAGTTATCAGGCATAACTTCTTTGTTTTGACCTAATAAATCGATGACATCGTTAAAAATAATCTGATCTACAACTTTTCTTACCCCTAAACCCTCTGCATTATCAATCGGAATCATGACTTTCATGTTCTTGATCGGCAATTTTAAGATATAAAACTCTTTGTCACTTCCCATTAATTCCTTATGCTCTATTGCTTCGATGATACCAGCACCATGCATAGGGTATACAATTTTATCTCCAACCTTAAACATTATTACCTCCATGCGTCTTTCTGTATTCATTATACTCCAAATAATCATCTAATTCAACAAACTTTAATTTTACTATTTGGTAATATGGTTGTCAATACTTATTTGAGCAACTTAATCTCGCTTTAAACCTTTCCACTGCCTAGCTTTTGTGATAGAATATTTATATCAATTTCTTAACATCTATGGATGCATACAGAGGAGGTCACATGAAAGACGTAATTTATGATGAGTTTCAAAACAAGGTTGATGAAGTCTTGATTCGTCACGCTAACCTATTAGATATACTGAGCAAAATGAACGATGCCGCTTCTAAAACCAACCGTGCAGCCATTAAAGCCATCACAAACTGCGGCTGCGTTTCTTTAGACGTCGCAAAAGTGGACATACCAGAAAATTTATCTTATGAGGATCTCAAAGAGTTTAAGGCGGAACACCTTAAAGGTTCCTTATGTCCTGTGTGCCGTGAGAAAATCGAAGAAGAAATGGGTCATTTAGAGTTTTACATCGCTGCCCTTTGCAATTCTTTTGATCTTAACTTATACGATGTGATGCTCAAAGAGTATAAAAAAATCAGCACATTGGGGCGTTATAGTCTATACTAGTCCTCATTGAAATAACTGTACCACAGTATGAATCACATATAATCAAAGGACCTATCAGGTTTGTTTGAGATCGCATCTCAATCGTCTGAATGGGTCCTTTTCTTATAATATGACGTTATTCGGATTAGGATTAGGATTAAGTTTACATAAAATATCTCAGCATCTCTTCAATATGTTTGAGTCCGATGACAGTAAACTCTTCTGGCCTAACCAATCCCTCTAAATTTGCATGAGGAATAATCGCTTTCTTAAAGCCCATCTTTGCCGCCTCGTTGATGCGCTGTTGAACTTGATTAACCGCCCTGATTTCGCCCGTTAACCCTACCTCTCCGAAAATAATCATATCGTTTGGAACGATCACATCTCGATGACTGGAAGCGATGGCCATAACCACAGCTAGATCTGCAGAAGGTTCATCTATGCTTACACCACCCACTACGTTTAAGTATATGTCCTGTTCGTACAAGGACATGCCTACTTTTTTCTCAAGGACGGCAGTCAGCAACACGAGTTTGTTAAAATCTATACCGATGGCCATACGACGTGGTAGGTTGTAATTCGATTTGGAAACCAAGCATTGCATCTCGACCAACACCGTTCTTGTTCCTTCAAGTGCTGGTACGATAATCGAGCCAGGGGCATTTTTTACTGCATTAGATAGAAATATCTTCGACGGATTATCCACTTCAATCAGACCTCGATTGGTCATCTCGAAAACGCCAATTTCATTCGTCGAGCCGAATCTGTTTTTAACAGCTCTTAGGATTCTAAAAAGGTTATGGCCTTCTCCTTCAAAGTACAGTACCGTATCCACCATATGCTCCAGTATTTTAGGTCCCGCAATCGCCCCTTGTTTGGTGACATGCCCCACAAGGAAGGTGCATACGCCAAATTTCTTAGCGATGTTCATGAACTGATTGGTGGCTTCTCTGACTTGGCTGACACTTCCAGGTGCAGAGACCACTTCTGGATTATAAACCGTTTGAATCGAATCGACGATGAGCACATCGGGTTTGAGCTGTTCTACATGGAACTTAATGCGCTCGATGTTGTTTTCCGCTACGATGAGAAGGGCGTCATTGTCCACAGAAAGTCTTTGAGCTCTAAATTTGGTCTGCTTAACAGATTCTTCGCCTGAAACATATAAAACCGTCTTGCCTTGCGCAGAAATATTGCTGGCCACTTGTAGAAGCAGAGTGGACTTGCCAATCCCAGGGTCTCCGCCGACTAAGATCAGAGATCCCACAACCAAGCCGCCCCCCAGAACGATGTCCAGCTCTTTGATTTTGGTGGAATATCTCTGTTCTGCTTCAAAGTCAATTTCTTTAAGTCTTAAGGGTCTTGACTCTCCCCCTATGTTGAGCGACTGCGTTTTCTCTGGTTTGGCCTCAAGTTCCTCAACCATGGTATTCCAAGCACCACATTCAAGGCATTTCCCCAACCATTTAGGTGAAATAGCGCCACAGGTTTGGCATACATATCTACTTTTATTCTTCGACATCCTCAACCTCTTTTATTCTAATTTCGTTTTCCTCAACGTCTAGGCGTAAGTGTGCACTTTCTTTAGGCAGACTTAGCATCACATCTGCAATCGGGTCTTTCACCCATTTATCGATTATCCTATTGATGGGTCTCGCACCGTAATCCTCAGTATAACTTTTTTCTGCTAAAAACATCGCCACAGCGTCAGACCATTCAAGCGTATAGTTCTTCTTTTCAAGCAGTTCCGCCAAGTCGTCTAGTTTAAGTTTGACGATTTCTCTCAACGATTCAATTTTAAGAGGCTTAAATACGATTATTTCATCAATTCGGTTGATAAACTCTGGCTTGAAGTACTTCTTACACGCTTCTCGTATGCGTTCTTCTCGCAACATGATTTCATCCGTTTTGATGAATCCCATCTGTTTTTCTAATATTTCTGAGGTTCCGAGATTTGACGTCATGATGATCAACGCGTTTCTAAAGTCATACGAAATGCCTCTGCCGTCGGTGACTGTTCCTTCATCCATCAGTTGTAACAGAACATTGATGACCTCTGTGTCCGCTTTTTCGATCTCATCAAAGAGAACCACTGAAAATGGCATTTTGGCGATGGCGTTTGTTAAATAGCCGCCTTCTTTGGTGCCTTCGTATCCCGGCGGCGAGCCAATCAGCTTCGCAATGGCGTGTTTCTCTGTATATTCAGACATATCTATCTTAATCAAGTTCCTGTCACTGCCGAAATACATATCTGCGATGACTTTAGCCAGTTCCGTTTTTCCCACACCGGTAGGACCGACGAAAAGAAAATTTCCTACTGGCTTTGATTCGTTCTTAATTCCTACTCTGAAGCGTTTTAAAGTCTTAGAGACCATTTCGATGGCTTCCTCTTGACCGATGATCTTTTCTTTCATCAAATCATACAAGCGATTTAATCGTTCTTTATCATGGGTAGAGAGTTTGTGAATCGGCACCTGAGCCCATTCAGAAACCACTCTTTCAATATCGTCTTGTTCCACAGTCAACTTTTGAGAAGTTAAAAGGGATTTAGCATTTTGATTTTTTTCTATATGACCGAGAATGCGCTTTTCTTCTTGTTGAATTTTAGCAGCTTTATCAAATTGAAGTTCTAAAATCAACGATTCCTTTTCTTCTTTCAACTTAGACAAACGATATTTCAGTTCTTCGACGATTTCCATGGTTCTCAGATTATCACTTCTCTTGCGTGAGCAAGCTTCATCGATAATATCAATCGCCTTATCTGGTAGCTTACGATCTCTAATATAGCGAATCGACAGATCCACTGCCGCTTTTAAAGCGTCTTCCTTGATGACGACTTGATGGTGTCTCTCATAATTGGCTTTGACTCTGCTTAAAATCAAAAGCGTCTCATCTGGCGACGGTTCTTCTACTTGTACTAACGTTAGTCTTCTGGTAATGGCATGGTCTGATTCGATATACTTATGATAGTCGCGATGTGTGGTTGCACCAATCATCTGAATATCGCCACTGGATAAATGTGGTTTAAGCATAGACAGCGCATCCATCGACTTATCCCCTGTAGAACCAGCCCCCATTAAGTTCTGAAATTCATCAAAATAAGCAATACATTTTGAATCTTCTCTAAGTGCTGTGATGAGTTCGTTCATCTTCTCTTCGAACTGACCTCTGTACATGGTTCCAGCAAGGAGTTGTGACAGATTGATTTCGATGATTTTATAGCCTTTAAGCGCATCGGGAACATTGCCCGTGGCTATTTTAGAAGCCAAGCCCCTGATGATAGCACTTTTACCGACACCCGGTTCTCCGATCAAACACGGACTGTTTTTAGTCTTTCTGGTCAGAATTTGAATCAAACGATCGATTTCATTTTCTCGACCAACGGTTACCTCTAAAGGTTGATCTTTCACAAGCTCCGTTAAATTCGTCCCCACTAAGTTGAGTATTTTTCGTTCTGATTCTGCATAGTCTTCATCAAACGATAGCGTTTTAACGTCGTGTCCTTCGGCTTGTTTGGCTTTAATCAGAGTGGACCCTTCTGCAAAAGTGGTTTGATAATCTTGCGAAATCTTGGTTACATCTAAACTCAGTTTTGTCAAAACTTTATAGCCGATAGATTCTTTGTCTGCGAGGATGCTCATAAAAAGATGTTCAGCTAAGATTTCTGCATTATTTGATGTCAAAGCAAATTGATGGCTTCTTTCTAGGCACTCTTTAGCTCTGAGTGTGTAATCCACGATACCTTCGAAGTCTCGAACACCGCCGATGAGTTTGATCAGTTCATTTCTGATGTCTTTTGCCGTGATTTTATAATATAAAAAAGTCTCGCTTACTTTTGATCCTTTGATCAGCGAGAGCCCCAGTAGGATATGCTCAGTACCAATATATTGATGTCCTAAATCTCTCGCTTCACTAAAGGCGAGATTGATGACGTCATTTGCAAACTCGTTATAATTATAATGCTGCATATGGACCTCCCTTACTCTCTCTTTAGTGTATCAAGTTATGGGCACAAATAAAAGACCTAGCAAAATATTGCTAGGTCTTTTTCCCCTATTTCCACTTTATTTTTCATTATCTTTCTTGACTTGTTCGATGATTTTAAGCGCGATTTGCATTGGTACTTCTTCATAGCGCTCAACACTCATGCTGAACCAGCCTCTTGCCTGCGTCATCGATCTTAAATCTGTCGCATAAGCAAACATTTCAGCTTGTGGCGCTTCAGCGATAACTTTTTGATATCCATTTTCATTTGGTTCCATACCTAAAATTCTGCCTCGACGTCTATTCATATCGCCCATGATGTCACCCATGTACTCATCAGGTATATAGATTTCTACATGTGCAATTGGCTCGAGTAAGATCGGTTGAGCTTGTTCTATACCCTTTTTAAATGCTAAGTGAGCGGCGAGTTTAAAGGCCATTTCAGATGAATCAACAGGGTGATAAGAACCATCGAGCAATGTGGCTTTGACATTCACCACTGGACAGCCTGCTAAGACACCATGCTCAAGCGATTCTTGAAGACCTTTTTCTACAGCAGGAATATATTGTCTTGGAACTGATCCACCAAAGATTTTTTCTTCAAATATAAATGGCTCATTGCATGGCTCAAATTTCACATGAATGTCTCCGTATTGACCTGCACCACCCGATTGTTTTTTATGTTTACCCTGAACCGTTGAAACGCCTTTAATGGTTTCTCTGTATGCGATTTTTGGATTTTCTAAAGTCACTTCTACGCCAAAGAGGTTCTTTAACTTACTGGTGATCACTTGAACTTGCATCGTGCCTTGACCACCCAACAACGTCTGCTTGGTCTCTTTATTGCGCTCAAGAGAGAACGATGGATCCTCATCGGTTAAACGGTGTAACGAAGCATGAATTTTTTCCTCGTCACCCTTTGATTTTGGTTCAATCGCCATGAATAACGCAGGTTTAGGCATGTTAATGCCCACATACTTAATCGGCTTTTCTCTATCACACAGCGTATCACCTGTTTCAGTATACTGAAGTTTAGCCGTAGCGCCGATATCCCCTGCGATGACTTTCTCAACTTCGAGTTGCTCTTTTCCTCTCATTAAGAACAGAGAAGTGAGTTTTTCTTTCTCATCTTTATTGGCATTAAGGACTTCCAAATCCTTTTTAGCAACACCAGAGTAAACTTTAAATAATGAAATCTTACCTACGAATGGGTCTACGATGGTCTTAAATACAAAAGCAGAGAACGGTTCTTTTTCATCCAAGACGCGCTCAATTTCTTTCTCGCTGTCTGGATCCATACCTTTATAAACACCGCCATTTAACTCTTTTGGCGTTGGGAAGTAATCATAGATCATATCCATCATCGTATGAATACCAATTCTTTTTTCAACTGCACCGACGATGACCGGTACGATTTCTCCAGCGATAACGCCTTTTCTAAGACCTTCATGGATTTCTTCGTTACTAAATGTTTCGCCTTCAAAATATTTAGCCATGAGTTCTTCGTCGCTTTCAGCAACTGCTTCGATCAACATGTCTCTAATCGGTCTTACGCGCTGTTCCATATCCGCTGGAATCGGCGCATCCACACATTGTGTGCCATTAAAAATACGACCTACTTGATCGACGACATTGACAAATCCCTTAAACTCAGCACCTTCACCGATAGGAATACAGAAAGGCGCAACTTTTTTACCAAATGTATCTTTTAAGTCTTTGATCAACTTGACGTAATTCACATTTTCTTTATCCATTTTGTTGATGAAGATGATTTTAGGCATATCTCTTTTTTCAGTAAAATTCCAAGCTTTTTCAGTACCTACTTCGATGCCTGAAGACGCATCTACTAAAATAACCGCACCGCCTGCTACTCGAAGTGCACTGAGTGTTTCACCTACGAAATCGAAATAACCTGGTGTATCTAAAAAATTATACTTGTGTTCATGCCATTCTATCGGAATCAAAGATGTTCCGATACTGAATTTTCTATTGATTTCTTCTTTATCAAAATCCGAAACGGTATTGCCGTCATCTACTCTGCCCATTCTAGATGTAACTTTAGTTGTAAACAACAATGCTTCGGCTAAAGTCGTTTTACCGCTACCTCCGTGTCCTAAAAATGCAACGTTCCTAATTTTGTCAACTGCGTAGTTTTTCATTAGAAAATTCTCCTCTCAAGTTGGATTTATTTGAATTTTTGCATTATTTGTAATATTCTATAAAATTATCAAATTTCCTTCTATTTCTTTAAAAAAACAATAAAAAACAGAAACCCCACACATACACTTTTCAGTGTACATGTAGGGCATCAGCTTTATAAAAAGGAATTCACTTTTTTTATACTTATATTATCTAACTGGACACGCGCCTGTATCACAACCGTCGCTACCAATATCAAAAGCCAATTCTTCTTTTTCATATTTTGTAATCAATGAAGGTCTAAAAGGTTTCATCTCAGCAGAACGTTTTTCGAACTCTTCCTCGGTGATAGCTTCATATGGCATTAACTGATAGAAGCTATCTTCAAGTGGTAAGAAAGATAACGCCACGGTATCATCCCAGTTGTTGTAGACCCATTCTTCCACCGCTTCCCACTCTTCTGGTCTAACAGAAACCGTAATGGAACAGTTATGATCCACATAGTTTTCCATGAACAGTTTATAGGTTTCAAGCTGTTCTATGGCCGTAACATCGTACTTGGTTTTGCCAACTGGTGCTTTAACTGGGAATTCTACCACTTTCGTCGTACATGTTTCCCACTCTTGACCTACTTCTGGCAACACTGGATATCCTAATTCCTCACATACTTTAACCAGTGGGTCGTGTGAGTTGATTCTCACACGTCTGATGTAATACGGAGAATGAGAATAGTGAACACCACTTGATACAACAGGAAGTTGAGATAAAGTCCCCTCTGGTTTTACTGTCGTTACAAGGACAGGCACTCTTCCACCGAGTTCTGCAGAATACATCTCTGCTTCTTTCTTCGCAGCATCTCTCAAGAGTCTTAACAGATTGGATTGCTCATCTTTATTCATCTTCGTCGCATTGACCATATCCATCCAACCGGTTAATGAACATCCGAGAAGTTTATCTCTTTGTTGAACATTATTCCAAAGCGGCAATTCTAGCTCTACACATGTCATTCTATAGCTTGCTCTTGCTGATAAACGCTGTGCTTTTAGAAGACCTGGAACATCTAATTTACCATGTTCATCCACAAAAGCAAACACGTTGATGGTCGTTAAGTTACAAAGACCTTTATTGTCGAGCAATATTTCACCACATGGGTTTACGCCGTTAAAGTTCGGTCTTCTCTTAGCTCCAGCCACTTCGTTCACCCAACCTGGTTCCCCAGAATAACGCATGCGCTCAAGCTGCCATTTGAGTCTTTCTCTGGTCGGTTTTTCGCGATAGTAAATTGAGTTGTTGCTCATTTGACGGTGTAAGATTTCTTCGTTTACGATCCACTTGCCATCTTGCATTTCATATAATTTTGATTTTGCTTCAATGCTCTCTTGATCATCTGCATCGACGAGGACGATTTCAGCCGTTCTTCTCACGCCGCCCACAACCACATTTTCACCGATGACATTGGCAATATCAAGGCAATCAATCGGTCTGAGTTTGATGAGTTTTGATTCCGTTAAGATGCCCACTTTTTTAACTACGCGGTCGATTTTGTGGAACATATTTTTGAGACTTGTATGACCACTGGCTGTACCACCAAATGTTCTGAGTTTTTCACCTTTAGGTCTAACGTGATCGTAGTCGATGATGATGGTTTTGATATTTCTATATTCGTTGCTATGGATCAGTTGCATGAAGAAATCAAGCGATTGAACCCAACCTTCTTTTGAGTCTCCTATGGTAATCTTCACCGTATTATTATAGAAAAATTCTAAGCTCGTATTGTCTTCTCTTTCGCTTCTAGGAAGTGGCGAATAGTCTTTGTGAACCACTTCAAAGTCCGTTCTAACTCTTGGAAGTTGTGCGACGTCTTCTTTTAGGATTCTAACGCCTACACCAGATCCAATCATAAGGAGATAGAAAATATCTTTGAATGCACTAAAGCTATTGATAATTTGGAAACTGCAGTTGTAGTTCGCCATCGGGTAATGTTTCGCCACAGACGTACCACCAACCCAGAAGGTTCTCCCAGATAAAAACTGTCTCAAATGGAAGATGTTATCGAAAAGTTCTTCTGCTTCAGAACGATTGGTTTTAGCGATCGTACAGTTGTACTCAACCGCTCTTCTAACTGTTTCCCACCAGTATTCTCTTCTCTTTTCTTCTGGCAACCATCTCGAATACGTTCTATAATATACAAAATCGCCAAGTTGTTGCATCGGTGAGTTCATGTGTTTATATTTGCTGATGAACTCGTCCGTCAACAAGCGATGATCTTCCTTTTTTCGCGTGATGCGCGTACCATCTTTTTCGTTACGATAAATTATGTACTTCTTAGCTGCATCTTTTCTTGGACTTTCCATGAGCAATTCTTCAACCAAATCCTGAATTTCGTCCACTGAAATTGGATTTTCACGACCTGTCGCCACTTCGACGATTTGCTCGCCAATAGCTTCGCATAATGGTTTATCAATACCCAGTGTCGTCTCTTGCATGGCTTTTTCAATCGCTCTAATGATCTTAGAAACTTCGAATGAAACCACGCTACCATCTCTCTTTACTACTTTCATGTGTCACACCCCTTTTTCAACACGTTATTGTATTTTTAATACCACATTTAGTATTAGTTTTGTATAGAATACCTACATATTGTAGCATCGGTTTTTGACACTGTAAATAAGTTCGAAGCAAAAAAACATAAAAAAAACGAAGAAAAAAGGCTTGCTTTTTTCTTCGTTAACACCATATATAGTAATATAGGACGTAAGTACTAACAATATATAGTCATCTTAAAAAAACCTAATTACTTCTTGCCTAACAGCCTAAACATGTTCTTTTTATAGGCTTCAACACCTGGTTGGTCAAACGGATTAACACCTAACATGTATCCGCTGATGCCACATGCTTTCATAAAGAAGTACATGAGTTTACCTAAATGGAACGCATCTTTTTTCTCGATTGATACCACCATGTTTGGTACGTTACCATCCACATGTGCTTCAAGCGTGCCTTTAAATGCATTTTCATTGACATAGCTCATGGTTTTTCCTGCCAGATAGTTTAACCCATCTAAATCGTTTTCTTCTAGTTCTAAAACGATGTCTTTTTCAAATTTTTCTACTCGAACGACGGTTTCAAATACGTGTCTAGGTCCATCTTGAATCATTTGTCCCATAGAGTGAAGATCTGTCGTATTATTCATCTTCGTTGGGAAGATCCCTTTGCCATCTTTTCCTTCGCTCTCGCCATAGAGTTGCATCCACCATTCTGCTAAGAAAGCCATAGACGGTTCATAGTTCACTAAAACTTCGATGGCTTTGCCTTTATTGTAAAGTGCGTTTCGAACGATGGCATATTGATAACATGGATTTTCGTCGATATTTTCAACGGCGTATTCGCTTTGACCTTCTGCTACACCCGCCATGAATGCATCAATATCTATGCCAGCAGATGCGATTGGCAATAAACCTACCGGTGTAATGACAGAATATCTCCCCCCAATATTTGATGGAATGATAAATGTTTCGTAGCCATTCGCATTTGATAAGGCTCTCAGAGCCCCATTCTTTTCATCTGTGGTAGCAAAAATACGTTTTGTGGCTTCTGCTTTACCATATTTTTTCTCGAGGGCATTTTTGAGAACTCTAAATGCAATCGCAGGCTCTGTCGTGGTTCCAGATTTTGAAATGACGTTTAAGCACACAGACTCATTTTCGATCATTTCCAGTAAATCGGTCAAGTAAGTCCCACTGATTTGGTGACCTGCAAAATAGATTTTAACGGTTTTTCTCTTTTCTCTAGGTAACTCATTATAAAAACTGTGCGACAAAGCATCGATCACGGTTTTAGCACCGAGGTATGATCCGCCGATACCGATGACGATGAGGACGTCTGCCATGTCGTTGATTTTTTTCGCAGCAGCTTTAATTCTGTCAAATTCTGTGCGATCGTAGTTTGATGCATAATCAACCCAGCCGATATAGTCATTTCCTGCGCCTGTGCCACTGTGTAGTGAGTGGTGTGCAGCTGATGCCATTGGTTTCAAATACTCATATTCATGCTTTTGAATCAAAGCATTCTCAAAATCAAATTTAATTTTACTCATGTCTAACTCCATTTCTCAAGCGTATTCGCTTATTCGTGAATCATAGCATACATAGCAGCACCGATGATGCCAGCATCATTTTTAAACTTTGCAATTTCAACTTTCGCATGTGGTGTCGATTTAAAGTACTTCAACGTTTCGAGTTCAACTTTAATCTTATCCAGTAGGAAATCGCCTGCCATCGAGATGCCACCACCGAGGAATATCACTTCTGGATCTATGGTGCAAACGATATTCATGATACCGATGCTTAAGTATTTAACCAGTCTGTTTACAACTTCATTTGCCACTGCATCGCCATTTTTAGCTGCATTAAAGATAATTTCACCTGAAATGTTTTCTAAATGGCCTTGAACCATGTCGCTCATCATGCTGTTTTTACCAGAAGATATTAAATACTTGGCATAATGGATAATCGCCGTAGAGGATGCGAAGGTTTCTAAACAGCCCATTCGACCACATCCACATTGATACATACCTTCTCCTACGATCATATGACCGAGCTCAGATCCAATACCATGATGACCCGCGATGACTTTACCATCGATGAGGATGCCACCACCGACACCCGTTCCAAGTGTCAGCATAACAGCATTTTTATACTTGCCTTCTTGCGCAACTTGAAACTCTGCGACACCCGCTACAGTTGCATCGTTGTCGATAAAGATTGGCACGTTCAATTTTTCACTCAGCTTTGCTTTGAGAGGCACATTGTACCAATTCAAATTCACGCAAGCGATGACCTCACC
>RRZU010622570.1_pt1 | contig 22188 bp, 19 predicted proteins | sample 2165561 | NCBI WGS metagenome assembly RRZU01 (sample SAMN10456909, study PRJNA506462) | wastewater metagenome | isolation source: wastewater sludge | place: USA: Moscow, Idaho | reverse complement strand
GAGGAACGCTGCGTGCGCAGCCTGGGCGCGCTGGCGATGCTCGAGACGACGGTGCTGGTGCCCGGTCACGGCGACGTGTGGCGGGGTCCGATCCGCGAGCTGACCGATCAGGCGATCGCCGCGCACGCACACTGATTTGACACGTGTAAAGTTCGCCGGCATGGACAGGATCAGGGGCAAGGTCGTCGTCATCACCGGGGCGGCCCGCGGAATCGGCCGGGCCACCGCCGAAGCACTGCTGGCCCGCGGCGCGCGGGTGGTCGTCGGGGACCGTGACATCAGCGCACTCGACACCTGCGTCACCGAACTGAACCGGGCCGGCCAGGTCAGCGGCTACCCGCTGGACGTGACCGATGCCGAATCGTTCGCGGTGTTCCTCAATAAGGCCCGGGCCGACGGGGGCGGCCGCATCGACGTGCTGATCAACAACGCCGGCGTGATGCCCGTCGGGCCGTTCCTGGACCACTCCGAACAGGCTATCCGCTCGGCGATCGAGGTCAACTTCTACGGCGTGCTCAACGGCTGCCGACTGGTGCTGCCGGAGATGACGAAGCGGCGTTCGGGCCACATCGTGAACATCTCGTCGGTGGCCGGGGTGCTGGCGGTGCCCGGCCAAGCCCTCTATGCGGGAACGAAATTCGCCGTCGTCGGCCTCTCCACCGCACTGTCGGACGAATTCGCGCCGCACGGCGTCGACGTCAGCGTGGTGATGCCGACGTTCACCAACACCGAGCTGATTTCCGGAACCGATGCCACCGGGGCCCGAAAGCCGTTGCAGCCCAACGAGATCGCGGCGGCCGTCGTCAATATCCTGGACAAGCCCACCACCGCGGTGTCGGTGCCGGGCCCGCTGCGCCCCATCAGCATCCTCTCGCAGTTGCTGCCACCGCGCGGTCGCCGCTGGCTCTCGCACAAGCTGGGCAACGACACCGTGTTCCTCAGTGTCGACACGTCGGCGCGGGCCGCCTACGAGAAACGCGCCCAGTCATCCACCGGCGTCCAGGAGGATTAGCCGGCCCCCGCGGCGCCGGCCCGCATGATCGCCGCCAGATCCTCCCGCGACGACGCACCCACCCGCTGACAGGCGCGGTACAGGTGGCCCTCGACGGTGCGCACCGAAGTGACCAGCCGGTCCGCGATCTGCTTGTTGGACAGACCGGCGGCCACCAACTCGGCCACCTCCCGCTGCCGCCCGGTCAACGGGGTCGGCGACACCGGACTGCGGGTGGCCGGTGTGCACAGCCCACCGCACTCGGCGGCCAACTGAGCGGCGATCGACGCGGCGTACAGACCGCGGCTGCGCGACTGTGCGGCGGTCAGCGCCACCGCCGCCTGCGCCGCGGCGTCGGCCGCCGTGCAGCGGTCACCACTGTTCCGATAGGCCTCGACGACTTCCAGGAGCGCTTCACCGTCGCCGCGGCTCAGTGAATCCGCATATGCGGCAACGCTTCCGGCCAGCGGGATGTCGATCTCCCCGGCCAGCTCACCGGCCCGGGCGGCCACCTCGGTGATCCGTTCACCGCAGTCCCACTGCGTGGCGGCCTGCAGGCACGCCAGCTCGTGGGTGGGCTGGCCGCGCTCCCGGGCCACCGCCGCCTCGGCCAGCACCGTGTCGACGGCATCGGTCAGCTGTCCCGCAGCGGCCTGCGCCCAACCGGTTGCCAGCGCGAAGGCCGACTGCATGAACAGGTACTCGGCCGGCACCACGGCGCGCGCGTTGGCCAGCATCTCGGCCGCGGCATCGGCCTCGCCGAGTTTGGCGTGCACCTCCGTCAGCGCGAAGTAACACGCCGGTCGCAGGGTCGCGGCGCCGTGCTGTTCGGCCGCGGCCAGTGCCTCGCGCAGCAGTCGCGCGGCCTCCCGTAGTTCACCGCGCAGCAGCGCGGCATGACCCCGCAGGAAGATCAGGTTCGCGTACGGACGACCGGGTGCGTCGCGGGCCAACTCCGAGAGCACCTCGGTGGCCCGCTGGCACTCGTCGAGGAGCCCGTTGAGCCGGCACGCCCGCAGATAGACCCCGCCGAACCAGAACCGCATCGGGGCGGTCTCATAGGAGCCGGCAGCGCGCTCGATCGCCTCGTGCGCCACCGGAATCACGTCGGCGGCATGCCCGAGGGCGCCGGCCGACATCACCAGCGCCAGCGCGGCCATGAACGCGTTGAGATCCGAAAGTTCACCGGAATCTATTGCCGCCCTGGCTTTTTCCTCCGACTCGGCGCAGCGCGCGCCGACGGCGTCCACACATGCCTCGACGGCCATCCGACCCGCGCGTTCGGCGCCGTTCTCGTCGTCCGTCCCACCCAGGGCGGCCAGCTCCGCCAGGATCGCCGCCGCGTCGGCCGGCCGGGCGAGCACCCAGATCATGTTGACCGCGCGCATCAGCGCCCAGACCCGGCGCTCGGCGTCATCGGCGGGCCGCAGGTTGGCCAGGAACTGGTCGGCCTCCTCGCCACCGCGGGTGGCCAGGATGCAGTGCGCCTGCAGCGGGGCGGCCGCGGCCGGGTCGGCGGAGGCGGCGGCCTCGGCGAAGCGTTCGGCCAGTTCGACGTCGAGCATCCGCATCGCATGCTCACCGGCGTCGAGGAACAGCTGCGGGTCCGGCGGCAGATCCGAATCGAGCGCCAATTGCGCCCGCACCACGGTCCGCTGGGGATCGGCGTCACCGGGCGGGGCGTGCTTGGCCAGGAGCGTGGAAAGCCGCCCACGCAGCTTCGAGCGGTACATCTCCCCGGCCGCCGAGCGGCGCAGTTCACCGAAGAGCGGATGGGCGAACCGGGCCAGCAGCTGGCGTCCGGTGCGCTCGACGCGCACCAGGTTCAACTGCTCGGCGGTCTCCAGGTCCTCCCCCGAAACGAGTTCGAGCAGCACGTCGAGGTCCAGCGGCTCGCACAGGGACAGGGCGTCCAGCATCAACGCCTGTTCGGGTGGCAGCTGATCGAGCCGGTTGCCCACCAGGTCGCTCATGCTCTGGGACACCGCGACGTCCCCGTCCCACAGCCACACCCCGGCGACGCGACGGATCCGACCGGCGGACACCTGATCCTTGACGAGCTGCTGGATGAACAGGGCGTTGCCGCGGGTCAGCCGCCAGAACCGCTGGGCGCTCTGGGCATCGACGGGGCCCTCCAGGATCTGCTCGACGACCGCGCGGGTGGCCGCCGCCGACAACGGCTCGAGGTCCAGCCGGTAGAGCAGCTTGTCCTTCCACAGCGCGGTGACGGCGTCGGGTTCGCCGGCCCCGGTGCGCACCGTCACCACCAGCCGGGCCTCCCGGGTCTGCGCCAGCTGGTGCACGACGTGCGCCGAGAAGCCGTCGAGCAGATGCGCGTCGTCGACGCCGATCACGACCCGGCCCTGACGTTGTTGCGCCACAAGCGCATTGATGACCCGCCGGACGCTGGGGGCCGGCTCGGCGGCGGCATCGCCGAGGGTTATCGAGAATGCGCCCAACGGTATTGGCCGCGCCGATGCGGTTCCGCTGATCCAGTTGGTCCGGGTACCCCCCGGGGCCGTACCCATCAGCTCCCGCGCCAGGCGCGTCTTACCCACGCCCGCCGGGCCCGCGATCACCACCCCGGCATAGTTGCCCGCACCGCCCAGCGCACGCCGCAGCGCAGCCAGTTCGTCGTCCCGCCCCCTCAGCGCCCCACCGCTGGTCACGCCGCGACTATAACGCGAAAACCCGTCGATCCAACGGTTAATTCGCCAGGGCCTGGTCCAGATCGGCGATCAGGTCGTCGGTGCCCTCGAGCCCGACCGAGATGCGGACCACGCCGTCGCCCAGACCGATCGCGGCCCGGCCCTCCGGGCCCATCGCACGGTGCGTGGTGGTCGCCGGATGGGTGATCAGGCTCTTGGCGTCGCCGAGGTTGTTGGAGATGTCGATGATCTGCAGCTTGTCCAGCAACTCGAACGCCCGCTGCTTGCCCTGACCGTCCGGCGCGTCCAGTTCCAGCGTGACGACCGTCCCGCCGCCGGACATCTGGCGGCGCGCCAGCTCGTACTGTGGATGGGAGGGCAGGTACGGATAGCGCACCCACCGGACCGCCGGATGGCCCTCCAGGAACTCCGCGACCCGCAGTGCCGACCGGGAGCTGTAATCGACCCGAACAGCAAGTGTCTCCAGACCTTTGAGCATCACCCAGGCATTGAACGCACTGATCGCCGGACCGGTGTGCCGCATCAGCGTCTGCACCTGACCGTCGATGAACTCCCGGTCGCCGAGGATCGCGCCGCCCAGCACCCGGCCCTGCCCGTCGATGTGCTTGGTGCCGGAATAGACCACGACGTCGGCACCCAGCTCCATGCCCCGCTGCATCAGCGGTGTGGCAAACACGTTGTCCAGGACGACCTTTGCCCCGGCGCCGTGCGCGAGTTCGCTCACCGCCGCGACGTCGACCAACGTCTGCATCGGGTTGGACGGGGTCTCGAAGAACACCGCCTGGGTGGGGACGGACAGCGCTTCCTCCCACTGCTGCAGGTCGTCGCCGTCGACGAACACGGTCTCGACACCCCAGCGGGGCAGGATCTCGTTGCACACCACGAAGCACGACCCGAACAGACTGCGCGCGGCGACCAACCGGTCACCCGCCCCGAGCAGCGCGCCCAGCGAGGTGAACACCGCAGCCATTCCGGTGGCGGTGGCGAAGCAGGCGGGCGCGCCCTCGATCAGCCGCAGCCGCTCCTCGAACATCGAGATGGTCGGATTGCCGTAGCGAGAGTAGACATAGCGGTCGATCTCGCCGGTGAACGCCTGCTCGGCCGCTGCCGCCGACTCGTAGACATAGCCCGACGTCAGGTACATCGCCTCGGCGGTCTCTTCGAATCCCGAGCGCAGCAGGCCGCCGCGAACGCCGATGGTGGCCGGGCTCACGCCGTCGGGCAGCGGCGCCGGAATGCGCACAGAGGGAACCGACCGGAAGGATTCGGACGGGTCGCTCATGACTGCACCCAGGGAAGTCCGACCGCTTTCCAGCCGGTGCCGCCGCGGTGCCGGCGGTCGTCGAGGTTGCCCTCGAACCCGTCGAGCATGTTGTAGGACGGCGCGATGCCGGCGGCGGTCGCCGACTCGGCGGCCCCGATGGAGCGGTTGCCGGACCGGCACAGGAAGATCACCGGGCGATCCCCCGGGGTCACGCCGCTCGCGATCAGGTCATCGACGAAACCGTCGTTGTGGGAACCGTCGCCGCGGTTCCATTCGACGTACACGACGTCGCGCCCGAGTGCGGAGATGTCCGCCACGCCGACGAAACGCCATTCGGCGTCGGTACGACAGTCGACGAGGACCGCGTCGGGGTGTTCCTCGAGCATCGTCCACGCCTGCTCGGGCGTGATGTCACCGGCATAGCTCACGGATTTGAGTTTCCCATACGGGCGGGGATGGGCCCGGTTCAGCCGGGATCAGCTGGGTCCGGCCGTGCAGACCCGCCACGCGCCGTCCTCCCGGACGAGGGCGGTCCGAACGTCGGTCTTGTCATCCCGATTGCGCTCGAAGTAGTACGTGACGGTCGCGCTGGCCGTGTCGCCGCTCATCGACACGTCGGTCACGTTGCCGACGTAGCGCCCACCCTTGGCCGCCACCGAAGTGCGTTGCCGGTCGAGCACCTGGGCCTCCGTGCCCGCGTCGCGCGCGCAGGTGTTGGCGCGGAAGTCGGCATAGTCCAGGCGTTGCAGGGCGTCGTTCTGGCCCAGCACGGCGCGCACCACCCGGTCGGTCTCGGTGTCCCGGTCGCGGTTCGCCAGCGTCAACGCGCCGACCCCCAGCAGCGTGACGAGCCCGACCGCCAACGCGCCGATGAACGGCCACGGGGTGGCACCGTCATCGGCGGCCAGGTCATCCGGACCGGCGGCTCCCGCACCTCCGCTCACGGCCGTAGTTCGGTGTCGACGTAGCACCAGCGCCACTGCTCACCCGGTTCGACCGAACGCATCACCGGATGCCCGGTCTCCTCGAAATGCCCGGTGGCGTGCCGGCGCGGACTGGAATCACAGCAGCCGACCCGACCGCAGCTCAGACACATCCGCAGGTGCGCCCAATTGTTCTCACCCAATTCGGCGCAGCCCTGGCACTGGTCGCTCTGCGGCGACGGCTCAGGCGTATCGGCCGCCGCGGCCAGATGTTCACACCCCACAGGCGTCGCGGGCGTGATCGGATCGTCCTGACGCCAGCGGCTCGCACGTCTCACCGGGCAGCTCCGTGATGCAGCATGGTGTCCAAGGATAGGAGGTACGTCGACGTGTCTGCCGAATTGCTGGCGGTGCTGGTGGTCGCCGTGCTGGTATCCGCAGTCGCCCGTCGCTACAACCTGTCGTCGCCGCTGGTGCTGGTGCTGACCGGGTTGGTATTCGGGCTCATCCCCGGCCTCCCGCATTTCACGCTCGACCCCGACCTGGTGCTGTTCGTCATCCTGCCGCCGCTGCTGTGGTCGGCGGGTCTGGAGAGTTCCTATGTCGCCCTGCGGCAGAACATCAAGCCCATCGGCCTGCTGGCCGTCGGCCTGCCGCTGGCCACCACGTTCGCCGTCGGTGTCGTCGCCTATCACGTGGTGCCGGACCTGACCCTGCCGGCGGCGCTGGTGCTCGGCGCGATCGTGGCTCCACCCGATGCGGTCTCCGCCACGGCCATCGGGCGCCGCCTCGGGCTGCCCCGGCGGATGATGACGCTGCTCGGCGGTGAGAGTCTGCTCAACGACGCGACCGCGCTGACGGCGTACAAGGTCGCGTTGGCCGCGGCCATCGGGGCGGCGCAGAGCTGGGGTCATGCCGCCGCGGTGTTCGCGCTGGCCGTCGTGGGCGGTGTCGCGGTCGGCGCAGCGATCGGGTGGGCCATCGTGGCGGTCCGCGCCTGGCTCGACGACGACCTCTCCGAGAGCGCCATCGGGCTGGTGGCCCCGTTCGTCATCTACCTGCTCGCCGAAGAGGTGCACGGTTCAGGCGTGCTGGCCGTGGTGGTGGCGGCGTTGATCTCGGGCCGGCGATCCACCGAGGCGGGCTATGCGACCCGGTTGCAGGACTACGCCGTGTGGCGCAGTGTGCAGCTGCTGCTGGAATCATTGGCCTTCCTGCTCATCGGGCTGCAGCTGCCGCAGGTGCTGCGCGAACTCAGTGGGGTGCCGCCGCGGGTCGTGCTGCTGTCGTCGGCCGCGGTGTTCGTCACGGTGCTGGCGGTGCGGGTGATCTGGATGTTCGCGTCGTCGGCGCTGCTGCGCATCCCGGGCCGCGGCGACACGCTGGCCCGAAGACCGCCCGCCACAGAGACTTTCGTCGTCTCGTGGGCGGGCATGCGCGGGGTGGTCTCGTTGGCCGCGGCGTTCGGCGTGCCCCTGACCACGATGTCCGGTGCGCCGTTCCCGGGCCGACCGTACGTGGTGTTCCTGACCTTCGTCGTGGTGGTGGGCACGCTGCTGCTGCACGGTCTGACCCTGCCGTGGCTGATCCGGCGGCTCGGCGTCGGCGGCAGCGACACCCAGGCCGACGCACTGGCCATCGTCGGCGCCCGCACCCGCGCCGCGGACGCGGCCGAGACCAAGCTCGACGAGGCGATGGCCAAGAAGCACCCGGCGCAAACGGAATCCGGGCTGCCGGTCGCCGTCTACGAACACGCCGCCGACGTGCTGCGGCACACCAACGACCGCCGCCGCAACAGCGCGTGGGAGCAGGAACTCGGCCGCGGGTCCGATGAACTGGGCGCCAGCCCCAGCGACGCATTCCGCAAGCTGCGGCTGGCTATGCTGTCTGCCGAGCGCAAGACGATGATCGGCGAGCGCGACGCCGGGCGGATCGACGACGAGGTGCTCAGGGACCTGCTCCATGAGTTGGACCTGGAGGAAGCGGCCTTCAACCGCGGGTGAGTTCGCCCGAACCCGACGGTGGGTACCTTGTTCGCGTGACCTGGGACCGATTCTCCGCCGCCGTGACCTCCCGCCGCTCCTGGGTGTGGGTACTGCTGGTGGTAGCTGCCGCCGGTGCGTTGATGGGACTGGCCGGAGCGAGCGACTCGGCCTCGCAGTCGCCGGTGTCGCTGCCCGCCTCGGCCGAATCGGCGCGGGCGGCCCAGCTGGCGGCCGGGTTCTCGGGCGGCGACCGGGCCCCGGTGATCCTCGTGGTCACTCGCGCCGACGGAGGCGCGCTGACCCCCGAGGATCAGGCGGCCGGCGAAGCGGCCCGGCAGCGGGTGGGGGCCGCCCCGCTGGCGGTGTCCGACGACGGCAAGGCCGCCCTGGCCGCGGCGCCGCTGGACTCCGGGCTGTCCGGGTTCGCGCTCAACGATGCCGTGCAGTCGCTACGGACCACGGCGACCGACGGCCTGCCCGCCGGCCTGACCGCACAGATCACCGGCGGCCCCGCGTTCGGGGCCGACATCGCCAACGCCTTCTCCGGGGCCAACGTCACCCTGCTGGCCGTCACCGCGTCGGTGGTGGCGATCCTGCTGATCCTGACCTACCGTTCGCCGGTGCTGTGGCTGGTGCCGCTGCTGGTCATCGCCTTCGCCGACCGGGTGGGCGCCGTCGCCGGGGAGCGGGTGACCTCGGCCGCCGGCCTGATCGCCGACGGGTCGACCGCCGGCATCACCAGCGTCCTGGTGTTCGGCGCGGGCACCAATTACGCGCTGCTGCTGATCTCGCGGTACCGGGAGGAGCTGACCCGTCGGGCCGACGATGCGGGCGACGGACATCGGGCCGCCCTGCACACCGCCGTCCGCACGGCCGGGCCGGCAATCCTGGCCAGCAACGCCACCGTCGTGCTGGCCCTGCTGACGCTGCTCTTCGCCTCCGCCCCGAGCACCCGCAGCCTCGGTCTGCAGGCCGCCACCGGCCTGGTGGTGGCGGCGTTGTTCGCCCTGGTGGTGTTGCCGCCGCTGCTCGCGTTGTGCGGGGTCCGGCTGTTCTGGCCGTTCATCCCGAAGTCGGCCGACGACGCTGCCGGGGATCCGGTTGTCACCGGCTTCTGGCACCGCATTGCGACGGCCGTGGCCGCCCGGCCGGTGTGGGTGGCCGCCACCTCGATCGGCTTGCTGGCGGTGCTGGCGACGGGCCTGCTGGCCACCCCGACCGGCCTGTCGCAGACCGAGCAGTTCCGGGTGCGGGCCGAGTCCGTCAGCGGCTACGACGCCGTGGCCGCGCACTTCCCCGGTAGCCTGTCCGATCCCACGCGGGTGATCGGCAGCACCGAGCGGGCCGCGGGGCTGCAGCAGGCGATCGCCGGCACCCCGGGAGTGGTGTCCGTGACCGAGGCCGGCCGCACCGACGCGGGCCTGGTGCAGTTCACCGTCGTCACCGACGCCGCACCGGCCACTGACCAGGCATTCGAAATCGTTGCAGCACTGCGTAATTCAGCTCATGGCGCCGACCCGGGTGCCGTCGTCGGGGGCGCCGACGCGCAGGCCCTGGACATCCGCGACGCCGCGGTGCGCGACCGCCTGGTGCTGATCCCGGCAATCCTCGCGGTGGTCCTGGCGGTGCTGTTCGTGCTGCTGCGCGCGGTGGTCGCGCCGCTGATCCTGGTGGCCGTCACGGTGCTCTCGGCGCTGGCCGCGCTGGGCCTGGGCGGCTGGGTCAGCGTGCATCTGGTCGGCTTCCCGGCGCTGGACAACAGCACGCCACTGTTCGCGTTCCTGTTCCTGGTCGCACTCGGCGTCGACTACACCATCTTCCTGGTGACGCGCGCGCGGGAAGAAGCGCGCACCCACGGTACTCGTGAGGGCATCGTGCGGGCGGTGTCGGCGACCGGCGCCGTCATCACCAGCGCGGGCGTCGTCCTGGCCGCGGTGTTCTGCGTACTGGGCGTGCTGCCGCTGATCGTGCTGACCCAACTGGGCATCATCGTCGGACTGGGCATCCTGCTGGACACCTTCCTGGTGCGCACCGTGGTGATCCCGGCGCTGTTCACCATCATCGGGCCGCAGGTGTGGTGGCCCGGCCAGCTGGACCCCCAACCCGCCGAGGTCCCGTACGGCCGGCACGCCCGCCGCTAGTGCCCGGCGCCGTCGTGGTGCAGGTCGATCACACCGGACCGGACCAGCGCCAGCACGCTGACGATGAACACCCACGCCGGAAAGGCGAGCACGATCCACATGCTCAGGTCACCGAGCAGCAGGAGGGCTACGGCGACGACGTAGGTGATAACGATCAACCAGCGCCGCATCAGCCCGGTCCTGAGCCAGATGGTGGCCAACGAGATCATGAACACCGCGGCCATCCGCACGCCGTAGGTCTTGGCCAGCGACAACAGCAGCGCCTGGCCGAACAGCGCCGTCGTCGTCCGCGCGTCGCCCGTGGCACCGCTGATGGCCACCAGGCCCGCGGCCGTCGCCGAACTGGCGAACAGCATGGCCAGGAACAACAGACCGCTGCCCAGGAACACGGACGAGAAGAACCGATCCTCGTAGCTACCCAGGCCATCGCGGACCACGCCGATGAACCAGAGGAAGCAGATGCCGGCGAATGGCATGAGGATCGCCGCCACCCGCAGGCGGCCGCTATTGGAGTCGAGCCACTGCGAGCCGGGGCTGCCACCCTCGGGCAACGTCGAACGGATCAGCCAGATCGCCATCCCGAACAACACCGTGAACAGCACACCCGCCAGGGCGGCCGCGCGAGGGGTAGACAGTCGACGGAGCCCAATCTGATCAGAGTTAGTCATGTCCGATATTCAAGACCACCGCCGTCGGCGGTCACCACCGATCGTCCACCGCCGGCGTTCTTCGCCTGATACATCGCCGAGTCGGCGCGTTTTGCGATCTCTTCGAAAGTTCCCAGCGACCACCCGGTCGCGGACATCGACGCCGCCACACCGATACTGACCGTGGGTCCGATCTCCGGCTCGCACCGGGTCATCGCGGATTGCAGCCGATCGGCGACACGAATACCGTCGCGCTCAGTGCCGCGCATCACCACCAGGAACTCCTCGCCACCGGTCCGGGCGGCGACGCCGCCGACCGGAAGTACATCCCGCACGGCGTTGGCGACCGCGACCAGGACGCGGTCGCCGGCGGCGTGGCCTTCGGTGTCGTTGATGGATTTGAACTTGTCGATGTCGATGGCCAGCACCGTGATGGGACCAGGCGGACTGTGCAACGTGGTAACGGCGCTACTGAGTCCGCGGCGGTTGTAGAGCAGGGTCAACGGATCGTGCAGCGCATGTGACGCCCCGATCCGCAGTGACATGATGAACACTTGCAAGACGATCGGCAGACCCAGGACGGTCGGCACCAACACCAGTACCCGAACCGCGATCTCGGCCGAGGCCGCCGTGCCCTGATGCACCGCGACGGTGGTGAAGAAGACGACCGCGACGGCCGAAAATGCCAGGTGCGCGAGCAACGCCCGGGTGCCGTGCATCAACATCACGTAGATGCCGTTGGCGGCCAGCAGGGTCAGTCCCGGCATCGCCCCGAAAGCATCTGTACAACAGACGATCTCAGCAAAAACAGCCGCGTTCGCGATGATGACGAACAGGCCCGACACGCATTCCGACGGCCACGGTCCCACCACCCAGGCCACCGCGATGAGCATTGAGATCACCGCTCCCACCACCACGGGCCATTCCGTGCGTAACGACCCCGGAGCCTGGTGTTCCCAGACCACCAGGCTCAGCGAGATCAGGCCGTAGAACAGCGCCGTCGCCGCGATGAACAGCTGATAGACCCGCAACAAGCCGCGTTCGTCCAGATGTCGCACGGTCCACTGATAGTCGAACGGCAGATTCCACAACGAGACGACAAAGTCCCTGACCGCCTTCCCCGTATCCATCTGCCCCGCGCGCTCCTACGGTTGCCCCGGTAGCAACCGGATCATCAGGCCGTTGGCCTCGGCCAGCAGATTGCCGGCGGGGTCGTACAGTTCGGACTCGACGAATGCCTTGCGGCCCTCGGCATCCCGGATCCGGCCACGTCCGATCAGATCGGTGTCGATCGGGGTGACGCGGCGGTAATCGACGTGCAGGAAGGCCGTCCTGCTGATCGGCCGGCCCGCCGCGTGGATGACCATCCCGAACAGCGAGTCGAACAGCAGCGGCAACACCCCACCGTGCACCGCACTGTTGCCACCGACGTGAAATCGGCTGAACCGCACGCGCAGTTCGACACCGTCGGGTTCGAATTTGTCGACGAACCACGGTGGCATCAAAAGGCTTCCGGCTCCCGGCAGGGTCGGCACCCGTTGCGCGGGTCCGACACCCTCGGGCGCCTGGTACGGGTCCAGCAGGTCCACCAGGCCCTCGACCCGGTCGGCCGCGTCGATCCAGGTGGCCGGATCGGGATTGACTGACACCGCCAGGTCCTGCAGGCCGCGCATGGCCGCCAGGAATCGGCCGAAGCCGGGGCCGGGGTCGGCGGCCTCGAACACCGGGAATCCGCCGTGACGGTCATAGTCGGGATCGACCCGCCGGGGGTCCAGCCCGTAGTCCGACATCAGCGGGCGGCCAGGATGTCGCGCCGTACGATCGTCTGCTCACGCCCGGGGCCGACGCCGATGCACGAAACATGCGCTCCGGCAAGCTCTTCGAGCCGGAGCACATAATCCCTGGCGCGCGCCGGCAGTTCGTCGAACTCGCGCGCCGCCGAGATGTCCTCCCACCAGCCGGGCATCTCCTCGTAGACCGGCACGGCCTTGGCGATGTCGCTCTGGGTCATCGGCATCTCGTCGGTGCGTTTGCCGTCGACGGTGTAGCCCACGCAGATCGGCACCGTCTCCAGGGACGACAGCACGTCCAGCTTGGTCAGGAAGTAGTCGGTGATGCCGTTGACCCGGGTCGCGTAGCGGGCGATGACGGCGTCGAACCAACCGCACCGGCGGGCGCGGCCCGTGGTCACCCCGACCTCGCCGCCGGTCTTGGACAGGTAGGCGCCGTGCTCGTCGAACAGTTCGGTGGGGAACGGTCCGGAGCCGACCCGGGTGGTATAGGCCTTCAGAATGCCCAGCACGGTGGTGATCCGGGTGGGACCGATGCCCGATCCGACCGCCGCGCCGCCGGCCGTCGGATTCGACGACGTGACAAAGGGATACGTGCCGTGGTCGACGTCGAGCAGGGTGCCCTGCGAACCTTCCAGCAACACCGTCTGGCCGCCCTCGAGCGCGTTGTTGAGCAGCAGCCGGGTGTCGGCGATCCGATGCGTGAACCCGGCGGCCTGCCCGAGCAGGTCGGCCACCACCTCGTCGGCGTCCAGCGCCTTGCGGTTGTAGATCTTGACCAGCACCTGGTTCTTGAATTCCAGTGCGGCGCCGACTTTTTCGGCCAACAGATGCTCGTCGAGCACATCGGCCACCCGGATGCCGATGCGGGCGATCTTATCCTGGTAGCACGGACCGATGCCGCGGCCGGTGGTGCCGATCTTCTTGTTGCCCATGTACCGCTCGGTGACCTTGTCGATCGCCACGTGGTACGGCATCAGCAGGTGCGCGTCGGCAGAGATCAGCAGGCGGTCGGTGTCCACGCCGCGGTCCTCGAGCCCGGTCAGTTCGGTCAGCAGCACGCCGGGGTCGACGACGACGCCGTTGCCGATCACGTTGGTGACGCCCGGGGTGAGGATGCCCGACGGGATGAGGTGCAACGCGAAGTTCTCCCCCGTCGGCAGGACGACCGTGTGCCCGGCGTTGTTGCCGCCTTGATAGCGCACGACCCACTGCACGCGGCCCCCGAGGAGGTCGGTGGCCTTTCCCTTGCCCTCGTCACCCCACTGGGCACCGATCAGGACGATTGCCGGCATGGCAGAATCTCCCGCCTAAATTGTGTTCACGCCGGTGAGACACCCTATCCGAATCGAGGACCATTCCTGAACACGCCGCATGCGCAGAGCGACATCCTGGTGGTGCGGTTCGGCGGTCACGCGATCCCCGCGGCGCTCGCCGACCTGCCGGTCGTCGAGATTTCGGAGTTGCTCCAGGACGCGCCGGCGGTGCGCCGGGTCATCGTGGTGGGCGGCTCGCCGACCGCGGACGCCGACCTGGCCGCGGTGCTGACGACGCTGCTGCGCGCCGGCCGGCTCGACGTCGAGGTCGCTGCCCTGCACACGGTCGGGGCGCGACGTGCCCGCACCGGAGCCACCCGGCGGGTGCCGTTGATCCGCGACGAAACGGGCCAGGTGATCGTGGGTTCAGCGCGCTGGTTGCCCGCGGCCGGGACGGGCACCCTGCACGGCGAGGCCGTGGTCGATGACGCCGTCCTGTTCGACGGCGACGTGGCCGAGGTCCGGATCGAAGCGACCCGGGACCTGCCGGGTCTGCGCGCCCGGGTGCGGGCCGGCCGGCTGCGCCGCGGTCGCTGGGTCAACGGCCGGGCCGTCCAGCTGGGGACCGTCGGAGCGCGGGTCGTCCGCGACGGCATCGAGGCGCCCCGCGAGGTACGGCGTTCGACGTTCTACCGCAACACCGAAGGCTGGCTGGCGGTCACCGGGTAGCTTCTGGGACGTGAACATTCGCCCGCTCGGGAGCCGGTCGGCGGTCCGGCCCAGCCCGGTTTTCCTGCTGTTACTGGGGGTGACCGCAGCCGGCGGGGTGTTGGCCTGGCTGGCCGGCGAAGCCCGGATGGACAACGAGCCGATCGCCTACGCCGGGGTGTTCATCCTGGTGATCGCGGGCTGGGTGGTCTCGCTGTGCCTGCACGAGTTCGGCCACGCCTTCACCGCGTGGCGCTTCGGCGACCACGACGCGGCGACGCGCGGCTACCTGTCGCTGAACCCGCTCGAGTACACCAGCCCGGTGTTCTCCATCGTGTTGCCGCTGCTGTTCATCGCGATGGGCGGGATCGGCCTGCCGGGCGGGGCGGTCTGGGTGCGCACCGACACGATGACCAAGTCGCAGCGCACCCTGGTCAGCCTGGCCGGACCGCTGGTGAACCTGGCGCTCGCCGTCGTGCTGCTCGGCGCGGTCCAGTTGTTCTACCGGCACGATCACTCGGTGTTCTGGTCCGGTGTGGCCTTCCTGGCGCTGCTGCAGGTCATGGCGGTGGTCCTGAACATCCTGCCGATCCCGCCGCTGGACGGCTACAACGCGCTGGAACCGCACCTGAGCCCCGGCCTGCAACGCTCGCTGGCGCCGGTCAAGCAGTACGGCTTCTTCATCCTGCTGTTCATCCTGATCGCGCCGCCGCTGAACCAGTGGTTCTTCACGTTCGTGTTCAAGGTCTACGCGCTGCTGGGCGGCATCGACCAGCTGGCCGCCATCGGGTACGGGCTGACCCTGTTCTGGCACCACTGAGGTCCGCACAGGACCACTCGGCCCGATCGACTCAGCGTTTCCTGCGAGGCCCACTCGAACAACGTCGCAACCAACGCTGACTGGATGCCGGAACCGCATCGGGATCGTGGACCACTTGCCCCGTATGCAGAGATACGCATAGATTCTCGACCCATGGGCGCAGGACACGATCACCACCACGGCGGCGAGACCCGCGTCAGTCGCATGTTGATCGCCGCGGCGATCCTGACCACGTTCTTCGCCGTCGAGCTGGGCACCGCGCTGTGGATCAACTCCATCGCGCTGCTGGCCGACGCGGGGCACATGCTGACCGACCTGGTGGCCATGTTCATGGGGCTGTCCGCGGTGCTGCTGGCCCGGCACGGTCCGGCGTCGGCGGCGCGCACCTACGGGTGGCACCGCGCCGAGGTGTTCACCGCGGTGGCCAATGCCGCACTGCTGATGGGCGTCGCGGCGTTCATCCTCTACGAGGCGTACGAACGCCTCGGTGACGCACCGGAGATCCCCGGCGTCCCGATGATCGTCGTTGCGCTGGCCGGCCTGCTGGCCAACCTGGCGGTGGTGCTGCTGCTGCGCGCCGACTCCGAGAAGAGCCTCGCGGTCAAGGGCGCCTACATGGAGGTCGTCGCCGACACCGTCGGCAGCATCGGCGTTCTGATCGCCGGCATCGTCACGGTCACCACGCGCTGGCCGTACGCCGACGTCGTGGTGGCGGTGCTGGTGGCGCTGTGGGTGCTGCCGCGGGCCATCTCACTGGCGCGGCAGGCGCTGCGGATCCTGTCCGAGTCGTCGCCGAGCCACATCGACGTCGATGAGTTACGTGCTGCGCTCGAACAGGTCGAGGGCGTGACGGGCGTCCACGATCTGCACGTGTGGACCCTGGTGCCGGGCAAGGACATGGCCACCGCGCACCTGACGAGCTGCGCCGACTCGACTCGGGTGCTCGACGAGGCGCGGGCCGTGCTGGCCGCCCGCGGGCTCGAGCACGCGACCGTACAGGTCGAGCCGCCCGAGGCCGGGGACTGCGAGCAGCGCACCGATTCATGGTGAATCTGTGCGGCGGCCGCTGCGAGGTTCACTCGCACGACGTCGCAGCCAACGCGAACAGATCACGATCGATCCCGGTCTACCCCAGGGCGAGTTCGCGGCGGGCGCTCGGATCGCAGTCGTCGAGCAGGTCGAGGCACCGCTGGTACTCATCGGTCTCGCCGATCGCGTCGGCGGCCCGCGCCAGCGCTGCGACACACCGCAGGAAGCCCTGGTTGGGTTCGTGCGCGAACGGCACCGGCCCGAATCCCTTCCACCCGTTGCGGCGCAACTGGTCCAGGCCGCGGTGGTAACCGGTCCGGGCGTAGGCGTAGGCCGTGATGACCTTGTCGTCCTCGAGCGCGTGCTCGGCAAGCGTCGCCCAGGCCACCGAAGCCGTGGGATGAGCGGCGGCGACGATCGCGGCCTTCTCCCCCGCCAGCAACGCGTCCTCGGCCTGTTCGTCGGCCGGCAGCCGCACCGGATCCGGTCCCAGCAGATCACCCATCCGTGTCATGGCGACCATTGTGCCTCTACGCTCGACGATGGATGCCAACGGGCGAACGGGAGGAAGCCAACACCGATGTCGAACCCTGATGGGCCCGGCCCGGATCCCCAATCCCAGGGCGCCGAACCCGACACCCTGGCTGCCGAGCAGTACGCCGCCGACTTCGAGACCGAGGTGATCAGCACTCCCTGGGACGCCGAAGCCGACTCCGAGTCCGCGCGGTCGGTGAACACCCCGGGCGAGCGCCGGTTCACCGCGCCGTCGGGCATGGACGCGGGCTCCACCCAGGTGATCGGGCGCGCGCCCGATCCGGCCACCGAGATCATCGACATGGGCGCGGCCGGCGTCGCCGCCCGCACGGGAGCCCAATTCCGAACCGCCGCCCCCCGCGAGATTCCGCCGCGGCGCCGGCCGAAGATGCCGATCCGGTCCGGCAAGTGGGGCTGGGTGCTGGCCGTCCTGCTGGTGATCGCCGCGCTGGCGGCCGTGGCCATCCTGGGCACTCTGCTGCTCGGTCGCGCCAATGACCCCAAGGCGTCCCACGAGGATCGCGTCCGCGCCACGATCAACGCCGGGGCGAATGTGATTTCGTACCTGGCGTTCGACCCCCGGACCCGGTCCGCCCGCAGCTGCGACCCCGAGTTCCGCGGCGACCAGTGGAAGATCTGCCAGGAACCTGGCTAACGGGGCGAATCACCGCGCCATACAAAGCTGTTCACGTACTTCGCCATGTCCAGGGCGAGTTGGAGATTCGCACCCGACGGGTGACCGTTGCCGAAGCTGGGGCTGAATTCGTGATACGGCCCGACGGCCGAGGCCACCAGCACGTAGTCGTTCTTCACCGCGGCCAGCACCAGGATCCGCAACCGCAGGTAGGTGCCGCTGCCGTCCTGCGGATAGTCGTCGGCCGCCACCCCGTAGCCCGGCTGATAACCGACGGAGGCATTCGGGATCTCGTACGCGACGGCGGCGTCGGGGTACCGGCGCCGCAGTAGGTCGGTGATCACCTGTTGGGGGCTTCGGCCCCGGGCCGGTTCGCCGTGCAGTTCCAGCGTCCCGGTGTCGCCCCCGGTGAAGTCGAGCACCACTCCGCTGTCGGTGGAGGTGGAGCGGTATGCCGTGCCCGCGCCGGGGTAGGAGACCACGAAATCGCCGTCCGCGGAGGTGAATTGGGGATTGGTCTCAACCGGGGTCCCGATCGGGGGTGCGCCGCAATCGGGCGGACATACGTAGCGGGCCGGCCGGGCCGTCACCGTCGTCGAAACGCCGAATGCCACGACGGCGAGCACAGCCACGCCCGCGCCGACGGCCAGCATCAGCCGGCGACGGGTTGCCGGCACGGTGCGCCCGGGCCCACCGCCAGTGCGCGCCGTGCGTGAGAACGCGTGCAGCGCCACACCGCAATCGGCACAGAACCGCGCGCCCTGCTCCGCCGGGCCGCAGTCCGGACACACCGCGCGCTCGGTGGGGTCCAGCGCTTCCTTCAGCAGCACCTGCCGCACCGCAAATCGGTTGGCCGCCAACGCGATCACGGCGATCCCGAGGTGCATGACCAGATGCAGCCACTCACGGACCGGAAGGATCTCCAGCACCCGCTGCACCCCGGACAGCGCAACGATCACCAGCACCGCGGCCGCGACGGCCCGCACATCCACGCCGCGGCCCGACGGACGGCGGAACCAGACGGTCAGTCCGAACAGCCCGCCGAGTGCGGCCGCCGTCAACGGCACGGCGAACCCGTGGATGCCCGCCCCCACGAGCAGGTCCATGATGGAACGCCGCGCGGTCGTCGGGCCGGCCGCCAGCTGCGGTGCCAGCCGGACGATGGTCGACGCCACCGTGAAGAAGGTGGCACCCGATGCGCCGATCACGTAGCCGTCCAACGATTCCCGTTGCCCGGCGCGCCCGGCCCACGCCGCGGTGACGATGATCGTCGGCAGCAGCATCACCAGCGCGCCGGTAGCGGTCAGTGCCATGCCCTGCGCGAAAACGTTGACGTTGTCCGGTCCGGACCCCAGTGGCACGTCGTAACCGCGCGTCACCATCTTGCCGCTGAACGCACCCCATACCGCGCCGATCACCGGGCCCAGGATGGCGATGCTCACCAGGATCCGGCGCGGAAAGTCCTGGAACACATCGGATTCCGCGAGGTACACGGTGAACAGCAGGGCGAACCCGAAGGTCGCGACCACTACCACCGGGGCCTGCCACCGCAGCGCGGCGAACGCTACGAGCGCGGCGAGCACCGCAACCAACGCGGTCCGGAAGGGGCCGCGGGCATGGGGCGTCAGTCTCGGGAACAGCGAGGTGACCACCGACGGCAGGAACACCCGCTCACCGGGGGCGACCGGGTGGCCGCGCCGGTGCTTGTGCCCGAACCGCGAACCGCACGAGGTGCAGTACGAACCGGGCGGCCCGCTGGTTCGGCAGGCCGTGCACGTCAGCTCGGGAACCGGGACACCGTTCTCGGTCATCGATGAATCCCCTCCCGCTGCGCGTCCAGCAGTACGCGAGCGAGGTTGTCGGCGTTGGGGCTGCCCAGTCCGGTCACCGTGTCATATCCGGGTGCGGCGTGATCGACGGCGTTGCCGCCCAAGCTCATATCGCGGAATCCGGGCAGCGCCGACCCGGCGGCGACGCGGTAGAGCAACGGGTTGAGGTCGCCCAGCGGACGCCCGCCACGGGCGGCCAGATACTGGTTCATCAGAACGGTCAGCGCCGCCCAGATCGGGGCGGCCTGCGACGTTCCCGCCCCGATGTGCGGACGGCCGTTGTACACAATGCGCACTCCGGTGAACGGATCGGCGACCGCGGCGATGTCGGGCGCCAGGCGATGCGTGCTGTCGCGGTCCGTCGACACGCCGCGCTGAAAGTCCGGCCGGTCGTACAGGCGCGACACCCCGCCGCTGCTGCCCTGCGACAACGGCCCGTCGCTCCAGGCCTGTTCGGCCAACCACCGGCCGTCGGCGTCGGTGGACAACGTGGTGCCGCCGACCGACGTCATCTCGGGGATCGAGGCCACCGAGTCCAGGCCGATGTCGCCGGGGCCCGGCGGCGCGGACCAGTTGTCCCCGCCCTTGCATTCCAGACCGCCGTTGTCACCGGAGGCGTCGAATGCCGTTGTCCCGTGGGACTGGGCCAGCTTCAGGGCGCTGCGGATCGGCGCGAGGTCGGTCGCTGTCGGGAACGCGTCGCAGGACCACCCGATCGACAGGCTCCAGACCGCCCCCGGATAGTCGCGGTCGGCCGCGCGGAACATCTCGCCGACCTTCTCGTAGGCACCACTGCCCTCGACCGTCGGCCGCGCGTTGACCACCACCAGGCGGGCATCGGGCGCAATCGCGTGGGCCACCTCCAGATCCATCACCGTCTCGCCGCGCGGCGGCCCCGGATCGCCGCCGACCAGGACGGGCGTGAACTGCGGGAGGCCCGACGCGTCGGCGAAATCATCGAGATCGCTCTGCTGGAAGCCGTCGAACTCGAAGAACACGATGGTCGCACCCTGGCCCGTATATCCCTGTTCGACAAGGGGTTTCGCGTTGTAGACGGTCAGCAGCTGATCGGGGACCAGGCCCTGCATCGGCACGTCGAGCGGGAACATCCCCGGCCGCGCCATGTGGTGCGGGGTATATCCGAGGATCCGCCCGACGTCGATCACCCCACCGGACAGCGCCCGGGGCACCGCGGGTTGGCGAGCCGACGCGTAGAACACCTGCCCCGTGCGGCCGCGGTAGTCGTGGATCGGTACCGCAAAGGCACGCGCGACGTCGTCGGCCCCGCCTTCGAGGATCGCCCAGCTCTCGCCCGGGCGCCAGCGAACGGACAGCCGGCGAGCGCCCGCCCAGTCGAACAACACGGCGGGTCGGACCGCATTGCGCAGTCCGACCGCCACGCTGGTGCCGGGGGCGTCCGAGGAGCCCAGATCCTCCGAATCGGCGAGCAACGACGCGTACGCACCGGTGATCTCGGCTTGGTCCGGTTCCCGCTGCGACGACCAGCCACACGACGAAACCAGCAATGCGATTCCGGTCAACATTGCCGACCACCGGTGCGCCCTCATCGAGATCGACCCGCTAGGGCCGAATTTCGTCAGTGGTCGCCGTGATGCCTGTTCTGCGTGTGCGTGGGTGGTGTCGGCGAGAACGGATCGTCCTGGACGGGACCGCCCTTCTCCGTCGGAGCCGGCGGCGGGGTGGTCGCCGTCGTGGTGGTCGGCGTCGTGGTGGTGGTGGTGGTCGTCGGAGCCTCTTTGTTGTTCTCACCGCAGCCCGCGGTGATGACGCCCATGCCGATCAGTGCCGCACCGCCGATCGTGACGACGATCCGCTTACGCCAGAGATTTTCAGCCATTACCAGTCCCATCTGTATGTTCCGTGCAGTCTGACACTCCAAGCCGGATCCGGCGCGCCGTTATTCCCCACGCGGGACGGCCCCACTAGCCAGCCGACACACTCCGGCCGGTGCTGTGCAGGTCGTTGCACGCCTCCACGACGCGCTCGCTCATCGAGGCCTCGGCCTTCTTCAGATAGCTGCGCGGGTCGTAGACCTTCTTGTTGCCGACCTCGCCGTCGATCTTGAGCACCCCGTCGTAGTTGGTGAACATGTGCGCGGCCAGCGGCCGGGTGAAGGCGTACTGGGTGTCGGTGTCGACGTTCATCTTCACCACGCCGTACTTCAGCGAGTCCTCGATCTCGGACTTCAGCGAGCCCGACCCGCCGTGGAAGACGAAGTCGAACGGTTGGCTGCCCGCGGCGAGACCCAGCTTGGCGGCGGCCACCTCCTGGCCCTCCTTGAGGACCTCGGGCTTGAGCTTGACGTTGCCCGGCTTGTACACGCCGTGCACGTTGCCGAACGTGGCGGCCAGTAGGTACTTGCCGTGCTCGCCGGCACCGAGTGCCTCGATCGTCTTCTCGAAGTCCTCGGCGCTGGTGTACAGCTTCTCGTTGATCTCGGCCTCGACGCCGTCCTCCTCGCCGCCCACGACGCCGATCTCGACCTCGAGGATGATCTTGGCAGCGGCGGCGGCCTTCAGCAGTTCCTGCGCAATGGACAGGTTCTCGTCGATCGGCACCGCCGAGCCGTCCCACATGTGCGACTGGAAGAGCGGCGGCAGGCCCTTGGCGACGCGCTCGGCGGAGATGGCCAGCAGCGGACGCACGTAGGTGTCCAGCTTGTCCTTGGGACAGTGGTCGGTGTGCAGTGCAACGGTGATCGGGTACTTGTCGGCAATGACGTGCGCGAATTCGGCCAGGGCCACCGCGCCCGTCACCATTTCCTTGACACCGAGTCCGGACGCGAATTCCGCACCGCCGGTGGAGCATTGGATGATGCCGTCGCTGCCGGCATCGGCAAAGCCCTTGCGGGCGGCGTTGACGGATTCCGAGCCCACGCAGTTGATGGCGGGGAATGCGAAGGAGTGCTCCTTTGCCCGGCCCAGCATCTCGGCGTAGACCTCGGGCG